>Ga0206901_1001_pt1 | contig 91271 bp, 80 predicted proteins | sample Alteio_BWOrgHeat_47_FD_152936 | JGI IMG/M metagenome (GOLD analysis project Ga0206901, IMG submission 152936) | Enriched cells from forest soil in Barre Woods Harvard Forest LTER site, Petersham, Massachusetts, United States -... | ecosystem: Environmental > Terrestrial > Soil > Temperate forest >...
TCACAGATCAAGAATCGCGAGAAGGCAATGCGCGTTCTTCGGGCCCGGTTGTATGAGGTCGAGGAGGAGCGGATTCACCAGGAGCAGGCGAAGGATCGCAAGCAGCAGATTGGCTCAGGTGACCGCTCGGAGAAGATTCGGACGTACAACTTCCCCCAGAACCGGCTTACGGATCACCGCATTGGCTTGACGAACCATCAGCTTGGCATGGTGATGGAAGGAATGCTGCAGCCGACAATCGATGCGCTGATTGCACATTACACGGCGGAGAAGCTGAAGGCTGAGACACAGGCGGCCTGAGGGGCTTTAGTTCTTCATCCGAGCGAGTTCCATCTCAGAGCCGATAAAACCCCATGAGTTCCAGGCTTCGCCTTTAACCACTTCACTGAACAAACTCACTGCCCGAGGTAATTCGTGATTGTAGAGGTGCCAGTTTCCTACGCCGTAACTGACTGTGTTGAACCTCAGCTCGGCTTCTACATCGTTCGGCTTCGCAGGTGGAGGCAGGATATCTCGCTCGGCGGCGTTGCCCTGATAGAAGTGCAGAAGACTGAGATAGAAGAATAGGTGCGGTTCGTTGTTTTTGACGTCAGGTGTGATTCTAGTCAGAACTTCGGCCGCTTTGGTTTCGTCTCCCGCACGACGCAGAGAGACGTAGAGCCAGTTTGAGGCATCGATGAGGCTGTCGTTGTTCTTTGCAAGCGTGCGGGCCGCATCGAAGGAAGCTGCCGCAGCAGCGAACTCTCCCAGAAAATAATGAGCGAGGCCAAGGTGGTAGAACGCGTCGAGATTCTGGGGGTCTAATTCTGTAGCGCGCCTGAGATCCTCCATCGCTGGATGGAATTCGCGCAAGCCGAGCTCGCGATGGCCCCGTTCGACGTAGAGGTCTGCATCTTTGGGCGCGAGGGAAAGCTCGGTAGTGCAAGTCGCAATTGCTTCTTTATATTGCCTTCGCCCTGCCTGTGCTTTGGAGAGCGCCAGCACCAGCTCCACGTTTTTGGGATCGGCAGCAAGCTTTTGGCGAGCTGCGATTACACTGTTATCGTCGGGAAGCGAATATAGTTTTCTTCCAAGAGCTGAAGTGACCTGGAGCGTCGGCGCAGCTTGTGCGTGAAGGGTCGTTACCGATGTGAAAAGACCAAACGCGACTGCGAGAAGACCTATCCAACCTGAAACGCGACTTATCTGCCCGCCCATCTCTTTCCCTCTTTCTGCCAACCTTGGAATTTTTGCAAATTGCTGTAAAGCGGTATCTTAATCCATGTCCCTTGCGGTACAGGCAAGGAAAGCAATACTACAATCCCTTGAGAAACTCTCGCGACTGAAGGAACAGGAAATGAATCCGCAATCGGCTTCCCACGTCAGAACCTTGCTCGTGACTCTGCTGCTCACCTTTTTTAGCAGCGTCGCCCACTCCCAATCCGATGGCGTGCCACCCCCGCCTTTCAATGGTATTGCGCATGTCGCGATTCGCGTGCACGATCTGGCGGCTTCAATTGCGTTTTATCAGAAGCTCGGCTTCGAGCAGGCCTTCGACCTTCGGAAAAACGACATTCCTTATGAATCGTTCATCAAGATCAACGATAACCAGTTCATTGAGCTGTATCCGACAACGGAACGCGACCCTAAGGTTGGGTTTCTGCACCTTTGTTTTGAGGGCATCGATCTGAACGCCATTTATGAAGACTATATAGGCCGCGGGTTGACTCCTACTTCAGTTCGCAAGGCAGGCGCCGGGAATCTGCTCTTTACGATGGCGGGGCCGCAGCAGCCGTTTGGTCCTCAGAATATCGAGTACACGCAATACCTGCCGGGATCGCTGCACAGCAACGACCAGGGAAAGCATCTGGGTACAGACCGGGTGGCAACGAAGATGGTTGCGGTTGCACTTGCGATGAAGGACACTGGAGGAGCTCGCGAGTTCTACATCAATGAGCTGCACTTCAAGCCGATTGCCGGGGATCAGATGGTGATGCACCTTCCCGGTGAGTCAGGCGAGGAGGTGGAGATCGTTGCAGCAACGTTGGGTTCTGAGGCTCGACTGACGTTTGGAACTGACAACCTGACCAAAGCTGCCAAGCGTCTCCACAAGGAAGGCGTGGCCGTGGAGAAGAACGGTGCTTCGCTGGTGGTTAAGGATCCCGACGGCAACGCTTTGCTGATTGAGAATCGCTGAGTTTGTCCGGTCCCAGACAATGAACCTTCGTCAAGCTATCGCCGCTGCCTTCGCTCAACTTGCGGCCGACGAACAGTTGACGGCTATGGCAAGCGGGGATGCTGAATTTCTTCTGTTGCATACGCTCGGGGTTTCGCGTGCAACTCTGCTGGCGTATCCCGAACGAGAACTGACTGCGGATCAACAGATCGCATACGACTGTAAAGTTGCCCGCAGACTGACGCGGGAGCCGATCCAATACATCACAGGACAACAAGAGTTCTATGGGCTCGCGATGAAGGTTTCACCGGCTGTGCTGATTCCGCGGCCAGAGACGGAATTGCTGGTTGAGGTGGTGGTGAAGCTTTTGACGGGGGATCGGCCTTTGCGGATTGCCGATATCGGCACCGGATCAGGGGCGATTGCGATTGCTCTCGCGGTTCACCTTCCACGGGCTGAGATTACGGCTCTTGACATTTCGGCAGCGGCACTCGCAATCGCCGAGGACAATGCTCATAAACATAGGGTTGCAGAACGAATTGAGTTTCTTCAGTCGGATCTGCTTTCGGCTGTTATGCCATTGTGTGGAAGCTTCGATGCAGTGGTAAGTAACCCGCCGTATGTTGCAGAACTTGATCGCAAAACTCTGCACCCGGAGGTTCGGGAGTTCGAGCCCGCCTCGGCCCTCTTTGCCGGGGTAAGCGGGTTGGATGTCTACCAGCGGCTGATTCCTCAGGCGTTGCTTGCGCTCAAACCAAATGGTCTCCTCGCCATGGAGATTGGGCAGGGCCAACAGATTGCGATCGCAAGTTTACTTGACGGCTGGGACAACGTTTTGTTTCTCAATGACCTCCAAACTATTCCACGGGTTGCTCTTGCCCGCAGACCGCAGCAGGGCGACGCAACTCGATAAAATCCCGGCACGGAGAGTCGCCGGTGTGAAACCACGCGCCGTGTCGTTCGTATAACAATTGGAGTCGTCCATATGAGTAATCTCCCAGTTATGAGCAATCCCCAAGTTCAAGATCATCTTTATTCGCTGGAAGAACGTCTTCTGCATCCTGATCGTGAACGTGATCGCACCGTGCTGATCCCTTTCTTCGCCGACGAGTTCAAAGAATTCTGTGTCTCGGGCCGCATCTTCAACCGCCAGCAGGTGATTGATGCATTGCTTAAAAGCGAGCCGCGCGCCGCGACGATCCATAACTACTACGTCGAACCGCTGGCTGAAGACATAGCGCTAGCTACCTACAAAGCCACGATATCCCATCTCGTTTCGCACCGCTCTTCTTTGTGGATCTTCCGCGATAGCCGCTGGCAGCTTTTCTTTCACCAAGGGACTCCGGGAGTTTGAAAGGCAGAATCCTGGGCAAGAAGCGACTACGAATATTGGTCTGCCAACAAACGAAAACTAGAGGCCTGCGTACCAATCGTATCCGAGTTTCGTCCAGTAATCATCGGGCTGTTCGTTGGTATAGGCGATCAGCCCGATTCGCTTGATCTGTTTGTAACCGTATTTGATCGGCATATGTAACCGAATCGGTGCACCGTGCCACTGAGTTAGAGGAGTGCCGGCAATCTCTGTAACCAGCAAAGACTGCAGGTGCATGCATGCCTGCAGGCTGTAGCCGCAGTAGTAGTCACCGTCAGGCGTCTCCATATAAACGTACTTCGGGAGAGAGCCATTGGCTCTCCTTGCCGGTGGGTACTTCGCAATGAGATCGGCCAGACGGTACCCGCCCCAATGAACGATTTGGCTCCATCCCTCAATGCACTTGAACTCCGTTACTAGTTCATAATGCGGCAGGCTGGTTACATCTTCCATCGTCAACAATAATCCTGGCGTTCCCGGATCGAGCGTGTTGTCCGACATACCTGCCTCTTCTTGGCCACGGGGACGCTTGTTTCCCTGCGACTTTCTTAAATCTGCAAGTGCTTTTTCGAAGGCGGGCGGTAATTTCGTCTCTTCTTTTTGTGGGGTAGCAGAGACCATCGTGCTCGCTGCGCCGCCCCGCATCATTGGGCCTTCGCCGGCGCCAGCGTCGCTGTTCGAGTCGATCTTTGCGTCGTCTTTCGGAGCGACCTTCGTGTCGTGCTCGACTGGAGCGGGCTCTTTTTTTTCAGCGTATTGGTACTCCCACGCTGTCACATCATCGACATATTGAGGGAAGCGCTTTGCATTTTCTACGCCGACCAACTGAAGCCGGTAGCTCTTCGGTACGAGATCCATCTTGAGTCCGTAGTTGCCGTTGGTACGCAACTCCATCGACCGACTGGCGGGATAGGTAGGGGCGAGAGCGCGTTCATCGAAGACGCCACGCGCGACTTTCGCATTGAAGTTCAGCATCTTCCTCAAGGGGCGTGGGAGCAGTTGGTCGCCCGGGCTACGATCAATCCAACGGTAGAAGCTGTAGCCTCCTGCTGCGGCCGCTGCTGCGACTAAAAAGCTGCGTCGAGTGCGCCAAGCCGATTCAGCGCGCACGGCTGCGTCAAGCGCCTCTACCGCGAGTGAATCTCTTCTCTCCGGAGCTCCATCTTTTTCCCACTCCCGCGGACGATCGTCGTCGCTGCCTTTGCGCTTTTCTTCCCACTTGCGCCGTTCTTCCTGTTCCTTGCGTTCTTCGTGTCCGTCGCTCATCGCAGGTTCCTTTCTTCTTCAAGGGAAGGCTTCGTTGCGGGAACAATTTCGTAGCCGCTTACTATGGATCTGAAGTTGTTCCATCCTGCCAGGATGACCTGAACTACGTGGACGACAAAAAATCCGCAGAAACCCATGGTGAGCCAGAAGTGTTCCCACCGCGCCATCTCATAGCCGCCGAGCAGTGTTGAGAGCCAATGTGCCTGCGTCGGCTTGTAAATGGAGAGGCCAGTTACCAACGATCCAAATCCCATCAGAATTATCGTTGTGTACGCGATCTTCTGGGCACCGTTGTATTTTTTCTGGCGTGGGAGGCCTTTGCGGAGATGCAGATCCACGAGCGTGACCTGAATTGCATCTCGGATCGATCTTCGTTCGGGAACAAGCAGTCGCCACCCACCTGAGATCGCAAGATAGGTTACGTACAGGATCCCATTGATCGCGAAGATCCACATAAAGAAGAAGTGATAGCCCAGGCCTTCGGTTACGCGGTAGGGTGCGTTGATCGCCTTCCAGAACCACGGCGGAAACATTCGAACGAGAGTTAGCGAACCGATTCCGATTCGATAGACCGCATGAGGATGCTGGTATGCGTTGTCGGAGTCGTTCCAGTAGATCAGCAGGCCGCTCCAGATCATAGTGAAGAGGACAGGGAAGTTGATCCAATGCATCCATCGAATTGCGAGAGGATGTTTTCTCTCCAGGCGAATTGTCGGCCTGGGAGGAGCGAGCGGTTGCGGCTCCCGCAGAGGAGCTTTGGTCTCAGTCAAAACTACTGATTCTGCCGCCGACGGAGGCATCTCAGGAAGAGCAGCTACATCGGACGAAGGGGGCCGAGTTGCAGATTTGATCGGCTCTTCCGGAAGATTCGAGCTGGCTGGATCGTCTGGCATCTGAACTCCTGTCCTACGCTGGTGACAACGCATCACAAAAGTATCGTTTGAACACCCAGATTGGATTTATCAGGTTATGCCTTTTCGGGCCGAACAACCACTAATACAGAATCACTCTGACTTTGGCTGAGGACTCATCGACGAAGTTAACCTCTTTTCCAGTCATTGTTGCCGGCGTTTTGCCACCTACACCTTCAATTGGAAACAGGGTCGCTTGATCTGCGTCAATCCAGCAGAGCAAGCCAGTGAAACAGAAGAGATGCTGTGGAACTCCGGGTAGAGCAGCAGGAGATTGGACGAGCAGAAATCTGTGGCTCGCGTCTTCGATCAGGACATCGTTCGAGTAGTTGATGTACAAGCGCGCATCAGTCTGTTTAGATCCGTTTCGCTCTATTTTGCCGAAAGGATCGCGAACGAAGATCCGTTGACGAAAGGCAACAGCAAAGACAACCAGCAGGAGAGACCCGAGGATAAGTATCTTCTTCAATGTTTTATTTCTTCTCCTCGTGGTACTCCTGTTCGGTATTGATCTGCCAGAGTGAAGCTTTATCGACATGGCCTGCTACGATGCCGTCGACAGCAGTCATGGCGGTGAGCATACTGTGATCCTGGTTGTTGTATTTGTGCATTCCGTTTCTGCCTACCAGAAAGAGATTTTCAAAGCTGTCGGTGAACTGCCGCAACTCGTCGAAACGGTCGTAGGTGCCGAAGTACGCCGGATAGGTTTTGGGTACTCGGACGACGTGGCCATCGGAGATATCTTCGGCATCCAGGATTCCTATCTTCGCTATTTCGCTGATGGCGAAATTTTTAAGATCCTCGTCGGGCATCTTCCACAGAGCATCCGTGTCGTAGCAGAAGTATTCAAGTCCAATCCAGACTTTAGTTGGATCAGAGACGAGGTAGGGGCTCCAGTTGTTAAATATTTGTAACCTTCCGAGTAATACATCGGGTTCTTGCACATAGATCCAGGTGTCCTTGAGGAGTCCGCCATCCGACTCCTTCACTTTCAATCTGTCTGCGAGGAGGCCAACTGTAATGAAATCGCGATATTGAAGGCCGGCGCTTACTTCGCGGACGTTTTCGGGAACAGGTGTGTCGATCGCCTCTACCAGCTCACGCATCGGCATGGTGGAGAAAAAATAATCGCCCGCAAATGTTCGCCGCTCTCCCTGCTCGTTGACTGCGTCGAGCGACACGACTCGGTCACCTTCGCAGTGAAGGTGATCGACCTTCCAACCCATGTGAATCTCTCCGCCTTTAGCGCGGATCTGATCGGCGACGTGTTCCCAGAGCTGGCCGGGACCGAACTTTGGATACATGAACCGCTCGATCAGACTTGTGTCTGTACCTTTTTGCGCGAGGTCGCCGGTCTTCCTTTTTCCGAAGGTTTTTTTTAAGAAGTGTTTGACGGCGGATGTCAGGCTAAGACCTTTAATTCGTTGCGCGCCCCACTCTGCGGAGATTTCGTTGCAGGGCGTTCCCCAAACCTTTTCTGTGTAGCTCTTGAAAAATGTTAGATACAGCCGGCGCCCGAATCGATTGATCAAGAAATCCTCAAGACTCTTCTCGGGGCTGATCCGGGTCATTCGGGATTTCAGGTAACTGGTTCCAACACGAAAGGTCCTGGCTGCTCCAAGGTTTCTCAGAGTAGTTCCAGTCAGCGTGATCGGATAGTCGAAGAATCTGCGGAGATAGTAGATGCGGCTCTTTCGTGGCCTGATCAGCATTACGAGGTCGGGATCGTGCGGAGCAACGGCAACAAGGATATCGGGATCTTCCGGTTCCGACTCATCGTCGTTGTCCAGCTCTTTTCCGGCATGATGATCGATTGGGCCTGCGCCGCGGAGTACCGGCTCCTGGGGCAAATGCGCGGGGATCGCAACGATGCGCTTCTTTCCCTGATAGGTAATCTCGGCCTCATCCGATTTGGAGTCAGACGGGGAATCTGAGGCGGCATCGTCTACATCGGGCGGCATCAGGCCGATCCACCACTGCATCACACGGTCGCTCTTGGAGAAGAAGCGGTGGCCGCCGATATCCATGCGATTGCCTTTGTACTTGATAGTCCGGGAGATGCCGCCGATATCCTGGCTTGCCTCCAGAATGATCGGCTTGACATCGGATCGCCTCAGCAGTTCCAGCCCCGCGGTCAATCCCGCTGGGCCTGCTCCGATAATCACCGCTGTTTTACTCATTCAGCAAACTATTCCTTGGATAACCACGCTTCAGCCAGTATACGTAGGGCTCAGGAGAGTGATGGAGGTTCGAAAACCGAACCTAGGCGTCAGGGCATTCGGCAGTTTCCATGATTCGCAGATTCAAATCAGAAGCGGAGGATATTTACCCTCCGCCTGTATTGATCACAAATCAGCCGGGTTATGCCGAGCCGACTTCCCGGCCGGTCACGGTAAACTCCAGGCCATCTTTCCCGGCTTTTACCACAACATGATCGCCGTGCAACACGCTGCCATCAAGGATCCTGACGGCCAGTTTGTCCTGTACGAGTCTCTGGATCGCTCTCTTCAACGGTCTCGCGCCGTAAGCCTTGTCGTATCCGGCCTTGAAGATTGCCTTTCTCGCGCTGTCAGTGAGCTCGAGTGTGATCTTGCGGTCTGCGAGCATGTTCTGAAGGTCCTTCAGCCGGAGATCGACAATGTGAGCCAGTTGTTCATCGCCTAGCGGATGGAAGACGACGACATCGTCGACCCGGTTGAGGAATTCCGGCTTGAAGTGCTTACGGAGCTCGTCCATGACGCGACCTTTGGCTTCTTCAAAACCATCTTCGCCCTGCGCCCATGCAGTTGACAGCTGCCCCGCACCAACATTCGAGGTCATGATGAGAACGGTATTCTTGAAGTCGACCGTTCGGCCTTTCGAGTCAGTGAGGCGCCCGTCGTCCAGAACCTGAAGCAGCACGTTGAAGACATCCGGATGCGCCTTCTCGATCTCATCGAAGAGCACGACCGAATATGGACGACGACGAACGGCTTCGGTCAATTGCCCGCCTTCATCGTAGCCGACATATCCCGGAGGGGCTCCGATCAAGCGGGCCACGGCGTGTTTCTCCATGTACTCGCTCATATCGATTCGAACCATTGCGGCCTCGTCGTCGAAGAGAAACTCCGCAAGTGCACGGGCTGTTTCGGTTTTGCCGACGCCGGTGGGGCCGAGGAAGATGAATGAACCAATCGGGCGCTTGGGGTCGCTTAGCCCTGCCCGAGAGCGGCGAATCGCATTCGCTACTGCATTGAGCGCCTCATCCTGGCCAACGACTCGCTCGCGGAGACGGTCTTCCATCTGCACCAGCTTCTGCATCTCGCCTTCGAGCATCTTCGCGACAGGAATGCCGGTCCACTTGGAGACAATGGCAGCAACATCCTCTTCGTCGACCTCTTCTTTCAACATGCGCGACGGCTTTTTAGCAACTCCTTTTGCGGCTTCCGCTGCATCTTCGCGAGTTGCGGCGTCCTGTTCTGCAGTGAGCTCCCGCAGTTCCGCCTCGAGCTTTGGAATCTCGCCGTATTGCAACTCGGCGGCGCGCTGCAGGTTTCCCTTGCGAGTCTCTTCGCTCATCTGGAACCGCAGAGCTTCGAGTCTCTCTTTGAGTTCTGCGATTTTGCCGATGGCGCCGCGCTCCTTCTGCCAGCGAGCACGGAGTCCGGAGACTTGTTCCTTGACTTCGGCCAGTTCACGTTCGACAGCCTCGAGACGTTCTTTCGAAGCAGCGTCCTTTTCTCTCTTCAGCGCTGCGCGTTCGATTTCGAGCGAGGTCGCGCGACGCTCCAAATCATCGATCTCGACGGGGACGGAGCCGATCTGAATCGCAAGCGCGGCTGCTGCTTCGTCGACCAGGTCAATGGCCTTGTCGGGAAGGAAACGGTCGGAGATATAGCGATGCGACAAGGTTGCTGCCGCCACGATCGCGGAATCCTTGATACGAACTTTGTGGTGGGCTTCATACTTCTCTTTAAGTCCACGCAGAATTGCAACGGTGTCTTCTACGTTGGGTTCCCCGACGAAGACAATCTGGAAGCGGCGTTCCAGGGCGGCATCTTTCTCGATGTATTTGCGGTACTCATTGAGCGTGGTTGCGCCAATAGCACGCAGACCACCACGTGCCAGTGCAGGCTTGAGCATGTTGCTGGCATCGAGTGCGCCCCCGCTGGCCCCAGCACCAACGAGAGTGTGCAACTCGTCAATAAACAGGATGATCTCGCCGTTCGACTCTTCGATCTCCTTGAGAACAGCCTTCAAACGGTCTTCAAACTCGCCGCGGAACTTCGCTCCGGCGATCATGGCGCCGAGATCGAGCGAACAGACTCGCTTGTTTTTGAGAACTTCCGGGACGTCACCAAGGAAGATTCTGCGTGCCAGACCTTCGACGATTGCGGTTTTGCCTACGCCGGGCTCACCGATCAGCACCGGGTTGTTTTTCGTTCTGCGGGAGAGCACCTGAATCACACGGCGAATCTCCTCATCGCGGCCGATGACCGGGTCGAGCTTGCCGCGACGTGCCAGATCCGTCAGATCCTTTGCATATTTTTCAAGTGCCTGAAACTTGCCCTCGGGCGTCTGGTCCGTTACTCGCTGCGAGCCGCGGACTGCACTCAAAGCCTTCAGGATTGCGTCGTGCGTTGCACCGAGCGCGGCGAGAGCCGTCTGAACCGGATCCCCCTTTGCCCTTGCCAGGGCGAGCAACAGATGCTCGGTCGAGACGTAGTCGTCCTTGAAGTTTTCGGCTTCTTTGAAGCCCTGTTCTAAGACTTTTTGGAGAGCTGTACTCATTCCGGGCTGCGTGCCACCCTGAACCTTGGGCAGCTTCTCAATCGCAGAGTTCACCCCTGCGAGCAGTTGCTGCACCGGCACACCCACCTTTTCAAGAACCGGAATCACGACCCCCTCGCGGTCTTCCAGCAGCGCTGCCATCAAGTGAAGCGGGAGGACCTCCGGATTGCCATTTTCGGCGGCATGCCCACTGGCAGCCTGAATCGCCTCCTGCGATTTGACCGTAAGCCGGTCCCATTTGATTGCCATAACTACCCTCTCTTCAATTATTTGAGCTTTTCCATTGATTTAGATGCTCAACAACCTCAATAAGATGCGGGAATGTGACAATAACTCACTCATATTTTAGCACTCAAGCCGATCCTTCGATTGAAGGCCTCTTTTCTTTGGAGTCACCCCTCAAGGACCCACCAGAGACGAAATTTCCGGTACTCCTTTACGGTAGTAGCCTGTCCAGCTCGCGATGGTGCGCACCGCTTACTCCATTGCCGCAACAGTACTTACGCGAAAATCGTACTTGGCACCCATGACCGACTGCTACGCTTTCCTTTGAATCACTTGGGAGATCTCCTATTTGTCTCGGTATCCATTCTCGCACCGCGTTTTTCTGTTTTTTGCCGCCGTGTTGAGTGGCTGTGCCTCCTTCCAGGCACCATCCTCGGTTTCGACGAGCAGTACATCCCCTTCTTCTACCTTAGCCACACCTGCTGTTGTTCAAGGCTCAGCGATTGCCGGCAATGTCCACGGCGGACAACAGCCTGTAGCCGCAGCGCGTATCTATTTGCTTGCGGGTAACCCCGCTGGGTATGGAGCACCAAGTGTCTCGCTGTTGAATCCTTCGCAGCCCGGGGTTTTGACGGACTCGATTGGCACCTATGTGACAACGAACAGCCAGGGAAACTTCAGCATTGGGGGCGACTATGTCTGTACCGAGGGTCAGCAGGTTTATCTTCTTGCGCGGGGCGGCAATCCCGGATTGCCTGCTGGCGAGGAGAACCCTGCACTTGCCCTGATATCAGCCTTCGGGGGGTGCCCGGAAGGCCAGAACAACTTCGCCACTACCGTCCCATTTGTTTCATCAACGAAGTTACGACGCAAGCAGTCTGAACAACAAGCTAGGAGTCTCAGACAAAAGCGGCGGTCTCATCTCGCCTGCCGAAGGCTATACAGGTGGCGGCCCGAAGAACCCGGCACAGATCGCTATCGACGGAAGCAATCGCGTATGGATCGCCAATCGCGACGGCAACTCACTTTCGGCGTTCACCAACTCCGGAAGCGCGATCTCCCCGACTTCGGGTTTCCAGGCGCCAGATCTCAGCAATCCGCGTGGGCTGGCTGTCGACTCGTCGGGTAATGTCTGGCTTACAAACTTCACAGGAAACTCAGTAACAGAATTCATTGGAATCGCAACGCCTATCGCGACTCCCATTTCGCCAACCACTCACGGACAGCGGCCTTAGGATGGTTGCAGTATTAAAAAAGGGGGAAGCTCAACGCTTCCCGCTTTTTCACGGCGCAACTTACTTACCGTTTTCGGTTCCCTTGATGAACGCCGCCACATCGGCGTGGAACTGCTTGAGGACGTCCTCATTCACGTAGACCATGTGGCCGCTCTGATAGTAGTGATAGCTGATGTTGGCCTGCAGTTTCTGAGGAATCGGCAGGTGGTGCATCTCGTACTTACCTTCAAAGTACGGTGTCGCCAGGTCGTAGTAGCCGCCCGCGAGCATGACCTTCATCTTCGGATTCGACTTCATGGTGTACGCCAAGTCCGGCATTACGTTGGTTCCACCCTCCTGCTGGTTGGCAGGTGGCGCTCCCGGCGCCTGATGCTGCAGGTCCCATGTAAAGTCCGGATCAACGTAGGCGCCGGGTTTATAGGTCTGATCGGCCCCGTACTTCAGCTCGGTTCGCATGTACTGATTGAGTGCCGCTGTATAGGCCGACGAGATCGCGTTGCTCTGCGGGTCGTACTCCGCGTCCGAGCTCAGCGGATCGAGATCCGGGCCTTTGTAGCGAGCATCAAGGCGCCCTGTGGTTGTCTCGTCTTCGAGCTGGAGTTGTTTGCTGAAGGCTCCCCCTGAGACTCGCAGGTTCGCACGCAGAAGATACGCAATCGGCAGGCCGGTGTATTGATGCAACTTCTCTGCAACGGCCTGCCGCCGCGCTTCAGGCAAATCTGAGCCCTGCAGCAGCGCTGCCATGTAATCACCGAGAGCGTACTGCTCCACCTCGGCCAGGAAGGGCTCAAGCGCCGGAGGCTGCGTCGGCAGTTTGTGATGATAGAACGCCGTTGCAGCGAACGTGGGCAGGCCAAGAGCATAGGCCTGATCGACGCCCGGGTTCCATTTCGGCCCGTCGATGCTGTTGTCGAAGCTGAGAATCTGCGAGAGCAAGATGATTCCGTTTAGATCAACGTTTTGCAGAGCGGCCGACAGCACAGCACTTCGCGGAGTACCGTAGCTCTCCCCAAAGAGATACTTCGGTGAGTTCCACCGGTCAAACTTCGTCAGGAATCTTCGGATGAAACGATCGAAGGCATGGGCATCCTGATCGACTCCCCAGAATGCCTTCTCCTTCTCCTTGCCCATGATGCGGCTGAATCCCGTCCCGGGTGCGTCGATAAAGACAAGGTCGCTTGCGTCGAGCAAACTGTAATCATTGTTCGCGATTTTGTAAGGCGCGCCCTCATCGTGCTGCGCGTCGGTGGTGATGACTCTCCGTGGACCAAACGAGCCCATATGCAGCCACATCGTTGCGCTACCGGGTCCACCGTTGTAGAGGAACGTCACCGGCCGTGCAGGGCCGCCGTCCTTCTTGAAGTAGGCAACGTAGAAGATTCGCGCCGTCGCGGGAGCTTCGTCCGGCTTGTCGGGATCAGGTGGTTTTTCTCCTGTGCTTGGCAGCATCTTTCCATCAGGTCCGAGCATGGCGTCTTGCGCATCGGTTGCGCCTACGGTCAAAGTACCTGCGACCGCTTTATACCCAATCGCCTGCCCTCCCACTGTTACCGAACCTTCGGTCGTCGAGTCTCCCGGTGGCTCCGGTTCAGGTGTCTCGGGCTTTCCCTTGACTACAACCTTTTCATCTTTCTTCTTGTCGCTTTTATCGGTCTTGTCCTGCGCTCCGTAGGCAGTAACCGCAACGCCCATCAAGGCAAACAGGGCGACACCCGCGCTGACATGCTTCGTTCTCATCCAAATGCTCCTCGAATTCGAAGGATTCTCTCTTTGAGTATAGAGTGGCGCTATTCCCATTGGCCGCAGGAAACTACCCCACCCGACAGATCAGGCACTTGAGGTAGCTGGTCTCAGGCAGAGTCACCACCGCAGGATGATCAGGCGCGGCGCCCCGAGTCTCTAATAACTGAACGCGCCTTCCTGCATCCGAGGCTGCCGCCGCGACGACTTCAGAAAACTCGGCTAGCGGAACGTGATGCGAGCAGGAACAGGTTACAAGTGTGCCGCCGGGCTGCAGCATTTTTATCGCCCGCAGATTTAGCTCTTTGTATCCCCGCATAGCGCCTTCGGTCGCCCGCTTCGATTTTGCGAACGCGGGGGGATCGAGCACAATAGTGTCGTAGCGACCGCCGTTTGCTTCGAACTCGCGCAGCAGTTCGAAGGCATCCGCCTCAATCCAATCCACCCTCGCTAGAAGCGCTGGATTCAGCTCAAGGTTTCGGTCCGCAACTTCCAGCGCGCTGCGGCTCGCATCGACTCCGGTAACTCGATCACAGCGCTGCGCAAGGTGCAGCGCAAATCCACCCTGGTAGGTGCAGATATCCAACCCCGAACCGTGCGCATGTGCGGCCGCTGCCGCATAGTTCAACCTCTGATCAAGAAATGCTCCGGTCTTTTGCCCGGAACCCGCGTCGTAATGAAATCTGATCCCATTGATCGTAAAAACGCTGGTGAGCTGTGGCGAATCACCGTTTTTCGAATATGCCGGCGCGGATGAAGGAGCTGTGAGTTGCTCCAACTCTCGGATCTTCGGATCGGGACGTTCGACGATGGTCACGGGATCCAATCGGTTGCGCATCGCTTCAGTCAGCACGGTGCGGATGTCGTCCTGGGCTGTCCCTTGCGTTAGCAGTTGCAGAATGACGAGATTGTTATAGCGGTCGGCCACAATACCGGGCAGAGCATCCGCCTCCGAGAAGATCAGGCGGCACGCATTGTTTTCGGGAGACTGCGGGGCGACTTCTTCCCGCAGATCAAGCGCAGTCTCAACTCGCTCTCGCACTTGTTCGAGATAGACATTCCGAGATAACGCTGGCTCGGGGGAGACGATTCTGAGGGCGATCTGTGAGGCGGCGCTGTAGAGCCCGGTGCCTAACGGAATTCCGCGATTGTCCATCACGGTAACGAGCGTTCCGCCGTTGATCTCAGTCGCATCGACCGCCGGAATCAGCGACTCCACATCCGACCGATAGACCCAGAGGTGTCCGGCACGGAGCCTTTCCGCAGCACGTCGCGTGATTTTCGCGGCCGGTCCGTGAGGCTGCGCTGGAAGTATTCGCGGTCCGTGTTCGTCTGTCGTTCGCGCCATAAGGTTAATGGTCGCACAATCCGCTTCGGAGGCGCTGATTGACGAAAAACTGACCACGAGCAGCTTGCACTCTAAAATGAAGAAGAGAGCTGGTTTCTAATTCACGAAGGCGGACATCGAGGAGAGCGTGCAAAAGGTCGATGTCGTTATTCTGGGGGCGGGCGCGGCCGGCATGATGTGTGCGATTGAGGCCGGCCGCCGCGGGCGTCGCGTCGTGTTGCTCGATCATGCGGATCGTGTCGGCAAGAAGATTCTTATCTCGGGTGGCGGACGCTGCAATTTCACCAACATCCACACTCGCCCGGAAAATTTTCTGTCGGAAAATCCTCACTTTGCCAAGTCCACGCTGGCGCGCTTCACTCCGGCAGATATCATCGCGATGATTGAAAGACACGGCATTCGGTATCACGAAAAGACACTCGGACAGCTTTTTTGCGATCGATCTGCACAGGACGTGATCGCCATGTTGCAAAAGGAGTGCACCAACTCAGGGGTAGAGATCATTCTCAGCAAACGTGTTCTCTCTCTTAAGCAAGAGGGGCGCTTTCATGTAGAGACGGCTTCGGCGATATTTGAAGCTGAATCGGTTGTTGTTGCCACTGGCGGACTTTCGATCCCTAAGATGGGTGCCACGGGGTTCGGATATGACATGGCGAAACAGTTTGGTCTTCGCGTCGTACCCTGCAGACCGGCGCTAGTCCCGCTTGTATTCAATGAAGAAGATAGAGGACGATGGTGCGATCTTTCTGGTGTCTCAACCGAAGTAGTGGCGAAGGCGGGAGCAGGGAAAAAACGTGGCAGTTTTCGCGAAAAGATGTTGGTTACGCATCGAGGCCTGAGTGGACCCGCAATTTTGCAGGCGTCTTCTTACTGGCAGCAGGGCGAAGCTCTTGAAATTGACCTTGCGCCGGGGATTGAAGTGATGGCGCGGTTACTGATCCACAATGCGCGGCGTGATGTTGAGGCCGCAGAACTTGCGTTGCGCACTGCGCTGCCATCTCGGATGGCGGAACGATGGATGGCCCTGCATCCTCCACAGAGTTGGACGAACGCCTCGTTGGCGGCGATCGAGCAGCAACTGCATGCGTGGCGCATTACTCCTGCGGGATCCGAAGGATATGCCAAAGCTGAGGTGACTGCCGGAGGCGTCGATACGGCAGAGTTGGATGCGAAGACGATGCAATGCCGCAAGGTTCCGGGGCTTTACTTCATCGGTGAGGTGGTGGACGTCACTGGGTGGCTCGGTGGCTATAACTTTCAGTGGGCCTGGGCTTCGGGCTTCAGTGCTGGCCAATCAGTATGACCTCTGCTTACTGAACGATCAGGGTAAGGCAATCCCGCACTGGCCGCGGAAACGGCGATGCTGTAAGTTCCCGACGGGGTGATGGGATTTCCAGGGGGCCCTCACGAGCGACTTAGAAAAGAAGAGATTTTTGTTCCGGCAAGACTCCCATCTGCTCGATGTACATTTTCGAATTGAACTTTTTTCCAGTCGACGTGCCGGACATGTAACGAATCTTCCCAAAGATGGGGCGCTCCCCCCATGCTCTGTCGAACTTTCCGAGGATCGCCCAGGCAATTCCCGCGTATCCATTCGGATCTCGGCCATCAAGAAAATACTTGTCATTCAGATGAATCGCGCATTTCATCGCCGTGGCCACGTTCGGCGTCCACTCCAGAATCTTTTTTGCCCAGTACATGCGTAGGTAGTTGTGCATCCATCCGTGGCGAACCATCTGCATCTGCGCCGCATTCCAGAGATCATCGTGTGTCTGTGCTTTTTCAAGTTGAGACAGGGAGTACAGAACTTCGCGTTCATCCCTCGCATGCTCAGCAATTGTTACCTTCGCCCAACTCTCGGCGCACTCTGGCGAGTCGTAGTTTGGAGTATAGCGAACGAAGTTAACAGCGAGCTCCCGCCAAACGATCAGCTCATTGAAGTAGCTGTCGCGAGCGGCGTGAAGCTTCGGGATTGCCCTGGCGGCTGCGTCAATTGCAAGCGCGATCGTGATGGGCCCCACATGTCCGAAGTGAAGATACGGCGACAAGCAGGAAGTACCGTCTACTTCTGGATGGTTGCGTTGCGAGTCGTAGTCCTGCAGCATCTTGCTGGTAAAAACCTTGAGGCGCCTAAGTCCGGCTTGAGTTCCACCAACCCACGCGTCAACGGGAGCGACGCTGCGATCAAAATCTTTCCAGCCGCGAGTGATGTCTTCATGGACGGAATGGGCGAGAAACCCTCGTGGCTTCTTCCATGCATGATTGGCGTGAGGGTTTTCGTACGGATAGAGATGCTCAGAAAGCAGCCGGTAAAGCCGGGGACGCAGTGTATAGGCTCCGTACTGCGCCTTTTCCATTAACTTCGAAGGAACAACTACATCCGTGTCGACTGTCCAGAACGGAATCTTGATGCGAGAGGCGAGCTGCTTTCGCCATCTCTCAGGTTCGCGCATTGGATTCTCATCGCCGATAAGAAATGCTGCTTTCGCATCTGCTAGAAACCGTCCATGCGATTCGTGCGGAGCTCGCCGCATTACAAATGAGATATTTCGCTTACCAAGATCGGCTTCGATATCAGGCAACCCCTGATTGAGAAATGCGTAGTGCCGGAGATTCGCGTGAGGAAAATTTGAAATTGCGGCGAAATACACCACCAAAGGTAACTCGAGTCGATTCGCGATCTTCACTGCAAGGTCGACAGCGTGGTTGTCGATACCGCGTTGAGCGCGCTGCATCCAGTAGACGACACACCTTCCGTGGGCCTCTGGAGCACCAGGGCGACGGATTGTAATCCTCGGATCGGAGGACCAACCGCGAAACTCCTCCGACAGATCGGCAAGTAACTTGACCATACTTCGAGGATACGAGAGACGAAAATGACACTTTCATTGGGACAAAAAATGCGGCCCGAAGGCCGCACTCTTGTGAAAATCCGTTTGCTTTACCAGAGGCCCCAGGCGCGGCTGATGTAATCGGTAAGCGTCATCGTAATCAGCACAATAAAGGTGAAAAAACCAGAGATAACGGTGAGCTTCACCAGCTTCGATTGATACTTGACGTGCATAAAAAACAGAATGACGATGACTCCCTTGGTGCATGCGATAGCCAAAGCAATGATGGGGTTGAAGATATTTAGGTTGATGAATGCCGCCCACACCGTAATGCCAGTCGCGATCAGCAAAGCAACGTAGACCATCGCATAGACCTTCGGAGTGACGATATGATGATCGGCGTGCTCCGGGTTCACTACGTTCGATGGATCGTGATATTCGGTCATAGCTCTTTTCCTTCCAGAAGATACGGGCCTACACTGGGTGGCGGTTGATGAGATAGAGCAAGGGGAACAGGAAGATCCACACAATATCCACGAAGTGCCAGTAGAGGCCGAAGTTTTCTATCGGTGCGACATACCCTGAGCTAAAGTCTCCGCGATTGGCACGCCTGATGAGCCAGAAGAGCAGGACGACGCCAATGATCATATGGAGTGCGTGCATGCCTGTCATGGCAAAGTAGAGAAAGAAGAAGACCTGGGTCTTCTGTGCCATGTCGGGAGCGAGCGGCTCTTCTTTAATGCCATATGCGTGCGGATTGACGAATTCGCGAACATCAAAACTGGCGCCCGGAATATGGTGCTTCTCCCATTTCTCCTTGTACTCGAAGTACTTGACGCCAAGAAATGCGACGCCAAAGACGGTGGTGAGGATTAGGTACACGACGAGAAGGGTCTTCTTGCGAACTTCGGCGGCCCAGACGCCAAGCGCCATGAAGAACCCGGAAGTAATCAGGATCGCGGTGTTCGCGGTGCCCAACGGGATGCTGAGCTGATTCGAGGCGGCGACGAATGCCGGGTTGTACCAGTTGCGATAGAGCAGGTAGGCAAAGAAAAGCCCACCGAAGAACATGATTTCGGTCAGCAGGAAGAGCCACATCCCGAAGGTACCTGCCTCCCGCTGTTGCTCCTGCGTCTCAAAGTGATGCCGGTGCTGCGGAAGCGACTCATGGTGGTGCTCCGCTGGAACCGCGGTCTCGTGCGTATGGGGATGCGTTGCTGCGATCGCGTTATCCAACGGTTGTCACCTCATGTGCAGTCTTGTGCTCGAGCCACTCGTAGTCGTAGGCTTCGTGGTCCACGATCGGAATCTCGATGAAATTTTCGGTCAGTGGCGGAGACTGAATCTGCCACTCAAGTCCTGTCGCCTGCCATGGATTGTTGCCCGCAATCGCACCGTACTTCAGTGACCATGCCAGGTAGATCAGCGGCAGCATATACCCCACACCAAGCACCGTGGCGCCGGCTGTTGAGAGAACATTCAGTACCTGGTACTCCGGTGGATAGGCAGCGTAGCGTCGCGGCATTCCGAGGTAGCCGAGAATGAACTGCGGCAGGAAGGTAAGATTGAAGCCGATGAAGGTCGTCACTGCAGCAAGCTTGGAAAGCGATTCGGGGTACATGCGTCCGGTTAGCTTTGGCCACCAGAAGTGCACTCCTGACAAAAAGGCCATCAACATTCCGCCGACCATGACAAAGTGGAAGTGCGCCACGATGAAGTAGGTCTCGGTCAGGTGAATGTCCATCCCGAGAGATCCGAGGAATACGCCGGTGAGACCACCGATGGTGAACAGTCCCATAAACCCGAAGGCGTAGAGCATCGGAGTCTCGAAGGTAATCGAACCCTTCTGCAGCGTGAACGCCCAGTTGAAGATCTTGATTGCAGAAGGCACTGCGACCAACATGGTAAGAAGCGAGAAGACCAGAGCCGAGTAGTTCGAGACACCCATGATGAACATGTGGTGTGCCCAGACGAAGAATCCGAACAACGCGATTGCCACCGACGAGAAGGCCACAGCCGTATAGCCGAAGACTCGCTTACGACTGAAGGTGCTGATGACCTCCGAGATTACACCCATGCCCGGCAGAATCATGATGTACACAGCCGGGTGAGAGTAGAACCAGAACAGATGTTGAAACAGGAGCGGATCGCCGCCCTTGTTCGGGTCGAAGACACCAATGCCAAACAAGCGCTCCAACACGACCAGAACCAGCGTGATTGCAAGAACAGGGGTGCCCAATACCATCAGGATCGACGCTGCGTAATTGGACCAGCAGAACAGCGGCAGACGGAACCACGTCATGCCCGGAGCGCGCATGCGATGGATCGTAACGATGAAGTTCAGACCGGTGAAGATCGAGGAGAAGCCAAGGATAAAGACTCCCATGCCCGCCGTAACGACGTGCGTGTTGAGGTAGTGGGTTGAGAGCGGCGTGGTGAACGTCCAGCCGGTATCAACTCCACCCATCACTAGTGCTCCCATAACTACCAAGCCGCCCACCCAGTAGAGATACCAGCTCAGCAGATTGATCTTCGGGAAGGCCAGGTCCTTCGCGCCGACCATGATCGGCACCAGAAAATTCCCGAGGGTCGCGGGAACCGATGGCACCAGGAACAGGAAGATCATGATGATGCCATGCATGGAAAACACCTTGTTATAGGTGTCCGACGCGAGCAGATCGGACTGCGGCGTCAGAAGCTCAAACCTAATTACGCCGGCGAAGAATCCACCAATAAAGAAGAAAAAGGTGATCGAGACCAGATACAGCATTGCGATACGCTTGTGATCGCCAGTCAGCAGCCAGCTCAACAAACCATGCTCGTTATTGATGTAGTTGCGCTTCGGCAAGGTCGCCGTTGCCTGGTCAGGCAGGTTGAGGATTGTAGAACTCGTTGCGCTCATGGTTTCACCACCCCCGGGGTAGTCGGAGCCGCCTGGTTTGACTCCGATGTGGTCAACGTTTGCTGAACACGATAGTTGGTTTGCAGTGATTTGATGTATTCGACCAGGTCGATCAGGCCGTCTTCGCTGATCTGCCCTTGGTAGGTGGGCATAATCGGCGCGTAGCCTGCCGTGATGTGCTGGGAAGGATTCAGGATTGCATCGCGAAGATAGGCATCATTCACCAGAACCTGTGATCCGCTAGTGAGTTGGAGCTTCGATCCATACACACCCGCCAGACTTGGACCGCGCGCTGCCGCGCTGCCGGAGTGGCATGAGTTGCAGCCCATGCTTGCGAAGAGCCGCTCGCCGTTTTGCGCAAGCGACATGCCGCTGGTCGACGACTGTGTCCACTTCGCGTAGTCATCCGGGGCTAGTACTGTGACCTCGCCTATCATGGCCGAGTGGTTGGTTCCGCAGTATTGGGTACAAAAGATGTGATATGTCCCCGGGGTCGTTGCATTGAACCATACCGTTGAATAGCGGCCCGGAATGACCTCGCGCTTAACACGAAAATCAGGAATCGAAAAGCTATGGAACACGTCCTGCGAGATCATGGTCAACTGAACGGCTTTTCCTGCGGGTACGTGGAGGGCGTTAATCTCATGTTGTCCGCCCGGATGCTCTGCCTTCCACATCCACTGCTTGCCCACGATGTAAATGTTCATCGCATTCGTCGGCGGATTATAGATACGGAAGTAGAGCAACGCTCCCCAGACAAAGACGATGAGAAAGAGAGCCAGAGGAATAATCGTCCAGGTTGCCTCGAGGAGCGTCGAGCCTTCGATCGGAACGGCAACGGGATGCCTCTCCTTGCGATAGCGGATCGAGAAACCGAAGACGAGAATGCATACGAGCGTAAGGCCGACGATTGTAATTAGCAGCAGAAAAAAGTAAAGCGCGTCAGCATAGGGCGCAATGGTCGACGCCTCACGCGGAAACAGCGCGGAGGAGTTGAGCCACTTCATCAAAAATTGCCACAGGACTGGACTGATATGCATCGTTACCCTTTATCCATTCTCTTTCTTCGTCAAGTCGTGTTCACGCCCGAGCCGTAGGTCCTTCCGGAACATCAGAAACATAAAACCGCCAAGGCTGGCCACTGTTACCATGCCGCCAATCTGCACCACGCGCGCGATGATCAGCGAATGACGGTTCGTCTGCGGATCGTAGTGATAGCAGTACGTCAGAATGTTGGCGACCGGCGAACCAATCTTGTTGCCGGAAGCATCGATCAAACCCAGCAAAATATCCCGTGGGGAATACTCGACGCCGAGGTAGTACTGCGCCAACTTCCCCACTGGCGTGACGATTTCGATCGCGCTGGCATGGGCATACTGATCGAGTTTGCCGTCAGGACCGGGTACCTTGACATAGCCAAAACCCACTGCGTTCGTCACTACGTCGATCGCGGGCTGCTGTCCCGTCAGGAAATGCCAGCCAGCCGCCGTCTCCGGATGGCCGTAACGCTTAACATAGAGAGCCTTCGATCTTGCGGCCTGTTCTGGTGTGTCATTCGGATCGATGCTCACAATCACTACATCGAAGTCTTTGCCCGGAACCAGCTTCACCATCTCAAGCGAACTTGTAAGTCCATTCAACTCTTCCGAACAGAGCATCGGACAGGTGTAATAGACCAGCGAGACGATCGCAGGATGCTTGCCGAAGTAGTCTCCAAGTTTCACCGGCTTACCAGTCTCGTCCACGAATGCCGCGTCCAGTGGAAGCTGCTGGTTCAAATGCTGCGATACTCCAACCTGCTTAAGCACTTTGGGCAATTGGTCGCCGGTATTCTCTCCAGCTTGTTTGTCCCCATAGCTTGAGACCTGGGCAAGCAAAGGCGCACTGAGCATGCAACAAAGAGCTGCTACCTGCCAGATGCCTCGTGTTGTCTGCCTGATCTTCATCGCTCTTCTTATCTTAAATCCGTTCGTTTACCGTCTACTTTGGTGACGCGAGTTCAGCTTTGTTCTCGGCCATGGCTTTCTTGGAGATCAACTGCTGCTCACGAGTCTCGATTGTCTGCAACTCATATCCAGTCCGGGCAAATCCTGAGGTCAACGGAGCCTCGACAACGGGCTTTTCATCGCCCGCCATCTCAACCGTAGGTGCGGATGCCTGTGTGTTTACCGGAAGCCCGCGCTGCGCAATCAGTTCCATCGCTCGTGACACGGGAATCCGGACGGTGCCGTCTTGCGTTTTGCTGTAGTTGTTCAGCAGCAAGTCTTCGCGAGCATGAAGGTCTGCCGTCGCCTGGTTGCCATCGTCGATGTCCAGACGCGGATTGGGGAATGTCTCCGTGATCTGCTGGTATTCCTTCTGCTGCATCTCCGGATTGCTTGCCAGATCCTGACGTTTGCCGTTCGTTTCCTCAAGGGCACTGGCAGTGTTCCATTTTGTAGTCGGACCATCCTCTTTCTTGATCCCGCCGTTGATCAGGATTCCTAGGCCATAACACAGCAGAAAGAAGATAAGGACGGAACCGAACAAACCGCCGAGAAATACAACGATGCCGTTGGAATTAACGTCGGTGACTTCGTAACCGGGATGGTCGGAGTCACGGACATGCAGATCGTGTGTTTGCTGATTCAGATCATGATCGTTAGTGGGCATGTTCAGGCTCCAGCATCTCCTCGATGTGAGGATCGTTCAGGTTGATCAACGGACGCGCCTGTAGCTCTCTCAGGTAGAACCAGGCCCAGACCGATATCACCGTGACAGGAACGGTGATGTAGGCGAGAATTCCGATATTGCCGACAAGGTGCAGATTTCCTGCCGCATCGGCGAAATTCGGCTCAATCAGCCAGAACATATCAAGACAGCGCGCGAAGATCATAAAGCAGGTCAGCCAGATCATCTTCTCCTTGTTGCGTTTCAGATCACGCGACAGCAGCAGGGTGAAGGGAATCAGCCAGTGGCAGATAAAGTCCGCGGAGCAGACATACCACCATCCCCCGTGGATGCGGTTCAAGTACCAGGGAATCTCGTCTGGAATATTGCCCGACCAGATGATCAGGAACTCTGCAAAGCAGAGATAGATGTTGAGCATTACAAACGCGAATGCCAGTTTGCCGAGGTCGTGCTGTTCGGTTGCGCGAAGCATCGTCTTTATCGGCTCATACCGCGAAAGCAGGATCAGGGTAAGAATTCCAAGCGCCAGCACCGCATAACCCTGTCCGACAAGGAACTGAAGACCCCAGATCGAGGAATACCAGGTGACGTCTAGCGATTTAATCCAGACAATTGCGCCGTCCGTCAACAGGATGACATAGATGAGAATGCCGATACCGCTGAGGTTCTCAAACTTGATGCGCCACCGGTCGAAACTCGGCTCCGTTCCGCGCTCCGGGTCTGCATCGCGCTGCAACGACCACTTGTTGAGGAAGTAGCCGAACGTCAGGAGGATGGCGAAGATGATAACCGTCTGCACTATCGCAGCCGTTGGATTGAGCATCGAACGCTTGGCGTTCGCTGTCAGTGCCTGCTCGAGCGATATCCAGTGATTCTTGAGAGCCTCTGCCGTCGCCGCAGCGGTCGGATATTTGGCCCACTGATAGAGATGGCTCATCAATATTGCGATCGGCACAAACATCAAGCCGACGAGCCAAAGCGTACGCGTCATCGCTTCGAGGGGACGGCGCAGAATCACGCCCCACTTACCACCCGAGACATACTGCAACATCAGCATGACCAGCCCGCCACCGGCGAAGCTGAAGCAGATCATATAGCCCATGAGATAGGCACGAAGAATGTGGTTGCGGCCTTCGTGCGTGAAGACGAAGGGAAGCGTAAGGACGGCGCCGGCGATAGCAACCATCAGCGCACGGGTTCGCCACGCGGAGACTGCCTCTGGCGCTGCCAGCGTTGCGGGCAACGGACGCGGGCCGTAGTGATCGTGCCCCCCTGCTCCTCCGTTATGTTCGTGTCCAAGTGACATGCTTTTCAAGCCTTCGTTCGGAAGCTTCCGAGGTTACTGCTTCGGTACGGTTTGACCGGTTCCTGCCGGAGAATTTGGGTTCGTGACGCGTGAAGCTGTGGGGGACGCCGGAGCGGGCGCTCCACTGCCCGGTGAGGGTAGAACAAAACTCTGATCGTTCGGTGTGCCGTAAGTTGCTGTCGGAGGAAGTACCCATGGTTGCGTAAACGACTCCGGCAAACCTTGCTTCTGCGCTATGTCCGACAGCGACTCGATCTGGCTGCCTGGCGCGACGTCGGCCTCAGTCGCTTTCTGGCTCAACTGGAGTGCCTTAATGTAGGCCACAATCGCCCAGCGATCCGCAGGCTCAACCTGGGCGGAGTAATCGGGCATTGCACCGTAACCATTGCTGATGACATGAAAGAAGTGTCCGAGGGGGGCCGTCTCCAGACGCGAGGTGTGGAAGTCGCCGGCATGAGCGTAGCCACGCTGCACAATCATGCCTTCGCCATTGCCCACACGCGAGTGACATGGTGTGCAGTAGACGTTGTATCGCTCCTGTCCGCGCTGCAGCACCTCCATCGTCACTGGAAAGGGCATACCGTCGCCTTCCTTTCCATTGATGAGACCGGTATAGAAGTAGCTGTCTACGTGCAGCTGGTTCCGCGCAACCGTGTTCTCAACCTGCGGACGAACGGAACGGCCATCCGCATAAAACTCCGTGCCGCGCTGCGGAAAGAACTTCGGCTGGTCGTGCATGTCCTGGCGGCAGCCGACCGTAACCAGCAGCGAAAGAGCTGCCGTGGCAAATGCGGCGCGGCGAGCGATCTGTTTCACTTGCGTATTAATGGTCCACCTCCACCACCGAGACCGCGTTGAACTGCTCAAGGAAAGCCCGCGTCTCAGCAGGCGAAAACTTTGGATCCATTGCCTCCAGGCAGAGGAAGAACTTGTCCGTGGTCGCGCCGTTTCTAAAATTGGCCGCGTTGAACAGCGGATGATAGAGCTGCGGCAGGCCGTTCAGCGCGATCATGCCAAAACAAGCTGAAAACCCGGCAAACAGAATCGTCCACTCATACGCTGGAATAATGAAGGCAGGCCAGGAGAAAAGCGGCCGTCCCGCAATATTCAGCGGATACGCCCAGACATTGACCCATGTCTCCATCAGAAATGCAGTCGTCACACCCATCAATCCACCCAGCAGGCATACCAGCGGCACCCGGGTCTTGTGAAAGTGCAGTGCCTCCGCGGCCTGTTCGACCGGATACGGCGTGTAGCACTCCATCCGGCGATACCCGGCGGCGTGAGCCTCTTGCGTTGCATGCACCAGCTCGCTGGGGGTGTTGAACTCAGCCAGCAAACCGTAAATTCCTTCCCGGGGCGGCATTAGGATTCCTCCTGACTGATTGTCTCTGCGTTTGCTCCGCCTGGCGTCACTCTCGTCTGCGGCAGCATCATCCGGATCTCTGACATCGGAATCATCGGAAGAAAGCGCACGAACAGGAAGAAGAGAAACGTGAACATGCCCAGCGTTCCCACGTAAATCATGTAGTCCCACTTCGTTGCCCGATACGTTCCCCAGCTTGACGGCAGATATTCGCGATAAAGGCTGGTGACAACAATGACGAAGCGCTCAAACCACATACCTGTATTGATGATGAATGAGAGAACAAACAGGTAGGCAACATTCACCCGCAGCTTGCGGGACCACAGGGTCGTTAGCGGAATCGCAAGGTTCGTCAGAATCAGGATCCAATACGCCCAGCCCATCGGCCCGAACATACGGTTCCACATCATGAAGAACTCCCAGTGGCTGGCCGAGTACCACGACATGAAGACTTCCATGCCATACCCATACCCTACGATCAGCCCTGTGCCCAGCATGACCTTCGCCATATTGTCCAGGTGGCGCAGCGTTACCAGGTCTTCGAGGTGATAGAACTTGCGGATCGGAATTGCCAGGGTGATAACCATGGCAAAGCCGGAGTAGATAGCGCCGGCGACGAAGTAGGGTGGGAAGATCGTCGTATGCCATCCCGCCAAAGCCGCCACAGCGAAGTCGAAGCTGATGACCGTGTGTACCGAGAGCACAAGCGGTGTTGAAAGGCCCGCCAGCAGCAGGGAAGCCGACTCATACCGGATCCAGTGCCGGGTCGAGCCGCGCCAGCCTAGCGACAACAGCCCATAAAAGTACTTGGCTGCCGGCATCTTTGCGCGGTCACGCAGGGTGCCAAAGTCGGGGATCATTCCCATGTACCAGAAGATCACCGAGATCGAAGCATACGTCGAAACCGCGAAGACGTCCCAGGCGAGTGGCGAACGGAACTGCGGCCACACATTCATCGTGTTCGGGTAAGGGAACAACCAATACGCCAGCCACGGACGTCCGACGTGAATCAGAGGAAAGAGACCCGCGCAGCAGACTGCGAAGATGGTCATCGCTTCGGCAAAGCGATTGATCGAGTTGCGCCACGTCTGCTTGAACAACAGAAGAATCGCAGAGATCAACGTGCCGGCGTGACCGATACCGATCCACCATACAAAGTTGATGATGGCGAAGCCCCACGCACCGGGAATCGTTACGCCCCAAATACCGGTGCCCTTCAGGAAGAGCCAGGTACAGCCAATCACCAGGCCCATCGCAACTCCGGCAGCCACGATTAGACCGAAGAACCATCCGAGGGGCGTGTTCGAAGTCAGTACGATTCCGGCGATCTTCTGCGTGACCGACTTGAAGGTATGACCCGGTGCGATGACCGCATACTCGCCAGTACGCGGGTCGATCATGGGATCGATTACGGGATCGACGCTCGGGTCCTGCATGGGTCCTTTGGTCGCCATAGTTATGCCAGCTCCGGATTCGGGTTGATGACTCCGGCCGTGTAGGTCGTGCGCGGACGGAAGTTGAGGTCCGCGAGTACTTGGTAATCGCGCTCCTCAGCCTTGAGCTTTGCCACCTTGCTTGCCTTGTCGTTAATGTTGCCAAAAGTAATTGCGCTGGTCGGGCAAGCCTGCTGGCACGCCGTCACAATCTCGCCATCACGAATCTCGCGATTTTCCTTGTCGGCGACAATCTTCACTGCTTCAATACGCTGGACACAGTAGCTGCACTTTTCCATTACGCCGCGCGAACGCACACTGACATCAGGATTGCGCATGAACTTGAGGCTCTCCGTGTCGTAGTCCGAGTACAGCAGGAAGTTGAACTTGCGCACCTTGTATGGGCAGTTGTTCGAACAGTACCTCGTGCCCACGCAGCGGTTATAGACCATCGTATTGATGCCTTCAGGCGTATGCACCGTCGCACCTACCGGGCAAACCTGCTCGCAGCCCGCATTCTCGCAGTGCTGGCAGGCCATCGGCTGAAAGTGCGCCTTCGGAGCATGCAGATCTCCCTCAAAGTAGGTGTCGATCCGGAGCCACTGCATGTTGCGTCCGACCTTCACCTGTTCGCGGCCAACCACGGGAATATTGTTCTCTGCATAGCAGCTCACAATGCACGCATTGCAGCCGACGCAACTGTTCAGATCGATCGCCATGCCCCACGCGTTCTGAATCTTCTGCGTCGCAGGGTCCGTCTTCTCGTAGTTCCACGCCGTCGGGAAGAACGAGTTGTCCTTATCGACCTTCTCGCCCTCCGGCGAGTACCCGACCTTATTGATCAGCGCACCATCGATGGTCTTGCCGTCCTCGCCAATTTCATGCGCGAAGTTCGGATTCTTCTTCGCCTCCTCGACGGTGGCATAGCGAATGATCGCCCGCTCCATCGCCTCATGTCCGGCCAGCGAATAGACGCCGTCTTTGTCCGACAACGGCTTATTGAGGTCGTACTGAGCAAAGCTTCCGCGATGCTCGACGTTATGGACCTTGGTGATACAGAGATCGTAGGTTCCGGGCACCTTCTGCGCCGTCAAACCCGAGACAAAAAGGGGTGCGTCCGAGGTCCGAATCTGGTACGCATCGAAACCAACGCCTTGCGCTACGCGCCCTGCCTGAACTCCGCGACCGAAGCCAAGATGAACTGTAATTACTCCGTCGGGATGGCCGGGAGCCATCAGTGCCGGCGCAATACACTCGCGGCCGTTGAGCGAAAGCCTCACCGGGTCTGACTCCTCCAAACCCAACTGGGCCATTGTCCCCATGCTCATGATCGCCGCATTGTCCCAGCTCAGGTTCGTCACCTGCTTGGGCAACTCCTGCAGCCAGCCGACATTGGCAAAGCGGCCATCATAAATAGAAGCATCAGGGCGGAACGAAACCTCAAGTCCACTCGAAGTGGATGCGGCAGGGAATGAACCCGCAACACTTTTACCTGCGCTTACAGCTTTTGCAGTAAACGCGGTTCCCTCAACCCAGCCATCATGCAGTGCTTTGCGCCAGGCCGTAGCGAAGTCGCCTTTGATATAGGTCTTCGCATTGGCCAGAACAATGTCGTAGGCCGAAAGCTGCGAATTCTCAAGCAGCGTCTGGAAGACATCATGCGCGCTCTTGCTGCCATACAGCGGAGCAATCATCGGCTGAATGATCGTAATCGTCCCGTCATAGGCCCGGGCATCCGACCAGCTCTCGAGATAGTGCGCCTTGCTGATATGCCAGTTCGCCAGCGAACCAGTCTCGTCGAGATGCGAGCCGAGGTGAACCGTCACCGGAATCTTTGCAAACGCATCTTGGAAGTGCAGGTCGCTCGGCGCCGAGTAAATCGGATTCACGCCTAGAATCACCAGCCACTGCACCTTGCCCGCGTTCATGTCAGCGACCAGTGACTTCAGATCGGCCACCTGCTCACTTGGCAACGGGTTCACTGTCTCGGTGTAGATAACTGTCTTGCCAACCGCGCCTAGCGTGGAGTTCAGCTCATAAGCAGCCGCATGAACGGCCGGTGAAGCCTGTTCACCCGGAATCACAACGCAGCGTCCGCCGCTCTTCTTCAGATCAGCGCTCACTGCCTCAAAGAATTTCTGCGCATCGGGGCTCGCACCCGAAGGTGTTGAACCGCTTGCAAGTGCCGTCGCAAAACCTGCAATCCCGCTTGGCTTCAACGCCAACCTATGATCCGCTTTGAATCCAGTCACCGTCGGCATCGTCTCGACGACGTACATGCGATTCATCGTCTTGCCTTCTTCGTATCGGCGACGCTCCGCGAAGCCAGCTGCCAGCGGCAAAAATCCAGGGTGGGCAATTCCGCTCAGAAAATCTGCATCGAGCGACAAAATCACATCAGCGTCTTCAAGTCTGTACTGAGCATCGGTGTAGCTGCCGAACGCGGCCTTCGACGCTGCGCGCGACGAGTCCTGATTCACCGGCTCCCACTGAACCAGCTTTGCATTCGGATAGGCAGCCTGCACCTGCTTCCACTGCGCAGCCAGCGTTGGCGAAGTAATCGTTTCACTCAGAAAGTAAAGTCCCTGGCCGCCATTCAGCTTCTTCGAGGCAGAAGAAAACTCCTGCTGAAAATCTCCCCACGCCGAAACCTGTCCGCGATGCAATACATGCTGCGACCGGTCAGGATCATACAGATCAAGCAGTGTCGCCTGCGTCAAGGCATCCGACTTGCCCTTTGACACCGGATGCTCCGGATTTCCATCTACTTTGATCGGCCGGAACGAATCCGACTTAATCAGCACCGGAATCGCGCCGGTAGGGAACGGGTGCGCCGTTGCAAAGTACATCGGCTTGCCCAGAACCAGGTCTTCCGGCTGCTTCACATAAGGAAAGATCGGTTCATCCGGCTGCTTGGTGCAACCCGCAAGACCAGCGAGCGTCAGTGACGCTCCCATCACCTTCAAAAATCCGCGTCGGCTTACTGAGTCCACCCACTCATTCGCGCCCGACTGGCGCGGAAACTCCTCGCGCATCAACTCGTGAAACGCAGGCGTCTCTGCCAACTCGTCCAGGTTCTTCCAGAACCGCCGCCCGGTCTTGCCGTCCAGTTTCGCGCGAACCTCTGCCAGCGTCATCTTCGCCGGCGCAATCTCGGTCACCACTGCGGGTTGTCCTGCTGCTTTCGTCTCAGCCATCGTCTCGTCTGTTCCTATTCCCGTCTTCCTCATCGGTGGCACGTCTCGCAGCTCGAAAGCTGCTCAGGATTGCGGATGTGGTATTGCGAGGTCAGATACTTACCCAACTCCATCTGATTCTTGAACTCCGTGTAGACCGGCTGCAACGGAAGCTTCAGTGGTGGCACATCGCTCGCAGTCGGCCCATTCGCCTCGGCAGACGCCTGCATCATCGCGACCTCGGGTCCGTTACCGGAAGGATCGGTCGTCGTGCAGCTCACTTTCGTCGCTGTCGGCCCCGAACCTGCTGCAGCAGATCCCGTGCTCGTACACCAAACTGGCTTATCGCTCGAAGGCCCCGACCACGCCATGTTGTAGATCTCGCTTGTCGGGCGCAGGTTGGCCGCAGGATTGCGATGGCAGTTCAGACACCACTCCATCTGCAGCGTGTTCTGCTGATACATCAACGGCATCTCATCCACGCGACCATGACAACTCGCGCAACCAATGCCTTTGTTCACGTGAATCTCGTGATTGAAGTAAACATAGTCTGGAAGATCATGTACGCGAATCCACTGGATAGAAGCGCCCGTCGCCCAACTCTGCCGCACCGGCTCCAGCAGATCGGCGTTCGTCCATATCTGCGCATGGCAGTTGATACAGGTCTTCGTGGGCGGAATGCCCGCGTAGGCAGCCTTCTCCACCTGCGTATGGCAGTACTGGCACTGCAGCCCGAGACCTTCCACGTGATGCTTGTGGCTGAATGGCACCGGCTGGTCCGGCCGCTGGCCCTGCCGCGTCACCCACGGCGATCGCTGCAAATTGTCAAGCGTTACGCCGAGCGCGATGACGATGACACCAGTCAATACCAGGCTGAATCGAGCCAGCGCGTTCGAACTGCGGTCAAAAACTTGCGCCATGAGTGCGTTCCTGCTTCCTCTGCTTTACCTAAGGGCTAAGGGTTTTGAAAATGGCTTGCGATTACTTCTGCGTCCGGTTAGTTGTCCGGCGTTTTGGCACCGGCGGTTGGGGAGCCCGCGTTGGTCTGCCCGTAAATTGTTCCCTAAATTAACTTCGAGTATAGCAGCGGAAAACCACGAACTCTTGAGCGGGTTTCTCTCGCAACTGTTTTTTTACCTGCAACATCCGATTATCGAACCCGGTCCGCAATAACCTGCACTACATCTCGTGCACCGCTTCTCACAGCACTTCAAACAACACAATATCTACTCAACACGACAGGTATCGCAGTTGTAAATGGAACCCATTTTGGTCCGAATTACGTTCGTAAACCAACCTTCGCGATGATCTCATCGTCGCCAAGGGGGACAGTTTTCGCTAAAGCGAACTTCACATCACTAAAAATTCATGCGAGAGAAGTGTACGCCCGTTCTTCTTCTCTGAGGTACGTGCTGTAAGTCTTGCCAGTTGTCGATGATTCCCCAGCAATGGAGCTTGAAGGGGTACGCTGTCGGAAAAACTCGGCAAAGAACACGAGCAGAATCAGATCCAACACCCAGCGCAAATCCCGGGGTACCTGCTACTTTCTTGACTAGGCCAGCCAGTTAGTCTTCGACGACTTCTCGGAGGAAATGAAAATGGACACAGGCACTGGTTCTCCAACCCAACGCAAACCGGAGTTGCTGGGTCAAACCGTCGTTATGATCGGTGGCAGTGCAGGTATCGGGCTCGAAACTTCGCGACGAGCGCGCTCCGAGGGAGCCAGGGTGATTCTTACCGGTCGAAACGCTGAGACCCTGCAGCGCGCAGCAACCGAAGTCGGTGCGCTGAGCACTGCGGTTTTCGACGCTGAGGATCGTTCCGCGCTTGAGCGCTTTTTTCATGATCTGCCGGCGGAGGTGGATCACGTAATGCTCACGGCCGGCCGGCCGCATTACGGACGCATCCTCGACATGACGTTCGAGCAGTTGCGCGATGCTCTCGAATCGCACCTCTTACTGATACTCGAGGTTGCGCGTAACGGAGTGCATAAAGTAAGACCGGGAGGGTCGATAATATTTATAGGAAGCACCGGCTCGCGCCGCCCGGCGATCGGACTGGGCATTATGTCGGCGGTCACAGTCGCACTCCCTACGCTTATTGCGAGTCTGGCACTGGAACTCGCCCCGATCCGGGTCAATCTCGTCGCACCTGGATTCGTCGACACTCCGCTGTCGGCATCGCTCCTCGGCGATGAACTCGAAAATCGCCGCAATCAGCTTCGGGCGACGCTGCCCATTCAGCGCGTTGTAGGACCAGCCGACGTCGCCGCGCTTGCCGTTCACCTCATGACGAATACTGCTCTCACCGGCGCAACCTACGACATCGATGGCGGTCAGCAGTTTGTCAGCACCTAGATACCGAAACGAATCGAGCCTCCTGCACTGGCTTTCGGAGGTTATCGATCGCAACATCTTTGCGACCCAACCCCGCGTATTTTCATCCCAACAAGAAGACAACACGAAACTATCAGCTACGGTCGCCCTATGCCCCGAACCAACACGCGCACACCAAAGTACGATTCCGCCGCCGCTCTTACACAACTCTCTGTCGCCGACCCCAAACTCGGTCGCCTCATCCAGCGGGCCGGGCCCTTCACATTGCGACTAGCCCATCAGCAGTCCCCCTTCGAAGCCCTTACTGAAGCCATCATCTACCAGCAGCTCCATGGCAAAGCTGCAGCCACCATTCATCGGCGAATGCTCGAGAGCTTCCAGGACCTCTGTGGTGTCGGCGTCCACCCGTCCCCTCAACATCTCCTCGACTGCCCCAACGAGCAGCTCCGCGCCGCCGGTCTCTCCAAAAACAAGACGCTCGCCCTCCGCGATCTCGCAGCGAAGACCATCGACGGTACCGTCCCGACGCTCAAACAAATCCAGCGCATGTCAGATGAAGCCATCATCGAACACCTTGTTCAAGTTCGAGGCATCGGCCGCTGGACCGTCGAGATGCTCCTGATCTTCCGCCTCGGTCGGCCCAACGTCCTTCCCGTCGATGACTACGGCGTTCGCAAAGGCTTCGCGCTTACCTTTGGCAAACTCAAACCCATAGACAAGGTCACACCAATGGACCTTCCCAAAGCCGACGTCATGCACCGCCGCGCAAAAAAATGGCAGCCATGGTGCTCAGTCGCCAGCTGGTACCTCTGGCGGGCATGCGATCTTGCATCGGGCAAACTCACACCGAATACATAGAGAGAAAACCCGTGTCCGCCTCGCGCCGCAGATTGATTTGTTTAACTCTGTTCCTCATCATTATCCCCATCGGTCTCGCCGTGCGTTTTCTCCCGCTCGACCTGCCCTGGTTTCTCTACAAATATCTGGGTTCGAGTTTATGGGCTGCCGCAATCTACTGGTTCCTCGGCGCAATTCTGCCGAAGCTCCGTCCGCCGGCGCTGGCGACACTCGCCGGCGCAATCGCGATGCTCGTCGAATTCAGCCGCCTCGTCCCCATCGCACCAATCGATGACTTCCGCCTCACCCTGGCTGGCAAAATTCTCCTCGGCCGTTACTTCTCGTTCAGAGACATCGTCGCCTACATTGTCGCGATTACCCTTGCTGCGGCCATCGATCGCGTCGCCCTGACCACAAGCAACAACTAAGCGCTTCATGAATAACCCATCTTTTAAAGATCCATGAAAGTCGACGTTTGCGCCTCTCAAACTCTGGACAAAAACATCACAACTCCCTGACAAAACCAACGCGAGCCCATGACTACACTTTTTTTATTGAGTAAGTAACGGAGTGTCGTTCTCTTATCGCCCATCCAAAGTTTCCTGGGCCTGGCTCTGAGGTGAAGAGAAAAAAGTGTAGACATTCCCCAAAAATCCCAGGAGCCCCTTATGCATCTCCGTGCTTTTCTTCTGGCCATGCTTTGCATGAGCCTCGCCGGTTGTGCCGGCAACTACTCTGCTCCTCCCCCAACTGCACCCGCCGCGGGCGCCAAGATCTCCGGCGACCTTCACGGCGGACAGCAACCAATCGTCGGCGCTCACGTCTACCTCTTCGCCGCCAACACCACTGGTTACGGACAGCCTTCCGTCTCGCTGCTCAACCCAACGGTCACCGGACTCTCCGATTCCATTGGCGCCTACGTCACAACCAACGACCAGGGCGGCTTCAGCATCACGAACGATTATTCCTGCACACCCAATACCCAGGTCTATCTCTATGCCCTCGGCGGCAATCCCGGCGCAGGCATAAACACAGGTGCCGGCCTCCTCGCCGCCCTGGGCAATTGCCCCTCCTCTGGATCCTTTCTCACCACAGTGCCCTTTATCTCCGTCAACGAGGTCACCACCATCGCAGCGGCCTACGCCATGGCCGGCTTCGCCACCGATGCGACACACGTCTCCAGCTCGGGGACGTCCCTGGCTAAAACTGCTATCGCCAACGCCTTCACGAACGCTGCTAACCTTGCAGATATCTCGGCAGGAACAGCCCTCACCACAACGCCCGCAGGCAACGGCAATGCGCCAAATACGCTGATCAACACCCTTGCCAACATCCTCGCCGCATGCATCAACTCCAGCTCAGCCTCTACTCCCTGCTCCACGCTGTTCTCCAACTCTCTCAGTGGCGGCATGTCCGGTACTACCCCGACGGACACAGCAACGGCAATCATCAACATCGCCCATAACCCCGGTTCCAACATCGCCGCTCTTTTCAGCCTCTCCAGCGCAACCCCGCCCTTCGTTCCCTCGCTCGGAGCTGTTCCCAATGACTTCTCGGTATTCCTCCGATACAACTTCCCTGGCATCAATTCACAATCTGCCTTGACCATCGCAATCGACGGTTCAGGCAATGCATGGATCCCCAACGTTGAAACAAACAGCATCATCGAACTCGCCAGTAACGGCGCTTTGATCAGCCCCAGCGCGGGATACGCCGACGGTCAACTCAGCAATCCCTCATCGGTCGCGATCGATGACTCGGGCAACGCATGGGTTACCAACATCAACACCAAGAGCGTAACCAAGCTCGCAAGCAACGGCGCGGTCATCAGCCCTCCCTCTGGATTTACCGGCGGCGGCCTCGACAATCCATTAGGCATCGCTATCGATGGCAACGGAGACGCCTGGATCTCCAACGACTCCGGTTCAACCACTGCCAGCGTCACGAAACTCTCCAGTACCGGCACGGCAATCAGTCCCGCCGCCGGTTTCGTTGGAGGTGGTCTCGGTCATCCCTTTGGTATCGCCATCGACAGCGCAGGCAGCGCCTGGATCGCCAACATCTCGAACAACTCAGCCAGCAAGTTTTCCAGCGCCGGTGTGGCTATCAGTCCTCCTACAGGCTTCACCGGAGGCGGACTCGATGCGGCCTTTGGAATCGCCATCGACAACTCAGGAAGCGCCTGGATCTCGAACGGCAACTCCGGCAATGACCCGAACCGCATCACCAAACTTTCCAATGATGGTGTCCCCCAATCCACAGGATTCACAGGCGGCGGATTGAACTTCCCGATAGCTATTGCCATTGATGGCTCCGGAAGCGCTTGGATCGCCAACCTGGCCAGCAGCATCAGCAGGTTTTCCAACTCTGGCGCGCCCATCAGTCCCTCAACCGGATATAACGTGGGGCCTCATTTTCTTAATGCCATTGCCGTCGATGGCTCTGGAAGTGTTTGGATCACCACCGACACTGCTGTCGAGGTCTTTATCGGTGCAGCCACTCCGGTCGTCACCCCGATCGCCACAGCCGTCAAGAACAACTCGCTCGGCGCTCGCCCTTAAAGGGCCGTCGCGATCAGATTACGCACCGTTTTGATCTCATCAACGGTGCGTCTTTCTGTCTCTCGTCATTCCGGCCAATAGCAATGGCCTCACCTCATACCGGCATTTGAAATCCTCGAAATTCACGACCTCGTGGCACCAATCTCAGCCGTACGCGATACCCTCTAACTCAAGACTGTTATGGCTAAGACGCGCGCTGCAAAATCTGCTAAACCGCAAGCAACCGCCGAAGCTCCGCGCTTCGTCTGCATCCACGGCCACTTCTATCAGCCACCGCGCGAAAATCCGTGGCTCGAAACGATCGAGGTCCAGGACTCCGCAGCCCCTTATCACGACTGGAATGACCGCATCACAGCCGAGTGCTACGCTCCCAATGGAGCCTCACGTATCACTAATAAACAGAACGAAATCATCCGCATCATGAATAACTACGCGCGGATGAGTTACAACTTCGGGCCCACTCTCCTCAGCTGGCTCCAGGACAAGGCTCCGCGTAGCTACCGCATGGTCACCGATGCCGACAAGTTCAGCGCTCAGCGCTACAGTGGACACGGCTCCGCCATGGCCCAGGTCTACAACCACATCATCATGCCGCTGGCCAGCCGCCGCGACGCACTCACCCAGATCCGCTGGGGTATCGACGACTTCAAGCACCGTTTCAATCGAATGCCCGAGGGCATGTGGCTGGCCGAGACCGCCGCCAATCGCAGCGTCCTCAACCTCATGGCGCAGGAGGGCATCAAGTTCACTGTCCTCGCTCCATCACAATGCGCCCGCGTCCGCACTCTCGCCCTGTCTTCCCCAGAATCCTCCGGCGGAGAAGTTCCTTCTCCCGACACCCAGGTTCCCTGGACCGAAACCCCCAACGCTACAGTCGACCCAACCCATCCGTATCTCATCCGTCTCGATGAGGGCCGCAGCATTGCAGTCTTCTTCTACGATGGCCCCGGTTCGCGCGCCATCGCCTTCGAGGGTCTTCTCAATAGCGGCATCGACTTCGCCAACCGCCTGCTCTCCAGCTTTCATCCGCAGTCGCCCGGCGATCCGGAATCCGCGCAGCTCGCTCACGTGGCCACCGATGGCGAGAGCTATGGCCATCATCACAAGCACGGCGAGATGGCTCTCTCCTACGCAATGCACTCAATCGAACAGGGTCCACAGGCATCTCTCACTAACTACGGTGAGTTCCTCGAAAAATTTCCTCCAAAGTGGGAAGCCGAAGTCGTCGAAGACACCTCTTGGAGCTGCAGCCACGGCATCGAACGCTGGCGCTCCAACTGCGGATGCAACAGTGGCGGCAAGCCCGGATGGAATCAGGAGTGGCGCACTCCGCTTCGCGAGGCCCTCGACTATCTCCGTGACGCCTCTGCGCCCCTCGCTGAGCAGCTCGCCCAACCGCTCTTGAAAGACCTCTGGACAGCCCGAGACGGCTATATTCAAGTTATCCTCGACCGCTCTCCTGCGTCGATCATCAAATTCTTCGCACGACACGGGACACGCGAACTCACCGAAAACGAACGCATCATCGCTCTCGAACTAATGGAGCTCGAACGTCACACCCAACTGATGTACACTTCGTGCGGCTGGTTCTTCGATGAGATCTCAGGTATCGAGACCGTGCAGGTCATCGCCTACGCCGGCCGTGTCCTCCAGCTCGCCGCCAAACTCTTCGGCCAGCCCGGCATCGACCTTGAAAAAAGCTTTCTCGATATCCTCGCGAAGGGCAAAAGTAATCTCCCCGATATCGGCGACGGAGCTGAGGTCTACCGCCGCTACGTCAACAGCATGCAGATCGGTCTCGAGCAAGTAGGCGCTCACTACGCCATCAGCTCTATCTTTCGCAACTATCCCGAACATGGAGAGCTCTTCTGCTTCGATGTCCATCGCGAAAGCCAGGAGACCTTCAACTCCGGCCGCGGTCGCGTCGCCGTCGGACGCGCGCTCATCTACTCCCGCATCACTGAAGAGGCTGAGGACATCTGCTTCGCGGTCCTTCATCTCGGCGACCAGAATCTCTCCGCCGCTGTTAAACGTTACAACTCCCAGGACCCCACCGAAATCGAAGCCTTCGATACCTTCAGTCACGATATTGGCACTGCGATCCGCCGCGCCAATCTGCCCGAGGTCATTCGCCTTATCGATCGCTTCTTCGGCGATATGTCCTATTCGCTCACATCGCTCTTCGCCGATGAGCAGCATCGAATCCTCAACACCATCCTCAACCAAACTATCTCCGAGATGGAGGAGTCCCTGCGCAAGATCTACGAAGATCACGCCTCGCTTCTTCACTTCCTTACCGAAACCGGAATGGCCGCGCCACCCGCGCTCGCCTCCGCTGCACAGTTTGCCATCAATGCTGCCCTGCGTCGCGCAATCGAGGCCGTAAACTTCGATCCTTCAGCGATCGAGAATCTTCTTCAACGCGCCGAGACCAACCAGATCCCTCTCGATACAACCCTTCTTGGCTACACCGCTGGCCAACGCATGAAACGAGCGATGGTTCAACTCGAAGCCGCAGCTTCAGGCGACCCCGCCGGCACAGGAGCACTCGCCACTGCGCTCCTCGTCGCTGACACCATTAAGAAGATGCCATTCGAGGTCAACATCTGGCAGGCCCAGAACATCTGGAACGATCTCCTCCGCCGCAGCGACACCAACTACTGGTCCGCTGAGTGGAAACGGGACTTCAAAAATCTTGGCCGCGCCATGAACATCTCTATCGATGAACTCGTCATCGAAGAAGGCGTCAGCGCCTTCTAGACTTCTGCGTCTTCGAAGAACTCCGAGGTCAACGCCATTCCCCAACTGTCACGATTGACAGCTTCGCGAAGACCCCTCCGAGACCATACTGGTATTCACGGGAGTCTCCTATGAACAACGCCACGTCAAGCTTCTCCTCTTGTGTCTCTGAGCGAACAATACTCTTTCAAGCACTGCTGGCAGCTCTTCTTTCCGTAACATTCGCCGCGAACGCCCAGGCTTCAGGTGACCTGCAACAGAAGGTAGCGGCATTAAAGCAATCGGCAGCCGACAATCAACAGAAGTTGCATCAATATCAGTGGATCGAAACCTCTCAGCTCACACTCAACGGCGACACCAAGCCTGCCACGCAATCCTTGTGTCAATACGGCCCTGACGGAAAGGTGCAGAAGACTCCAATAGGTCCTCCACAGCAACCGCAGGCTCCGAGCGGCGGAAGATTGAAACAGAAAGTCGTCGCGAAAAAGAAAGAAGAGATGAAGGATTACATGGGGCAGGTCAAGACCTTGCTTGCCATGTACGTACCGCCTGATCCCCAGCGTATCCAGCAGGCGTTCCAGTCCGGAAAAGCCTCTCTGAATGCCACAGCGGGCACCGGCACTGCCGGAATCGTCTTGAAGGACTATGCCCAGCCTGGTGATCAGATGACCGTCTCTTTCAACACCGCAGAAAAAAAGATCAGCGCGTTGAACGTGAATTCCTACCTGGATGATCCCAAAGACACCGTCACTCTCGCGGTCAAATTTGCCAGCCTGCCCGACTCGACAAACTACGTCCAGCAATCGATACTCAATGCCACTGCCAAGAAGCTTCATGTCACAACGACGAGCTCCGACTATCATCCGCTTGCAGCACATTAAGCTTCCATGCGGATGATGCAGAGAGAGCCTCTGCCCTCTGTAAATTCACACAGTTTCTGGCCGGGCATGTCGGCGATAACCTGTGCCGTAGGATCGCATGGGATTAGCAAGTTCGCCGCGAGGCCTCTGGCTCCGCTCGGAAGAGTCCCGCAAATGGAGGTGCCTTCTGAATCTTCGTGCGCGTTTGTACATGCCCATTCTGTTCACCCTCACCGCGGCCCTCTTCCCCGGCTCCGCAAGCGGACAACAGGCAGGCCACTATATCGAGGCGGCCACCGGCCTCGAGAATGGCAGCGCCCCGCCGCCCGGAATCTTCGTTAATTACATGGCGATCGCGAACCCCATTAATTCAATCAAGGGGCCGAACGGTAACACAATCGCAAGACCCGACATCGATCTCGTGGCCCACTTCATGGGCTACGCCGTAACGACTGACAAAAAAATTCTAGGGGCCAACTACGGTTTGATGTTCCTTGTCCCTGCTGTGAACACTCGCTTCACATCAACCCTTTTCGATGCTTCTGCTGAAGCCGCGGGGGTATCGGATGTTTTCTTTGCACCAATCGTTCTCGGATGGGAGAAGGGAAACGCAAACTACATTCTGAATTACGGATTTTACGCGCCGAGCGGGAATTTCAACCCTGCTCTTCCCCTGAACCCAGGCCTTGGGTTCTGGGAGCACCAGGTCCAGGGAGGCATGACCTACTCGCTGGATAAGAAAAAACTCTGGAACACATCAGTCCTCACCACATGGGAAATCAACATGAGCAAAACCGGTCTTGACGTCAAGCCCGGGCCCATGTTCACAGCCGAATACAGCTTTGGCCGTCGCTTCTTCAAATACGCAGGAAACATCGGCGCCGTAGGCGCCGCCTACAAAAAACTCTCACCCGATTCCGGCAGTGGCATTAATCCTCTCGTCGCTGGACTTACCGACCGCTCTTTTAGCGCCGGCGGTGAGATTAAGTTCACCGATCCCTTTGTCCATCTTGGCTTCGACTTTCGCTTCGAACAGCAGTTCGGGGTGGAATCGAAGACCTCCGGACAGCTCTTCGTCATAGGTATCACGTTTCTTGATCTCCTTCATCCCCCACCGAGACCCCCGAAGAAATAAAACGGGACTGTCGGCCAGGGTGGAGACCCAAATCCGTAGAAGGGGGACGCCATGGGTCGACTCTGCCGCACGCTCTCCAGTTGGATCATGAACTTTGCCATCTTCTTTCTTGCATGTGAGATTTCCGCACAAACTTTGACAAGTTCACAGGTGTCGAACAAAAAACCTAACATTGTCTTCATCCTCGTCGATAACCTCGGTTACGGCGAATTAGGTGTCTACGGAGGTGGGATTCTTCGGGGCGCTCCGACGCCGCGGATCGACAAACTCGCCAGTGAAGGCACTCGCCTCCTGAACTTCAACGTCGAGGCCCAATGCACTCCTTCGCGCTCAGCCCTTATGACGGGACGATTCTCGCTTCGTTCCGGTACCTACGAAGTGCCTGCAGGTGGAATGGCCGATGGCTTGACCCTTTGGGAGATCACAATTGCGGAACTCCTCTCCGGCCAGGGCTATGCAACCGGGATGTGGGGCAAGTGGCATCTCGGCAGCGCTGAGTCCCGACTTCCGACACATCAGGGATTCGACGAGTGGTACGGCATCCCCCGCACCTATGACGAAGCCTTTTGGCCATCATTGAACGAAACAACAGGATTGTGGCCCTCTGTCGGCAACAAGCAAGGATGGAACGCAAAAATAGCTGCACCTGAACCCATCTACGAAGCACGCAAAGGTGAGAAAGCCCAACAGGTCGGGACCTTGAATCTAGATGCTCGCCGAACCATGGAGGCAGAGATCACAGATCGCGCAGTAGCCTTCATCAAGCGCAATGCGACCTCGGGAAAACCGTTTTACGCTTATATCTCGTCCTCAATGGTCCACATGCCCGTGTTACCGAATCCTTCGTTCATCGGAAAGACTGGGAACGGCGACTGGGCCGATTGCCTCGCCGAGATGGACTTCCGTACTGGCCAAATTCTGGATGCCATCAAAGAAGCGGGGATCGAAGACAACACCATCGTCATCTTCGCCAGCGACAATGGGCCGGAGGCGACTGATCCCTGGGAGGGTGACAGTGGCCCGTGGCGCGGCACCTACTTCACCGCAATGGAAGCCTCGCTCCGCACTCCGTTCATCATCCGTTGGCCGGGCAAAGTTCCTGCAGGCCGCGTCAGCAACGAGATTGTTCATATCGTCGATATGTATCCAACCCTTGCGCGAGTAGGCGGAGCCGCCGTGCCGACAGACCGTCCGATCGACGGAATTGACCAGCTCGATTTCTTCCTCGGCAAACAGGAGAACTCCAATCGCGAGGGATTTCCTGCCTACGTGGCCGACCGTCTCTCTGCCGTAAAGTGGCATAACTGGAAGATGCACTTCATCTGGCAGGTCAATATGTACGATCCCCCCATAAGGCTTGCGGAGCCGAAGATTGTTAATCTACTAACCGACTTGAAGGAAGAGCGTGACGTTGCCGCGAAGACTTCCTGGGTCAGCGTACCGATGGTAAAGATCCTCACAGAATGGGAACAAAGCCTTAAAAAATATCCGCCCATCAAAGCCGGCACTCCCGATCCCTATGTCCCTCCGAAATGAGTGAAGGTATGCGAGAGCGGGCGTAGCCTGTACCCTCGACAATCTGCACCGGTAGGCAATCTTAGGCATCCAATCTCCGATGAAATCCACTCCGGTTACCGCCAATTCCACTCAGCTCACGCGCCTCGGCTTCGTCAACTGTTACCTCGTCCGCGAGTCCGACGGCCTCACTCTCATTGACACAGGCCTTCCCAACTCTCACCACGACATTCTCGCGGCCGCCCAAACTCTCGGAGCTCCCATTCGCCGCATCCTTCTCACACATCCCCACATGGATCATGTGGGATCGGTCGACGCACTCATAGAGAACCTCAGCCCTGAAGTTGAGTTTGTCTCCAACGCTCGCAGCCTGCCGCTTCTCCAGAAGCCGCCCGATATGTCCCTTCAATCAGATGAAGCTCAGACAAAGCTCAAAGGTGGAGTTAGCGGTATTAAGTCTCGTCCTAGACGTCTCGTCCACGACAACGAGCTTATCGGTTCCTTTCGAGTCATCGACACTCCCGGCCATATACCCGGACACATCGCTTTCCTTGATGAACGCGACGGGACTCTGTACGCCGGTGACGCTCTCGTTGCCAAGGGCTACCTCACAGTCAGCGGATTCGCTCCCTGGTTCTTCCCACTCCCCAACTTCGGCACTTGGGACAAACCAACCGCTCTCGTCAGCGCCCGAAAGCTTCTCACATACCCCATCGAACGCTTCGCATGCGGTCACGGAGCGGTCAAGACGGGCGGTATCGCCACCCTCCAGGCGGCCATCGCCAAGGCAGACAAGACCAACTAATTCCGAATTACGCTCTCTCTCCGTGGATCAGCCGAAACATTCCGGTACGATCGCACAACTCCTGGAGCAAAACGAACGAGAGGTCCAGACCTAACCGCAATTAATGGAGGCGTTTGCACAATATTGACGGGGGGCCACTAGAATCAACTCCGCCAGTGCAGGGTCACCGGCCCATCCAAAGGATGTTCTCCCGTCCCTTTAAGCCGTGCCTGCTTCAGCGCGAAATACCACTTCGCCGGCTTGTCCGCATCGTCGATTAGCATTAGCCCCGGATTGAATCGCAAACCCTGCGACTGCTCCACCATGGTTTGCTGATCCTGCCTGACAAATCGTGCTCCAAAAAATGTAGCAATCGGCGTTACAAATGGAACCCGGTAAAAGACGTTCCACGCCGCACACACATCGATTCTGCAGGTCGAGGCCGTCACTGGCGTCACTGTCGTCAGGCTGGCAAACCACTTCTCTCCAGCGCGAATCGTTTCGTACCGCCGATTCGGCAGGACGAAATCAATCTCTGTAGTGATCTTCTCCCCATAAACTCCCAGCAATTTATAAGGCGCGGAATTCGCACTGGGAGCATGCGATGACATCCGAAACCCCGCATTCCGTCCCTTGTTCTCGTGGTCGTCAATCGGCTCAAAGTCCTTGGTCTTCTCGTGAATACTCGCTCGGCTCCGCCACCACCAGGCCTGATGCACAAACGGCCCATGCGCCGGGTCCATCAACCCGATAATCCCGTGATCCACATTGCAAGGCAGATCCGCCGTCAGATGAGCCGTGCGAAACCGTGCCGAAAACTTAGGTACCTCAGGCAGCGGGGGCAAGGTACCGAGCACCCTGCCTGTTCCCGCCTCCGGCAGATACACCCACGCATATCCATCGCGCTCCTCGCAGGGGTACGCCCCCGCATAAATCTTCGTCGGGTCCAGCGTCTCGTGGCTCGTCAGCGACGGAATCTCTCTGCACTGCCCGGAACATGGCTCAAACTGCCAGCCATGATATTTGCAGGTAACGGTTTCCCCATCAAACCACCCAGCCGACAGCGGAATCCCACGGTGAGGGCAAAGATCACGCATCGCAAAAAGCTTTCCATCGCTTTTCCGCCCTAAAAGCAACGGCACACCCAGCAGCAAAGCCTTCGCCGTCGTCTTCACGCGCAATTCGCCTGATCGCATCGCCGGATACCAATCACCAAAGATCAGCTCCGCCGGGGGACCGCTTACCTGGATAGAATCACTCATCATCAATCAGCCTGAGTCTACGACAAACGGTCGCATCTCATACACTGTTTCTGTGGCTAGCTCTTTCCCGGAGACGCGACGGAATCGTCTTATCCTTCTTACTCTCTGGTTTTTCCTCTACGCAAGCTACACGCTCTTGTCTCCGCCGCTGCTCGATGACGCTGACTCCGTTCACGCCGAAGTCTCTCGCGAGATGCTTCTTCGTCACGATTGGGTCACTCTCCACGCCAACGGTATTCGCTACCTCGAGAAAGCTCCCCTGCTTTATTGGTCGATGGCTGCCAGCTTTAAAGTCTTCGGTCCCCATACCGCCGCAGCCCGTCTTCCGCTCGCACTCACAGTTCTTGCCCTGGCTCTCATCCTCGAAGCCTTTGCGCGGCGCGCTTTCGTAAGCACACGAGCCGGCCTTTACGCCGGACTTATTCTTCTCTCCAGCTTCGGCATCTTCATCTTCACCCGCATCATCATTCCCGACGCACTGGTCTGCCTCTGGCTCGCAGGTGCAATGTTTTATTACCGTCGAACAGAATCACAAGCCCAACCAGACCCGATCCTCTGCTGGGCCTTTGCCGCATGCTGCGCGTTCAACGTTCTCACCAAGGGCCTCATCGGAATTGTCTTCCCTGTCCTCATCGTTCTCGCGCACCTCGCGCTCACACATCGAAACGCACGTGCAGTCTTCAACCGCATTCGGCAACTCCATCCCATCTCGAGTACCCTCGTCTTTCTCGCAATCGCAGCTCCCTGGCACATTCTGATCGCCCTCGCCAACCCAACCCAGGGCCATCCGGACGATCTTACTTTCACTCAAGGCCATTGGTCCGTGCCCGCACCCACGGATGGCAACGTTCACGGCTGGCTTTGGTTTTACTTCGTCAACGAACACCTCCTCCGCTACCTCAATCTTCGTGTTCCCCATGACTACGACACTGTCCCCCTTTATCTCTTCTGGGGCTTGCTCCTCATCTGGCTCATGCCCTGGAGTGCCTATCTCTTGCGCGCTCTACGGACCGTTCCCTGGCGCAAATCCCTCCGCCCCCTCATCTCCATCCGCACGCTCACCCCAGAAGAGAACACTCGTCTCCTGCTCGGTCTCTGGGCAGCGATCCCTCTCCTCTTTTTCTCTCTCTCCACCCGCCAGGAGTACTACGTTCTTCCCTCGCTTCCTCCGCTCATCCTTCTCGTCGCCGCCTGGCTCAACGACGAAGCCGCCGAAGCTGCAGCCTTCGCCGTACCCAACCCACTCGTCCGCGCGGGAGAGCGAATCTCCGTCATACTTCTCATCGTCGGATCCGTCGCAGCGCTAATCGCCGGATTCCTCGCATTGCACGCGCAGCCGCCAGCCCCCGACACGGACCTCGCCTCACTCCTCAAACAAAACCCCGCCGACTACGCTCTCTCCTTCGGCCACTTTCTCGATCTAAATGCTCAGGCCATGGGCGCCTTTCGCGATCCGCTTCTCCTCACAGCGATCGCACTCACCACTGGCTCGCTCGCTAACTGGTTCCTTCGCCGCAACTACAAGCCGCACGCGGCAAATCTCTCTCTCGCCGCCGCTGCCTTCCTCTTCTTAATAGCGGCGCACCTCGGATTGCAGATCTTCTCTCCGGTTTTAACCTCATGCCAATTGGCCAGGGCCATCGAACCAGTCCTCAAGCCCACCGACCTCATCGTCATCCACGGCGAGTACGAGGCCGCAAGCACTCTCGGTTTCTATCTCCACCGCCCCAGCGCAGAATCCGAACCCATCCACATCCTCAACGGCAGAAGCTCCAATCTCTGGTATGGCAGCTTCTTTCCTGATGCGCCACGCATCTTCGAAGATGAAGCCTCGCTAAGCCACAAATGGACCGGCCCACACCGCATCTTCCTCTGGCAGGATCTTAGTGAGCCCGTCCCGGCACTTCCGGTTGGAATCTACTTCATCGCTCAAAGCGGCGGCAAAGAAATTCTCAGTAACCAACCGAATCGGTAAGCCAAATTCGCCTACGGATACTCAGAATTTAGTTCAATGGAACGACGCGCCCACCACGCGTCCCTACTTGTCGGTCTTCCACACGTACAGAAACTCGTCGTTGCTCGACGTAGCCAGATCGATCTTCTTCAAGTTCGCAGCGCGGCTCAGGGCAGAACGAATATTCTGTTTTGTGTCCGGAAGCTCCGAAAGCGGAATTTTCAACGCTGACCCGGGCTTCAGTCGGGCGATGTCATTCAATAACTGGGTGACAATCTCCTTGTGCTTGCCATCCCGCCCTTTGGGAACATTTGCCTGAAGAACTGATTCAAACTTCATCGATTCCGAGGGCTTGCTTTCACTGTTGTCCACGATTTTGCTCCTTAACGAGACCTAACGTTAACGTAGCGGTAACGTAATACTAATCTGATGCATCAGGCATCTGTCAAGATGCTAATCTTGTCGAGAATTAAGCAGCGCATAAATAACTGATTTAAAAGAGTTAACCCGTATCACGTAAACAAGCATAAGTTGTGGGAAGAGGTATTAGTCCATGACTGCTAAGCTCAAGTATGACGTCATCCCCGTCGCCGAAGCTCCAACTGACGATGCAACATTCTCCCCCCGACTTCCTGTGGTGCTTGTAGTGGATGATGAGCGGGTCATCGCCGACACGCTCTCTATCATTCTCGGAAAGAGCGGCTTTACCACCATGACTGCCTACGACGGAACCGAAGCTCTCATGCTAGCCAGTGCCGTTACACCGGATCTTCTCATCTCCGACGTCGTCATGCCTGGAATGAGCGGCATCGATCTTGCAATCGCGGTCACGAAACTGATCCCAGCCTGCAAGGTTCTACTCTTCTCAGGACAGGCCGCCACCATCGATCTTCTTGCCGATGCACGCGAAAACGGGCACGAGTTCACCACACTAACGAAGCCGGTACACCCAACCGATATGCTGCGCCGTGTCTCAGAGTGTCTCGGAGCTACCAATAGCCAGCTCAGGCCTGAACTCACTCGTGACAGCAGTCAGCTGATGGCCTCCCTTCGTCCGAACTGAAATCCATCCATTCGGGGAGCCAGCAATATCTAACAAGCACGATCGAATTCCCATGGAATCATCGGGAAGGTGTCTCTAATCAACGACGATAAGCACGTCTCCCGACCCGACTGTATCGCCCATTCCAACCCCGATCCGAGCCACCCGCCCGGCCTTGGGCGATTTCAGCTCATTCTGCATCTTCATCGCCTCAATCACCACCACTCCCTGACCCTCCGCAACCTCATCCTCCACGGAGACCAGTAGCCTCACTACGCGGCCTGGCATTGGCGCTTTCACCGGGCGCGGCCCTTGGGCACCTCCACCAGCTCTGCGTCGGCCTCGAAGCGAACGCAGATCATCCACCTCAAAGCCGTACCTCCGTCCGTCAATCACGACTCCATCACCATCGAGAACACACCGGTACTGCCGTCCTTCAATCAGCAGTGACATTAGGCCCGGTTCCAGCATCCGCACATCAACAATCAAGACGCGTCCATCTACTGAGCACTCCGCTATCCCGGCACCTGCATGCGAAGGCAACTCGACTCGATGTTTCTTCCCACCCACCTCCACCCAAATCGTCACAGCCGCAGACCCTCCCGCCGTCCAGCCACAGCCCATCGACTCTCAGTCGCCGCGTCAGGCGGCACCGATGTATCGGGTTGGGCAGATGCAGAAAAAATTGCTGCTACAAGTGCGACTACAGCTTCGGGGGCAGATTCTTCAGCAATAGCAGGGCTCCCAGCCAGTAGTCGCTCCAGGTAGCCTGTATCAATTCTTGCCGCACGAAAGTCGGCATGCGCAAGAATTCTTTGGAAGAGGCCGATATTGGTCTTGATCCCTCCAATCACATACTCATCGAGCGCTCGCAGCATCCGGTCGATCGCCATCTCCCGCGTTGGCGCGAGAGCCACAAGCTTCGAGAGCATTGGATCGTAGTCGAGTGGAACATTCCATCCCGCAAATACAGCGCAGTCCTCGCGAATCCCCGGCCCACCTGGCTGCACAAGCCGCGTAATCAATCCGGGCGATGGAAAAAAGTTGTTGTCCGGATCCTCAGCATAGATACGGCACTCGATTGCGTGGCCTCGCAACGATACATCCTCCTGCTTGATTGGCAATGGCTCTCCCATCGCGACTCGGAGCTGAAGATGAACGAGATCAAGCCCAGTCACCATCTCCGTCACAGGATGCTCCACCTGGAGCCGAGTGTTCATCTCGAGGAAATAAAAATTCTGCTCGGCATCGACAAGAAATTCAACAGTTCCAGCGTTCGTGTAGCCGGCAGATAGCGCCAGACGCACCGCCGCTTCACCCATCCTTCGTCGCAGATCCTCCTTCACCACTGCAGATGGCGCCTCTTCGATCACCTTCTGATGACGTCGCTGCACCGAACACTCACGCTCGCCAAGATAGATGCAGTTACCATGCTCATCGGCCAGCAGCTGGACCTCGATATGCCGCGGCCGTTCGATGAGCTTCTCGAGATAGACCTCACCCGAACCGAAACTTCTCTCCGCCTCGCTACTCGCCGCGGCGAACGATGCCGCAAGCTCCGTCTCGTTCGTCACTGCGCGCATGCCCTTACCGCCGCCGCCCGCAGCAGCCTTGAGCATCACGGGATATCCAATCTCTGCGGCAACGCGTTTCGCTTCTGCAATATTCTCAAGTTCTTTCACGCTGCCTGGAACACGCGGCATCCTCGCCGCATCGGCCGCTTGTCGCGCTCGGGTCTTCGAGCCCAACACCCACATTGCACTTGCCGGAGGCCCGATGAACTTCACATTCGCCTTTGCGCAGGCATCCGCGAACTCGGCATTCTCTGAGAGAAACCCATATCCCGGATGAATTGCATCTGCGCCTGTTCGCTCTGCGATGTCGAGAATCAAATCTCCACGCAAATAGCTCTCCACGGCAGGCGCCGGCCCCAGCCGATAAGCCTCGTCCGCATGCAACACATGCAAGGCGCTTCGATCAGCATCGGAATACACTCCGACAGTAGCCAAGCCCATCTCACGACAGGCGCGAATAACGCGTAGAGCAATCTCACCGCGATTTGCTATCAATACTTTTTTGATGGATCGTCGCAAGCGCCAATTTTACAGCAGCCGTCACCGGCTAAAGAAGATGCCTTGCAACGAAAGAGGCCTCCCACGCGTGGGAGGCCTCAAGCTCCGAACCCAAACGTCACTACTGCATTGTGACGCCACCCTGAGTTGCCTTTTCCTTCTTTAGTTCATTGGCCTTGCGAGCGCCCATGGCCTTTTGGATCCATTCATCGACGATGGCCATATCAGCCTTCCGCGCCGCATCGTCACCGCATTCCAGATCAGCCTTTCGCCGGTATGTTAGTTGCAGATACTGCATCGCATCGTCATAGGTCGGATTGATTTCAACCGCTTTCTGCAGATACTGAATCCCTTCGCTGACGAGGTCCGTATTGGCTGCCTTCAACTTCTCGCATGCACCTTTGCTCTTCTTCGGATTGCCATCGCCAACATCAGTGAGACCGTCGGCGGCCAGGATCGTCGTAGCGTTCTTGTAGGCGAGGACCCAATCTACAAAGCCCACCGTATAGTAGGCCTCCGCATCATTTGGAGCAATCGCGATTACTTTCTTCTCGTAATCCTTCGCAAGATCGAACTTTTTGATGTTTCGATAGATTGAAGCCATCTGCTTGAGTGCAGTCAGATCCTTCGGGTCCCTATCAAGGACAGCTTGAAACCCATCAAGGGCCTTCTTTGCAATAGCCAGATTTTCTGGCGTATCGAGATTCGGTACTACCTGATAGGAATAAGCGGTTGCGAGATAGAGCTTCGCATCTTCATAGTTTGGATCGAGCGCGATTGACTGCTGGAAGTGATTTACAGCTTCCTCGTAGCGCGCATTCTTAAATGCCTGCACACCCTTTGTCAGTTGGTCCCGGGCCTTTAGGCGATTACACCCGGTTGCAGTGGTGAGCAGCAGCGCCAACATGGCGGCCGTAACCGGAATCCGTGCTGATAATTTCATTGGGCCAATCGTCTCCTTCAAATGAGCGCGAGGTTCTATTGCACAGAAAGGCGAAGCTTCTGAATCTTCTCTCTCGGCTTTAGATTTGATTGTAATGGTATACGTCCCAAAGTGACTAGTAGACTCACGCTTTCGCGTTGGAACAGGCAAATCTTGTTTTCAAGCAAATCTGAGTGACCGATTCGGTTGCGTTCCGACATAGGATGCACGCTGCCCGAGAAACGCTAGCTGGCCCACCGAACATTCCGTTTTTAGACAATACACCTATCCTGCAATTTAACAACTTGTAATTTCGCGACCTGTTGAGGCTCGTCTCCTCGAGTTCGGCCGGTTCACCAGTCGTAGCCGCCGTGCCAAACGGGTGTCGACTGAGTTCGTCAGCACTTCGCTGCAATGGGGGAGAAGTTTACTCTCTCGCCGTCTTTCCTGCCAGACCTGCGAAGCGGCACCTTCCATTGGCTTTTCCGACACGACTGAATCCCACGTATGGTCGAGACTTCCTTAGCTGAAGCGCAGTTCATTTGACGCGGAAAACCGTTTCATCCGGATCCCGTTTTGGCAAACACGAGATGGTCAGACCAATTGCAAAGAGCAGTTCGCGAGTTTGCCTCCGAAAAATCTCCCCCGCTTTATTCTCCCGGAGCCATTCGGTGTCTGACACAATCAACCTCTGAGGGCCTACCGAAGTTGCGCCTCGATCGCGGGGGTCAGCAATCCGACATATTCAGCACCCGCTGCCTGACTAGAGTTGATCGTTGCCGCGACGACACCAAAATCGAGCCTCGAATCGGCTTTTACGACTACTCTCCGAACCGATTGCTGCGAAAGCTGCTTTACCAGTTGCTGTGCGACGTCGGCCTGTGTCACATCGACGCCATCCAACTTATACCTCGGTAGTGAGCCGGCTAGCTCAATCTGTACCATAACTGGATGGCTGGCAGTCTCGTCCGGAACGCTGGCGGAAGAAGTCGAAGGGATAATCGAGTTCAGTCCCCGAGGTGTTACCGGCACGATCACCATAAAGATGATGAGCATTACCAACAAAACATCGATCAGTGGGGTTACATTGATCTCTGCAGAAAGGCCGTTGCGTTCAGAGAGTTCGTTCGTTGAGAATGCCATCGCAGTCATCTCCCAATTTAGAAATTGGGTGTGCGAGCACTCCATAACTTAAGACACCGGAGCAGCTTAAAAAGCTTCGGGCGGCCGGCAAGATTGCCGTACCGCCCATTAGTAGTTCGTAGTACCGGAGATTATTGTCCTGCTTCAACTCGCGGCGTGATCAGACCGATGTTATCCACGCCGGCCTGATGGCCAAAGTCGATGACTTCGGCGACCTTGCTGAAGTCGAGATCTTTGTCGCCTTTGACGAACATAACCTTCTCCTGGCGTGTCGCGAAGATCTCCGCCAACTTGGGCTCGAGGTCCGTCTTATTGAAGGCCGTCTCGTTGATCTTATAAGCGGGAGCTGCCGCCCCGTTCGACTGTACCTGCACAACAATAGTGCGGTCATTCTGCGGCTCTTCCTTATGATCCTTGGGGGGCTGGGGAACCAGCGTCTCCAAGCCGCGAGGAGTGACCGGCACGATGACCATGAAGATGATCAGCAGCACCAGAAGGACGTCGATCAGCGGTGTTACGTTGATCTCAGAAACTGCTCCGCCTGTACTTCCTCCACCCATTCCCATAGCAATTCTCCTCAGATATGTTGGCCGATCCAGGGCTTGCGAGTCGGCGTGCTAAAAACTTTGGCTACTTCTTCGCTGGCGTAGACGTCGCGCCGCTATCATCAACTCTCTCTGTCAACAAGCCAAGCTGGCTCACTCCGGCGGAGCGGATTCCATCAACCGCATCCATCACTTTGCCGTAGTTCGCGCGTTGATCGGCGCGCATGAAGACCTCTTTGCTCAGCTTGTTCTCAAGCTTGGCAGAGATCTTGGGGCCGAGGTCGTCAAGCGTGACCTGATCACCGCCGAGAAATGTTCTGCCATCCCGGGTGACTGCAACGACGACTGCATCTTCCTTGTTGGCATCTTCCATCACTACCGCGGCATCGGCCTTCGGCAGGTCCACGTTGACCTTGTTGTTCAACATGGGGGTGATGACCATGAAGATGATCAACAGTACCAGCATCACGTCGACCATCGGGGTCACATTGATGTTGGAATTGATCTTCTTGCCTTCATCCCGCTTATTGATACCCATAACGATTGCTCCGTCCGGTTACTGTAGTTGCTCTCCCTGCGTTCTAGTGCGCGGCCTCCGAATGCCGTTCGCTTCGGCATTCGGAGTCGCTACAGTGTGATTCTCGCAGGGTACTGCTGTTTGCCTTACTTCAGAACCGAATGTTTAGCGGTGGCTCTGCTTGATGAAGTAGTCCACCAGTTCGCTGGAACTGTTGTCCATCTCAACGTCGAAGGCCTCAACCTTACCGGTGAAGTAGTTGAACGTCATAACGGCAGGGATGGCGACAAGGAGACCGAACGCGGTAGTCACAAGAGCCTCCGAAATACCCCCGGCGACTGCACCGATACCCGAGGTCTTCTGCGTTGCGATCTGCTGGAAGGCGTTCAAAATACCGACCACTGTACCGAACAGACCGATAAACGGGGCCGTTGAACCGATTGTTGCCAGGCCGCCAAGTCCGCGCTTCAGCTTCGCGTGAACGATAGCCTCAGAGCGCTCAAGGGCGCGCTTCGAGCTTTCAACCTGCTCGGGCGTAATATTGCCGCCCGAACCGAAGCTGCGGAACTCTTGCAGGCCAGCTGTAACGACCTCAGCCAGGTGCGACTTCTTCGAACGGTCGGCGACCTTGATTGCCTCATCGAGACGACCATCTTTCAATGCGCCGGCGACCTTCGGAGCAAACTCACGGGACTGCTTACGGGCAGCCGAAAAGTAAAGAGCACGGTCGATGATGACAGCAAGCGACCAGATCGACATGATGAAAAGAAGAATGACGACGCAGCGCGCCAGCCAGCCCATGTTTTGCCAAAGGCCCATGACGCTGAAGCTGACTTGGGCTTCCTCAAAATACATGGCGAGGGTAGCGGGAACATGAGCGAAGGTTGTTGCGAGATGAGCGAGAATCACTGGAATATTTCCTCCTGATAGAACTCTAACTTTCTGAATCTTTACCCGGTATCCCCCAAAAGTTCGACACCTTCAAGAGAGCTCCCGAGCAACGGAATTGAGCGTTCAGGGCGGCTTAAGCGCCGCCGCCGATGTTGAAGTTAACCGTAATCTGCGTGTCCACCTCGGTCGGTTCACCGTTCAACAGATATGGCTTGTAACGCCACGTCTGCACGGCTTCGAGAGCGGAAGACTTCAGCATCTCAGGCCCGCTGATGACTGACAGGTTCTTGATAGTACCTTCTTTCGAGATGATGGCGTGAAGAACAACCGCGCCGGAGACGTGCGCTGCTCTTGCGATCGGCGGATACACCGGCGTCTGCCCGGAGATCTTCGCACCCTGCATAACGCCGCTCGAAACACGGGTCGGCCCTTTCGGCGGAGCCACCTTCACGACAGGCGAAGGCGCGCTACCAATACCACCCATTACACCAAGTGCGCTGCCTGTTCCGCTGCCCATGCCACTCATACCGGCAACACCCATCGTCGGGGGCGGAGCAGCATCTTCCTTCAGCATCTTGATGTCTTTAGGAATTTTGGTCGGCGCATGCAGGCCCTGGTCGATCTCCGACACCATCTTGATCGGCTTAACGATCTGTTGCGGTGGCGGGGGCGGTGGGGGCGGAGGCGGAGGCGGAGGAGCCGACAACATGGCAGTCAACGCCGTATGGGGCAGAGCCTCCGGATACAGCAACGGATAAAGGATCATGGCCGACAGAATGACGCCGTTGAAGGCAAAGGTCGCAATCATCCAAAACTTGGACTTTGTCTTGATCTTGCCGCCGGATTCCATTAATGAGTCTTCGAACATATGCAGCCTCTCGGTAGAAGAGCTATTTTCCTTTAGACACCACGTTCGTCCATATTGTTCCCGAAGCCACTACACCGACAATTTTTTAAACCTTAGCCCGTTTTCCCGCAGGAAGTGAAGCAATCTTTCCCCGCTTCGCCCGCCAATCCTGGTAGGCCACCAACATGGGCGCCGCAACCGCAATCGACGAGTACGTTCCAATCAGAATCCCAACGACAAGTGCGAACGAGAAGCCGTGAAGCACCTCGCCGCCAAAGAGATACAGCGACAATACTGTCAAAAACGTTAACCCGGACGAGATAACCGTTCGGCTCAGCGTCTGATTAATGCTTCGATTAACGACATCGTGTAACGACTCTTTCCGCGACAAGGCCAGGTTTTCGCGAATACGGTCGAAGACGACGATTGTGTCGTTCATCGAATAACCAATCAATGTTAGGATTGCTGCGATTACGGTAAGGGTTATCTCCTGATTCGTCAAACTAAATGCTCCCACCGTAATCAGTGTGTCGTGGAAGACTGCCACAACCGCCGCCACGCCGTAAATAAGCTCAAACCGGAACCAGAGATAAATCAGCATGCCAATCAGGGAGTAGACAGTCGCCCACGCGGCTTGCTTTTGTAGCTGCTTACCTGCTGTAGGTCCAACAATCTCAACCTGTTCGATCGTAGCGACCGAGTCGTGATAGTTGGCTGCCAAAGCCCGCTCGACGGCAAGACGCCCGGCATCATGCGACTGATCCGTTGCCGTCGACTCCGGCAGAGCAATGATGACCTTGTTCGCAGCCTGACCGCTGGGATCACTTACTCGTTGAATCCGGAAATCCTTGACCCCAGCCTGATCCATGGCCTGCCGAAGATGGTCCTCGTTCGGCGTTTTGTCGAACGCTACGCGAATCTGCGTGCCACCCTTGAAGTCCACGCCAAGCGGAATGTGATGCCAGAACAGCATGCTGAACACGCCGGCGACAGAGAAAATCAGCGAAAACCCGAGAAAGTACCACTTCTTCCCGAGCCAATCGATATTTGTTGAACGAAACAGTTCCAGACTCACGCTTCAAACCCTCGTGCGGCAGGCTTAAAGCCACCGCAATTTCTCAAAAAAATCTAAATCGATAAAGCCGCGCCGCGCTGCTGTTTGTCCAGATGCGAGTCGAAGATAACCCGCGAGACGAAGACAGCAGTGAACAAATTGGCGAAGAGACCGAATGCCAGAGTGACAGCGAAACCGCGCACCGGGCCGGTTCCGAAGAGGAACAGAATCAGCGCCGACACAATGGTCGTAACGTGCGTGTCGATGATCGTTGTCAGTGCATGCTTGAATCCCTGATCCACTGCTGCTGCGGCCGTCTTACCCGAGCGTAGTTCTTCGCGAATACGCTCAAAGATCAGTACGTTCGAGTCGACGCCCATACCGATGGTCAGGATGACTCCCGCGATTCCGGGCAAAGTTAGCGTCGAACGCGAAAAGCCCATGAACCCGAGAAGAATTATCAGGTTCAGGATGAGTGCGAGGTCGGCATTGATACCAGCGCCACGGTAGTAGACCAACATAAAGACCATGACGGCCAGCATGCCCGCGATCGCAGCGATGACGCCCTGGTGGATTGAAGCCGCACCGAGGCTCGGCCCGACGGTGCGAGTCTCAAGGTACGAGATCGTCGCCGGCAGAGCGCCCGTCCGAAGCATCAGCGACAAGTCCTTGGCCTGTTCCGGAGTGAACCCGCCCTCAATCTCGCCGCGATCGCGAATCGCCGAGTTAATGCTGGCCACTTCGCGAACCTTGTTATCGAGCACGATCGCCATTGAACCCGGCGCCGCGCTGGTTGCGGAATGGGCCTCGGTGTATTTGTAGAAGCGGTCGCCAGCCTCAGTTGTCAGGTTGAACGTAATGTTTGGCCGGCCGTTCTGATCGGTCGAAGGCTGTGCGTCGCGAAAGTCCGTGCCCTCCACTTCACTGACCCGCTTCAAGAGCCAAACTGAATCAGGAGCACCTGCTGCCGCCGAACCGCGTACCAGCATCGAATCGGCAGGAATGATACCGCCGTTTGCCTGCATTGCCGCCTGGTCGGTCTCGTATGGCCCACCCGTAACTGCGTGAATCGAAAGCTTAGCGGTCGACTGAATGACCTCTTCCACCTCTTCCGGATTACTGATGCCGGGCAGCTCAACCAGAATCTGGTTCTCGCCGAGGCCATACTTCTGGATTACCGGCTCAGCCACACCCAGCTTATCGACTCGCTCGCGAATGGTTTCGATGGACGTGTCCAGGGTGCGCGTCTCCAGATCGCGAATCGCCCCAGGTTTCATCGTTAGAGTCGAATTACCATCGGCCGTGGCCGCGACGTCATAGCTCGAATACTCATTGCCCTGCAGAATTGCACGGGCATCGCCCAGCTTCGCAGGAGGAATTCCTGAGATGATGATCGTCTGCGGCCGTGCCGGATCAGTCTTGCCTACCGTCGCGTTGATTCCAGCCTTCTGAAAGGCGTCCTCAATCCTGGCAACATCGCGATCCGTCTCCGACGCGATCGCCTCAGCCACGTGAACCTCGAGAACGAGGTGCGTTCCGCCCTTCAGGTCCAGTCCAAGCTGAATGTTGTTGGTGATGAGGCTCTTCAGGGAACCCATCTTTGGCGCGTTGAAACCAAAGAAGATTCCGTAACAGAAGATCACTAGTACTGCAATGATTGTTGCCGTCTTACCGGCGAGATTTTTGCCCATGATCTTTAATTCGAAGGGTGCAGCCGCGGCTCTTGTTGCGATATCGCCGCCACGATCCCTGCTTTTCTTCCTTATCCGTAGTTAACGGTCAAACTTAACCTCTGCATCAAAAACTTAGGTATTTCTCGGTGGTGGCAACTCTAGGCCGCCTGTTCGTCTGTCGTTACTGCGGCAATTGCGCTTTTGACGAACTCCAGCTTGATGTTATCGGGCAGAACCCGCAACACCACAACATCATCCTTTACTGTCAACACGGTGCCGCGAATGCCACCGTTTGTAGTAACGCGGTCGCCTGACTTCAACTGCGACAGCATCTCTTGCCACTTCTTCTGCTTCTTCTGGTTAGGGGCAATCATCAAAAAGTAAAGAACAACAAAGAACAGGATCGGAAGTGCGAGGGTCCCGATACTCCCGAAACCACCGCCTGCCGCATTCTGCAACCACATCGCAAACATCAAGATCACTCCCAATTGCTACGCTTTCATCAATAAAGGTCATCACGGACGCTGCAGGGAACCTGCAGACGTGCTCCGGCAGGGCACACTAATGCCCAATCTCACAAAAAGAGGCCTAGTCCCTAAGCATCGCGTAACCGAATGACAGTGTCAAGGTGACCACCGTCGTGTTTGGGCCGGAATCACGCCATCCTGATACGCTTTCAGCATGCCCCTTGATGAAGATCTTGCTCTCATTGGCCGTCAGGAAACCGAACTTCTTTTTGCCGGCTTTGATTACGATGCTGCCTGGTCTCTCGGACTGACTCTGCGCGAACTTGCACTGTCGCGTAAGCAAGGCGTTGTCATCGACATACACAGTTTCGGGCAGCCGCACCAGCCGCTCTTTTACACGGCTTTGGGAGGGACCCCGGACAATGCTCGATGGGTGCAGCGTAAATCCAACGTTGTCGCCCGCTTCCATCGCTGCTCTTACGCGATTGGTTTGCTGCTGGAACAAGCTGGCCGCAGCTTCAGCGACCGCTATAACCTTCCTGACGCTGATTATGCTGCTCATGGCGGCAGTTTCCCGATCAACGTCCTAGGTGTGGGCATCGTTGGGGCTGTGACGGTCTCCGGTCTTCCGCAACGGGACGACCACAATCTCGTCGTCGAAGCTCTCTGTTTTTTTCTCAAGAGGAATCACGACGCTTTGCGCCTTTCCAGGACCCAATAATTTTTATTTTCGAGTGGGAATGGCGTTTTTACAGGGGTCTTGCGGTTTTCGTCGTGTAACACAGTGGTTCCTGGGTGCTCTTAGTGCAATTTCGTGGTGCCTGAGCACTTTTTTCGAGCTCCGAGAATTCCCTCGTTTTCTGTAATTTATTTAGGGACTCCCGTTCTGAAATGGAGTTTGAACAGGCGCGTCTATCGTTTGGTGTCACCAGCAATTGGAGCAATTGGCTTATCTGAATTGAAAAATCCGATGCCAGTGTATCTACCTTGCGGGCTTCTTATCTGAAGTCCCCATGCTCCCAATTTATCCACATCCTTCATTTGTGGGTCTTGTATCTCGGGATCCACCAGGTCAAGATGTCCCAAGATCACAGCTCCCTCGTTCCAGTGTTCACTGGCGAACGAAATCACTCCCTTCCCTTTGCCGTCGATCCCCATACTGATCGAATCACGTCCATCGCTATCTCGCATAGTTAGGATGGGCGAGACAGTATTGTGTCCGTCACTCGCGAGTTCAAATGAGCCACGAACATGGTCCTCCGCATCAATCAATTCCACCTTCTTCGCACGAACGACGTCGGCCAGTCCCGGTTTGCGCTGCCGCTCCAATGCAAGATTCACGACGACCGATGCAGCAACACTTAGGGCAACGCTTATAGCGATGGTTTGCAAATTCTGCTTAGACATTTTCGTTCCTCGATTTGCTCATGGTCGGTGTATTTTCGAAACCAGCGGCTTCTTCGCCTCGGCAGTTAGGCGAATTCGAAGGACCATCGAGCGTGTGAGACGGCGCTCACCGTCTTAAGTTGGACGCGGTAGAGGGCTGGGCCCCAGGAACGCCTCATTCCTTCGTCGGTCATTTCGATCTTTTCAGAAGTGAAGTGGAGTGCAGCTGCGTCGTACTTCATCTGCACATCTTTTACGCCCGTTTTTCCAGAGTGGAAGACGACCGCGCCGTTTTCATTCGACGGAACACGCGAGGTCATGAATGACAGCGTTACCGTTTGGCTTTTTACCAGCGTGAATTCTTCAGTTACCCGTACTTGGCCAGCTTTGCGATCGAGCGTTACCTCGCGTATCCACTGTTTTGCGCCAGCCTCCTGCGGATACGCTGTCGCCAAGTTCATTGTGATTCGGGCAGCCCTGTCGCCGGTTGCGTATTTGACCTCGCTGGCGGCGTAGGGTGCGCCTTCATGCTGCATAACATCGCCAATTGTGGGCAGATTGTGAAAGGCCGACTGCATCGTCCAGATGGTGTAGCGCTCCGGGCTGAAGGTCTCCGCCGTGTAGGCTTCAACGCCGGGATCGATGATGACGGGCTCGCCGGCGTGGAAGATGATGAAGCTGCCAGAGTCGTTGTGTCCGTGGCTGCGGCCGTTGCTGGCCGCCTGCACCGCGAGATAAAAACCGTCGACGGTTCCTGCCTTCTCGCGGGCGGTCATCAGATGGAGGGCCGGATACCAGGCATCGCGCCCCAGCGCGTCTGCTTTCTTCGCGATACGGATATCCCGTGCACACATCAGGTAGAGAAGCGAACGCGCGAGTGTAGGAAGTCCCGCCCCAAGCGCGGCTTCTAGCTTTTTGCCGTTGCCGGCCGCGCCCATGCCGTCGATTACGGAGTGGTAGGCACCGAACTGCGACAACGCTGGCAGTTTTGCAGCAACGCCGTACTGATAGACAAGCTCCGGGCTGGGCGCGTCTTCCATGTGAGCGTCCCCGTAGTTCACAAATGCGTTGTCCGCGATATGCACGTCAGCGATGTACTGCCCCATGCGCTGGATGAACGGATGCGTCATGACGTCTGCCGCGCCGTTGACGGCGGAAGAGAGGGTTCGCGCGCAGTCGAAGTACGATCCCGGCGACCGCTGCCAATACACCGGGCCTTCTTCGCATCCGCCATCGGGCGAATAGTCGCTAAGGAACTCATCCAGGCTGCGGCAACTCTTCTCGATGGCGCGCTGACGGCGCTCGGAATCAGGCTCAAGTAACATGTTCGTGACAAGCCAGTTGGAGTTGATCCACGGATTCCAGTTGTTGAGGTGAATGCGTCTTGGCAGCACAACATTGGCCCCTACATCGATCCAGGCCTTCTCATTCTCGCGCTCCTCCTGAAGCCCCATCCATGTGAAGTCGTTGCGTACGAGGAGCGGATCGAGGATGCGTCGCTTCGCTTCGAGGCGAATGCGCGGTGAGATCAGCGGCGAGACAGTGTTGAATTTCTCTCCCAGAAGATAGTCGGTCCAGGCGAGCGTGGACGCGGTCTCTGCCGCGAAGAGGTCGACGATGGGCTCCGCCACGTCCGGCAGTCCTGCCTTCGCCTTTTGGGCGCCGAGGTGCGCCGGGGCCCCCCAGAATGACTCCTCGCAGATCAGCCAGAGAGCATTGGTAATCTCGTCGAGATAGCGGCCATCGCCGGCAGCGCACTCGCCCAGTACTAGGTCGATAAGGCGATGGCGGCGTCCGAACTGAGCCGATTCGTACCGCGTGCGGTTGCCGTTGCGTTTGAAGTCGAGCGTGGTCGTCGCCAGCAGAGACGGCCAGTCTTTTCCCTTCCAGACATCCGCCCGCCTGATCATGGCAGAGCGAAGATCTTCGGGGACCTGCATCCACGTCTCGCGCTCCGTAGCTCGCGGATACGGATGCCATGCACCGATGGGCACCAACTTTGCCCGCAACAGTTCGGTCGTGAAGGTCGAACTCAAGAGGCGTTTCGGTGGCCCGGTGATCTCTCTTTGATCCTGCCCCAGGGCAATGTGACCAAACGAAGGAGACAGATAACTCCCACCGACCAAGACGGCTGAGCTGCGCAAGAGCTGACGACGATTCATCCCAACTACTATCTCATTTTGCTGTTCTTAACTCTTCGGGAGATTTCTTCTCAAGAGCCATCACAGCTTCAGTCTGACGCCTCATAATCTCAATGGTCCGGTCGCAGAAATCCTTGATCGTCTCCAACTCTTTCGTCGAGTAACGGTTTGCCAAGGCCGAAACCTCCTTGCCAAGAGTTTCAAAGATCGGGGCAAGCGTCTCTGTCGCAGGCGATGCGGCAATCCGGATAAATACTTTTCGGCGGTCGGTTTCGCTGCGCTCGCGCTTCGCCAGCCCTGCCTTTTCCAGCCGGTCAACGGCAGCCGTAATCGCTCCTGTCGTCAGCCCCGTGAGCCGGGCCAGATCGCCGGCTGTGACATCCCCGCCTCGGTCCACATAGTCGAGGCACTTCATATCTGTTACCGAGACTCCGACGATGTTTGCGATCGCCTGGTGAAAGAGAATCGTCCTCGCGCCGATCTCCCGCCCAACCTCCAGCCCAACCTGCCGTACTAGATCCAGCCTCTTGCGCGATTCCACCATATCGTTTACTTTATCATTATCTCAATTATTGAGATAATGATTTGATGAGAGGTTCAAAGATTATGGCAAATAAGAAATGCGTCCTCATTGTCGGGGGCGGAATCGCAGGTCCGGTTCTCGCACTTTTCCTCAAGCAATCCGGCTTCTGCGTCCACATCTTCGAAGCGTCCAATGGCCCCAGTGACGCGGGCGGAGCGCTCGGCCTGGCTCCGAACGGCATGAACGTCCTCGCGGCAGCGGGTGTCATCGAGCAGGTCCGCGACGCCAGTGTTACAGCATACGAGTGGGCTTTTGAAAACCAGCACGGAAAGATACTCGCCTGCCAAAGCGCCGGGGATCCTAAACGTTTCGGACAGGCAGGGGTCATGATTACCCGCTCCGCGCTGCATCGCGTGCTTGTCGAACAGGCCGAAGCCCAGTGCATCTCCATTACCTACAACAAGCGACTCACGGCGATCGACGATAAGCCGGACCAGCCCATCGTTGCGCACTTTGACGATGGCACCCGTATTGAAGGCGACCTTATCGTCGGCGCCGACGGTATTCGCTCGCAGGTTCGCCGTGCTGTCATGCCGGAGGCGCCGAAGCCGGTTTATTCCGGCTTGCTCGCACCAGGCGGCTTCAGCCCCTGCCTCGATGGAAACGTCACGGCACGGTCCGACCAGCGCGTCCACTTTATCTTCGGGCAGAACGGATTCTTCGGCTACTTCAATACCATTACTGCAGAAGGCCCACGCACGCTGTGGTGGAGCACTTCTGTCGCGCGACTGGATAGCAAGGAACAGATGGCTAGTACGCCTAAGGCGGAATTGCAGCAACGTCTGATGGAGCTCCATGGCGAGTGGGCCTCCCCTGTACCTCAACTGATCCGGTCCGCTACGGACATTCTTAACGTTGCGATCCACGACATCCCAAGCCTTCCTCGCTGGAGCTCGGGACGCGCGATTCTGATCGGGGACGCGGCGCACGCTGTAGCGCCACACTCTGGTCAAGGAGCTTCGATGGCTCTCGAAGATGCGCAGTACTTAGCAAAACTTCTGCGTGAATCCAACGGACTCCAGCTTGAACGAGTCTTCGCGGAGTTCGAGCAACATCGACGTCCTCGGACCGATAGAGTGATCGCGCTTGGCCGCCGTAACGGACGCTACAAAGAAAAGGTGTCCGCCGTGGCTTTCTGGATCCAGCAACAAATGATTCGAATCTTTGTACCGCTGACGCGCACCAAAAATCAGGACTGGCTTTTGAGCTACAAAGCCGAGTAGTGTAGTTTGCTCGGCTGTCCGAATATGCAGCGAACATTGTGAGAAGGCTTAATTTACCGGGCGGCCGGCTTCGTAACCGGCCTCCTCGGTACCAAAAGTTCATACTCCCGTTCCCAAATAACTTGTGCATTCGCGCGGCTGGACGTGTTTAATGAGCGGACCCGCAAATTCTGCGCTCGTTTTTCCGGGTTTAGGAGCCCGGCACGGTGATATTTCGCACTCTTTTTTACGCTGCCCTCTGCTCGGCCTGCACCCTCGTTCTGGGCTGCGGCGGAGTTGCCGGCATATCGTCCACTTCGGGAGGGTCAACCACCCCGCCAGCCCAGACCGTGCCGTCGCCCATCCGGCACGTCGTCATCATCATGCAGGAAAATCGCACGTTCGATAACCTCTTCAACGGGTTTCCCGGCGCCGATACCGTACAGTCCGGCATGAACGGAACGACTTCGGTTCCGCTGCAGCCCATGCCTCTTAAGGACACCCAAGACATCCCACATACCCACACGGCATGGTGGAAGGATTGGGACAACGGCAAGATGGACGGGTTCGCCAACCCCAGCTCCTCAAGTCCGTTGCTTCCGTTCTCCTATGTACAGCTTAGTGACACGAAGCCGTACTGGAATCTTGGTGCCGCTTACACCGTTGGCGATCGGATGTTCCAATCCAATACCGGACCGAGCTTCGCCGCTCATCAATACATGATCGCCGGCCAGTCTGGCCAGGTCTCCGAGAATCCAAACAACAGCGTGTGGGGGTGCGACGCCGCGGCGGCTACCCGTGCTCCGCTGATTGGCCCCAACGGTACTGACCTACCTGGGGTCTATCCCTGCTTCGATTATCAGACGATGGCCGATCTTCTCGACGCTCAAGGCGTCTCGTGGAAGTACTACGCTCCCCCCAGCAACGATTTTTTCTTCCTTCTGTCTGCGTTTCAGGCGATCCGTCACATACGGTTTGGCAACGACTGGAACAACAATGTCATCTCGCCGCAAACTCAGGTGCTGACCGATATCGCAAAAGGCAGTCTCGCCTCTGTTACGTGGATCGTTCCTGACTACCCCCACTCCGACCATCCTGGCTCCGACTCCGACGAGGGCCCGGACTGGGTCGCTTCCATCACCAATGCCATCGGCAACAGCCCATTCTGGAATTCCACGGCCATCTTTATAACCTGGGATGACTGGGGTGGCTGGTACGATCACGTCAATCCGCCGCAGATCGACAGCATGGGCCTCGGCTTCCGTATTCCGCTGATCGTTGTCTCACCTTACGCCCGCCACGGATACGTCTCTCACGTGACTCATGAGCCCAGCGGCTTCCTTACTTATATTGAGAAGCTGTTCGGTCTGCCGAACCTCGGCTCCCGCGACGTCCTGGCTGACGACTACTCCGATTGTTTCGACTACACGCAGACACCCATGCCGTATGTCCAGGTTCCAACCGTGCACGGCGCGGACTATTTCATTCACCAAAGAGCCGTTAGCGCGGACGACGACGATTAACGCAGATCAGCTATGGCATCGGCTCAAACCATTAACACGATTGTCTGGACCTTCAGCTTCGCACTGCAGGCGCTGCTGGTCGTTAGCATCTTTAGACGCGGCCTCGCGCGACGTCTGCCCAGCTTTGCCGTCCTCATCGTCTTCTACCCTGTGCGCTCGGCGCTGTTGTTCGTTCTCTTCGGCCACATTCCTGCAGACGACTATGGCTCGTTCTACTCCACGCTGTCTCTGGTTGATCTCGTTCTACAGGGTGGGTTCATCATCGAGATTACAGTGCGCCTGCTTCGTCGATCCAGTGAATTCAACCTTCGCCGCCATCTTCTGGTTCTCGTTCCTCTAGTGGCGGCCGCAGCCTCTGGCGTTGTCAACCTGGCTCTCCTGCCGCATCATGCGCCTATCCCAGTCGACCGCATCCAGACATTCATTTCCTATTTACTGATCGGCTTGTTCATCTCGACCATTTTGACGACAACGTCTCCCCTTCTGCGCATTACGACGCTAGGTTTCGCGCTCTACTCCTCGATCAGCCTCGTTGCGCAGACAGAACGGCTGAGCGCGGCACTCCACCGAAACGCAGCTGCCTACACAGCGTGGTCGTACACCATCGCCGCAGCCTATCTGCTTGCTGTGTTCTTGTGGGTTTTCGCGCTTAAGCCTGAAAACTCTGCAAAGGCATTCCGCACGGTGGATCCGGAGCCTCGCGAAGTCACACCTTAGCTTTTACTAGGGTTTCGAGACCGCCAACTCGCCACGCACCCGCTCCATCGTATCCAGATAGAACGCGAGGTTATGCACGGAGTTCAGTGTGAGGCTCAGCGGTTCGCCCGCTACGAAAAGATGCCGCAGATAGGCGCGTGAATAACGACGACAGACCATGCAGCTACAGGTTTCGTCGATTGGCCTCTGGTCGTCGGCGTATTCTTTGCGCTTGATGTTCATGCGGATGACTGGCCCGCCCGGCTCTTCGCGCACGAATAACAAGCCGTGGCGTCCGGCACGCGTAGGGAGAACGCAATCCATCATATCGACGCCCATCTTTGCGTATTCCTCGATCTCGTCCGGATAGCCTACCCCCATCACATAGCGCGGTTTGTCTTTGGGGAGCCACTCGAGCGTGCGAGCGATCATTTCGCGAGTGACCTCGCGCGGCTCTCCGACGGCGAGTCCGCCGATTGCGTAGCCGGGCAGTCCCATCTCTACAAGCCGTTGGGCCGATTCTTTTCGGAGATCAACGTACATTCCGCCCTGGACGATTCCAAACAGGCTTTGGGTTGCTCCACCCAACGCCGCAAACCAGGGCACACTTTCTTTATGTAACTCAAAGTGATCTTTTGACCGCCACGCCCAAGCGTGGGTGAGACCCATCGATTCGCGCGTGCGCTCCCAGCTGGCTGGCGTCTCCACGCATTCATCGAAGACCATCGCGATATCCGCGCCGAGCGCGATCTGCACCTGGATTGAGTGCTCCGGAGAGAAGAAATGTTTGCTCCCATCCAGATGCGAACGAAATTCCACGCCTTCTGAGGTTACTTTGCGAAGCTCGCTCAAGCTGAAGACCTGAAATCCACCTGAATCGGTGAGCATCGGCCGCTCCCAGCTCATAAAGCGGTGCACACCACCCATCCTCTTCACGAGCTCATGTCCGGGCCGCAGGTACAGATGGTAGGTATTCGCGAGAATGATCCGCGCACCCTTGCCGCCTGCGCCAACCTCTTCCAGGACACCCTGCTCCACGGCCTTGACCGAAGCTGCCGTTCCCACCGGCATGAACACCGGAGTCTCCACACCACCATGGGGCAGGGTCAGACTTCCTCTGCGGCCTCCGCTCTCTGCAGTTCTATGAACTTGAAATGAAAAAGACATCTCTTGAATTGTAAGGGCACACCACTACAAACCAATCGCAGGTGAAAGCAATGCATTAGACGATTGCATCCGTATTAATTTATCTGGCTTTCAACTTCGATTCACATAACAAGTCATTTCGAGGCCTAAGAATGAGGAACAACTTATCTTCCTTACATTTGAGGCCCTAAAAAATGATTCGGAAATTTCTCGCCTTCTCGATGTCTTTGACCCTTATTCTCAGCGGCTGCGGTCAGGGCATAGTCAGCACCCCTCCGGGCAACGGCAACTCGAACACCACTCCTCCCACACCACCTCCGACGCCCACCACCGCCTCCGCCGCAATTAAGCATGTCGTCGTGATCTTTGGCGAAAACGAGTCCTTCGATCACTACTTCGGTACCTATCCAAACGCTGCCAATACTCCCGGCGATCCGGTGTTCACAGCCGCGGCTGGAACCCCCACTCCGAACAACTACATCTCGAACCCGAGCCTGCTGAGTCAGAACCCGAACCTGGCCTCAAACGGTGCGGCCAACGCAACAAATGGCGCCAGCGCGTCCAATCCGTTCCGTCTCGCCCGCTCCCAGGCTTGGACGGCCAGCCAGAACCACAATTATGGTCCCGAGCAGAGTGCCTTCAATGGCGGCAAGATGGACTCTTTCCCCAAGTTCGTAGGAACCGCCAACTCCTCCGCTCAAAACGCCGCGACTGGCACTGTTTCGACAAGCCCCGCCACCACCACGGCACTGACCATGGGCTACTATGACGGCAACACGGTCACCGCCCTCTGGAACTACGCCCAGCACTATGCCATGAACGACCACTCCTTCGGCACAGTCTTCGGGCCTTCGACCAACGGTGCAATCAACGTCGTCTCCGGCCAGACTAATGGCGTCGATCCGGCTAACTCGGTCAATCCTGGCAGTGCGGTTGTATCTGACGGCAGTGCGACGGGGCTCACCGACATCGGCGATGCCGATCCTACCGGTGATATCTGCTCCAGCACCACCCAGTCAATCCGCATGACCGGCAAGAACATCGGTGACCTGCTTAACACCGCCGGCATCACCTGGGGCTGGTTCCAGGGTGGTTTCGATCTCACCGTCACCAATCCGAACGGAACCACTGGCTGCAACCGTTCGACGGTCTCCGCCTACACCGGTACCCAGGCGGACAACTCGCCGCATCACCAGCCCTTCCAGTACTACGCCAGCACGGCCAACTTCAATCACACTCGGCCAACCTCGCCCACGACCGTGGGAACCGCGAGTGATCCGGCACACCACCAGTACGATATCCACGACTTCACTGATGCACTCGCCGCCGGAAACCTGCCTGCGGTCAGCTATCTCAAGGCTGCCCGGTATCAGGATGCTCATGCCTCAAACTCCGATCCACTTGACGAGCAGACATTCATCGTCAACATCGTCAACGCCATCGAGAAATCCTCCTTCTGGTCCAGCACCGCCATCATCATCGCCTACGATGACTCCGATGGCTGGTACGATCACGTCTACAACCCGGTCAACGGTTCGGCCACCAGCGCAGACACTCTCAATGGAGCCGGTGTCTGCATCAGCGCCACCGCAGCTGCAGCGGCATGGCCCGGCGTAGACCCCGCCACCCTTCACGCGCAGGGCCGCTGCGGCTACGGTCCACGTCTACCGTTCCTGGTCATCTCACCATGGGCTAAGAAGAACTTCCTCGACACGACAGTCACGGACCAGGCCTCCGTCGTTCGCTTCATCGAGGACGTCTTCCTCAGCAGCCAGCGAATCGGTGGCGGATCGGCAGATACTTTCGCAGGCAGCATCATGAACATGTTCGACTTCAGCAACGGTGCGGCTCCGCCGAACCCGAACGTCGTCCAGCTCAATCCCACGACAGGCCTCGTGACCAGCGGCAACTAACCGGGTAATTCACGAAACCGTTACATTCCTCCTGTAACGTCATCAGCACGCATCTCCAACCAGGATGCGTGCTTATTCTTTGTGGCGCACAACTGTTCATGCGTCGCCGGAGTTCTGTCCGTTGCCTTCGTCCAGACGCACTTTCCTGCATCAAGCCTCCGCGATCAGTCTGCTCTACGCCGCCCAGCGAGCCCTGCCCCAGGAACCTATGGGCATGGCCGGAATGCATGACCCGGCTCAGAAACCCAACCCTCCGCGAATTGGCCCGCCAATGCTCCACACCCTGCAGCTGGAGCCTTTTGTCGACCCTCTCCCAATTCCAAAAACGGTTCGCTCCACATTCCAAAACGCCCAACGCTCCCTCACGGTCTCCATGCAGGAGGTCCGCGCGAAGGTCCACCGTGACGTTCCGGCTACGCGCTGGTGGAGCTATGGCCCCGCTCCCCTTGCTCCCGTCATTGAAGCCAGGTCCGGCGAGCCTATCCAGATCCGCTGGATCAACAACCTTCCCACCAAGCACTTTCTGCCCATCGACCACTCCCTTCATGGCTGCGGCCACGATGTTCCCGATGTTCGCACTGCCACCCACCTCCACGGAGCGAAGACTGCCTCAAAAGACGATGGCTACCCGGAAGACTGGTTTGTCCCTGGCCAGTCCCGTGTTTGCACCTATCCGCTTCAGCAGGATGCCACTGCTCTCTGGTATCACGACCACGCCATGGGCCTCACCCGGCTCAACACTTATGCCGGTCTCTTTGGCATGTTTCTGCTTCGCGACCAAGTCGAAGATGCCCTTCACCTCCCCAGCGGCAAATACGAGGTGCCTCTCATCTTCTGCGATCGCGACTTCAGTACCGATGGTCAGATTTACTATGAGGTCTCAGGCGATCCCGAGAGCCCTTGGGTTCCGGAGTTCAGCGCTGACGGCATTCTCGTCAACGGAAAGATTCGTCCTTACTTCGAGGTTGAGCCGCGGCTCTATCGCTTCCGGCTCCTTAATACCGCGAACAGCCGTTTCTTCCTCCTCTCCCTGGTCAGCCCCGGTGCGGATCAGCTTGGAACTCCTCATCCTCTAGTTCAGATCGGGAGCGATCAGGGTCTCCTCGGCACTCGCGTCGAGGTACAGCGGCTCGTCCTCGGTTGCGCTGAACGCGCAGACATCCTCGTCGATTTCAGCCAGTTCGCTGGACAAAATATTCATCTTCGCACCGGCGCCTTCGACATCCTGGAGTTCCGGGTCGGCAAACAGACTGCCGCTCCCATGACGATTGCGTCCGTGCCTAAGGTGCTGCGCACCATTGAGCGTATTCCCGAGTCTGAGGCAATCAAGACCCGCAGGCTCACCCTTCATGACTATCAGGACGACTACGAACGCTCGATGCTGATGCTCATCAATGGCAAGCGCTGGCACGAGCCCGTCACGGAGACACCCAAACTGAACTCGACCGAGATATGGGAGTTCATTAACCTCACCGAAGACACTCACCCGATGCATCTCCATCTGGTTCGCTTCCAGATCCTCGATCGCCGTCCGTTCAATGTCCTTCAATATTTCAAGACCAAGCAGATGCTCTATCAGACTCAGACACAGCCTCCCGCCCCGAACGAGATGGGCTGGAAGGACACTGTCCAGTGTCCACCGGGTACTGTTACCCGCATCATCGTTAAGTTCGAGGGCTTCACCGGCAAGTACCTTTATCACTGCCACATCCTCGAACACGAATCCAACGATATGATGCGGCCGTTTGAGGTGGTCGCCTGACATCGGTCACATAGGGGCTTCGCGCTTTTTCTTGCGTCTAACTTGGAGTAGCGTATACACAAGGAGATCGCGCCATGCTGAGGAGAGACTTCCTTCGCCGTTCGGCCCGCACTCTGAGCGCTGCCATGCTCGCCAGCAATCCTGTGGCTCGAGCCGCGCTCATCGACCCCGAACCTTTGCCGAAAAAACTTCAGGCCAGCGACGAAGTCGTCCTTGGCAAAACCGGGATTCGCACGAGCCGACTGGCCATGGGAACAGGCACCATCGGCTACGGCGGCGCCTCGAATCAGACGCGGCTGGGTACGTCGCCGCTTACCCGGCTGCTCGTCGATGGCTTCCACGAAAATGGCCTCCGCTTCTTCGACTCCGCCGATTCCTACGGCAGCCACCCCTACGTTGCCGCCGCACTCAAGCAGCTTCCACGCGATAAGGTTACGGTCCTCACCAAAACCGACACCCGCGATCCTGCAGGAGTCCGCGCCGATCTCGACCGTTATCGTAAAGAACTTGGGGTGGACTACATCGACATCGTCCTCATCCACTGTGTGATGGAATCCGACTGGACCACACGCTATCGCGGCGTGATGGATGTCCTCTCCGAAGCGAAACAGAAGGGAATCATTCGTGCTCACGGAGTCTCGTGTCACAGCATCGGTGCGCTTCGTGCCGCGGCGACTTCTTCCTGGGTCGAGCTCGATCTTGTCCGCCTCAATCCCATCGGCTCCCACATGGACGCCGATCCTGACACGGTGATCGGTGTCATCAAGCAGATGCGCGCACAAGGAAAGGCAATCGTTGGGATGAAAATTCTGGGCCAGGGAGATCTGCGTCACAAGCCCTCTGAAGCGATTCGCTACGCGCTTTCGACTGGCGTGCTCGACGCGTTCACCATCGGCGCTGAGTCCCAGAAAGAGCAGAACGACCTTGTTCAGCGCGTGGCTGCCGCCTGACGAGCATTGCAGAAGATAAGTCAGCGGTAGTGCTTCAGCTCATTCCAGTCCGCGACATAACTTTTCTTCCTGTCATGGCACAGATAAATAGAGCCATGCTCCCATGGCATGGTGTAGGGATCATCCCGTTTGCCGGCAATGATGCACGAACGATATACCGCATTCATCTCTTCGACGCTCGCGTCGTTGATGACGATCATATCTTCGCCGGTATAGCCCCGAGGTCCCCATATCCAGTAATTCTGGTGGCCGCTGATGGCCGGTGGCAGACCGTACTTTGCTCCGAGGATATCGATCGCGCCTCCCTGGCCGTAGTTCGAGACAAGAATCCCGGTCTTGGCGCGCTCCTCCGGAGGCAGTGTGTTGTAGATGCCGGACACCTGCTTCGCCAGATCTTCCCAGCCGAAGCGGTCGGCAAAGAACTGTGGTAACGGAGTCGCAGCGTGATTTTCACTCTCCCTTGGTTTGAAGTGGAGCTTCTCCGCATAAGCCACCCACTGCTGCGGCCGCAAGACGGGAACAGAGAACGGAAAAAAAATAACACCGCCAATCAGCAGGATAAGGGCATAGGCTGCTAGCACCACGTTACGCCATACAATCGTGCCGGCCCAGCCGATCAGAGCAACGGCTCCGGCGGCAAAGAACACCGGATACGCAGGAACGAGGTAGTAGTCCTTTGCGTGAAGACCCATCATCAGCGCGAGAAAGACGAGGTAAAACACTCCGAGAAAACGATAGATCTGCGTCTTTTTGGCAAAGAGCAGCCACAGTACACCAGTTCCCCACAGGAAGATATTGCTCGGCGTCAGAGTCATGATCTGAGCCAGAAAAAACTGAACGGGCCCGAGCTTCACGTCCTTATCGGAGTTCTGCACATCATGAAGCCACTGCAGCGTTGGGAAGTGGTTGTAAACCTGCCAGAGGAAGTTCGGCAGTGCGACAAAAACAATCAAAGCCACCGCAACCACGAACCAGCGATTCGCAAGAATCCGCCTTTGCGGTGTCAGCAGCAGCGCGACCAGCAAGGCGACAAGAAAAAATGCAATAGAGTCCTTGTTCTCAAAGGCCATACCGGCGCTGAGACCGAACACAACCCACCAATTGCGCGCCTCGTTTTGCGACGCTCTCTGGACAATGCGAATCAGCGCCAGCACGCAGAGCATCCAGAACACCGGATCGATGGAGTTCATCGACAGAAATCCGTCGATGCCAAGATAGACTCCTCCTGCAATGACTCCAAGCATCGCGAGTGCTGCTGCCTTACGTCCGCCGCCAAGTGCCCAGGCGAGCAGCCCCGCTAGAAAGACCTTCGTGGCGCCAGCCAAGGCCGAGATTAATCGCAGCGACCACATCGTCTCGTGTCCGAAGAGGATCTCGCTCACGCGAGCCTGCAACGCAGCCAGCGGCGGCTGATCGACATACCCAAACGCAAGCCGTCGACCACAGATCAGGTAGTACAACTCATCACGAAAGATTCCGTAGCCGGCGTGCTGCGCCAGAATATTGCCCACGATCTGAATCGCGAGCTTCACTGCCGCGAAGCCAAAACAAAGCCAAAGCACCGAGCGCAGATCCGCTTGCACTGTTGTCGGCTGTTGAGTTTCCATGACACCTGCGGAAAAGGGAAGTGGATTCCTAACCATCATGAACTACGGGAGTGAGTCACGGAAGGTTCCCGAACACATTCCTCAGTTCGTCGATGGCTTCTTCTCGGCAGGTTTTGCCTCCGGAGGCAATCCGAGATATTTTGCGTACCAGTCAAACCAGCGCTGATAGCGGTCGCGAATAAAACTCGGCCGCGTGAAGCCGTGGAATTGTCCCGGATACACAACCAACTCCGCCGTTGTTCCGACACTCTTTAGCGCCTGATACATCTGCTCGCCGCCAACCAGCGTTACGTTGAAGTCCTTATCGCCACCCATGAACATCGTCGGTGTCTTGATCTTGTCCGCGTGCAGGAAGGGATACGACAACTTCAGATAAGGCTCAACGTTTTTCCATGGCGGCTGCAGTTCGTTGTCGTACTGCAGAATGTACTGATCGACACCGTACATCCCCAGCAGATTCGCCGTGCCCGCTCCGCTTGAGGCCGCTTTGAATCGGGTCGTCGTAGCGATTGTGTAGTCCGTCAGGATGCCTCCATAGCTCCAGCCGCCAACACCCATCCGTTCCGGATCGATCCTCCCGGTAGCTACTGCGCCGTCGACTGCGCCGAGCAGATCTTTGACTTCCTTATCCCCCCAGTCGGCACTGATCGTAGCGCTGTAATCATGGCCGCGCCCGGTGCTTCCGCGATAATTGACCTGCAAGACGGCAAGCCCGCGCGCTGCGAGTAACTGCCGGTCTGCAGCAAACCGGTGCGAATCCTGCGCGGTTGGCCCACCGTGAATCCACAACAGCATCGGAGCCTTCGTTCCGGCGACATAATTCACAGGCATCGTCAGCAGACTGTGTACGTCATTACCATCCGAAGCCTTCGCCGACAGATCCTCTGCTGGGACCAGATTCAACTGCGACATTAAGGCATCGTTGTGTGACGTCAGCTTTCTCAGCGATTTACCTTCGAGAGCAAAGATCTCCGGAGCCGCAACATCGGTCGTCCAAACCACGGCAACATGACCGCCGCCTGCCGAGAGCGTTGTCGCCGTTCCCTTGTCGGCAGTCAGCCGCTCGATCCCTTTGCCCTTCAGGGGAACCTCGGCCACATAGTCAACGCGGTCTTCTCCGATCGTCGTTAGCAGCGCTTTGCCATCTGCGGTAAAAACGGGCGAACCGGTCCCCATCTCACCTGTAGCCGCCAGAATCTCGGGCGTTCCACCGGCTGCTGGAACGACAGCGAGCCTTTGCATGTCGTAGATTGAGTAGCGCTCCGACACTCCCTGACGATACGCAATCGTCGTACCGTCTGGACTCCATGCCAGCGGACCGCTATCGACACCGGTAAAAATCGTTAGTTTCTTCGGCGTCGAATTTCCCTTGGCCTCAACGACGAACACATCGGAGTTGTTCGACCGATCAGTGTCTGGGCCTTCCTGATTGCTGACGAACGCAATCCACTTGCCATCGGGAGACCACTCTGCCTGCCGCTCGTCGAACTTGTCTTCGAATTTGTCCCCGGTCTTCTCATCACCAATCACACGTGTGAGTTTCTTCGTCGCCACATCGAAGAGAAACAGGTGGCTTTTCTTGTCCGAAAGATACCCCTGCACATCCTGCTTGAAGTGATAGCGGTCGATCACAATCGGTTTGGGCGGAGCGGGCTTCGCGCCCTCTTTTGGCTCCGGCTCGTCCTTCGCCTTTAGGGTCAGCAGCAACTGCTTCGAGTCGGGTGACCAGCGATAATCCTCAAGATCGTCCTTCACATCCGTCAGCTGAGTGGCCTCGCCTCCACGACGATCGAGCACCCACACCTGCGATCCTTTCGCTTTGCCGGGTCGCGACGAAGTGAATGACAGAAACTTCCCATCTGGACTCCAGCGAGGGGCGCCGACACCCTCCGGCCCATAGGTCAGGTGCACATCCTGTGCCCCGTCCCAGCTCACCATCCACAGTTCGGAGACGTTCTTGTCCTCCGCAACATCCACGTGCGAGGTCGTGTAAGCGATCCACTTTCCATCCGGGGAGATCTGCGGCCCACCTACATTCACGAGCTTCGCCAGGTCATCGAGCACCATCGGCCGCTTCTGTCCAAAACCAGTCGACGATACAACGCACAAAGAGAGCCCAAGACCAATAGAACGGAGTGTGAAATTTCGCATGAGAGGCAGTCTAGCAGACCGGTTTACTTCACCAGCAAAGCCACCGCCTCGGATACGCTAATGTTGTCCGCAAGCCGCTTGAACTCGCTGTGCACCACATGCTCATTCTTACCAATCTCTTTAAACAGCATCGCCTTGCCCTCGATCGCCGTATTCACTGTGGCATCCTTCCACTCGCCACCGGGCTCCTGCTCGTGCGTCGTAGCGAAACTGCTGCCTGCATGAACCGTACCTAAAATTCCATACCCCAGACTCACATCTGCGGGAATCTTTCCTTCGATGCGATGGAGCTGCAGTGTCTTTTCATCCACCAACACTGCACCCGACATCGCATGTAGCACCTTCTCCTCCATCGTCTTCGGCTGATAGGCCGGATCCGGGCGATACCCGATCCGCAGATCATTACCGTCTGGCTGGGGCTCATCAAAAAGAAACGCTTTATGGAGCAGAGCCAGCATCTGTTCTGCATGCTCCTCGTCGTTCTTCATCGCCTGTTCACGTTTCTGAAAAGCATCGGGGTGCGCGGCAATCTGCTTTAGCCGGAGCTGTTCCTGTGCCTGGCGTTCCTGACTTAGAGGTTTTCCATCTTCCGCAAGCAGCAGGCGAACCTTGCCCGACGCGGTCTCCACTACCCGTTCCATCCACAGATGCCCACCGGTACGCTCCGAGCGTTCCTCTGAAAGATACATGTACCTATAGCGATGTTCCGAGGAATTGCCCTCATGTGACAGCATCGTGTCGATAACTCGCCGCGCCTCACTCGAGGTCTGCGCCTGGATTCCACCGGTTATCAGTAGACTCAGCGACAACACCGTCCATCGTCCAACCCGCATCAACTCCAACTCCTGATGAAAAGTGACCACCCAGTTCCGCACCCAGTAAATGCTACTCAGAAACCGCTCTCGGAGATGGGTCCAAAAAAACGTAGAGCCTGAAGGCCCTTTTGTTGAGACGAAACCTAATCCTGCAGGACTCATCCAAAGATAAATTCAAAGACGGATTTGTAAATAAATTGGTGACGAAATCAAAGATTAATTAACGCCGAAATCTCCAAGTATTCGCCATAAGCCTAACGTAAACTAACTTTCAACCATCGGTTCTCCGCTTTTCACCCCGCAAACATGTCCGACTCAGCACAAAACCCGCCCCAACCGGCCGCTGATGAGCCCAATCCACTGCTTAGCGAGCCTGAACTGATTGCGCCGGAGTCCGCCCTTACCCCCCATCCTCCGAAAGGCCGCCGCGCCGCAGCTGCTTTCATTTTCTTCACCGTCACGCTGGACATGCTTGCGCTCGGCATGATCGCTCCTGTTCTTCCCCGCCTGATCGAAGGCTTTCTCCATGGCGATACTTCGAGCGCAGCTAGAATGCTCGGCCTCTTCGGCACTGTCTTCGCCGCGATGCAGTTCTTCTTCTCACCCATCGTTGGCTCGCTTTCCGACCGCTTCGGCCGCCGACCTGTCGTTCTGCTGTCCAACTTCGGCCTCGGCCTCGACTATCTTCTGATGGCTTGGGCGCCAGCGCTCAACTGGCTCTTCCTCGGCCGCGTCATCTCCGGCCTAACCTCGTCTAGCATCCCCACCGCGATGGCCTACATGGCCGATGTCACCCCACGCGAGCGCCGCGCTGCCGCCTTCGGTATCTTGAACGCAGCGTTCGGCGCCGGCTTCGTCCTAGGTCCCGCTGTTGGTGGCCTGCTTGGTAATATCAATCCGCGCCTTCCTTTCTGGGCTGCAGGTGGCCTGTCGCTGATCAACGGACTCTACGGCCTCTTCGTCCTTCCGGAGTCGCTCTCCAAGAAAAACCGAAGCTCGTTCTCGTGGGCTCGGGCCAATCCCATTGGCTCTCTCACTCTGCTGCGTCACGGCAGCAAGATCGCCATCGCTACGGTTCTCCTGCTCGGCTACATCGCTCAGCAAGTTTTAATGAACGTCTATGTCATCTATGCTGACTACCGCTATCACTGGACCAACCGCACTGTCGGTTTCTCCCTGGCGGTCGTCGGAATCTGTACTGTTGTCTACGGCGGGTTTCTTGTCAAACGCGTGGTTGCCAAGCTCGGCGAGCGCAGAACCATGAGCTTTGGCCTCATTGGCGGAGCCCTCGGTTACTGCATGATCGGCCTCTCCAAAAACGGCCTACTCCTGTGGCTCGGCATTCCCTTCCTCAACATGATGACCTTCACTTGGCCCGCCGCCCAAGCCCTTCTCTCCCGCCTGACCAGCCCCTCGGAACAAGGCCAGCTTCAGGGAGCGATCAACAGTCTTCGCGGCATCGCCGGCCTTCTCGGCCCCAGCTTCTTCACCTACATCTTCAGCAAATCCATCGGAGCCGACGCCATCCTGCACCTGCCCGGCGCTCCCTTCTTTGTAGCGGCGACAATGCTCCTTATCTCTCTTGCACTCGCCCTAAAGGCCGCGAGGGGTACTCCTGCGAATGCTTGATTTCTCGGACATCCTCTACAGTCTGTCACGGTTAGCAGGATTTCTCCACCATCCATAAAACCGGACTTCCTTCTCGCAAATCTGGGGGATGGAATAGGCAGTTCGCGCAGTTTCCGGCAGCTATAATGTTTCCGTTCACGGGACATGTTTTGATTCACGTCTTCCTGGAGGCAGCCATGGCCGGTGGAACTCGCATACGTATTCCTCTCTTCGAAGCAGGAGCTATCTGGGCACAAAGCAGTCTTGCCGGGCCAGCCCGGCCGCTGACTCCGGATGAAAAGACCCTCCTGCTGAAGATCTTCGGTTCGTCGATCAATCTCGACTCGGTGCAAACTGTCTATACAACGCTTGGAGTCGAGGGCCGGCCTTATACCTTCGGAAATACCATCAGAATTCCGCCCCACACCAAGTTCGATGCCGCAACGCTTGTCCATGAAACGACACATGTATGGCAATACCAGACCATGGGAACAGCCTACCTTTCCGACTCGGCCTTTCATCAGTTGACGCAGGGAAGTAAGGCGTACGACGTACAACTCGTTCCCGGGAAATCGTTCTTTGACTACACCGCGGAACAGCAGGCAATGATCGTACAGAAGTACTATGAGGACTCTCCTCCTGGCTGGCAGCAGAACCCGGACGTGTTGCGGATGCTGAATGAAGTCCGGGGTTTACGCCCGCTATCTCCTTCTCAGATTGAACATGAAACGTGGTTTGGACCGAACCCGAGTCCCTGGGACAACCCGATCCCAGGGAAAGACACAGATCAGGGGCAAACCGTCCCGCTCATTCGCATAGAATTCCCTTAGTCGCGTGCGGAAGTTGGACTGGATTCGACCCGCTGGATCTACCTGTGTGATTTCTATGAGACTCTCGGATCGATTCTCGCTGCTCCTGATCACTCTGGTCTTTGTGTCGGGTATGTGCGGCGCTCAGGCACAGCATCCAACCGTCCCCGACTGGGCTCAGCCCGGCTCTGCAACACACACGCAGGTAGCCCCGCCGCCGGACTTTCATCGCCCCACCCAAACCTTCAACACACCCATCGGCATCTTTGAAGGCCAGTCCGACGTTGGCGGTCCACTCGTTCCCGGGAACGCAAGCTACGATGCCGCCTCGAAGCAATACACCATCACTTCTGCTGGCTATAACGTGTGGTACACGCGCGATGAGTTCCGTTATCTCTGGAAGAAGATGTCGGGCGACGTCTCTCTCGCCGCCGATATCTCCTACCCCGACCCTAACGGCTACGGCGACCGCAAAGCCTTCATCATCATCCGCCAGAGTCTCGACGACGACTCCAAAGAAGCCATCGCCGCATTGCATGGCGCTGGCATGACTCATCTCGCGTGGCGTCCAGAGAAAAACACTCGCGTCAAAGACATGGAGTTCCGCATTGGTGGCCGTGGTCGTTCCGGCGGATCAAGCCCGGACTCGCTCGTCACGATCATTCCCAAACGCATTGGCATCGAAAAGCACGGCGACAACTTCGCCATCTTTCTTAGCCTCGACGGCGAACCAATGCACCAGTTCGGGCCGCCTATCACCGTCCACATTGACGAACCTTTCTACGTCGGTATCGGCTTCTGCTCTCATCTTCCGGACAAATCCGACACCGCCGTTCTTTCGAACGTAGTGCTGGAAAACTCCGCAGGCAAAGTTCACTAGAGAGTTGCAGTAAACTTTACACATTCCGCAGCGCGTTCAGCCGCGGTATCTAATTGGAGTGGAATGATGTCGACAAATGCTGAATTCTGGAATCGTTTCGAAGAGCGTGTTGCGCCCTATGACCTGCTGAAGCACCCGTTTTATCAGGCATGGTCTAAGGGCGAGCTTACACGCGAAGATCTGCGCGAGTACGCGGCAGAGTACTGGTACCACGTATCGGCGTTTCCAACTTATCTGAGCGCGCTGCACTCGCGTTTACCAGATGGAGAGATGCGCCGGGAGATTTTACGCAATCTGGCTGAAGAGGAAGGCGTCGATTCGCCAACAGGACGCCCCCATAGCGACCTCTGGATGGATTTTGCCAGAGGAATGGGTGCTTCGCGTACGACTGTTGAGGCGCGCGAGATCGGTCCTGAGACAGCGGCATTGATCGCTAGGTTTCGTAGCCTGATGCGGGAAGGAAATGCTTCTTCCGCAATGGCTGCGTTGTATGCGTATGAGTCAAAGGTGCCCGCAATCGCAGAAACGAAAGCAGAGGGTTTGGCGAAACACTACGGGACTGAAGGCGATGCGACCAGGTATTTCACGCTTCATCAAACGGCAGACGTAGCTCATGCGAGTATTTGGCGCGAATTGATCGACAGGGAGCTGGCGGCTTCGCCAGAATCCGCCGAGGCTGTGCTGAATGCAGGCGAGCAGGCTGCAAAGGCACTTTGGGTCGCACTGAATGGAGTGGAGCGACGGCGAACGACAATAAATTAGTTCTAACAACGAAACCACAAAAGAGGCTGGGAATCTTCCAAGCCTCTTTTTCTTTGTCCGAAACCGATCAGCGATGAATGATCGGCGACATAGACGATTGGGCCCATGAGTTAATCTGGCGAACCGCCTGGGACAGCGTGTTGACGATCACATTTGGTTTACCCGCTCCAAAACGCTCGATTGTAATCTCAGAAGGCTGCTCCGGATCTTCCCCAGGGTTCCACAAACCAATCACAATACGGTTATGCGGCAGATGCGACCGAATTCGTTGGCAGATGGCCCGGGCCTGCGAGAAGGCAAACGGCGGGAGCGCGCTGACGAAGACAACTGTGTTCGGCTCGTGCGCGAGGGTATCGAGAATCTCTCCTGAGACCGAGGCTGCCGGAAGAAGCAGCGTCTGGTGGGAGGATCGCTCCATGAGCTGGCCCAGCATCAGCGAAGTCAGCTCGTCGGCCTGATCGTTCGCTGAGATGCAGACGACAGCGAAGTCCTGCTGCTTCTCGGCCTGTGGCATCAGAAACGGTATGTCGCCGACTGGCTCGGGTTCGTGGTAATCGGTAAGTTCGGCTATGAGCTCGCTGATGCTAAGAAAGAAAAAATTGCACCGCGCATCGTCGAGCAGGCCCTGGTGCCGGTCCTGTTCGACAAGCGCGAGCGCTGGAATGAGCACCGAATCATAGAGCTGAACGAGGGAGCTGCTTTTGAGGAAGCGGTTTGCAATTGTATGCGCCTCCCGCTGGTCCATTGCAAGCAGGCGCTCGTAAAAGTGCGCCTCTGCGGAAAGCTCCGCGTCTGTGCCCAACAGCGTGTGCAGAAAGGAGAGCTGCGGAATATACCGCCCCATCACCACGATGCACACCGTGAGCGGCGTGGAAAGAATAAGGCCGGGCCATCCCCAAAGAAGAGCCCAGAAGATAGCCATCGCTAAAAGCGCAAGCGAGGAGATGCCGGTACGGGAACTGAAGAGCCATGGCTCTACGAAATTCGTCGCGGTTAGTTCAAGAACGAGAAAAAGCCCGAGGATGATAAGCGGCTGCCACCACGAGGTAAAAATAGCGACCGAAACGAGGAGCGGCACCACAAGGCCAGTTGCGGTACCGACATAGGGAATGATGCGAAGAACTCCTGCGAGAACTCCCCAAAGAGTAGCGTTCGGTAAGCCGACCAGAAAGAGACCGAAACCGAAGAGGGCCCCATAAGCTGCATTTACCGCAGCCTGAAAGATGAGGTATTGGCTGATGCGGGTAGCCGCGTCCTGCAGGGCCTGAGTCATAAGGCTGATACGGCCCATCCCGGCAAGCAAAAGAATGCGATGCCGCAGATCTTCCCGCTTCATCAGGAGATAGATCGTAAAGACAATTACCACACCACAAATCCCGATCGGACGAAGAAAACGCATCAGAAGTTCAGCCGTGGCCTGCAACTGCGAGCGATGAGGATCCACGATACGCACTGGCGCTGCATCAGCGATCGTGGGTTCCGGTGCAGGAATCTTCTTCGTTGTCGTCGCAAGATCTCCGCTGATGTCCTCCACGGCGGTGAAGGCGTTTTCGAGCGATTGTTCAGCAGGCAGATGAACCAACGCGACCTTATGTTGAATGGCAAGGCGGTAATACGGAAGATTGCGCGCGACATCCATCAACTGCCGCGCGACGATGTACGCGAACCCGCAAAGCATCGTTGAGACAACAATTCCGACGATAGCAACGGAGAAGACGCGGGGAATGCGGCGGGATTCGAGGCGGCCGACCGCAGGAGCCAGAAAAAACGCGAGAGTCAGTGCAAAGGCGAACGGGATGAGAAGATCGCGAGCGAAGTAGAGAACCAGTACGATCGCGGCAAGCACGAGAAAAGGCCCTATGTGGGAAAATTCCGTGCTTCGGCTATGGGGCATACTACCTCGCAGGTCCGGATAAAAAGACACTCGTAACGGGCCAAGAATACATCAATCCAGTGGGATGCCGACACCCGGATAGAATCGCACGCCGCCTTTCAAAAAAAGTGAATTTATAACGAGAGCCGAGAAGCGTAGGCTAAAGGCCGTGCTGGTACGGAGGAAGCGATGGCTTTGACACGGCTGCCTGACGCGAGAGAGCTTTATGCACTTGGGCAGGAGCGGCGTAAACAGATGCGTCGCATGCAACACAAGGTATGGAATGTGAAGGATCGGCGGGAGGACCCGCTGAAGCTGCTCGAGGCTTCGACGCGCGGAAGAGTGCCTGCTCTTATTGCGCTCAAAGATCAGTTGATGTCGGTCTCGCCGTTTGCGTATTTTCGCGGAGCGGTTGCGGTTATGGCGTATGACCTGTCTCTGATCGCGAATACAGGCATCACCACTCAGCTCTGCGGCGACGCGCATGTGCGGAACCTCGGCGCATTCGCAGCTCCCGATGGCCGACTTGTCTTCGACATCAACGACTTCGATGAGACCATCGCAGGGCCATTCGAATGGGACGTCAAACGCATGGCCACAAGCCTTGTGCTCGCAGGTCGAGGAGCTGGAGTGAGGAATCTCGACTGCCGTGAAGCCTCTACGGTGTTTCTCGAGAGCTATCGCTCGATGATGTTAACCTTCGCGCGCATGCCTGTGCTGGAGGTTGCACGCTACCAGGTGCATCGTCTACAGAACGTCACATCGGTGGAAGGAATTCTGCGAATGGCCGAGCGAGCCACGCCGATGCACACGCTCCTTACCTTGACCGACGTGGCACCTTCCCTCGCGAAAACGCCCGCGAAGATATCAAAAACAATACCGGCAAAGAACACCGCAGATATTCCGGCGAGCAAACAGTTGCAGCAGCGTATATTCAGAACGGCGCCTCCCCTCTTGACAAGAGTGAAGGGTGCCCTGGCCGACGAGGTGGTGGACTCGTTAACAAAGTACGCAGACAGCTTGCTGCCGGAGCGCAGACATTTTCTTGCGCAATACAGGCCAATTGACGTGGCCTTCAAGGTCGTGGGAACTGGCTCAGTCGGCCTTCGAGACTACGTCGTCCTGATGGAAGGCAACGGACCGAAAGACCCGCTATTTATCCAGATCAAGGAAGAGACTGATTCAGCTTACGCACCCTATCTCAGCACAAAGGCTCGCAGAATCGGTGTCCATCATGGCCGCAGAGTGGTAGAAGGCGAACGCGCGATGCAGCTTCAGTCCGATCCGTTTCTGGGATGGACAACGTTGCATGGCCGCGACTATCTGGTGCGCCAGTTGAACGATCACAAGGCTTCGATTCAACTTGAAAACCTTAAAGCCGCAAGCCTGCTGGAATATGCGGCCGTCTGTGGCGAGATTCTTGCCCGAGGCCACGCCCGGGCAGGTAGCTCCTCGATGATTGCGGGTTATCTCGGCCGAGCCCCGCGGTTCGATCGCGCCGTCTCAACCTTCGCACAAGCCTACGCAGACCAGACCGAAGTCGACTGGAAGCAACTCGTGCAGGCACTGAAGAAGACCAGCAAGAAAACTGCAAAGAGGAAGAGTTAGTTTCACCAGGCATCCGCTTTCGGTGTAAAGGCAGGACTGATTTGGAGGCGCAGCAATTTGTAACCCCTGCCTTTTCACTAAGTGACTGCTATCGCGTTTTCGCTACCCGCGGCAGCAGGGCCGGTTTGGGCACCTCTATCTCAAAAGCGTTAGTCAATGCTGCCGGATTCAGGTCAACTGTGCCCACGCGGCCATTCGCAATATAGCGCACAACGAAGCGCAGCCGGTGCGTCTTCGGGGGCACCCCAAAGGTGAGCGAAACCGTCGACTGAATCGACGCCGTCTCCATCGCCGACGACGTACGATCCCAGATCGGTCACGGCTTGATGTTCCAGGTCCTTGTCCCCTCCGTACTGCATCGCGTAGTAGCCCGCCTTCGTCAGCACAGTCCATTCCGGATGCCCCTTCACTGTCACGTGGATCCGTCGAAAGTCGCCATTGGCGTCGTGATTTGTCGGCCGGTAACTCATCGTGTAGTACATCGTCCCGTACTCCACCGATGCCTGTATCTTCCCCCGAACATCATTGCCGTTCATCCTCTCTCCCCCGTGGCGGAAATATATCCCGCAAAACCAAAATCGCTATCGAAGAGATAAGTATTAATTTGTTGGGCAGCAGCAAAGGGATTCATCGCCGCCGCAATCGTATGCTCATCGACCGCTTCGAACGAGTAGATCGCCTGCGGCTTCTTATTCTCCTCAATCTGAAAATCATCCCGGCCCAGCGCCAGCGTGACGATCTTCCCTTCCTTGTCGAGCACCGTCGCATCCAACACCACAAGCTGCGTTGTCACATAGAGAACTTCAGTCTGCTGTGCGGGAGCCTGAGTGACCGCGAAGGCTGTGCCCCATACTGCCAGGATGGCCTGTAAGCTTCCTCGCCAGAATCCATAAACAATCTTCCTCGGCCACACCTCTGCGTCGGACGGCGCACCGATCCACATGGTCTCAGGACACAGCAACGCCGCACAAGTGAAGCCATAGGGGTAACGGCTGATTGCGTTGCTCTATCGGCACATTTTCCATTGGATGGCCAATGAATAATGAATCGCGTCTCGTACTCCAGTACGACGCTATCCAAAGCAATCAGGAAAAGCCTGCACGAAAAAGGCTCCAACTGTGTCGTGCGAATTTGCGATAGGATGACCAGATGCAGTTGGCCCTTCTCGTGTTATTGCTTGTGGTGTTTATCTACGCGATAGACAGGAGCTTTAATCGAGTCAAAACCGGTCTCGTGGGATTAGGAGGGTTTGCCGCAGCTTACCTGGTTGGATATCTGTTGGCAATACTTCTCCCCGGTCGTGCAGGATTCATCATGTGGATGACGCAATTTTTGGCAGTGGCTGCGGCTATGTATGCAGTTGTTAAGCACTCCCGTTGGACGCGGGGATGGGGTTGAGTTCCAAACAAACAATGCCTGTGCGACGCGAAGATCAGCCTAGCCGCTCAAGCAACTCCCGCACCGTGATGCCGAGGACAGGATGCACCCATTGAGGGGCAATCTCCGCAAGAGGCTCCAGAACAAAGCGTCTCTCCCCCATCGCAGGATGCGGCAGAATCAGCTCGTCTGACCACAGCACCCAATCTCCATACAACAACAGATCGAGATCGATCACCCGAGGTCCCTTCATTGCCGTCGCGGTCCGATCCCTGCCCATCGTCCGTTCGGTCTCTAACAGTCCACGCATGAGTTCAACGGGCCCCAACGTGGTTTCGAGAAGAAGTGCGGCATTTATGAATCGAGGTTGTTCGATCAATCCCACTGGCTCGGTGTCGAAAAACGACGAGATCGCCTTAACCGTACCCAGCCCTTCTAACCGCCGAACCGCCTCCCGAAGGTTGGCCGCACGATCTCCAAAACCGGAATCGAGGTTCGACCCCAACGCTATGGCTGCTGACGCGCTCACGCTACTGCCCCGGCACGGGCAAAACTCACTACGCTAAGCACCACGTTCCGACGACGATTTTGCACGGAGCCACCACGTAACGACCACAAATTACACGCAATTACGACACAATCGCCGGTTCCAGACGCCCGAGAACGGGCTGCGATTCCGGCACTTCGTCGTATCCGTGAGCCAATTCCCAAGCGGACCGATCACGTATAAGTCTTTGTACAAGAGCAGTATGCATAGCATGGCCAGCTCTTTCAGCAACCACTCTGCCCTGAATCCTGCGCCCTGCCAAAGCCAGATCGCCTATCAAATCCAAAACTTTATGTCGGACAAATTCATCTTCAAAACGAAGCGGGCCGTTTTCAATCCCTTGCGCGGACAGGATGATCGCACAATCAGCCGATGCCCCCCGGATGAGTCCCATATCCCGCAGCATCTTCTCATCTTCTTTAAATCCAAACGTTCGCGCCGGGGCAATCAAATTTACGTAATCCCCAGTCGCGAGGTCCCCCACAAACCTTTCCACACCAATCGGTTGCGGGAAATCAATCGTGTACTGAATCCGATACCCAGACCCAGGGTAAACCCCGATAAACTTCGATCCCTCTCGGACCTCGACTTCTTTCAAGATCTTTAGATATTCCCGTTTCCGCCTTTGCTGCTTCAGTCCAACTCTCTGAAAAGCCCGGACATAAGGCAGTGCGCTGCCGTCGAGAATAGGTACTTCAAGATTGTCTACCTCGACAATTACATTGTCGACGCCATACCCAATCAGGGCGGAAAGCAGATGTTCGGTCGTTGAAATCAAAACACTTTGCCGCATCAGGCTGGTCGCGTAACTTACCTTAGCCACGTTACGGCCCACCGCGGCGATCTCGAAGTTGTCTAAGTCAGTGCGTCGAAAGACGATACCTGAACCAGCCGGTGCGGGAATCAAGCGCATGGAGACAGGTGCACCACTGTGCAAGCCGATCCCGCTGAACTCCATCTCCGACCGAATCGTTCGCTCAAAATGAGCTTCCAAGGCCACGAAACGATATCTCCCAATAAACCCATTGACTAGGCTACTGTCCTTCCGAAACCTGACAATGTGGCAAAATTGCCACAGTTTGCGGTTCAACCGTTAATCATCGGGCGGAAGTAATTCATTTGACTGCTATAAGATCCGTGTATGGAAGCTCAAGCTATTTTGCGTGCCATAGAAAAACGCCGCGAGTGGTTCCAACGTACTCTTCGGCAGCTTGTCGAGCAGGAGTCGCCAAGTGAAGATCGCGCGGCAGTTAATGCGGCGCTCGAACTGGTTATCAGTCTCGCTCAAGAGCATAAGGCGCACACAAAGCGGCACAGGCAACGTGAATTTGGAGACGTTCTCGAAGTTAAATTCGGGTCAGTCCGCTCGACCCAAAAGCCTGTCTTGCTCCTCGGACATCTCGATACCGTTTGGTCGTTGGGAACTCTGAAACAGATGCCGTGGCGTGAAGCTCAAGGACGGTATTGGGGACCGGGTGTGCTCGACATGAAGGCTGGCGTGGTTATGGCGCTCACAGCCCTTGCCGTTTTACGAGAGATGAAATTGAGTCGACCGGTTACGCTGCTTTTAAACAGCGACGAAGAGGTTGGCAGTCCGATCTCCCGTGCGATTACGGAGCAACTTGCGTTGGACTCGTCGGCAGTCTTTGTGCTCGAACCGGCACAGGGCCTGGCTTACAAGACGGCGCGCAAAGGTGTGGGCCTTTACCACGTCGAGGTTGAAGGCGTGGGTGCGCATAGCGGGGTCGATTTCGAACGAGGCCACTCTGCAGTTCTTGAACTCGCGAAACAAATTCAAACCGTCTCCAACTTCACAGATCTGAAACGAAAATTGACGGTGAATTGCGGTATTATCGCCGGCGGCACACGCTCCAATGTGGTGCCTTCGTATGCGCACACGGAGGTAGACGTTCGGATTGCGAAGGCGAGTGATGCGAGCTACGTTGAAAAGCTGTTTCGCAAGCTTAAGGTTTCGGATCCGTACTGCAAACTCAGCGTTACGGGTGGAATCAACCGGCCCCCGATGGAGAGAAAGAGCGGCACGATTGCGTTATTCAAGAAAGCGCGTGCGATTGCAGGGGAGCTCGGCTTTGTTCTCGATGAAGCTGCCACAGGAGGAGGCTCGGACGGCAACTTTACTGCAGCGCTGGGCGTTCCGACGCTCGATGGCATGGGAGCAGTAGGTGAAGGCGCACACGCACTGCACGAATCTGTAGTGATCGAGCATCTGATGCCTCGGACTGCCCTGCTGGCGGCGATGATTGCTAGGGTAGGGTGAAGCTCAGGTCTGAGTTCTTCTCTCTGAATTAAGATGCGGCCAGCGCCTCATCCAACAGAGCAATGGACCGAGCGATTGGAAGTCCCACGACATTGAAGTAACAACCTTCGATTCGAGGGATCCATCGTGCAGCGAATCCCTGGATAGCATATGCGCCCGCCTTGTCGAGAGGTTCGCCACTTGCGATGTATTGTGCAATATCACGGTCAGTCAGTTGATTGAACTGAACGTGAGTGATCTCAACTGCTCGGGCGATTTTTCTGCCAGTGATGACTGCGAGGCCGGTGAGGACAGAATGCGTGCGGCCGCCTAAGAGCTCGAGCATTTTCCTGGCGTCGGCAGGGTCTGTTGGTTTGCCGAGGATGTTGCCTTCACTTGCGACACAGGTGTCCGCACCTAGCACAATCAGCGGATCGTCTGCTGAGTCCAGCGATTGATTTGCATTCCAGATTGACTGTGCCTTCTCTTCCGCCAATCGCTGAACATAGACAGCTGCGGATTCGCCGGGAAGCAGATCCTCGTTTAGATTCGCCGCTTGTACGGTGAACTTGAGACCCGCCTGTGCGAGAAGTTCGCGTCGACGGGGAGAGGCTGAGGCGAGAATAAGCATCGGTTCTTCAGAGTAGCGGCTCAACTACGATTCGGCAAAGCGGTTGGGAGGCTTAATTCTTCAAATCTTCAATGTCGACCGCGGCTCTCATAACGTGGGTGGCGCCAGGAGCAAGCGTAATCGTGTTTGCAGCGGCGTTGACCGTTTCGATTGCGATGAATTCATGCCACTCGGTTGGCTCCAGATCAGGCAACTTCGCTGCACCTGACTCCCACGGGTTCCATACCACGGTAGTGTTCGAGCCAGCCTTCGCCACGCGGATGCTGCGCTTGCTCCCCGGATCGTGGAGAATACAAGTGCCGGCTGTGTTCAAGTAGACGCGGTCTGTAGGTTCAGTGATGACAATTGCGCCGTGCTGCTGTTTCGGCTGCAGGTTGTCGTTTTTATCGAGGTAAGTTGTCCCATCGAGACCACTGACGGTGATCTCATGAATGTCTGAAATGGCATAGTAAGTGTGGAGCGCCTCTTCGAAGACCAGGGGAACAGTGGAGTCGTTGGCGGCGGCGAGTTCCATCGTCAGCGTTTTGCCGATTCTAAGCTGATACGCCAACCGGAAATGATCGAAGCCGAGGTTGCGGCTCATCTCACTCGGCCCTAGTGTGAACGTCATGTGCAAGTCATCTCCGGCGAGAGCTGCGAACGCTAACGTCCATTCCTGAATGCGCGCGAAGCCGTGCGATGGCCCTGTCTTGCCATCATGCCGGGTTGCAAACCATGGGAAGGCAATGGGCACGCCGCCTCGAATCGGTTTTCCGGGCTGGAAGTCGCTTTTGCGGCTGACAAAGATCGCGGGTTGACGGCCCTTTGGCTGCCACGCAGTCACATGCGCACCCTGAAGGTAGACCATCGCCGAGGCATGGGAGGTGCTGATCTCCGCACGAATGAGTCCGCTGGTCGTTGCATGAAACGCGAGAACGCCGGGAATAGCGAAATGGTCGTTGAGCCGCGTAAGGTCCAAGGTTTTATCTCCGCTGGATCCAGTGTATGCGCGACACTGAGTTACATGCTGCCATTATTCTTAGTACATGCGCCGGCTTTTTTTTCGTTTCCCTTTTTTCGTTTTGTGTCTGTTTTTGGCCAATCGCTCAGCATCGGCGATTGAAGTTAAGATCTCGCCGCAGGCTCTGGAGCGTACCCTGCGCGCACAGCTCTTCAATGGCCCTCAGGGGCGCTATTACATTCGCGGCACGGCGACATCTGCCTGTTACGTTTATGCTGAATCACCGCATGTAACGTTTGTTCAAGAGCGCGTTGTCGTGCGCGTCCACGCTAAAGCAAAGCTAGGCACTTCCGTCCATGGAATCTGCGTTGGCGTTTCTCTTACTACCGATACCGATGTCTCCCTGATTCCTGATGCTGAACAAGAGAGCATCGGTTTTCGTGATGCAAGGATCGAACGGCTGAGCGATTCCAGAGAGCTGAATTTTCTTCTGGAGCCATTTCTGAGTCACAAGCTTCCGGCGCAAATGAAGGTGAATGCAGCGGATTTGATGCGACAACTGCTTAGCCATTCCACAGAGACTACCGGCTACGCACTTTCCCTTAACGCACTGAAGCTTCATTCGCTTCTGGTAGAGGGAGAATCGCTCGTGATGGACGCCGATGCAACGCTTAAGGTCGATTGAACTGCGTTATAACTGCGGAACCGTCGTAGTGGCGGGTAATGGACGCCGGTTTGGAGAGGTGCCCTGTGCATTCACAGGAACCGACTCCGATGCAGGCGGGGCAGTGTTCGTTCCGGTTGCAGCAGAGGGCGTGGGAGTCATGGTTTCCGGAGCCGAATCTGTGGCCTTGGTCAAGGTATCGCCGGGAACGATCTCGACGGTTGCATCCTTGGGCGCCTTGAAGCGTCCATCCGTGAGATACGCGACGACAAAACCCGCAGCCACCTCAGGCGACAACACCGCAATCGGTACCACATACTTCTTCGACTTCACAACTGACTCCAACACACCATCGATGGGGTGGCTGCGTTTGATGGTGCCGGGAACCTGCGGAATCATAAAAGTTGAAAATGTGAGTTCAGGATGACGATCGGCGTACTTGGTAAGAGATCGAGCAACCTGCTTCGGTGTGGTGATGCCGAGATCGACGAAAAAGTTCCGATGAATGCTATGCGGATAGTAGACATTCAAAAGTGTGCGCGAAAAATCCGCGCAGTTGTGAAACAGCAGATTGAAATGCCCTTCATTTCGACTGTCGTTATACCGGTTCATGAACTGCATATCTTCATCGGCGGTTGTTTGAATCTGAAAGCCATAGATTCTGCGGTCGTAGGATGCGCCGATCAGTTGCGTCCACTCGCCGCCGGGAGCTTCGCCTGCATTCTTCTTCCCCTCAGGGATATCGGGTGCATAGGCTAAGAGATGAGCGCGGCGGTATGAGTTACGCAGACTCGCTTCAAGAGCAGAATCTGCTGTTGCTGGTACATCTTCGACACGCTCGACCGCGTAGAGATAAGGCACAAGCGGGATTGCCAGCCAGTCGTATCCATCGATCTTGTGATATCGGCTGATAACGGCACCAGGTTCGCCGAGGCTACATGGGCGAAGGCGTGTTGGCGAGGCGGCGCATACATGATTCAGATAGATCGCTGCGTGGCCTGTTGGATTAAACGCACCAAACTCGCCGTAAGGTTCTTCCATTAGCAAGGCAGCGTCGGCTCGCGCACGCAGACCACCGATTGCCGAGATAGCAACGGCCAGGATAGTCAAGCCAATACGCAACTCTCTCATGATTTCGAACCCTCTCCGAACAGTCTCGCAATGCCTGACAAGCAGCTGCCAAGATCAGAAGATCACTCTTCTATAACGCTTACTTCGCAGGCATGTTGCGCTTCCTATCACATTCGGCCCAAGGGTCGAGGGGTCGGAATTCAACAAAGACGCCCGTTCGTTTGATGTTAGATGAAAGGTGTTCGTTGTTAGAAAATTTTTGAAAACGACTAGAAGGAGATACGAGCACCGAACTGGAACTGACGCGGATCGTACGCAGCCGTCGGAGTCCCAGCCGCAGTGTAAAGAAGATTTACGTCCAGCGTGTTGTTTTTATTAATCAGATTGAAGATATCCGCTGTCACCTGCAACCCGATTTCGTGCGAGAAGGTAAAGGCACGCGCGATGCGCAGGTCGGTAAAAGCTGTGAATGGCTTGAGACCAACGTTGCGAGACAGGTTGCCTGCG
>Ga0206901_1002_pt1 | contig 72619 bp, 62 predicted proteins | sample Alteio_BWOrgHeat_47_FD_152936 | JGI IMG/M metagenome (GOLD analysis project Ga0206901, IMG submission 152936) | Enriched cells from forest soil in Barre Woods Harvard Forest LTER site, Petersham, Massachusetts, United States -... | ecosystem: Environmental > Terrestrial > Soil > Temperate forest >...
ATATTCCAATGCCGGTATCTACGACCGTCAGGGTGAACTTTTCTCGATCTGAGCTTTGTTTGAGCAGAACGGATATCGAACCTTCAAACGTAAACTTGAACGCATTCGAGATCAGGTTCAAGACGATCTTTTCCCACATTTCGCGATCAATCGCGATTGGGGAGCCAAAGGGCTCGCAGCGAACGTTCAGCTCGAGTCCAGCCTTCTCCGTGGCTGCACGGAAAACGCTCGCCAATTCAGCCGTGTATGCAGGAACGTCCGTAAGCTTAAAATTTGCAGTCGCGCGACCCGCCTCAATACGAGAAAACTCAAGGAGCGTATTCACCAGCTTCAGGAGACGGACGGCATTCCTGTGAACTCGGTTCAGTTCCTCCCGGTCTGCCGCGCTAATCTGGGTGTCTGGCTTTTCGTTTGCCACCAGGTCTTCCAGTGGTCCGAGCATCAACGTCAGTGGCGTCCTGAATTCATGGCTGATGTTGGTGAAAAATGCTGTCTTGGCGCGATCGATCTCGGCAAGCGACTCCGCGCGGCGCCTCTCTTCTTCGTAAGCTCTGGCATTTGAAAGTGCCGCGGCAATCTGTCCTCCCATCAGAGTTACGAAACCCTCGTAGTCTGTGTCGAACGGCCGAAATGGGTTCAACCCTACGATTAGAAATCCGAGAGGAGTGCCCTGGTTTTGCCACTGGAGAGGAACCAAAGCGGCAGTGCGCGGTGGCTCAGACCAGGCCCCGCGGGGAAGTGATTCGAACTCGAATTCGAGATCCTCGACGACTCGAACCTTCCTGTCACCTAAGCTTTCGAACAGCGGCCACGTAGCTCCATATTCGGCGTCCACGATAGGGGGAGCCGCGGAATGGTTGGCGGACATACCGCTGCTGGCTGCAAGATTTGCTTTCCGCGGGTGCTCGAGCAGATATACCAGCGCGAAGGGAATATCCTTGTTGTTCCCCTCAAGGCTGCGAGAGACTGCTTTGAGGACCTGTATCTCGGAGCTTGCCGACGTGAGGTCCGCTGCAAGTTCACGCAGTGAACGTAACCGCCTTTCGCCAATGACCCGTTCTGTCTCCTCCGTTACGACACAGAGCATTCCCGCTGTTTGTCCGGAGTCGTCTGCAAGTGGACTATATGAAAACGTGTGATAGGTCTCTTCTGGGTAGCCACTTCGCTCCAGGAAAAGCAACAGAGCTTCATCCCAAGTGGCTTTGCCATCAGCGAGCACTCGATCAATGCGCGGACCAATCTCACCCCAAATCTCGTTCCAGACCTCCCGGGCAGGTTTGCCAAGGGCCCAAGGGTGTTTGTCCCCCAAGGTCATCTTTCCATAAGTGTCGTTGTACAGAAACGTAAGCTGCGGGCCCCAACCTATCCACATCGCAAATCGCGAGGTCAGCAGAATCTGGATAATAGTCTTAAGACTCTGTGGCCATTCGCTTGGATCGCCGAGCGGAGTCTCCGACCAGTCGAATGCCCGCACACGAACGTCCATTTCGTTTCGGCCAATGGAGTGTCCGTCTTTGACAAGATCATTGATCAGATCACAGGCGACCCCCTTATCGGACGAGATCACCAGGGATTGTCTAACGCGCCTTTCTACTTGCATTTCGAACTCGCCTAACGAGACCTTGGTAGCAAAGCAAGAGTTGTCCCTTCCAGTGCCTCAATGTCCTCTTTCCATCACTTCAGACCCCACGTGCCCGTTTTCCGCGGGTCGCGCGCTAACTTGGTCCAAACAATATCAATAATTTAGATTGATGCAAAAGAGTCGAGAAGAGAAGCCCGATTGCTAATTAACTAAATATCTACGGACGGGTGCCGGGATGCAAACTCCTGCAGTTGGGCAAGGTGAGAATGATGATCCCGTTGTGCTAAGAGTTCTTGCGATGCTTGAGCGGCGGGGATGGCTCGGTGACAGTCCTCCCCTTATTCCTGCTCAGGCCAATCTATCCGAGGGTCCGCGCGATGCGATCGATAACCGATGGAAGTGGTTCGTCCCAGTTACTTGAGAGAGCCTGTCCATGCGATTTTGATCACGGTGATTAGAGTGCGCTAGTTCTGGCAATACTTAATTTCCTCGAGATTGGTTTTGTAGACACGGAGGGAAAAGTATCCGGAGGTTTCCACCGAGGAATCATTTACCTACGGCACACGATCTCCGTTTGTCATCTTGTCGGAAGTAGCGGCCGCACACTCGATTATTCCTCAATAGTCTCTTGATCTGGCTGGTGGGTTTCTTCGCATTTGACATGCTGGTCGACGGCCAGGCTCCATCGCAGCCTTGGGCACCTGCTTCGTTTCAGGTAGACCAACTTTCGCTTTCTTAGCTTTAGCCATCACCACAGTCTGTTTCTCGTTGCGGTCGTCGCAATACCTACGTGTTTCACGAAAGTCGCGACCGAGGGCTACTTAAGTACAGATGTCACTTCCGACAGTAGAGCTCTGGAAAAAGATGAGATTGACGCGTGCGACGCTTCAGCGTATCTTCGCAGCCGTCAATGTAATCTTCGAGTTCCACAATTGGCTTTGAGTGCACCCATTTCCCGTACGACGGTCTTCAGGTCAGAAGATAGTTGGAATCTTACGGACGGAAATCATGTGAGAGAGCGATAAGAAGCCCTTTCCTACCAAATCAATTTTTCTTAGGTATGTTCGCGGAAGACCTACAGGTCTTTCCCAATGGCTGTATGTGGGCCTCACAGGATCTTATGTGAACACTGCAGGTGTCGTCTCCCGGGCCTTGAATCGGCGAGGTCGATCTATGACGCAGAGCGTAATGTTCCTCCGTGCTTTTTCTAGAATCGTTTTCCTGCTGATTATCGGCGCGTTGATCCTTCCCGCCCGGGTATATGCGCAGCTTAATGCCAATCCGCTCATAACTATCTCGCCGATTCCGAGCCCCTATGCCATTGGCGCGAATCCCGTTACGAACAAAATCTACGTCGCCTGCCAATCTGGAGGCGGACTCGTCTATGTCATCGATGGCTCAACTAACGCGGTCAAAACGCAGATCTCAGTGGGTTCGGTTCCGTATGCCGTTGCAGTTAATCCACTAACAAACAAGATCTATATCGCCAACCAAACCGGCAACAGTGTTTCGGTGATTGACGGCTCGAGCGACACGGTGACGGCAACAGTGCCGCTTGGTGCAGGCGCAAGTCCTTTCGCAGTTGTAGTGAACACGGCAACCAACGTCGTTTATGCCATCAACAACGGTGCCAACACGGTCACGGTGATCAATGGCAATGACAATACGATCATCGGCAGCCCACTTGCACTCGGTGCCAACACCAACCCAGTGGGTGCAGCCGTGAACCCGGTCAACAACACGATTTACGTGGCGAATAACGGAAACACAAACACTCCTTCGACCACGCCGGGCAGCGTAACCCTGATCGCAGGTGCGACCGTGAACGGTTTGGTTACACCAGCCAGCATCATCACGACGGTTGGGACGGGGGTGTGCGGAACAGGAAACACGTGTCGCAATCCGCGTGCGATCGCCGTCAACCCAGTCACGAACAAAGTGTACGTGGTGTACATCAGCTCGAATGATGCGGCGGTGCTGAACGGCTCAACCGGAGCCTTGATCAAGCGTGTTGCGGTAGGGACCTCCCCGCGCGAGGTGCAAGTCAATACAGTCAGCAACATAATCTATGTTGCGAACGAAGGCAGTCCGCCGGCCAGGGCTGCAGTTTCGGTCATCGATGGTTCCACCGATACCGTAACTGGAAGCCCACAGGTGGGAGTCTTCCCACGTGCGATCGCCGTCAACTCCGCGACGAATCAAGTCTACGTTGGCAACCAGACAGGCGGGACCGTGACGGTCATCGACGGCGCTTCTCTAGGTACGTCCACCCTTACGGTAGGGAGCACTGTCTTTGCGATAAGCTTCAATCCGGTCACGAACCTCGTTTACGTCGCCAACAATGGCAGCAATAGCGTGTCAGTCTTGAACGATGACACGAATGTAGCTACTACTGTTCCTGTGGGAACGAATCCAGTGGCCGCTGTGGTCGATCCAACCGATAACCAGGTTTATGTTGTGAATCAAGGTGCAAACTCGATCTCGGTGATCGATGCTGCCTCGAACACCACAACCCCGGTAAGCGTGGGCGTCGGGCCAGTGGCGATCGACATCAATCCTGTCACCGATGTGGCTTATGTTGCCAATAACACGGACGGCACCATTAGCGCCGTTACAAAGACGTTCACCGTCACCAGCATCCCGGTGGGCGCCAACCCGGTAAGTGTTGCCGTCAATCCCGCAACAAACCATGTCTATGTGGGCAAAGCCGGTGGCAATGTCACCGACATCGATGTCTCTGCCGGTACGACGTTCGATATTACTGCCACGGGAAATGTCAATGCGGTTGTGGTGAATCCGGCGACCAACACGATCTACGCGTCCGTGCAACAAGGTGCGGTAACTGTCATCAATGGCAATATTCCAAGCGCGCCGGTATCGATAGGAGTTGGCAGCGCTCCCGGTCCGATGGCGGTCAATCAGAAGACAGGCCTCGTGTACGTTGCCAACACGGGCAGTTCGAATGTTTCCGTACTCAATGCCACATCTCTCGTTACCACGGTGAGCCTCTCAGCGAATCCAACCGCCATCGGAGTTAGCGCAGCGACCAACAAAGTATATGTCGCTCTGTCGTCCGGCTCGGTCGCGGTAATCGATGGCTCGACCAACACGGTGAAGACAACGATCGCCGGCACAGGCGTTGGAACCGGCGTTGTAGTGGACCCTCTGAGTAATGAGATCTACGTTTCGACAAGCAGCGGCATCACTGTGATTGATGGTTCTACTGATACTCGTTCCACAACAGTTGCTGGGGCCGCTGCGACCGGTTTGGTAATTAGTCCAGCGACGAACAAGGTCTATGCAATTAACTCGACTGCCAACACTGTGACCGCTGTGAATGTGGATAGCCATGTGCGTTACCCGATAACAACGGTGATTCAGGGTGTACAGGATTCGATGACGATCTCAAATCCAGGAGACGTAGTCTTCGTTACATCCAATCTCTCGCCGTCATTCACCATAACGGTAACAAGCGCATTTACAACGAGTCCTGCTTACGTAAGCTACAGCGGACCACCCGCTCCAGTGAACCCTTCGCCATCCGAGGCATATGCGGTCACCGATGGTGGCCCATTGACCGCGGTCGGGAATCCAACTCCCGGCACGAACCCGGCGACGTTCAGTATCACGATGCCAAACCAGAGTCTCGGTTTGCATACGCTGTACGTCTACTCCGCGTATGGGAACGAGGGCGGACACTCCAGTAATGGGAACGCGCTCGGAAACTCTCCGGAGATGAGCACTCCGACTGCGCTCACGTTAATTATCGTGGCGGTACCTTCGACGACCACCGTGTCGTCTGCGAATAATCCGCAGGAGCAGGGACAGAATGTGACATTCACTGCGAACGTCACGATCATCAAACAGAATCCTGGGGCACCCGATGCTACAGGAACCGTCTCCTTCTACGATGGTAACTCGGCAACTCCTTTCGCTACTGTCGCGATCTCTGGTTCGGGAACCGCGTACACGGCGGCTACCACGACAAACGCTCTCACAATCGGCGTTCATACCATCCGCGCCGTCTATTCCGGCGACACGAATTATCCCTCGTCCAGCGGAAGCGTTGTACAGTCGATTGTCAACGCAGTTCCAGCACATATCCTCCTCACGGGCGGTGGCGTTCAGACAACCGTCTACGGGCAACAATTTGCGAACCCGCTGGCGGTCAGCGTAACCGACTCCGGCAATAACCCCGTTGATGGCGTTGCCATCACTTATGCAGTCACTTCGCCACTGGGAAGCCCGGGAATGACGTTTCTTCCCCAGCCGATAGGTACTACTGCGTCAGGCGCGGCCCAGGTAACGGCGAATCCACTTGCTATCGGTTCTTTCACGGTCACAGCAAGTCTTCCAACCGGGATAACGCCGACGCCAACCCCAACATCGGTCAACTTTACGCTGAACGTCACTCCGGCGACGCTGACCGTTACGGCGAACAACGCGACCCGACCCTACGGTCAACCGAATCCGCAGTTCTCCTCGTCTGCATCCGGCTTCGTTAATGGCGACAGCGCCTCCGACACGATTACAGGATTTGCGGCTTTCACCACAACTGCCACCCTGACCTCCCCGCCCGGTTCCTACGCCATTACTCCAACGCAGGGATCACTGGCTGCCGCAAACTACACCTTCAGCTTCTTGCCCGGTCAGTTGACGATCGTCAAAGCCACACCAGGCATCGATGGCACGCTCGCCGTCACCGTGAATTCCTCCCTGAACCCATCGACCTACGGCAGTCCCGTGGTCTTCACCGCCACGCTTCCCGCTGATGCCACCGGTACTATCACCTTCCTTGATGGAGCGACCTCGATCGGCACTGCAGCCATATCCGGTGGTCAAGCCTCCCTTCCTGCCACCACCAGTCTCGTCGTCGGAACACACCAAATTACGGCAAGCTATGGAGGTGACAGCAACTACAACTCCGCAATCTCGGCCGCGCTAGCGCAAGTCGTGACTCAGGCTGTCATCACCGTGTCGGCCACCGCGCTGACGAGACCCTATGGCCAGCCGAATCCATCTTTGACTCCTACTTACTCAGGCTTCCTCAACGGAGATACTCAGGCTGTCATCTCCGGCGCGCCAGCTCTTTCGACGTCAGCCATACTGACTTCGCCGCCCGGATCTTATCCAATCGCGATCGACATCAGTGGCCTCATGGCGACCAACTATGGCTTTGTTGCCGTTCCGGGAACGCTCACGGTAATCAAGGCAACACCGGGTCAAAACGGCACGCTCGCAGTCACAGTGGCTTCATCTCTGAATCCATCCGTCTACGGAAATGCTGTAACCTTCACGGCAAGAGTTCCGGCCGATGCTACCGGTACAGTTACCTTCTTTGATGGAACAACTGCGCTAGGCACGGGTACCGTTGCTGGCGGAAATGCAACGCTGACGACAAGTGCTCTCGTCGCCGCAACTCACCCCATAACTGCACAATATGGCGGAGACACCAATTACAACGGCGCGTCCTCGGCGGTGCTATCCCAGGTTGTCAACAAGGCGACAGGATCGGTAACTGAGAACATTTCGCCAGACCCGGCCACCTCCGGACAGCCCACGACAATCACCGCCACCGTTCCAGCCGGCGAGACGGGAACTGTGACCTTCTATGATGGCACGACACCTCTGGGGACTGCGACTATCATCAATGGCGTGGCAACGCTCGTTGTGCCATCGTTCACACCTGGCACCCACACCATCACGGCCCAGTACAGCGGAGATGCGAACTACACCCCGGCTACATCCACGGCTGCGACGCTCATCGTCAGCCCACCCACGGTGGATTTTGCGGTAAAGAACAATACCGCACCGCAGATCATTCCTCCAGGAGCATCTGCCAGTTACAACATCTCGATCACCTCCGTAAATGGAATCTTTAGCAACATTGTCACCCTAACGGCAACCAATCTGCCGCCGAACGCAAAGTACACCTACACGCCGCCGACCGTAATTCCCGGTTCGGCTGGAGCAACCTCCAGCTTCACCGTGAGTGTTCCCGCGCAAAGCGTATCGCTGCATCGCGGTTCTCGGACGCCGCTCATTCTCGCTGTACTCTTGTTACCCTTTGCCGTCTTCAGGAGAGCCCGAGGCAAACCGCATCGACTGCTGCTGTGGCTCCTCGTCACGCTCACTGTCTTCGGTTCGGCCATCGGCTGTGGCGTCGGCGGATACTTCTCACTGCCGCAACAGACCTACATCATTACCGTCACCGGCACCAGCGGTACGTTGGTGCACAGCACAACCGCAACACTGACCGTCGAGTAAGGAGGAGCGATGAAAAAGCTGACTCAAATCTTCATCTACGCGCTGCTGTCGTCGCTCTCTTTGGCCGCCTCGGGGCAAAAACCAAAGAACACAATCGATGCCACCATCGTGTTTACCGAACTGCACGCCAACGCACCCGTCGGAGGCTGTGGCTGCTTCTGGATGGGAGGTGGCACGGCCGATCTTGCCATTCCTGTCTGGCACAACTTCTCGGCAGTCATGGAGGTCAACGGACAAACCACAGGTAACGCAACAATTCCTGGTTTCAACGTCGGGCTTAGCTTGATGAACGGTCTAGGCGGTCTGAGAATGCGCGTGCCTACGCACACGCTGTTCCAACCCTACGGACAAGCGCTCTTCGGGGGAGTCCATGGCTTCGACAGTTACTTCCCCGCACCAGTAGGTAAGCTTCCGACAAGCTATGACACCTCCTTCGCGATGGCGATCGGTGGAGGCGTCGATATAGCAATCTCCAAACATATCTGGATACGAGCCGTTCAGGCCGACTATCACTACTCTGAACTGCGCAATATCCAGGGAGACAGACAAAACCAGTTCCGCATTGGCGCAGGCGTCGTCTTTCGAATGGCAGGCAAGTAGCTTGCGTTGTAACGGTCTTGATCGCTTAGGTTTCGCCCGCGTATTCAAATGGTCTGAGTCGCGTTGGATGATTCATTGCGATTTACCAACCCAAGGCTTCAATATCTGACGAAGGCATTGCCGTGCGCGTGAAATGCGTGACATGACCGTGCCGATCGGGACGTCCAGAATGACGGCGATGTCTTTGTATTTAATATCTTCGACATCGCAAAGGAGGAGCGCCTCCCGTAGAAGAGGCTGAAGCTGCTCAATCGCCGACCAAAGGGCTTCCTCGCCATCGAGACGGATTAGATTTTCTTCGGGGCTAGGGGCGGTGGCGACAAATTCGCCTGCACTTGGAACGTCCTCCAAGAGGACGGTCCGTGTGAGAGCCGTGCCAGTGCGGCCTGTGAGGAAAGTATTGCGGAGGATGCGAAAAATCCAGGCTTTGAAGTTAGTCCCCGGCTCGAAAGTATCAAACGCCCGTAGCGCCCTGCAGAAGGTTTCTTGCACCAGATCTTCGGCCTCGGCATTGTTCCGAGTCAACCAAAAGGCCTGGTTGTAGAGGGATGCGAACAGGGGGGTGGCGAGCTGTTCGAAGCTCTCGCGTTGGCTGACTGTGGACGGCATAATGCGGAGCGCCTCGATCGATATAGGAATGCCCGCAGTGCACGTTACAAGGATGTAAACCGGCATGACTGGGTCGTAAACCATGACCTGGGTTAGCCGAATTGCGATGAAATCATCCCTCGAACTTGTGGGGGCCTGGTGAATGAAAACGAGCGACGAGGCTGAGCTAGATGGCAGTGGAAGTGGAAGTGGGGAGTCGCAGGGTGAGCCACGACTCGGACTTGTTACGCCGGAACGTCAGGTGGGCTGACTTAGAAGCGAATCAGTTATGCCACCTTACGTCCTAATGCCAATGATTCGCGCGCAAACCTATTGCGTCCCTTATTGCCTCGTGCAGCAGTTTCGCTGCCGTCACCTACTGCACTCGCCGGAGAACTGTAATTCCTGCAGAGCCGTCCGGTCGAGGCGGGACGTTCCATGCCAGCTCGTCGGCCTTCAGTTCATATGTTCGAACCTGCGTGGTGTCATCCCAATTGGAGAACGACGCGCGGTCGATTTTAAAAGTGATGGTGCTCTTTACCGGATCGACTACGTATCGCCCAAAATGAATGGTCATTCCGAGGAAGATCTCCTTGTACTCCTCAGCTGTTTCCTGGCGCGCGTCTCCAGAAGAGAATTTCCCACGATCAGTACGATCGATCTCAACAGCGTAATGGCCCTCGGCGGTGAAAACGCCGAGGCCGTGAGGATTGTCTCCAAAATCGGAGGTACGCGTACCGTCCGGGAGCAGTTTGTCCGCCGCGGTGAGTAACCAGGTACCCACAATAGAAGGGGATTGTGCGGAGGTTGCGAGCGTTCCCATCGACAGAACTGCAAACAGCAGAGCGTTTCTCATCTTCATGTGGCTAACCTAACAACACATGCCTAGCCGCACAATTTGAATGTTCTCAACCTACCGTTGATTTTCATTAATGCTTTGTCGCACTACCGAAACGCATTAAAGAGTTGCGATTGCAGCCGATTCATTGAACCTCTGGGAATCTTGCAAAACACAGAACACTTCCTCATCGTTCCTGTGGTTTTTCAAGTGGACCTGCGCATTTCAGGTGCCTCAACCAGTCGGGAGGACTACTGAAGACTCCTTCGAAGGATTTGAGACGCTTTTCCGCGCCCCCTTACGAAGGCCGCCTGGCCTCCATCAGCATCGAATCTAAGCTAAACGAACCGTCTTCTGCGACCTGAAAGAAATCACGCACTTCTTTCGGTAAATTGCCAAAAAATAACCGTGTAATGCCCGCGTCTGAATTCTTTCTACCCATGGTTCAAACTCTAATCTGATCTTCCACGATTTGAACGATCTGATCTGCAGACCCGCTGCTTCCAATTTGCCGGCCCACTCGGCAAGCGTGTAATTGCGAACGTGCGATCCATCGCGAAGCCACGCGATTATTCACTGACTGGTTAGGTAAATCGAGTGAGGATCATAACTTGCTTCGCTATACCTTACTCGATCTCTTTGAGCGCGGACCTTCATCATCGATTGGCCTTCAAGAGCGCAACGTCTTGTATCTGAGTTTCGAGGAAAATGTAAAGCGCTATTAGACACTCCCGCCATCAAGAAGCAAGTTGACGAACTACGGAGGGCGAGTAAATGGTTCGATTCCTTCTGGGGTACTTAGAATGTTCTCGAACGGGAGGGCGGAGAGCGCAACATTATTCATCCCGACAATGGGCGGGTCTCCCTCCGCCAACTCACATTTCATCTCTCAGCGTCGCCCAGCATGAAGCTTGTAATTCTCCTTTTAACGAGCACGCGTTCGACCTTATCCTGCTAGCCGTCAATGCTCACGAGCCGCCAGCGTGTTGCTTGCGGCATAAACAAAGACCGCTGTCTCTGTCTGGGGCAGCTCTTCGGCGAGGAGTTTCACCAGAACGTCTCTGCGCTGGAAGATTTGACGCCGATTGCGCAGGGCGCGCGCGAGATGCGGGCTCCAAGATCGCTGCAACTTGCAGCTCGTCCCCGAAAGCGTTTGCCGCACGCAAGGGTGTTCGACCCACCCCCCTAGGTAATTCTTAAGGGATTCCAGGGAGTATTGGGAAGGATGGAAGGGCAGCTTTTTTGGCTTTCCATGCTTTCTAACTCTGTCTTTTGCTGGTCTGCTTTGGAGATCCGAATCACAAAATCAAAGTCATCACGAAGGTCCGTTTTCGGAACGGGAACCACTTGTCCGAGGTGCCGACTATTTAAGAAGTTGCGCTGATGGAAGCTGAGCAGCAAGTTCCACTATCAAATCTGGGCTGACGGGTCGGCCTAGTAGATAGCCTTGAAGAGAAGTGCAACCCAGACGCGTAAGCAACTCCTGCTGCCCCCGAGTTTCGACTCCTTCCGCTACAATTTGGAGATTGAGCGTCCGCCCAAGCGCGACGATTGCAGAAATGATCGCGGCGTCTTCGGTATCTCTCACTAGGTCGCGAACAAATCCGCGGTCAATTTTGAGTTCGCTGGCTGGAAACCTCTTCAGGTACAGTAGACTCGAATATCCTGTTCCGAAATCATCAATCGAGATACGTACGCCCATCTCAGTGAGTTGCCTCAGAATAGCCATGCTGCTGTTAACATCGCGCATAGCCGTTGATTCGGTCACTTCCAGTACAAGATAACTTGGCTCAAGTGCATGGTGCGCCAAAGTTGCAGCGACCAGCTGAGTCAGGCCCGGGTGAGCGAACTGTACAGCTGAAAGATTTACCGCCACGGTCCAGTTGTCCCATCCTACATTCCGCCACATCGCCATCTGACGGCAGGCCTCGTCCAGAACCCACGCTCCTATGGGCACAATCAGACCCACCTTCTCAGCGGCGGGAATAAATTGATCCGGTGGCACCATGCCTCGTTCCGGATGTCGCCAGCGCAGCAGGGCCTCCACACCCGTCATAGCCATCGTTAGGGCATCAAATTTAGGTTGGTAGAGAAGCTGGAATTCGCGCCGCTCCAGTGCAAGACGAAGATCGTTAACTAACTGCATCTGTCGCTGTGCGTTGGCATTCATCGAGGCTTCGAAGAAACAATAGCAGTCACGTCCCAGCGACTTGGCATGATGCATTGCAGCGTCCGCATTCATCAGAAGTTCGTTCTGATGCTGGTCGCAATCATCAAAAATAGAAATGCCGATACTGGCGGTAACCAAACAGTCGTGGCCGTCTATTTCGTAGGGCCGGCGGATAACCGCTAGGAGCTTCTCTGCGATTCCGGCCACATCTGCCGGATCGTGTGCCTGGGTCAGAAGAACAAATTCATCTCCGGCCATTCTTGCCAGCGTGTCGCTGGATCGAATGTTTGTTAGGATTCGCAAGGCTACCTCCGCAAGAAGAGCGTCGCCGGCGCGATGACCGTAAGCATCGTTGACGCATTTGAATCCGTCCAGGTCAATGAACATGAGGGAAAAACGCGTGCTCTGACGCTTTGCGGTTTGAACTGCCTGATGAAGTCGGTCTTCCAGTAAAAGGCGATTCGGTAACTTGGAAAGATTATCGTGCAAGGCCAGGTAAGTGAGTTCCTCGTTAGCACTGGCCAGTGATGTCGAAAGGAGTGCCGTGCGGGATTCGAGCCGGAGATCAAATACGGAGATGATCAGGGTGACCGACAAACATCCAAGCGTACTGATGGTGATGAGAACCGCAAGCCATCCTTGATCCGATCCTGCGTGCGCTGCACCACATGCGCTGCTGGCCGGAAACCGCGCCGCTGCCATCGCTGTGTAATGCATACCGGCTATGGCTATTCCCATCACTATCGCGGCACCTGTTCGCAACAGCCTGACGTGCGCGGAGTGTAGTCGTAGATGGAACGCGATCCAGAGTGCAACCCCTGAGGCTGAGATCGCGATAAGAATAGAAAGAATGAACAACGACGGGGTGTACTGAATTTGAGGACTCATCCGCATAGCGGTCATGCCGGTATAGTGCATTGTCGCTACACCGCTACCCATAAGGACGGCGCCGGCACCGTGCCGCCGCCATGAAAGCTCATTCTGCGAAACAAGCCAGAGGGCAAAGCCTGAGGAAGCAATTGCAATGAGTAGAGACAATGAGGTGATTCGGATGTCATAACCCATCGGGACCGGCAGCTTATAGGCAAGCATACCGATGAAATGCATCGACCAAATACCTAGTCCCATCGCGAATGAGCCACCGCCTAACCACAACGAAGAGGCAAGTCGCGTTTGCGATGCCGCGATGCGCCCGGCCATATCCAGTGCCGTGTAGGATGCAAACATCGCCACGAATAACGAGGCAACGACCAGCCAGCCGTTGTAAGTGCCGGTCAGCACGTAACCTTCTGCCTGCAAGACGAATCTGGCAACTGTGCAGGTGCTTCCGCAAGATCTTTGGGGTAGGCCACTTCGCAAGTCTCCAGTATTGCTGTCTATCGGCGGCCCAGGAGAAACCTATATGGAGTCAACCCATGAAACAGTTCAAACTCGCCTCAATTTGAAAGGGGATTCTTAGATGAGCTGAGAAGTAGTAGCTTGTCTTCTTTAGTCGAACTTCTGATCTTGCCAAATTTCGGAACTCGGCGGCCCAAAATTGTTTTGCCGCGACGCGCTCTCGCCGGTCTCCGCTGTTCAAATTGTTCTCTCCCCTCTCGGTTTCTCGCCGATCGCCGATCAATATAAGCAGCAATAACGAGCTGAACCAGCCTGTTCCATAGTGATGTGAGCGCGGGATTTTCGTGCCCGCTACAAACCTCAACTTATGTTCGCTCGACCTGGTGCGGCGGTTACTGCAGTTTGCACAATATTTATGTGGCTCTCTTGGATGGATAACAGAACGCTCTTCGCGTGTCAGATTCTACTGACGATGGTTTATTCGATCGCCTTTTTGGGAATGAGGCGGATGTATCGTCATCTGCCGGGCACTGGATCGTTCGCGCTGGGCTTTTTTTCGGGCTTTCTGGGATGCATCGTGATTGTTCTCCGGGGCAGGGTGCCGAATTCTGTCGGTGTCGTTGTTGAGCATTCCCTGATCTTTTCGGCATTTGTGCTGTTCTATCGTGGGATACTGCTTTTCTTCCGTAGTCCGCGGACGACTCGCTTTCTTTCGATCCTCTGCGTTGTCGCCGTCTTGCAGTTGACATATTTCAGCGCGACGGAGGGCCGGGTTGCTGCGCGAATCTTCATCGTGTCGTTCGTGCTATTGGTTTCGCGCGGGCTGATTGCGGTCGAATTGTTTCGCCAGGCCAGACAGCGCTCGATTTTAAACGTCTTTGGGGCGCTGATGGCAGCTTATGCATTATTTGGTGCAGTCCGGACGATCGCGACTTTTCTGCATGGCCCTCCGTACGATTTCATGCAGACTAGCCGATTTCAGACACCATCGCTGGTGGTTAATCTTCTGTTCATCTGCATTATCGGGTTGTTCTTTCTGCTCATGCTGAGCAGTGAACTGGTAGCGATTGTTGAAGCGCAGTCCTTGCATGACCACGTTTCGGGTGCACTCAACAGGCGAGGAATCGATCAGCGGCTGGCACTGGAGTTGGTTCGTGCGGAGCGAAACGGGTATGAGCTTGCTGTGGCGTTGATCGATATTGACCACTTCAAGCAGATCAACGATACGGCGGGGCATGCCGCAGGAGATGCAGCGCTGAAGCAGGTGGTGGAGGTTATCTCTTCGCGGCTTCGTTCCTATGATTTCTTCGGTCGCTATGGAGGCGACGAGTTCCTGTTGGTGTTTTCGCAGACTTCCTGCGAAGACGCGCTGCGAATTGCTGAGCGGATGAAACTTGCGGTGAGTGGGCTTGCGGTTTCGAGATTCGCTCTTCCGATCACGCTGAGCATCGGGCTCACCTTTGCCAAGCCGGGCGAGGCCGCGGTGTCGATGCTTGCGCGGGCAGACATGGCACTGTACAACGCGAAACGGGACGGACGCAACTGTATTAGGGTTCTTTTAGCGTCTGGCGGACACACTTCAGAGAGCGGTGTGCATGTTCGTGTCGGTGAGTCTGTTACTTCGTGAGGCCTCCGCGCTGTTGACCTAGATTGGGGTGAGAAGAACGTCAAAAGCGCTGTGAAGATGCTGACGGCTCGGCTCACCAACGGTCCAGCGCAGTGACCGGCGTATCAGGCGCACAGACCTTCAACGGCCCGATCTTAGAGTTGCTTAGTTGGAGAAATCCAACAAAACCTTTTCCTGCCCCGCCTCACCATCGGCCAGACGTACTGCCTCTTGGAAGTCCTTAAGTGGATAGCGCACAATCGCTGGCGGCGTAAGTGCTCCATTCGACAACATTGTGAGAAGATCGCTGGTTGCCCCTCGCACTTTGGCGAGCGGCTGGGAGGGAACCCAACGCGGAAGCCACCAGCCGCGAACCGATGCCGTGGAATAGATCAACCGTGGAGCAAATAGCGGCATGACGAATTTCGCGGGATCCGTCTGCCGATGACTTGAAAGGGCTCCATACACGAGCATGGTTCCAGCGGGAGCGAGGTTGCGGGCAATCTCGGCGCCAAGCTCTCCGGCGACGCAGTCAATCGCTCGTTCAACCCCCTTGCCCGCGGTCAATTCCTGCAAGCGTGCCCTGAGATCTTCATCGGCTGTGCAGATTACCTCATCGCCCTTGAGGTTGCGAACGATTGATTCCTGTTCACGCCTCCGGATGACGTTGATTGTCTTGAACCGATACTTCTGCCCAAGTTGAAGCACGAACTTCCCGACGTTCGATGCAGCCGCCGTCTGCAGAAGCCAGTCGCCCTCCTTGAGGTTGTGAGCTGATAGGGTCAACGCCCATGCCGTTAATGGATTGATGTAGGAAGCGGCGGCGGCGTGATCGGCCAAGCCGTCTGGAACGGGCACGAGTTTGTCTGCCGGGCATACGATCTGCTCGCGCCATGTGTTCCAGGTGTCGATGAAAACTACGCGAGTTCCAACTTTCGGAGCTTGTGCTCCGGGACCCAGGGCCTCGACAATCCCGACGGCTTCAATGCCCGGACTGGCCGGCAACTCCGGCTGATAACCGTAGCGCCCGCGCACCATATGCAGGTCGGATGCGTTGATGGGGCTCAGCAGCACTCGAACGAGCGCTTCGCCGGGGGCCAAAGGCGGAGTTGGGATCTCTTCCAGTCTCAAGACGCTCTTTGGTTCGCCGGTCTCGCGAAAGATCAATGCCTTCATCTAGTACCTCCTCTTCGGCCGGGGCATTGATTTTACGCTATCCCCGAAGCCTCTCAATTGAGACTCTGACTGCTGCGGCCAACTACCAAATGAGTTTGCCGTGGCTCAGATGTGCGCCTCATGCCGCGATCGGTTCCGTCGCTTTGTTATTCCTCGCTTCAATCGCCTTGACGCTGTTTACAAATGCCTTCTCCAGGACGCTTCTGCCAATGGTTCCGAGAACGAGACCGAGCAGGTATCCCCTGAGATTTTTCCCCTCACGCGTTACTACGACGTCAATGTCGGTGGTGCCGTCGAAATGACGAGTAAATGTATAGTCATGGCCAGATGCGCCGCCCCATAGGTTGGAGTCTGTGGTTGTGAGGACGACATGGTTCGGATCAGACCAGTCGTAATGCAGTCGCTCCCAGATACCACCTGAGCCTTCCGTGACGTCGGCCTCCCTCTGGCCCACCTGATGCACCTTGAGGTAATCGTCGGCGCTGTTGCCAAAGAGCTTCGAGCGGCCAGGCCCGAAGTCTGTGAGTCCGGCGATGTACTGGTCGGGTGTAAGAGTGGTTGTTTGGTGAAGATGAATTGTAGACATTTGCTTCTCCTTTTCGGTGGAACTAGTGAATGAATTTGCACCGCCGCACTCGGCAGACACTTCGACGTCCGAGTGAGCGAGATGCCGAACTAGCGGTTTTCCTGCTTGCCGCCCACCTTCGCCTTCGGTCGCTTCACAAGCAACTCATCAAACACAAAGTGCATGAAGCCTTCGAGCGAAGCATTATTTTGCGCAGCCTGCGAGCGCAATAGGGCCCCCTCCCAGCTGTTAAGTACAAAGGCCGCCAACAACTCGGAATCCGTACCCACGGCTAGTTCCTTCTGCTCAATTGCCTGCCCGATGACCGCCGCAATCGTCTGTTGCCAGTGGTCGAAGGAGGCGTTGATCCGTTTCCTCAATTGCGGGCTCTCCCCAGCGATCTCGAGGCTGAAACGACCCATCATGCATCCGGGAATCGCTCCCTTCTGGCCGTAGATCCTAATCAGATCGCCGAAATAACGTCGCAGCCGTTTCAGTGGAGGGATCGTCGTATCGTTCAGGAATACTGCCGCATGCTCTCTCTCGCGCATCCCGTACCTCTCCAAAGCGGCTGCGGCAAAGTCTTCTTTGCTGCCGAAATGGTGATAAAAAGAGCCCTTAGGCACGTTCGCCGCCTTCAAAATATCAGTCAGGCCGGTAGCGTTGTACCCGTTCTGGTGCATCAGTTCAACGCCCACGTCGATAAGGTCTTCACGCGTCGATTTGGCGGCCATAAGTAACTCCTGTGTCTTCCCTGGTTAGCTGGTCATCGTTTGAACTTCAGCTCTGAATCCCATAACGAGCCGCCGGCTGCTGATGGGACAGGTTCGGCCCCAGAGCTTTGCGCGCCGCGTCGTACCTCTCCCAGTCGGCGAGATCAGGAAGAGCTGGAATCGTAACCAGTTCATGCTGGTCTAGACCGGCGAGCGAGGCATCGACCATGTCCTCAGCGGTCATCACAATCTCGCTTGGCAGGTCTTCCACAGGACGGCCGGCTTTTTCCCAGAACGGCGTAGCAGTGGCACCGGGCAGCACAGCCTGGACAATGACACCCGTGTCTTTGACTTCGTTCTTGAGGGCTTGAGTAAAGTTCACGACATACGCCTTCGTGCCGCTATATGTGCCGTTTAACAGGTCGGGCGCAAGGGCAACGACGGAGGCAATGTTGATTAGCAGCCCGTCTTTGCGCGCTACGAAACCAGGCAAGGCAGCTAGAGCTAGACGCGTCAGCGCGGTGACATTTAGATAGATCATGGCTTCGAGATCATCGATCTTCGAATCGAGAAGCTTCCCTGCGCTGCCCAAGCCAGCGTTGTTAACCAGCGCAGTGATGGTGGAATCGGCGCTCAGCCGCTCGGCCACGCGCTGAACATCTTCCTTCTTCGTCAGGTCGGCAGAGATCGTCTCGATGCCGCGACCGGTGGACTTCAATCGCGCGGCAACTTCAGAGAGTCTCTCCTGGCTGCGAGCAACGAGAATCAGATCGTAACCGCGCTTGGCAAGGCGATCGGCGTAGACTGCGCCGATGCCGGTGGAAGCGCCAGTGATAAGAGCGGTGCCTTTGGAAGTACGTGCTGACATGGTGTGAATCCTCCTAAATTCCCGAGGCATTTCGCCTCGCACTAAAATAGAGTAGACCAGTCGGTCTATAGATTCAGATTCTTTCACCCTACACCAATGGTTCTGTAACCCACTCAATTCACAAGAGGTTAGGGGCATCCCCCCAGAAACAGTTGCCCGCTGAGTCATCCACGCCATTGTCACGGGCAACCGCCAGGCTAATACACCCCCACTGTCGCACAGCCAAGCCGCCGAGGAGATCGGATGCTCTCACCAATCGCCAACTCCGCATTAACGTGCGCCAGACAATGGATTCGTGGCATGTCCGACTGCCGACTGATTCACTCCATCGTCATGACCACACGGAAGCGCGCCTTGCCGCTCATCATCCGCTCATACGCTTCCTTGAACTGGTCCAGTTTGTAAACCTCGTTCATAGAATGAACCTCTTGCTGCAAGCTAAAGTTCAAGCCATCCTCCGAGTCTGCGGCCGTCCCCGAGTACCAACCCCGCACCTCCTGCGACCCCAACAGCATTTGCAGCGACGGCACCTCCAGCTTCGGGACCGCCCCCACGATCATGAACACGCCCTTCGCCCCTAGGCCACCCATCACTGCCGCCATCGCATCTGCATTTGTAACCGTGGCCAGCACAACCTTCGCGCCGCCCAACTTCTGCAGTTCGCCCGATGGGTCTTGCACCTGGCTGTCGATATACGCCGCCGCGCCCATCTTCTTCGCGAACTCCGCTTTGTCCGCGCCGCGCGCAATCGCCACCGTCCTGAAGCCCATCTTCGCCGCATACTGTACTCCCAGATGCCCAAGGCCGCCCAACCCTAGCACCGCGACTAGGTCGCCCGGTCGAGCTCCCGTATTGCGCAGACAATTGAACGTGGTCACCCCCGCACACATCAGCGGAGCGGCGTCCACCGCGCCGAGTCTTTCCGGCACCGCCGCCAGCCCGCTCGCCGGAGCCACCAGATACTCGGCGTAGCCACCATCGAACGTTACCCCTGTCGTCAGGTGCTCGTTCAGGCATGCAAAGAAATCTCCCCTTCGGCAGTTGTGGCAGTATCCACACTGTCCGCCATGCCACCCGATCCCGACGCGGTCGCCAACCTTCCAGCCCTTCACCCCCTCGCCGATCTTCTCCACCTCTCCAACGACCTCATGACCAGGCACCCGTGGATACTGAATCCCCGGGAGCAGCCCCTCAACCGTCACCGAGTCGCTATGGCAGATTCCGCACGCCTGCACCTTCACCCGAACCGTCCCCGGCTTCGGCTCCGGAATCTCCCGCTCCACCATCTCCAACTCTCCACCCGGCTTGGACACCTGCACTACACGCATCTTCGCCATCGCATCTCTCCTAAAAAAAATTTGAAGTAATCCCAGGACCGATTAACAGCAGAGCTAATTCTAGTCGTCTCCTTGCCCCTTTTGATGGTCGCAATTTGTCGGTTTTTTGTTCTCGGTTTATGTAAACTCGCCGAGTCAGTGCGCCGGGATAAACCGGCTTGAAGCAGGGAATGCAAGTGTCCTACGAGAAAGGAGTAGCGAACCAGTCGGCTCCGAGTTTTGCGTTGGGACCGCGAGGTGCACGGCGAAGCGTAAACAGGGGTACAGGCGGGCTGGGTATTGAGCTCCGAAAAGATGCACTCAGGACGCCGACGCTTTTGACTTGGTGGAAGGCAACGCGGCGGGGGCGATATCGCGAGTCCCTTGTTGGTCCTGCGTAGTCGAAGACCCCAGACATGCATGGAAGCTTATGCACGAGAACCGGGAGACCTCGAATGCTCCTGCTGGCAACAGCGGCAGGACGGTGGGTGAAGGCCCAGGCCGCAATGCCCCCGCGCACGCATCCGAGGAGTCGGACAGTGGCATATTACCGATGAATCATTCGACAAAATCGAGCAGTCGATGGCGGAGATTGAGGAGGGAAGGCCGCTGATCAAGGAGAACTCATCAGTCCAACACGCGCCCGACACAGAGCGGGTCACGCGTGTCACAGGGTCTGGCGGGTGTGCGGAAAGCAGCAAGAGAACACAAGGAGATGAAGTTCACCGCTCTGCTCCACCATGTCACGATCGATCTGCTACGGGACAGCTTTGGCTCATTGAAACGCAAAGCTGCACCGGGGGTTAATGGCATGACGTGGCAGGAGTATGAAGCCGGGCTGGAAGGGCGGCTTGCCGACCGGCACAGCCGGCTGCATGGCGGAGCCTACCGGGCACTTCCATCGAAAAGGGTGTACATCGAGAAAGCCGACGGACGGAAAGGCGCGCTCGGGATCGCGGCACTGGAAGACAAGATATGCCGTGGTCACCATCCTCAACCAGATTTATGAGGAGGACTTCCTCGGCTTCTCGTATGGATTTCGTCCCGGGCGCAGCCAGCATCAGGCACCTTCCGCAGTTGACGCATTGTGCGCCTCCTTGAAACAAGTCGCACCCATATTTCATATTCGTCCCGATAGACGCGCTCCTGTCAACTGATCCATCTCCGTTGATGCCATATCGCCAATGCTTTGAGTGAAACTCCACTCGACTCGACCGTTGCGGATGTAACACCGGCACTCCGGAAGTTCGGGGTACCTGTCGGTGTCCTTACTGCCGAAACTCGCCCGGCAAGTGCAGGGCACAATTCTTCTCACCACCAGTGCATCGCCCCTGATAGCACTGTCCCCCATTTTCAGAAAACAGAACTATTTTTCGCCTGTGGTCCCGGGCGTAGTGTTAGTGTTCTCCGGAGCCGACGGGTTGATATGACCAAGACGATTCTCTGGAGTACTGGATTTGACTTTCGTCGGGCCCGAACTGGCAGTCGAGGGATTGTCTCCTTGTGGACCGGAGGGTTCGACAGCATACTTCGAGTCGACTTCCTGATTTACGCTTGATTGATTTTTCGAGTACATTTCGCGCCCTTCAAGGGTCATATTCTCTCCTCGACAGGTTTGGATGCAGAAAATGAAGAACGGCAACAAGGAAGCAACGGCAACCTAACTATTACAGTCTGATTAATAATGAAATCGCTCGCGGATCCCACGCGAATCAAACCGATTGATAAAAAGGATGGCCTTCTTCAAGTCATCATTGAGACTCCGGCTGGAAGCCGCAATAAGTTTGCATTCGACGCCGATCAGGAGATTTTTGCGCTGAAGAAAGTACTTCCAGCGGGAATGGTCTTTCCGTATGATTTTGGGTTTCTTCCTAAGACACTCGCTCCGGACGGGGATCCGATCGACGTGTTGCTTCTCATGGACGAACCCGCATATCCCGGATGCCTGGTAGCTTCCAGACTCATCGGTGTGATCGAAGGCGAGCAGTTCGATGGGAAGGAGAAGATTCGTAACGACCGTCTGTTGGCTGTGGCAGATGCCAACCATATGTATGCCAACATCCGGAAGGTAAAAGATCTCCCCAAGAAATGGGTCAATGAGCTCGAAGTCTTTTTCGTCAACTATCACAACCTCGAAGGAAAGAAGTACAAGCTGTTAGGGTGCAAGGGAGCAGTCTCTGCCCGAGAACTCATCAAGAAAGCCCAGAAGGATGCAAGGTGAACTTCACCATGAACGACAGCATCGTCAGGTTCCTGATTGGCGGTCTGGTCGTTAGCTTCTTTTCGATTCTTGCGGATGTTCTCCGACCCAAGAGCTTCGCAGGACTCCTCGGGGCCGCACCATCGATCGCTCTTGCGACCTTGGGACTGACCATACGGCACCACGGGGAACCGTATGCCGCCCTCGAAGCTCGATCGATGGTGATGGGAGCGGTCGGCTTTCTCTTGTATGCCTTAACAGTAAGTTGGCTCTTGAGGCGCTATCAACCCGCAGCATGGAAGGCGTCGTTAGCAACAATGCCGATCTGGTTCATTGTCGCGTTCGGATTATGGCATTACGTCGGGCATCTTTCATGAAGAAGATCAAATTCGATTTCTCGTCTCTCAAAGAGACGCGGTGGCATGACTATGTTGTGCGCTTTGTATTTGGTGGGCTCTGTACCGCGATCGCAGGCGTTGTCGCAAAATACTATGGCCCCGGGATAGGAGGGCTTTTTCTGGCGTTCCCGGCCATCTTTCCTGCAAGTACCACGATGATCGAAAACAGTGAAAAACGGCGCAAAGCCGAAGTGGGTGAAGATGGAACTGTTCGGGGTAGGCTGGCAGCCAGCATCGATGCCTCTGGTACCGTTCTCGGCTGTATCGGTCTCGTTGCTTTCGCTCTTGTAGTTTGGAAAGTATTGCCAGGGCATAATGCGTACGCCGTTGTCGCGGCCGCCATCGTCAGTTGGGCCTCGGTCTCATATTTTCTTTGGGCCCTACGTAAGAGTTGAACTCTACGCTGGGAGTGGGTTGAGGAAATATGAATCATCCCACCTCAAGTCCTCCAGTTGCCCCATATACCTCTCCAGTCACATAGCTCGATTCCTGAGAAGCGAGAAGGACATACAACGGGGACATTTCTACAGGCTGGCCCGGACGTTTCATCGGTGTTTCCAATCCAAACGTAGGAATTTTCTTGTCCGGTTGTCCGCCACTAGTCTGGAGGGGCGTCCAGACCGGCCCCGGGGCTACGCAATTCACTCTAATGCCGTCTTCGGCAACCTGCCGCGCCAGTGCCCGAGTGAATGCAAGAATCGCCGCTTTCGTCGGGGCATAATCGAGAAGCGAAGGACTCGGATGCGTCGCTTGAATAGATGCCGTAGTAACAATCGAGCCGCCAGGAGGCATCAAGGGAAGTGCAGCTTTGCAAATCCAAAAAAGGGCGAAGACATTTACCTCATAAGTTTCTTGGAGCTGCCTCGTCGTAATGTCGCCGATCTTTTCCACGGCATGTTGCCTGCCGGCAACAAGTGCCAAAATGTCGAGGCCGCCCAGCTTGCGGTGTGCTTGGGTGACGAGTTTCTTGCAGAAACTTTCACTCCGTATGTCTCCGGGAATCGCAACTGCTTTTCTTCCCTCTTTCTCAATGAGAGCGATGACGTCCTTCGCATCCGACTCCTCACTTGGCAGATAGTTAATGGCAACGTCGGCCCCTTCGCGCGCGAAGGCAATTGCGGCGGCTCTGCCGATGCCCGAATCTCCACCCGTCACCAGCGCTTTTCGGTTTGGGAGGCGTCCACTCCCGACATAGCTCGTCTCCCCGTGATCTGGTCGGGGAGACATCTTTTTGGCAAGTCCCGGCACGTTCTGGGGCTGATGCTTGAACTTCGGCGCGGGGTACTGCTTTGTGGGGTCTTGTAGCTTATAAAGGTTTGCCATCGGGTCTCCTGGACGTCGAATGCATTCAAGCAAGGGCCATAATGAACGACAGGGAATTGCACGGCCTTCCTGCTTTCAAGTTCGATGCGCTCTTACATGGGTCCAGTTGTGGGTGAAAGGAACGTGTACGGCGCGAACTCGCTCGGCGAAGCGTTGCCATGATAGCGTGCTTCATTTTTAATGAATTGAGCCGCTACTTCGGTGCGCCAAGGCGATATCGAGTTGCCACTCGTGGTCGCCTTTTGTAGGAGGGAGAACGTCAAAACCAACGCTCCCCCTCTTCTCGCGGCATCAAGCACGCAGAATCTATCTACGAATGCGCAGTGGAATGCTTTCCTGGTTTTACTTCAATCTCATTCACTACCTGCTGCACATTTGGCACGTTCTTTGCTAAATCGCCAGCTTCCTTCTTTTGAATTGAAGTCTTGACCGAACCCTTCAGCACCAAGGTCCCATTCTTTGCTGAATAATCGATACTTTGATCATCTAGATTTTTATGCGCCTTGAGGGCGGCTTTATAGTTGTCTTCAATCCCTTTATCCAAATTAGAAGCGACCGAACTCGCCTGGCTTTCTGCGCCGACGGGACGAACTCCAATTTCGTTGGCTATCGTATAGCCCGGAGCGGACTGTTTGGCAAGATTCTCCGCTTCCATTTTTTGATCTTGGGAATTGACATTTCCCGTAAGCGTGATCACGCCCTTCTCTTGGTCTTGAGAGACGCTGACATTACTAAGACTGTCGCTGCTGAGAGAACTCGTCACAGCGGACTTATAGTCCGGATGGGATGGAGCCGTGTTGCAACCCGCGACGCTCGCAACTCCCGCTAGAGTGATAACCCCAACAGGCAGTAAAAATTGGTTTAGGACTCGGAAATGTTTCATTGGATTCTCCTGGACCACATCATTCGTGCGCCATCTTTCGAGCGCCCTTCGAGGACTAGGATGCGTTTCGTTGTTAAAAGGGTATACGTCGCCATCAGAGTAAGAGAAGCAATACTCACTTGCCAGTCTTTTGTCCGACGATCATAGTCAGCCTGATCCCTGCGGTCGACACATCATACTATCTGACACCCTACCGCTATCGCTGGTTTTGGGGGTCGGTGGCTTGAGCTACCTTCACACGATCAGACGCTTTATGCCATTTGTCCCAGAAACAACTCACGAGTAAAAATGTGAGAAGCCGATGCAGGGACTGTGTAGATCGGTTCTAGGAAAGGGAACCGTTGGCAGCGTATCGGGGTTACAGAGTAGCTGCTACTTTGGAGAGGACTTCCTGCTTTCTGTACGGTAGACCAAAGCATAAGCTGCGTCCTGACTTGTCGTCGTTTTCTTACCGCTCTCAGCCTTTGAATCGTTCTTCGTTGCCTTAGCTTTTGCTTTCGAAGCCTGTCTATCTTGCTTGACCTGATCCTTCGTGGTTACAGCTGAATGGGTTGACTGCGGCACGCCAGATTGAGCCAGCGAAACCGAGAGAAGAGCAAATGCAGGAACCGAAATCCACTTCATAAGATCACCTTAGAACCAATAAGTTTGATGCACGACCAACGGCTGGGTCGAGCCCGATTTGTGGCATTTCTTCTGCCCGCCCCCCATATTTCGCGCTGGATCGTCTCGACAACAACGCATGCGCTTCGTGCATTTCGCTAAAACATGAAGATTTCCCGGTTCGAAAGTGCATCCAACTGAATATGAGAGTTATATGGGCCCTCGTTTTCGTCCTCTGCGCCATCAGTCCTGCCAGCGTCAGCGCACAAGACGTAGACTCCGATCACGATGGCCTCTCTGATCATTCCGAGCAGGCGCTCCTCGATCAGTTCGTTCCCACGTTGATAGTCGCGCGACGCGACTGCTCAAACGTCCCAGCCGAATTTTTCCCCGACACGCCCGCCCCGCTAGTTCTCGAAGAGAACGGTACTATCTACGGTCAGGCATTTCCGTCGAAACTCTCCACACCGGAGCACCCCGCCGTAGAACTGCACTTTTATCACCTCTGGCGTACCGACTGCGGCCTTCACGGGCACCACCTCGACACTGAACACGTCGCGGTTCTAGTCCGCGCCTCCAACAGTGATGCGGCGAAGCGTGGTGATACCACGAAATGGCACGCCGAGTTTTGGTATGCAGCAGCACACGAGAACACCCTCTGCGACGTCAGCCAGATTGCGCGCGCCTCGACCTTGCACGCTGTGGACCAAGGCGCCAAGATTTGGGTCTCACCCGGCAAGCACGCATCCTATCTGAATGAAACACTTTGCGATCGCGGTTGTGGCGCAGATAAGTGCATTGATATGACCGCGCTCAAGATAAGACAAGTCGTGAATCTCGGCGAGATCAACCACCCCATGAACGGCTCCAGCTTCATCACCTCCGGCCAATGGCCACTGGCTGCGAAGATGTCGATCACGAACTTTCCACCACAAACTATCGCTCGTCTCGAAGCCCTGCCCGATAGCGATATAGTCTGGTTTAACCCGGGACACCATCCAGCGCAACAGGTTATAGCAGTCAGCAGCACAACCGAGCAATCACTTGCCGCCAGCCGCCACAACACAAACTCGGCGCTCTCAACCGCCAGTGACAATGCCGACGTCGCCATGTCCTTAGCAGGCTCCTCCCTCGGAAACGCCCTGGGAAATAGCTATAACAATATTAAGCATGCGATAAGCTCATCAGCTAAACATGTCGGCAAAGCTCTATACCCCATACAAAAATCCGAGGATCACGACACTTCACAATAGTCGCAACCTATCTTTCGAGCGCTTCGGGATGATGTCCTCTGAAAATTAGCTCTTCAGTAGATCCACCACTTAAGGACTTGCCATTCGGTACCTCGTACATTGGCGGAAGCGCAAGACTTCAAGCGCTATCTTTTTGAGCTTTCACAACCTCGTTTTCGGGAAGAGAGAACCCGCAATTCACCCAACCCAACATTTTGAGTACCGCGAATGCGGTGAAAGATCTGTTTCAAGCGTATGATCGCTTTAGCAGTACGAAATCCCTCGCCTTCAGCCTTCAAGGCTTCCAGCTCCAGACGAGTGTGTCCTTCTAGTAGGCACCAAACTCGGTTTTCTGGAGACCAATCCATGAACTTCATGAAAAACAACGACGTTAAGAAAGATCTCCGTCGCAAAGTTCCCCACTTTACTCTAGCTATTACCCCCGTAGAACAAGCAATCGCGCCTGTCATACCAACAACAAAGCTCTCAGTGTTGCTTGAACCTAGTTGGGTGGCTCCAACAAGGCTGATGGCATTGAGCGCGGAAGGGTTCACCGTTCGCAAACGGTCCATTCTTCCATCGACATCGATCTGCAACAACGATGTCGATGATCGGAGTGTTATCTCCGACATCTCCTGTCGGGATTCTGAATGATCGCGTGCTCGACGGGGATGGCAGCTCATCTGGGTCGGCGGAGAACCCTCAAGATTCAGTATTAGATAGATCCCATGAGAACGCATTGTCGAAGAAAATCCAGACGACCTTGAATGCTGTATCGGCCTTCCGCAACGCCGCCGTGGTCGGCTCTATGACGGCAGATTCAGAGAGACTGAGTAACGATCCCAGCCAAACAAGAAAGATGAACTAGACATGAGAACGAAAACAACAATCACTAAATTTTCCGCGAAAGTCTTACGTCTCCTACCTGGTGAGCCGGTCTGCCCGATGTGTACCTCCATCGAGTTTCAGCGCAGTCCGCCACAGGTTCGCGACAGGTTCCTGCTGCTCGTCAACCTCGTCCCCTTACAATGCACCAACTGCTGGAGATACTTCTATTGGCTGCAGAAGGATCAGTCGATAATAGGCGGGTCCGATCGCCGGCGATGGTCTAATTGAACGGTTGAGTCTTATCTCTCAATTGCTCATAGTCTCGCAGACGGCCGGATCGACGTGCGTCTTCGGCAAGTGGCCGCAATCTCAGCTCACTTTGCAGGTTCTATAAACATTTCACGCGATCGTCGACCCCATGCTGCGAAGTAGTTTTCGAGATGAAGTATTTTCTCGCTCGATAAGATATGGAACTTGGCGAGAGCGCGCCTTGTCTTTTGAGCATCCTACGTAGGAAGGAGCAATCATGAAACCTTTGCATACTGTTTTAGCTTTCGCAATCCTTTCTACAAGCTTTATGGGTCGCGTCACACTCGCTCAAGACCACCATGACAATCACGCATATGTTGAGCACAAAGAGTGGAAGAAAGGGGCACCCATCAAACACGAAGACTGGGATCGCGGCGATAAAATCGACTATCACCACAACCATCTGAGCGCACCGCCACGGGGTTACGAATGGCGTATGGTTGATGGCCAATACGTTCTCGCCAACAGTTCGACGTTTCAGATCCGCACTACGGTCCGGGTACCGTAACGAGGCCTTTGCATCTAAACTGAGCCGCCGGGCGACATGGACCGGCGGCGTCTCGTATCCACCAAGAGGATAGAAGACATTTCAGCAGCGCTTCCATGAACTCCATGGAAGCGGATCGTATTTTAATGAACGATTAGATCCAACCTTGTATTACTGGAGACGAGTCGATGCCTGCCGGACTGCCTGTACCGAAAGCAAAACGAAGAATACTCGTGGTAGATGACGAAAGAGTAATTTCCGATACCGTGGCGGTCATTCTGAATCAGGCCGGATTTGAGGCTAGAGCAGTACTTAGCGGGAAGGATGCAATTAAGACCCTCGAGAGTTTTACTCCCGACGTTCTCCTTTGTGATGTGATCATGCCAGAAATGAATGGCATCGAATTAGCCCTCAAGATGCGCCACCTTGTCCTAGGCTGCAGAATACTTCTATTTTCTGGACAGGCCGCGACCTCTACGCTTCTCGAAGAGGCTAAGGCGCAGGGCCACGAATTCGAGATTCTTGCAAAACCAATTCACCCCTCAGAGCTTCTGCAAAAACTCCGAAATAAGGATGAGGCGACGGCGATGTAGATGTTATTGGAAACCCCCTATACATTCATCACCTCAAATCACTCTTTATCGTGATCAATATCTGGGTTTCCGGGAAGTCTAACTTGATGGAACCCTTTTTCGCCAGAGAGAATCCGAAAAGCTGGAATTCCTGTAGAATCAGAGCGCTCAACTTACGAATTACTTGGACACTGAATTGGGGGAGTATGTAATGGCAAATGCACTGGACGTGGTTCGGAAGAACCAAGAGGGCCTTTTGAATGAGTGGTTAAACGGAATCAAGACCAATTTACGTAGACGTGATTTGATCGACGAACGAGAATTGAAGTCGCAATCGGCGGAAGTTCTTTCAGCTCTCGCCTCGGCACCTGCTGGTACATCGCTTGAGGATTTCAAGTCATCCGGATGGCAACCGTTGAAGGAGCTATTGGCGAGCTTGTCTGCCTCCCGCGCAGTCCAGGGTTTTACTCCCTCGGAAACAGCGCTATTCGTGCTTTCCTTGAAATCCCCTCTTTTCAAACTAATTCGGGAACAAAAGGGGAATAGCGCAGATCAGCTTTATGCGGAGATCGTAGCAGTCGACGATTTTGTCGATAAACTGGCGCTGCACACGACCGATAGTTATATTCATGGTCGCGACCAGGTTATCTCCAGGCAACAGGAGGAGATGCTGGAGTTATCGACTCCGGTTGTTACATTGTGGGACGGGATTGTTGCTCTTCCTTTGATAGGAACGTTAGACAGTGCTCGCACCCAGGTTGTTATGGAGTCTCTGCTACAGGCGATCGTGCAGACAAATTCGCGTTTCGCCATTATCGACATCACGGGGGTGCCGACTGTAGATACTCTCGTCGCCCAGCATTTGCTAAAGACAATCACTGCGGCGCGCTTGATGGGGGCAGAGTGCATTATCAGCGGAATTCGCCCACAGATAGCGCAAACGATCGTTCATCTAGGAATTAATCTTCAAGATGTTATTACGAAGGCAAAACTGGCTGATGCGTTCAAGCTTGCCCTCGAACGTAGCGGTCGAACGGTGACGCGAGTCGCCAAAACCGGCGGTCCAACACCTTCAACGGCCCGGGAGCAGTAATGGAACGAATTCCTATTTTAAGGATGGGAAACTTTCTTTTAGTAACCATCCAGGTTGATATGCATGACAAGCTAGCGCTCACCCTGCAGGATGATCTCACCGCAAAGATCGCCGATGTTGGGGCCAAGGGCGTTCTTATCGACATCTCTTCGCTCGAGATCGTAGATTCCTTTATCGGAAGAACACTCGCCAATATCGCCTCAATGGCAAAAGTGCTGGATGCTGAGACGGTTGTCGTAGGTATGCAGCCAGCTGTTGCGATCACACTGGTTGAATTAGGTATGTCTTTACCCGGCATCCGGACTGCGCTCAATGTTGAATCCGGAATGAATTATCTGCAGGACACGGTTGTAGCTTACGAAAGCAGTGAGGGATATGACGGGGACAGTGATCAAAACTGAAGAGCTCCCTATCAAAGATTCCTCGGATGTAGTTTTCGTGAGGCAGAGGGTCCGTGTTTGGGCAAACAGTCTGAAATTCAGTCTTGTCGATCAGACGAAGATTGTCACCGCTGCAAGTGAACTGGGCCGAAATACGCTTGAACATGGGGGCGGAGGCGCACTTGAGATCGCGGAGACTGTCGATGGAATCCGCAGAGGCATTAGGTTGACTTTCAGCGACAAAGGACCAGGAATTGAAGATGTAGCCCTCGCACTTTCTGACGGGTATACCAGCAAACAAGGCATGGGGTTGGGCCTTGGTGGAAGCAAACGGTTAATGAACGAGTTCGATATTAAAACCAGCCTAGGCGAAGGCACCGTTGTCACCGTGACACGATGGAAGTAAGACGAAAATCTAGCGTTGTCCTTCCTGTGAATGCAACAGATTCCAGTCACATAGGTCATGCCCGTCGGCAGGCCATGGCGATGGCATCTGCAATGGGATTCAGCGAACTGACCCTGGGCGAACTTGCGATCATAGTGACCGAAGCGGCCGCAAATATCACTGCTCATGCAACGCAAGGAGAGATCGTCTTATCTTCATGGCAGTTTCGCGGAGATTCGGGCATCGATGTCCTTGCACTCGATAACGGCCGGGGTATTGCTGACATCGGCCGTTCCTTTCAAGATGGATATTCGACTGCCGGGACGGCAGGCCAAGGACTTGGAGCAATGTTCCGTTTGTCCTCGGCTCTTCAGATATATTCCTTACCTGATAAAGGAACCGCCCTATTTGCGCGAGTAGTGGCTGAGTCCCCTTCAGCCAACTCCACTGCGGCAGATTATTCTTTAGGTGCGATTTCAACTCCAATGAACGGGGAGACTGCTTGTGGTGACGCCTGGAGTGCTGCTCATAGCGCCGGAAGAAGCCTCTATATGGTGGCGGACGGTTTGGGGCATGGCCCATCTGCGGCGGTGGCAGCACAAGAAGCAATTCGGATATTTGAAGAATCGTCCCATCTTACGCCGACGCAGATCCTCTCCAATGCGCATGGCGCTCTTGCTAAAACCCGCGGCGCAGCGGTATCTGTCGCCGAAATTAATTACGACAAGAGGCTTCTGAACTATGCTGGGGTGGGAAACATCGCGGGTTCGATCCTTCATGATGGTAAGACGAGGAGCATGATTTCGATGAACGGAACACTGGGGCATACGATCGGGAAAATTCAGCAATTTTCCTATCCCTGGGAAACGAATTCTTCGCTCATCATGCATTCCGACGGCCTGAGCACTCGGTGGAGTCTCGATCAATTTCCGGGCCTCGCGACACGCCACCCGGCTCTACTTGCTGGAGTTCTGTATCGAGACTTTTGTCGGAGGCGTGACGATGTCACAATACTAGTCACCCGCATTTAACGTCCATGGAAAACTGCTACGAATTTCCCCTCTTATCGATCCCTCTACGGCACGACCGACACGTCGTCCAGGCACGTCAACGCACCCGAGATTTAGCTGCTCTCTTAGGATTTGAGCACCAGGATCAGATACGGTTGGCGACCGCCGCGTCAGAACTCGCCCGTAATGCCTTTCGCTACGCAGCTAGTGGATCAGTCAATTTTTTCGTGAGCAAAACCACACCGCAGATATTTGTCGTCTCGATAATTGATAAGGGTAGCGGTATTTCAAACCTGAACGAAGTACTTGACGGCCAATATGTCTCAAAGACTGGTCTTGGAATGGGGATCATCGGAACGAAACGGCTGATGGATCACTTTCACATTGCATCATCCGCGACGGGGACGGACGTTGAATTTGGCAAACCTTTGCCTATCAATACAACAGTTATCACAGCGGCGAGTATAAAGGCTATCTCAGCAAAGCTTATTGGCAATAGTGCAGCGGACCCATTTGACGAAATCGAAAGACAAAATCAAGAGTTATTGAAGACCCTTGCTGAGTTGAAAGAAAAGCAAGACCAGCTTGCTGACTTGAATCAGGAACTGGAAGATACGAATCGCGGCGTTGTTGCCCTGTATGCAGAGTTGGAACAGCACGCCGATGACTTGCGTCGAGTCTCAAATTTGAAGACAAGCTTTCTTTCTAACCTCTCGCATGAATTCCGAACCCCTCTTAATTCCATCTCGTCATTGAGTCGTCTCCTCTTAGGAAGGTCGGACGGAGACCTTTCTCATGAACAAGAAAAACAAGTTAGTTATATTCAACGCTCAGCCTCGGAGCTTTCGGAACTCGTCAACGATCTCCTCGATCTTGCCAAAGTCGAAGCAGGCAAGATCGATGTGAAACCGAGGCACTTTGAAGTGAGCGAGTTCTTCGGCGCTTTGCGGGGTATGTTGAGACCTCTCCTGGCCGGAAATAGTCTTGATTTGATCTTTGAGGCTGATCCGCAGATCCCAACACTATTTTCTGACGAGGGAAAGATTTCGCAAGTTCTACGGAATCTCATTTCCAATGCGTTGAAATTTACCCGGAAAGGCCACATTCGCGTAACCGCCGCGACCGCGCCCGGTGGCTGGATCGTGTTTCAAGTCGCTGACACAGGCATCGGCATTTCGGCCGAAGACCAGACACGCATTTTTGAAGAATTCGTTCAGATCGAAGGAGAGCTGCAAAGCCAAGTAAAAGGCACCGGTTTGGGTTTACCTCTATCGAGAAGACTTGCGGAATTGTTGGGCGGTACCCTCGATGTTGAAAGTGCGATCGGTTTGGGATCGACGTTCAATTTGAAAATTCCTGCCTGTTTTGGTCAGACTGCTGTTCTTACCCGCGAACCTCCTGAGAATCGAATCGAGAATCGATCAACAATTTTATTTATTGAAGACAACCAGGAAACCAGCTTTGTCCATCAGTCTTCACTTAAGGGTAGTGACTACAGTACAGTTTTTGTGCCAAACATTCCGGAAGCGCGTTTAATGATGAAGCAGATCCAACCTGCGCTGGTCGTTCTGGATCGTCTCATCGACCAGAGGGATTGCCTCTACTTTATCGAGGAACTCCGATCGAATGGCTATGCGGGACCCCTTTTGGTTGTCAGCGTCGTCGACGACAGGCATTCTGCAATCAATGCCGGAGCGGATGCCTTTCTGGCAAAACCGATACCTCCCTTTACGCTTCTCAATACCGTTCGCGAATTGATTGAAGGTTCGACCTCGCACACAATCCTTCTGGTAGACGACGATGAAGTGACTCGATATCTCGTGGGAGGAGCCCTTGCCAAAGCCGGATATAGGATTCTGGAAGCTCATGGTGGGCGAGACGCTATGAAAGCAATCCAGAAAGAGCTCCCAGACGCGATAGTTCTCGACATAGCCATGCCCGACATGAACGGCTTCGAGGTTCTGCGAGAACTCCGAAGCCTTGTTTCCTCAAAGGCGATTCCTGTAATCATTCACTCATCACGCGAACTATCTAGCCAGGAAATGAATTTGATTTCGGACGAACATGCCTTCATCTATTCCAAACACCAATTCAATGAAGAAGGCGGATCCCAAGGATTGCTGAAATTACTGGGCGCGACGGGGATAGGGTCTTGAGCAGCAGCAGAGACTCCATCCTCGTTGTGGATGATCGGGCGGCAAGCCGCTATGCCACCGTGCATGCTCTTAAGCGTGCCGGATACGATGTTATTGAGGCCGAAACCGGAAAAGATGCATTGGATCTGGCGAAACAAATTCCATCGGCCATTCTGCTCGATGTCAAATTGCCGGACATTATCGGATATGAGGTTTGTCGTCGGCTTAAGGCGAATCCACGCACGAACCATATTCCGATTCTTCAACTTTCTTCGGCCTTTATTGATAACGAGAGCAGGGTATATGCCTTGGAGAGCGGCGCGGATGCTTACCTCACTCAACCTGTTGAACCGAATGTCCTGGTCGCCACCGTAAAGTCTTTGGTGAAACTTCACGAAGCAGAATCGCTCGCCAGTCTCTCTGCAAACCAATGGCAAGCGACATTCGATGCACTAAGTGAGGGCGTGGCTATTTTCAATCAGGCAGGGCAGATTCAGCGCTGCAACCGGGGTATGCTGGCTCTTCTTGGCAGCTCTTTTGCCGAGACCGAGGGCACACATTTGAGCAATTTGCTTGATGGCTCCTTTACTCCTCTGCTTAAAGATGACGGCGAGACTAAAACAGAAGAAATCAGTTGGCAAGGAAAGCACTTTCGGGCCCGGATCGAACCCGTTTTTCTGGATGAAATTGCGACGGGTGGCATTTTCGTCCTCTCTGATATCACCCGGGAAAAAATTGCGGAACATGCCGCTCTCATGAACGAACGCCTCGCAGCAACAGGGCGCATGGCGAACACTATCGCGCACGAAATTAATAATCCGCTTGCGGCAATTACAAACCTTCTTTTTCTTTTGAAAGGAAATCTTGGATCGAAGGATGCTCCGGATTATCTTGCGTCCGCAGAAGCCGAAGTGGCGAGGGTTTCGCGTATCGCGAAACAAATCCTTACCTTTCATCGAGAGTCCGCAACTCCCGTGTGCGTTGATCTGGGATCTCTTCTGGAGGACGTCTTAGCCTTGAACAATCCCGATCTACTTGAAAAACGCTTATCGATAAAAAAAGAATGGACTGCAAAAGTAGAAGTAGAGGGCTTTCCAGCTCAGTTGCGGCAGGTATTTTCAAATATAGTTCGGAACGCCATTGATGCGTCACCTGAAGGAAGCAACATCCAGATCAGAATTACTCCAACGAGCTTCATGCGCGACACGAAAGAAGCAGCCGCCCGTATCACTATATCTGATCGGGGAGTCGGTATCCCGAAGAAGAATCTTGAGAGAGTTTTCGACGCATTCTTCACGACCAAAGAATTGAAGGGAACCGGCGTCGGACTATGGCTTAGTTCAACCATCGTTCAACAACATCGCGGACGGATTCAAGTCAGAAGCAGCGACAATCCCGAACGGTCGGGCACATGCATTTCGGTTCTTCTTCGGGCAAGACAGGATCGGAAAACCGGATCATCGTAAGATGAGCTGGATCAAAAACAATCCTATATTCCTCGATTCGGCTGGGATCGCATGAAAAGGAAGAGCCGACCGACATATTAATGTCATAGGCTGAAGACCGGGAGAATCTATCACTTACGTTAAACTCTCCTGAAGCTAAATACGGACCCTTACTTTCTTAAATTTGACAGCGATCCTTCACTGTCATACCGTGAATCCCTGAAGCGAGGGCCCTCCATGAACGCATCAGATACGAGTAGACGGAAGCGTAAAGTTGCCCTGGTCGTAGATGATGAAGAGGTAATCGCCAAAACTTTGGCGATGATTTTGAATCAGGCAGGTTTTGACGCAACCGCATTGTTTAGTGGTGAAGCCGCTGTTGCCTGGGCTGAACCCATGCGGCCAGATTTAGTGATCACAGATGTGATGATGCCTGGTATGACAGGTATTGAAGCTGCGATAGTGATTCGCGGGAAATTACCAGAATGTAAAATTCTGCTGTTTTCTGGACAGGCGGCCACGACTGACTTGTTGGAAGAAGCCCGTGCCTTTGGTCATGATTTTGAGTTGATAAGCAAACCGGTTCATCCACGTGACCTGTTGGAAAAAATCCGCGGATCGTTGAGCATCTTAGTCTGACCGCTCTGTGGTTTGAAAATTGTCCTGCATTTGTTCTTGAGCCTCGAGCCAGCCACGCTGCCACGCTTCGGTTTTAGTATCGTCAGCTACCTTACTCCTCTTGCCTGCCATGAAACCGAGGTCATATTGTGCGATCTCTTCGTCTGACCGCGGCCGAAGCATGAATGGTTCGTCAAACCCTGGTGGCATCCGTCCGACCTCACGCACCGTTGTTCCTGGTTCTGCTGCCTCGATCAATTCTTTAACCGTTTTAAGCACCGGATCCATCCCTAACAAGATGCTATTCCTCATCTAACTGTTGTGCCTGATTGATTTAAATCCCAAGATTCAACCGCGGCATTAAGAATAGAACATTCCAGATTTACCTTCGGGAACGAGCAAAGTGGTTGCCCCGGTCTCCACCAATTGTGCAAATGCTTCAGTGTGATTGTGCGGATTTATTCCAGCTTTACCCAATTCGTGCTTTAGATTTCCCAACGAGCTAAATCGGCGTTCGAATGGTCCCCCTTGGGTAACGATGACACCCTCTTTGTTCGTTTTTAGTTGAATTTGTTCCATCTCATCCTCCCCGGCTTAATGCTGAATTTTCTCAACCGTAGTGTCGAGGGATTTTGGGTCGATAGCACCGCGCTTTAGGCAAAGCTCGGAAGCTAGGCTTCGTAAGTGGATTTCCATTTGTTCTAAATCTCCTGCAAGTAGGTCTGGCTGTTTCACGTGAGCGCACATGAGATAGTGCACCGTGAATAGAGCATCGATTTGGTTTTGGTAGGTATCGTCGATGTCTTTCGTCGACTCAGAATCAGGCAGCGGTCCAACAGAAGGCTTTTTCATGGGCATCCAGTTACAAGAATTCCTGCTCTGGATGCGATGCTGCGGTGCGGAGCGCAAGATGTATCTGAAAGTTACATATTTCGATGATCTTGTAATCCAGGTAGTAGCCATAATCCGGTCTGGGCCAATTGCAGGCCAAGTGATCCATTCGTATATAGCGGTTCACCAGAACAGAGAAGAGACTACGTTTCCACCGTCTGTTGCTTAAACCTGTGCTGAAACGAACGCTCGGCGCTCTTTCAAAAGCAACTGCTTCGCATGGCAATGACCGTTACGATAACCTCCTGTTGCTGGCTGGGCTGCTCGCGATTTGGGTGGGGCGACATCGGTGGTGGCTGTGCTCTTCATGATGGTTTCTTCTTATCGTCATTTGTTTTGGCACGTCCGCGTTGAACGCGGCATCTACACGCCGAGCGGTGCTGGCGAAGGCAGCAACTGCAAGGAAAGGGGTCTTTCCTCACCTTTGAAAGAAAGCAGGGCGAGGGCTGTCCAAGCGGATCAGGGAAGCCTGGTGAGCGTACTTAGCACTTCCGTTACAAAACAGACCGGAGACATGGTTTACAGCGGAGCGCGACGGCTACGAATACTCAGCATTTGGGCACACGCGACGATGTTGCATGCCCTGGAAAGAGATTCGGATTATGGATCAACGTCTTCAGTTCTTATCGAGTTATCAGAAAGAGGAGATGTCAGTAGCGGACCTGTGCCGTGAGTATGGAATCTCCCGCCCAACGGGCTACCGCTGGATCAATCGCTACGAGGAAATAGGGCCGGAAGGACTCGTAGATCGCAGTCGCCGCCCGCACACCTGTTCCCATGCGACGCTGGAGCCGATCGAGAACGCTATCCTCGTGCTTCGGGCCAGACATCCATCCTGGGGCGCGCGGAAGCTCAAAGCAAGGCTGGAGATGCTACAGCTAGAATTCGTGTGGTCTGCAGCTAGAACGTCTGGCAACATTTTGAGCCGTGCGGGCTTAACTAGTCCGCAGAGAAAGAGAAAACGCACTACGTCATGCTCAGAGCCATTCTCTCTGGTCACGGGTCCGAATCATCTGTAGTGCATGGATTTTAAAGGTTACTTCGTCACCGGTGACGGCAAACGCTGCGATCCGTTCACGATCACCGATGCGTACAGTCGTTACTTGATTCGTTGTCAAATTGTCTCGCGTATGAACCTCAGCCAGGTCAGAGCGATCTGCGAAGCGGCCATGCGAGAGTACGGAGTGCCAGCGCGGATCAGGACCAACAACGGCGCACCGTTTGTGGGCACAGGACTGCTGGGGCTGTCTAAGCTCTCACTCGGCTGGATGAAGCTCGGGATCGTGCATGAGCGCATTCAAGCGGGCCGGCCGCAACAAAACGGTCGCCATGAGCGGATGCATCGCACGCTGAAGGAGGACACGACGAAACCGCCTGCGGCATCCCTTCGCGGACAGTAGAGCCGGTTCGATAACTTTCACTACGTGTTCAACAACGAGCGCCCGCATGAGGGCCTGAACAACCAGGTCCCAGCGAGTTTCTACCATCCGAGCTCGGTCCGACTACCCCGCAAGACGCCGGAATTTACCTACCCGAAGGGACTGATTCTGCGAAGGATGAAAACAATAGCGGCGATATCAACTGGCACAAAAATAGAGTCTTCATAAGCGAGGCATTCCGCTTCGAAGAATCGGCGTTCGATTTCGTCACACCTGGGTTTTACAGAGTCTTCTTTCGAGACATGGAGATCGGAGAACTCAATGCAGAAGAGCTACGTTTTAGGTCTGCACAGAGAGTAGTCTGAGCCTGCCGGATGAATGCACATCTCTTCTTAAATCGATGAGCGCTCAGCAAATAAGTAAACCGAGGTAGCAGGCATCACTCGACATAAGACGGCTTCACGTTACGAATCTGTGGCAGCGGATAGACTCTTCGGCTAAGAAATGTGCTCAACTGCCGGCGGCTGCCAAGACCCACCGAGAATAGCTTCTTTCGGCGAATAGAGACGAATTGTGAGATTGAATGGGCCATCTCCTGAAGGAAGCCAGTTCGATTCCTGCTCCGGTCCAGGGTTTTCGCTCTGAATATAGAGATCAATCGAGCCATCCGAATTAGGTTTCAGCAGATCTCGATCGCCGATTGCATAGCGGCCGAGCGGATTGTCGATGAAGTAACCGTCCTTGTTGTAAGCGGTAATAGACCAGAAGGCCTCCACTGGCGGAGTCTGACCGGTGCGGAAGTGCATTCGATACCGTGAAGATCCGTCTAGCGGGTGACTGTCTCCGTCAGTGAACGTACTCATGTAGATAGCGTCCTCGGGCGGATTCGCGCCGAGAGCCAGGCGCGCCGTAATCGCGCGGCTGATGTAGTCAGTGCCGTAACGTCCCACGTGGCGGATAAAGGTATTCCAGCCCGGCTTGACCTGATGAGACTTGTCAGCAAAGCTCTTCACGCGTACGGACGCCGCGATCACGCCCTCATTTACCGCCTGCAACTGCTCCGGCGTAAGCGTTGAAGGATCGAAGTCCTCGCCCGGAACGATGCCGATGAGAGCAAGGTCGCCGACCATGGGAGCGTCCGCGGAGTGAGGCCTGTTGGCCTTCATGGCTTGGGCGAATGCCATCAGGAACTCGATCGGCGTCATCGCTTTTACCCTTTCCGGAGGTGTGACATCCCCCGATCTCCCGAACGCCAGGGCGGAGGCGAGTTTCTGCTCTCCGTTGGGATAGGCGCCGAGCGGCATTATTCGCATTCCGCGCTGAAACGCATGAACGTTGTCATAGTCGGAGACGCCATTCGTCTGAGTGCGCCCGAGCAGCCAGACAATGTTCGTCGGTGCATCGTAGCGTGTGACATTTTCAGGAAGCTTGCCGGTCCAACCCGGCCCGGTAAATGCGAACCACCTCTCGCTCGTTCCGGTCGTTCGTTTGCCTGGATTGGCGAATGTCTCGCTCCATGCGTCCATGAACTGCAGAAGGTAGAATCGTCCGCTGGAGTCTGGTACATGGATAAGGATCGGTTCTTTCGATAGGTCGATCCAAGCCATGGTGTAGAGCGTGTCGGCGTTGGGTCTTACAACCTCGCGGGTATCGGGACGCGGAAACTGCGGTACGTGCGTGAAGATGTTGGTGGGCTGTCCAGCGCGTGTGGTTTCGATCAGCACGAGAGGGTAGGCGAAAACGTAAGCGCGCTCTGCGATTTCCCGCAGGTCTGGTGAGTTTTTCTGTGCGTCTGAGGTATCAGCATTCGGGGACATAGTATGGTTTAACCTTTCAAAGGTAATTTATGAAAGAGCTTTACCTATTGGGTGGTACGCTTCGGAAGTTACTGCCTCACCTGTGCAGTCTCGCTTTATTTCTATGTCTTCATAGGAGGGATCCACTGCTGGGCAACCATGAGGCCTTCAATCTCCCTGGCTAGCGTCTTCGCCATGCGAGTGGTATCTCCTTCAACGCTCGCTTTACTGTCCGTGGCTGTGCTGGTGCCGACTCTCGCCGCTGCCGAACCGATGCCCACCGTCGCGGCGGAGCCGGGCTTCTTACCGCTTACTGATTCGAGATCGAACTAAGCCCCAACACCGGACTGGTCGGAGCGGTAAGCGAGACAATTAAATGGGCTTTTACGTCGCCAGCTCCGCGCCCAAAACCGACGAAGCCGCACTCGAATCTGCTGATGCGACTGGGATTTTCGTCTTCTTCAACTCGCTGATCGGCCTCTTGGAGAATGCGGCGTGCACCTTTCGAGCAACCGCGGCGGGGCCGGATGCCTGACCGGCATCCCCTTTGATATGAGCGATCGGGTCGTGGTTCAGAATATGCCCCTCCATCTATCGAGCGATTGTCACTACGTCAATGGGAAGATCGAAGTCGAAGACCGTTATCTGGGTTGGCTTCGGCAGCTTATCCTTTCCGCTATAACTATGAACCATCGTCACCTTGGTGACGCCCACGAGTCCCTTTTCAACGGTATTTTGGGCGGAAGACGAAAGAGTGGCAGCAAATAGAGCAACTATCGAAGCAGCGCGTACAAGTGTATCTGTGTAATGGATCATGATGTTCCTTTGCATTGATGTCAAGACTTCGTTCATTGGTACTTACCCCGGGATGGCCAATTTGATAACGAGCGGCAATTAGCTCTGAGACGAATCGCCGCCCGCTATCGGGTTCCATTGGCAGCAGCTTATTACTGCAAAGTGACGTTGATCGGGATACTCCGAGAGATCGTACCCGATGTTGCCGTCACCAAAACAGTACTGGAAGTGGGTTGCGCAACTGGCGCGGAAGAACCACTCGAGCATCCTGTCAAGATGCCCAGCGACGCCACCGAAACGATCACGATCGCACAGAGTAGCTGAATTGATCTATATCTACGCCGCAACAACAGCAATGGCAATGGCAGCAGCATCGCAGCCAAGACACCAGTAGTTGAGCTTAGTTTTGCCGTTTGCTTCACGCTGGTAATCGTCAGCGAAGTTGTCGCCGAAGTTCCATCCGTAAGCGTGACCTGCGCCGGCGCGAAGTTGCAGGTAGCGCCAACAGGCAGACCGGAGCAGGCAAAAGTCACAAGGCCAGCCAGGCCCCACTTCGAAGTGACCTGCAGACTTAGAGACGACGAGGTCGATCCGCTCGTAACAGAAAGGCTTCCCGTCGAAGGCGAGAGTGAGAGGTCGACATCGTTGGCATATACAACCAATGGAGCGGTCACAGGGGTGGATGCTGTGTACTGGGTCGAAGCAACGAAAGATGCGCTGATCGTGTGCGCGCCCAGGGCCAGCGTGTTGATGGTGAGGGTTGCGGTGCCGGTTTTATCCAGGCTGGCCTGCCCAAGGTTGGCATTGCCTTCGTCGAACGAGATCACGCCCGACGTCACAGGGCTACCTGCAACAGCTGCCGTTGCCTTCAGGACAATATTGTCACCCAGTACGCCCGCCGCCGGAACGTTTAGAGCAACGTGAACTGCATTCGGACCGGTAGCTGCAACACCACTGGTAGTTTGAGAGGAGCCGTATGCTCCTGCCACATAATAGGAGCAGGTTTGGTCTGCCGAGAAATGATCGAAGCCGACCGAATTCGAGTCCCACCACACGCTCGCCATCGGACCGTTCTGGTCCAGAAAAGCATCCATGGGAATGTTCAATTGACTTGCACTGAATAGCGTCGTGGCTATCTGTGTATCAAGCAACTGAATCTGTTGCGTACTTTTGCCGGCATTGGCTGGGGTTGCGGATGAAGCAATCACGAACCAATCTATCGGAGTCGTGACCGGCACCTTCTCAAAATTTTGATTGTAAAACCCGAACTTAGGTTGAGTTTCGCCGGAGAAACTAAAGTAGCTCTTGCTCACCAGGTTGATCGTCGATGGTGCGGGTTCTTTAAAATACCAAGTATTGCAGTAGGCAGCAACGTCGTCCGTTCGCGCCCCCATGTCAGGATAGTTTGTCTTGCCGAACTGCCCGAACCAGTAGCTGTAATGCTGCACCGAGTAGTCAATCGGCAACAGTGCAGTGTAAAAGGTGCGTTGCGATGCTTGCCCGATTTGCAGTATGCCAATCAGCGAAGCAGCCTGTGTTGCAGGCTGGAAAGCAGGATTATTCGAGTCGGTAATCTTCGGGCCGATCGTAGACAGTTTGTACCAGTCGCCCAGGATAGTGTCGAGACCGGTGTCGAATCCTGCCGTAATGGATTGTTGCAACGAGTTATTGGAAAGATTTCCGATGGTGGTCAGAAACGTGTAGTTCTTACTGGGCAGTGGCGTAGAACCACTACTACCTGATCCCAAGCCGCCGGAACCAGTAGCAGCACTTGCCATTCCGAAGGCGCCCGATATCACACCTGCAAATGATCCATATTTTGAGATCGCGGCCTTAATAGCGTCGGTGCCTTCAATTCCACCAACACCGAGACCTATGCTGGCTCCCACACTCACGAGATTACCTACAAAGTTCAGGATGTTCGAGACACTCGCTTTGACCGGCGTTGCTGGTGGAGGCTGCAGCGTACTTGCCTCAACCGACGCTGCAGCATTAATAAGTGCCAAAGCCGCACTGCCTCCGCCGGAGGCCACAATGTCCTTCATGTTCGTAGAGCCATTAACCATGTACTGCAGGACATTCGTCAGATAGACAATTTCATTGTGCATCTGTGCGCGCACCGCGTTGAAGTCGTTCTGCGTGAAGCATGCCAGTGTCCCGCGTCCTGGAACCGGATCTGTCCACTGGTAGCAAGATGTTCCGGGATAGGCGAGGTTTGTAGGATCGTAAGTGTGATAGTCGAGGAAGGTGTTGCTCCCGCCCGTGAAGTAGTAGTGAATGTCATCGATGTAGCTACCCTGCGCACCGATGATGTAGTACTGATTGATCAGCTGATAGCTGATGTAGTAGTATGCGGCATTTTGTCCGGCGGTAGTATCTGCCGTATACGTTGTTCCAGCACTGGTGGTGACGGCTAGTTTTTGTGTATTGCTTAGCTCAGGCCACTCTACAGGCGGCGTAGAAGTCACCTCCTGAATCGTGAAATCGGTCGTTGGTTGTGCAGCACTGGCGGGCTGATCGAGCGATGCCTGAGTAGGCCAATAGATGCCGTTCAGGTTAGGCTCCAGCAGACCATGTATATACCCGCTCTGTCCCTGCTGCGATTGCAGGTTCGTTGAGATAACAACATTGCCGCCTAGCGAATTTCCACATCCACTGCAACCAACATAGGAGTATGTGCTGCCTGGTGTGCTGAGACTTGTCAGAGTTTCGGGCGTTCCGCCCATCAAAGAAAATGCAGTGGCGAGTCCAACGGGTATTAACTTCACGCCATTCGTATCCGGGTAACCGGGTTGATTGCCGATGCTGACAAGGAAGACCAACTCGGTAGGGTCATTTGAAGCATTCGAAAGATCGGCCATTAGATTGTTGTAGGCATTCGTCGCATTTGTAGGATTGGAATCGCCCGTGTCGTAGAACACCCCACAACCATAAAAAACGGCAACAGTACCGTTCGCGCCGGTTTGTGTACAGGCATCCTGATTCATTACCGGAGGCGGCGTTCCAGCCACATTAAAAGGCACAGAATACAACGTGCTGCGCTGAAGTATCAACATCCACATGCCGTTTTGCCCTGTTCCTCCTGGCGGAGTGTAGAGCTTGGAGGTCAGATTCTTTGTGTAGTACGGATCTCCCGGAACGCTGCCGACAGTAATGGTTGAAACACCGGAGTTATTGGGATCATTAGGCACCACTGTGTATTCAATCGCCGTAGACGGCTGGAAGTTATAGTTTCCATTCGAGTCTTCGACGAGCATGCCGGTCGCATGCGGATTCACCAGAACCCAGTTATAGTTTTGACCGTAGTAGTTTTCAAAGGCCGAACCACTGGCGGCTCCTCCCACTCCAATTGCCATGTAACCAAGCGGAACGTTCACCGATGTGACGGTGGTAGATGGCAATGAGCTGCAATCGCTGGCGCTAAGGCAGTTGTAAGCACTGCCGCCAATTGCTGCTGTATTGAGTTGGCCATGGCCGCTGCCGGCATCGGAGTTGACGCCATAGTTGGAGCCTACGATAACGAGGTCGCTCGCATTGAGCGTGCCGAGATACGTATTGAGACTGGCGCCGTCACTGACACAATTCGGGGATGACTCAGGAGCCGATGTTTTCTCCTGAAGTGTCTGGCGGTCCAGAACGATCACCGTATAAAGACCTGTGCATGTGTACGACGTCGGATTCGCAGGGTACGTATTCTGCGATCCCACCTGGATCCACGGCGAGCCATTGTAGCCACCTGCTACAAGCGTAGTGAACGCAACAGCCGGAGGCAGAAAGCTGTTGAGCGTGGGCAGCGCGTCAATTGCATTAGTGTGCACGGCCCGTGGACCCGCAACGGCCGTGCGGGCATCCGCAGTCACAGCCGTCCCAACGAAACGGGTGCGTGCGCTGACAAGTGTGCCGTCATTGCGTTTCGCGATTACCGAGAGAATGTTCTTGCTGTCGTGAAGACCGTCTGGGGAGGCAAATGTAGCCTGTTGGCAAACTCCTTGCGGGCAGTTGACGGTCATGAACCTAGGGCTTAAATCATTGCCATTCAGTTTGATTGACAATGAGTCGAGCTGCACATCGGCGGGGATTGTGAGTTGCACTGTCACTGCGCCCGATGATGGTGTGGTGGCAATAACGATCTGCGACGGCCTCGACGCAATCTGAGTCTGAGCCTGCGCTTCAACGCCGGCTAAGGCTTTCACTAGGAGGCTCGTCAACCATATTGCGAACATAAATCTCAATATCAAATATTGCTTCATTTGCTTTCTCCTTTTCGATATCTCCGAGAAACCTTGGTATCTTGTCGGTGTCTACATCAATAATAGAGATGCATCTAGACGATGTCTAGATTTATTTAAATTGTATTTATTTGATATAGTTCCCGCTGATTGTTGCGGATTTGATAGTTAGGGGACCGGGGGGCGAGAAATCGTACCGCGGATCAGAGTCAAATGTTACTAGGCTTTTCAATTATCATTTTTTTAATCTGGACACTGTCCAGATTCGCAAACTAAAATGACGTCATGGCAACGAGTCGAACATCAAAGAAACCAGCCACTTATCATCATGGAGACCTGCGTAAGGCGCTATTGCGGTCCGCTGAGTCCATCCTGAAGCGCGAAGGATTAGGTGCATTATCTTTGCGGGCAACGGCGAGGGCTGCAGGAGTTTCCCACGGTGCGCCTGCGCATCATTTTCCAGACCTGCATTCGTTGTTGAGCGCACTGGCAGCGGAAGGATTGGACCGCCTTTCCGACAATCTCATTGAGGCAGCGAATAAAGGTGGGGATACGCCGCTTGAGCTGGCTAAAACATATATCGGGTTTGCCAAGGCCAACCCGGCTCTATTTCAACTGATGTCAGATCCAAGTCGTCTCGATTCCAAAAATCAGGCACTCCAGGCGGCCAGAAAGCGGGGGATATTCATTTTGGCCGGAACTCGTGGCGCGAATATGGAAAATCTAACCTTGATCCAGGTCGGGGCGATGACTGCCAATTGGGCCTTGATTCACGGGTTGTCACTTCTTTTGTCGACTGGTCGGCTAGGTGCACTTGTTCGCATAGCTCCGGAAGGAACAACGGAGATGGATCTCATCGAGGCTGCGATTAACTCGATGAGACGACCAATCTGACTATCCTTTCCTACTGGGAGAGCGGGCGGATGACAGGCCATTTAGGCTCGCGAGAAGGCAGAATAAAACACCAACCAGACGGTAGGGAACCTAAGTTCAATCCAGCATCGCCGCCCGAAAAGCAGGCCATGGGAATGACAGCGGGTGGAAAGCATGGAAAGCCACGAAGCCGGCTTCCCACACTCTTTGGAAATCCCTTCGGGATTACCATATCCCCACGGCCCCGAAGACCGGACATATGTCTTCTCATGACCTTCAACTCGAACCATCGCTAGCGCAAGGGGCTTGTAAGGATGTATCAGGTCCACAGCGTAGCGCATGTTCCGGTACACTCGCTCCTGACCGTACTTAGCACTTGCGTTGCAAAACAGACCAGAGACATGGTTTAACCGCGAAGCACAAAGCAAAAATTTCCTCAGCTTTGGGCAAGTGATGAGGACCGCTCTGACTAGCTGTTTGCTTCCAGAGTGGTCGAATAGCGCTATGGCCTTCTGCGGAAGGTTGTCAGACCTAGCCAATTTCACGGCGTTTACTGGCATCGCTGCGTGCAGTGATTTCTGCCAGGAACCAGATGCGTCTCTCGGTTTCATCGACCCAGTTTTCAAGGATGCTGGCTGTGGCGATATCGCCGAACTGCTCGCAAATCACATGCGCCGTCCGGAGATTGTCGGCCAACGCTTTGTTGTCTGCGAGAAGTTCTTCGAACATCACTTGCGGCGGAATTCGCTCCTGGTCGTTATCTTTGACTCTCTTGTGACGCGCAATATCTCCAATGGAGTGCAGCGCACTTCCACGCAGCTTGCGGGCGCGCTCTGCAATCGTGTCGGTCATTGCGAACACCTGAGTGGCCTGTTCGTCTAGCAGCAGATGGTAGTCACGGAAATCAGGACCGTTCATGTGCCAGTGAAAATTCTTAGTCTTGATATAGAGCGCGAAGACGTCCGCGAGGAGGCGCTTAAGCTCAGAACAAATCGCAGCAAATGTTTCGGTGCTGATTTCGAGACGTGGTTCCGTATCGTTGCGTTTGCGAGCGTCAGGCCGCGGATTGCTCATAATTTTTCTCTCCTGCCGCAGCGTGTGCGGTAAATGTACACCACTTGGTTAGCGAATCAGCGGGACTGGTATGGAACGGCGTCGTCTCAATCAACCTGATTTTCTTATGACTATTGCAATCCGCCGTCGTGTTGGCGCGTTGTCTGTTCCGATCCGGCCTGAAAATGGTGCCGTCCCGCAGCCAGGCTGCAGAACGGCACTCACTGTCTACGGTTTCAAAGCTTCTCGAATTCCGTCGCAGGCCTGCCGTAACGCGGTCTCAACTGGAGGGGTGTTGCGAATCGCATTGAGCAGAACGAAGTCGTGGATCATCCCGTCGTAGCGAGTTGCGGCGACGGGGACTCCAGCATCTATCAGTTTGCGCGCATAGGCCTCACCTTCATCACGAAGCGGATCGTTTTCGGCCGTGATGACAAGCGCGGGCGGCAGACCTTTGAGTTCTTCTCGAGTAGCGCGGAGTGGAGAAACATATGGATTATTACGCACTTTCTCATCAGGGGCGTAGAGGTCCCAGCCATATTTCATGAATGACCGCGCCAGAAAACGTCCAGTGCCGAATTCGTGGTAGGAATCGGTATCGACACTGGCATCCGTTGCCGGAATCAAAAGCAACTGATAGGCGATCTTTGGCCCCCTTCTGTCCTTGGCCATAAGCGCCAGTGCAGCAGACATGTTTCCGCCGACGGAATTGCCGGCGATAGCGATGCGAGTGCCGTCGGCGCCAAACTCGTTCGCATGTGCCGCCACCCACTTCAACGCCGCGTAACTCTCGTCAAGCTGGGTTGGAAACTTCGCCGCGGGAAGGGGTGTGTATTCGACGAAGACGCCGATTTGTCCCGAGCCCACCACGAGGTCGCGCAACAGACGTTGATGGTTCTGGAAGTTACCGACGATCCAGACACCTCCATGGATGAAGAAAACCACCCCCGGGTTAGCGGCCGTATGCTCTGGTGTCATGATATAGATCTTTACCGTGCGACCATCCTCGGTAATCGTCTTTTCCACGGTAGTGACCCCAGACAAATCAACCGGGGTCTTGTTTTGAAGCCCAGTAAGGATATCTTGCGGTTTTGGTTGCGGCAGCTCCCAGAACGGGCTGCTGTCTTTGTTGAGCTCAGCCAGAAGCTCGCGCACTTGGGGATAAATGCGGGGGTCGCTAGCTGCATTCGGAGTTTGTGCTGTGGTGAGTTGAGTCATGACTGAGATTCCTCCTAGTGTGAAGATGACTATGCCTTTGGACCAATTCATTGGCGTTGTCCTTTCCGACGGGCAATCTGTGATGCCGAGTTACTTTTCATCTGTGTCCTCGCGCTGACAAAGAAAAGACACGAAATACTCGGAAATGGTTGAACTCCGGGCAGGCCTCGAGCGCAAACGAAGTGGACTCGCTCGAACCTGCGCGGAAGACGATTCGATTAGCTATAAAAGTAGCGAAGCAGCAAGATGCGAAAAAGACCTGTTTGGGTGGACTTTAAACCACCCGTTTGGATCCCGCGTCCGGCGCCGATCGCGTGGTAAGCTAGCCGCAACGTAATGCCAAGTTGGGGTTATCTATGCCGCGACAAGCTCTTCCCAGGCGGCTGGAACTAGCGAGTGTGTTGAGCGCAGCGTGGACGTGTCTTCTCGCGTTTGCCATGCTTTGCCCGCATGCGCTTGCACTGAACCCCGAGTGGAACATCTACCAGTTCGGCCATCGTGCCTGGAAGATTGATGACGGGTATCTGGGTAGCCGTATCAACGCTCTCGCACAGGATAAGGATGGCTATCTATGGATCGGTACTGCCAATGGGCTATTCCGCTTTGATGGCGTCCGGTTCACGCAATGGAATCTGCCGGAAGATTCTCCATCACTTGGTCTTGTGCTTTCGCTGCTCGTCGATCGCGATGGAAGCCTATGGATCGGCAGCGACCATGGATTGAGTCACTGGGACCATTCGCGGCTGACCCGCTACAAAGATCGCCCAGGAATCTTTGTGTACTCGATCGTGCAAGAAGAGAGTGGCGCAGTCTGGTTTGCTCCGGGTTCGTTCGCAGACAATGAAATGGATACTTTCTGCAGGGTTGCCAATGAGGGGATGACCTGTTTTGGAGAGAAAGATGGCTTACCTCCTTCGACCCCGAGCTTTAACTTTCTCCGCGATGCGTCCGGGGCTCTCTGGATGGCGAGGAGTGATTCGATTCTCACGTGGCGAGAAGGCGATGCAAAGGTCTATGACCTGAAGCAACTCAGAAATAACGCGAACCAGGGGGGCGTGGCAGGCCTCGCCGTCGATACAGACGGATCGCTGTTGGTCGGCGTCAGTAAGAAAGGCCCCGGCCTGGGACTGCAGCGGTTTCGCAACGGCCAATTTTCTACAGTCACCGCTCCGGGGTTCGACGGGAGTCGCCATAGAATCAGTTCACTTTTTGTCGATCAGCATCGTGCTCTGTGGATTTGCACTATGGACGAAGGCATTTATCGACTTTACCAAGGCCACGTGGACCATTTCGACCACTTGGAAGGACTCTCCGCAGATTTTGTTCGCACGATATTTGAAGATCACGAAGGCTCGATCTGGATTGCTACCAGCGAGGGTCTCGATCAGTTACGCGATCTTGGTGTGCAGAGCTTTTCAAGGACGGTTTATCCCAAAGCTAACGAGTTCGACAACCTTGTCACCCTGCCGGATGGGCGCATGTGGATTGGAGGCGAAGGCGCTCTCTACACTCTGGAGAAGGACAGCAATCAGTTCGTCTCGCAAGCCGAAGGCATCCAGGGCAAACAAGTTACAACTATCTTTGGCGACCGCGCCGGCCGTGTCTGGGTTGGCCTCGATAACACGCTCAACCTGTTCAATAATGGAAGATTTACGCCGGTCAAAATGTCGGACGGGCATCCGGTGGGCTTCATCGTTTCTATGGCGGAAGATGCGACGGGCAGCCTTTTTGCCATCACCACCGGCCTTTCTCGAACGTTGCTCTCTATCGACGCGAAGACTCTGAGAGCGTCAGCAGCGCTCCCGGCACTCGATGCCAGCAAGATCGCTGGAGATCTGCGCGAGGGGCTCTGGATCGGAACCAATACCGGGGGAATTCAGCATCTCTCTGCGGGGAAGATAACCAATTATCCGATCGCGTCTCAATCGAGCACCAGGATCGCGCAGCTTACCGTCACGCCTGGCGGCGAGGTTTTGGCCGCGGGCGATTTTGGCGTTGCTTTCCTGCATGACGGAGCGGTACATGTACTTGGCACCGCGAATGGCTTGCCATGCTCATACGTCAATAGCTTTCTTTTCGACGCGGCTGGCAATCTGTGGCTCTACATGGCATGCGGCCTCGCAGAACTTAGCGCGGCAGAGCTTGGGCGTTGGAGAGATAGCAATCACGTGGAACTTTCCCTACGCCTCTTCGATTCATCTGATGGGTTCAAGGTGTCTCTTCCACCATTTGAAGGAGCGGCGCGATCCGCTGATGGACGATTGTGGTTTAACAACCAGCAAGCACTATTGATGGTTGACCCAGAGCACATACATGTAAACTCCATACCTCCGCCGGTGCACATTCAGGCTATCCGCGCGGACTTCCGCGAACACGCTCTCGCAGAGAATATGAAACTTCCACCGCTGACACGCGATATCGAAATCGATCATGCGGCGTTGAGCTTTATCGCTCCCGAGAAGATTCGTTCGCGATACAGGCTCGCCGGCTTCGACCAGCAATGGCATGATGTTGGCTCGCGACGACAGGCCGTCTATATGAACCTGAAGCCAGGGACGTATTCATTTCAGGTGATTGCCGCAAATAACGATGGTGTATGGAATCTTCAGGGCGACACATTGCGCTTCACAATTCCGCCGAAGTTCTATCAGACGGACTGGTTCTTGGCTTGTCTGGTGCTGGCGGGTCTCGTGATGATCTATATCGCTTTCATCGTGCGGCTTCGCATTTCTACCAGACTGGTGGAAGGTCGAATGAACGAGAGGCTCTTAGAGCGGGACCGCATTGCTAGAGAATTGCATGACATATTGCTTCAGGGGTTTCAAGGAATTGTGCTGCGTTTACACGGAACGGCCAGGCTATTGCCAGATTCCAACCCTGCACGAATTTCTCTTGAGCACACCATGGACCGTGCGGATCAGATTCTCATTGATGGCCGCCGGAGCCTGCTGCAATTGCGCTCAAGCCCAAATACCGCACCCGCTATAGAAGAACAGTTGCGTCAAATCGTCGCCGATCTCCGGCAGCAGAACGAAATACCTTGTGAGATTCAAATACGGGGACAGGAGCGCGCTCTGAAACCTGCAGTGCAGGAAGAGCTGGTCGCGATGGTTCGCGAATCGCTGACGAATGCATTCCGCCACTCGAGAGCGACCGAGATTTTGGTCGGGTTAAACTTCAGTGCTGCGCGAGTTACCGTTCTTTGCAGGGACAATGGAGTTGGACTCCCATCTGCAGTGTTGAAGGCTGGCGCAGCAGAAGGGCATTGGGGGCTGGTGGGACTGAGGGAACGAGCCCAGAATCTGCGTGCCATGCTTGTTTTACGGGACAACGAGCCGCATGGAACAGTGGTTGAAATTGTGATCCGTGCTCGTGTTGCCTATGCCGGGCAGCGAGTGGCGGCAGCTAAGACGGCTGATGTAGAGGCGTGAAATGAAGACGAGGAACATCGAAAATACCCCTTCAGCCGCAGTGTTATTGCCCGCTGAGAGGACGGCATGAAACACGACGAAATCATTCGCATCCTGTGTGCCGACGATCATCCGTTGATTCGAGATGGAATCTCCTTCGCGCTCGGCACTGAAAACGGAATGGAGATTGTTGCCTATGCCGCGAATGGAAGTGAGGCTATTGACGGTTTCACACAACACGCGCCAGACGTCATTCTGATGGATTTGCAGATGCCGGAAACCAATGGCCTGCAGGCTCTGAAGGAGATCCGCCAGCTGGATCCAAGAGCAAAGTGCATCGTGCTGACGACCTACGGGGGAGATGTTCAGGCAGCTCGCGCACTGAAAGCCGGCGCAATGGGCTATCTACTTAAAACGATGATCCGGAAGCAGCTGGTAGACGCGATACGAACAGTGAATTCAGGGCGCAAATATATTCCGTATGAGATCGCAACAATGGTTGCGGAGAGCCTCGGCACAGAGGAACTCTCTCCACGAGAGCTAGATGTATTGCGCAGTATTGCGGCTGGAAATTCGAACAAGATGATCGCTGCGCGGCTCGGAATTTCGGAGAACACCGTAAAAGGTCATGTGAAGGAGGTTGTGGCAAAGCTGCAAGCCACGGACAGGGCCAACGCAGTGTTTCTGGCGATGCGTCGCGGACTGCTTAATAGATTCTGAGCGGAGACATCCTGCAGGTTCGATGGCAGCGCATCGGGTCACGGGAAGCAGATTACGGGCAATAAGTAAGCGTGATGAGCGTTTTCTTCGGTCGTGCTGTTCCGGGTGCGAACTCCTGTCCAACTATAACGCCGGAGTTCGTGGACTTGCACTGTGTGGACGATATCGACTTCTTCAAATCGGGTATAAGGCCATACAAGTAAATCTCATTGGAAGCAAAACTCGTATTTTGCCCGAGTACTCGGGGTACACCTACTGTGTCACTGGGATTAATCAGCCATAGCTGCGAGGCCGTCCCATTGCAAACGTAAATCTGCATGCCAAGCCCGGCAGTCGTCTGTCCACCAGGTACGTCCAGGCAGTAATTATTGGTACCGGACACTCTTGATTTCAGATTTACGGTGTAGGCAGGTCCAACGACTTCCCAGTTTTCGTTGCTAATGTTGTTGCACGTCCACTGCTGGACGGGCGTTCGATTAGTTGCCGAACCTCGGGCATCCAGGCAAAGCCCGCTTAGGGCATTCATCAGATGAAAATTGCCGTTTCCGACATTTATCAAGATCCACACTTGCGCGGCAGTCGCATCGCACGTCACCTGGACGATGGTCTCGCCCTGAAGCGTTGATTTATTGATTGGCTCGAGACAGTCCCTGTTCAAAGACGTGCGAATTGCAATAGGAGCGAGCAATCCCGCCGGCGGAGGAGGCACCTGGAACGCCAAGCCGGGCGCCCCTGATAACGCGACCGCAACAAAAGACATGGCGATACGAATCATTTGACTCATGATGCACCCCATCTCTAAGTGAGCTAACAGGATGGTGGCCAAAATCCACAAACTGTTTCAAGCTATCTTCGATCCGCAGCGCTCGAGGTATGCACATCGTCAGCGACGTTGCTTTTCTCCTTGGGCTCAGCCGTCCTTCTGACTACGCTCACCCGCCATCAAACGCGCCCAGCCTGGACTCTTCAATCGCCGGCTGGAGCTTTCGTGATCGTGATTCCAGTGCGCGAATACGGCGCAAGCGCCTTCTGTTTGGTCGTAGCGGCAACGATCATGCCGTTAACTTCTCCGAGCGGGGCAATGACATACGGTGAAACCGCGTTTAGTTTTTCAGGAGACGCTAAGACGATCGTTTCAGCGGCATGAGCGCATAGGGCCCTTTTCACGTGCGCTTCCTCGAAGTCGCCGGTCGTAAGACCGAATTCAGGATGGACGCCAGTCACGCCCATAAAGTAGGTGTCGGCGCGAATCCTGCCAATAGCTTCAATCGCCGACGCTCCCACCGACACGACGGAATGCTTAAATAACGTGCCGCCGATGAGAATCACTTCGATGTTCTTGTGTTCAACCAACTCGACAGCGATGGTTGGGCTATGCGTTACGACGGTCGCGTGCAGTCCGGCAGGGAATTGTCGCGCGATCTGAACCGCGGTCGTTCCTCCGTCAAGGATCACAACCTGGCCCTTGTGAACCATACCCGCTGCGGCACGCCCGATCATTCTTTTCTCGTCCGTTGCGACGTTAAGACGAAAGGAGAAATTCCCCGTTGCGGGTGAGGCAGGGAGAGCTCCGCCGTGAACCCGTTGGAGCAGGCCCTGCGCCGCCAGTTCTCTCAGGTCGCGGCGGATCGTGTCTTCGGAGAGTCCAAGTTCCCGGCTCAGTTCTTTTGCGATGACCTCGCCCGACCGGCTAAGAACGTCGAGGATGTGTTGTTTGCGGTGGCTGGTAAGCACCTAGCCACTATCGCATACTCGTGAACGCACTTGCACGAAATTACATGATATTGCACGATATAGCACGAACTGATATTGTGAGCATGGAGGCTCCCATGCACCGACCGAAGCCCCTGGTCATCTTGATTGCCGGTCCTTATCGTTCCGGCACGAACGGGGATTCTTCCCTGATCGCTCGAAACCTGAACCGGCTTGAATCGTTCGCTTTGTCGATCTACAAGGCAGGGCACATTCCCATGATCGGGGAATGGGTGGCGCTACCGCTCATTCGACAAGCCGGCTCGTCATCTCTTGAAGATGAGATTTCCGAGCAATATTTGTATCCAGTAGCCAGCCGGCTGTTGGAGCGATGCGATGCGGTGCTCCGCATCGAAGGAGAGTCGAAGGGCGCGGATGAGGACGTCCGAATCGCGCGCGAACGAGGGCTGCGAGTCTATTGGCGCGTGGAAGATGTGCCGGTTCTCACTGCGACGCAGGAGCAACCGTGAGCGATCTGAGCGATCGTGTACGCGTCCATTCCGTCGCGATACTTTCCGATGATTGGTATCTTCTGCAGAAGACGACATTTGATTTTCAGCGCAGCGACGGAACATGGCAGAGACAGTCTCGCGAAACCTATGATCGCGGGAATGGCGCGACGATCCTTCTTTACAACAGAGGGAAGGGGACGGTTATCCTGACGCGGCAGTTTCGCTATCCGGCATTTGTCAATGGATACAGGAATCTCCTGATCGAGACGCCCGCGGGACTGCTCGATGAACGTTCTCCGGAAGAGGCGATTCGCAAGGAAACCGCTGAAGAGACCGGATATGTGATCCACGATGTGCACAAAGTATTTGAAGCGTTCATGAGTCCAGGCTCGGTTACGGAAAAGCTCTATTTCTTTGTTGCGCAATACGATTCAGCAGAAAGGCAGCAGGATGGCGGCGGCGTACTCGAGGATGGAGAAGACATCGAGACCATCGAATTAGAGTTGGACGATGCCCTTAGCCGAATTGGGAGCGGCGAGATCAGGGACGGCAAGACTATCATGCTACTGCAATATGCAAAACTCCACCTGTTTTCTTGAGGGATGAGCGTACGCGTCAAGTAACGTTCCCGCGGCAAGGGACAAGGCAACATCCGAAGCCGATTCGTTGCCCAACCAACACTAGTGCGTGTTGCTACCGTTTGCAGACACTGTTTCTAGCCTCGGCGACGTAGAACAAGATGGCTTTCGGAGCGACAACGATTTCAGTCGGGCGCATCTTCTCGCCGGTCATGGGCGGTAGATCTCCGTTGGCCGCGACTGCCAGGATCTTGCCATTGAGCATCACTATCCTGGAATCTGTGCCCGCTGCGCTCAGAGTAAATGCTTCGCCCGCTGGCAGACTTATCTTCAACGGCGAGTCGCCAGCGTTGATAGCTAGAACAGTCGCTGCGCCGGGATGGTTCCGCGTGCACTGCGCAAAAAGATAAGCATCCTTTTGCGAAACGGTGCCGGCATCCAGCACGGTCGTGCCCATGAGCCTTCGCCACAGGATAGCCGCCCAATAATCCGCGCGGGGTTGGTAGGTTGCTTCATCGAGCAGGCCGTAGTCACTCGCAGCAAGTGTGTTATGCATTACTGTCTGAACTCCTGCCTGCGCGAGAGTGCCAAGTTGATACAGGTAACGAAACGTGTCAGCAAATGTTTGCGCATAGAGGTCGCCTCCGCACGCTGCCTGGGCCGTTTCGTTGAGCCATATAGGTTTGCCTGGCATGTACTTGTCTCGCAACGCAGCGTAGAAGTCGTATGCAGTGTTTGTGCGTTTCAGATATTCATCCGTCATGCCTTGAGTCGGATTCGCCTGAAACGGCGTGCCTGCGGTGCAACGGCGCGAGGCCGTGGGATAGGCGTGGTAGCTGAAGACGTCCCAGGCATCACCCGTCTGCTCTAACAAGCGCTCTGTCGGGAGCATGTTCGGTCCCGCGAGCTTGCCGATGACCGTACCTTCACCCACGCCCCCAGGGCCTAATAAAATTGTCTCTGGGGACACACGCTTCATCATGGCCTTCCACGTTTTCACATCGGCCGCAAACCGTTTACCGTCGTATCCCTTTTGTCCGCTTGCCCCTGGGAAAGTCGGCTCATTCATGTACTCCGCTGCGGCGATGCTGCCGCCCGCGGACTTGGTGAAGGCGATCCACTTCTCGGACAGTTCGGGTGTCCAGTTTCCCTGCGAATCGCGCGTACCGGCGCTGGTTGGCATATTGGTCACGATCCTGCCGTCGACAGCATTTGTGAAATCGATGACGCCCTTCCACTGTTGGCGCGTGAGCACGCCGCTGAAGCCTTCGGGAGGCTTCGCCGGGGCGGGTGCGTCAGAGTCTTGAAAGTAGGTCATGTTCGCCCATGACCCGCTGACACGCACGTAGGCAGGGCCCAGAGCCAAGGCCAGCTTGCGCAGCCGGGGATTCGAGAGATCAATCGGGGCGCGGTACGCAAATAGCGCGGGGTCGGTACCAACCTGTTCGGCGTTCGAGCGTTTCCTGGCCTCTTCAAGGAGTCCATAGGACTGCGCATCCATCGGCCGCCAGAAGCGGCCGCCGGTCACCTCCACCATTTCTACGTTATAGCTCTGGAAGCGTTCGTCAACGGAGCCGATTTTCTTCATTGAGGACGGATCAATCTTTACAACTTGGGCTACCGCAAACTGACACGTCACCATGCAGGCTGCCACTAATACTTTCATCGCGCCGTCTCCTTGGTATTGAGAAATCAACGCAATGATACAGGCGCATTTCCGTATTGTGCCGCGATAATGTTTGCCAAATGACATCCCGCTACGCCAAGTCGCCTGCCAATTCCGAATCCAACGGAAGGTGCCTCATCCTTCAGACTGACGTCGAGTGGTGTCCTACGTTTAGAGGGCTCTTCTGGATAGAGACTCCTCCTAACGATTCAGTTGTTTGTGCGCCTATTTCGATATGCCGTTACAATTTTGTAACTACGTTTGGGAAATAAGTGCTGAGGAGGCCTAGGATGGCTGAAAAAACAATAGTGGATAAGGCTGGAGAGACGATTGGTGTAGGGATAGCAATGGCATCAGATGTGGCAGGCGCGGTTAAAACGGCATTTGACGCAGCTGTTACTACGGTTACAGAGGTTCTAAAGAAGTCGCCTGCAAAGACGATTGCCAAGAAAGTGATAGCCAAAACGACTGCAAAGCCCACCTTGACGAAGAAGAGTGCTAAAAAGGTATCCGCGCAGAAAGGCGCGAGAAAAGCCGCGACCAAAAAGGCTGCCAAAAAGCCAGCCGCGAAGAAGGCAACTAAAAAAGTTGCAGCCAAAAAGAAGGCTACTAAGAAAGCTGTACAGAAGTCCGCGAAGAAGCTAGGGCGACGGCAGCAATAACTCGGAGGAAAAGATGGCACATGACAGGTCGAAGAAAAAGGCCGCCAAGAAGGTCGAGAAAGCGGTTAGGAAAGCTGTGAAGAAGGGTTTAACGGAGGACGCGGTAAAGAAAGCAGTAGGTGCTGGATTGACGAGAGCAACTGGGAAGAAGTCTGTCGCCAAGGCTGCTGCTGAGGATGCGCAGGCGGCGAAAAGAGCATAATATTGCGTCATCCAAATCTGCCAGGAGGGTCTTTGTAAAGACTACAAAGGGCCCTCGAGTCAAAGGGCGTGATCTATCTCGAAAGTGCGGGCAGCCTACGGTTGAGATTGAGAATACCTCCCCCGGACAAACTACCAGTAGATGCTGACGACGCGTAGGATGTCGGGAGGGCAGGCAGCATTGCCCGAATTGTTAAATGAGGGATATCTTTAACAGAATTGTTTGGGCGGATGCACAATGTGCTCTGCAAGTGGATTATGCATCCGCCCAATGGCTCGGCAGTGTTGATTGCCGCGTACCATCTGTTCAAACTTTTGCGTTCTACTTCATCGATTGAACTGGCATCGCAGTCATGGAGACTGCTTCTCGTAGAACGACGTCTTGAAGAAAGAATCGCAAGTAGCGGACTCTTAATCTAGAGTTGCTTCGATTCTTTGAGCAGCAACTAGCTTCTCGTAAGGCAGTAGGCGTATACTGCTGAAAACAAAGGAATCTAATAAGTATTGTTGGCAGTGTTCGTGTTTCGTATTCGCAACATCAACGCGGCGCAAGAGCAACAAGGGCGGCGTGAACGCCGGGTGCGTGAAGAATTTGCGTCTGATCAATGACACCGATGCGGACCAACCCGAAATGATTTCGAGTTGCTTGGTTGAAAAATGACTGTGTCTAAAAGCGGTGTTTTAGCTATTGCTTCTGTTGCTATGGCATCTGCGAGAATCTTAACTGGAGATATTAATGGATGGGATCGGTGTTCAGCTCCGGGCGGCCCGTATTCGATTGGGATATACCTTAAGAGAAGTAGAAGAGAGAAGCGCATCCCTGGCTCAGCAATGGGGAAACTCGGCCTATCGAATCTCAGCAAGTTGGCTTGATCGTGTCGAGCGGGAAAATCGTGATTTGTCTGCGACCAAGCTGATCGTGTTGGCTTTTATCTATAACCTGACCACCGACCAAATGCTTGCCTTGTGTCCGGGTGCCAACGAGGGTCCTGCTCGGCTCGAACAGGTGTCACGCCCCAACTCGACTCTTCTGCTGGCGGATGGGCCATTAGAGCAACACGCTAGAGTTTGGCTTCCTGACAAGTTCGTGACGGAACAGCCACCTGAGAACACAATGCTGGTGCCCTCCGATCAAGGAGTGCTTCCTGTTCATTTCCGACGGGGTGTTATCGGGCGACGCGATCGCACGATGGAACCGATGATCCTTCCCGGTTCTATTGTCTTAATAGACACTCAGAAGCGCGCGATCGCAGGTCGTAAGAACTGGACCAACGAGTTCGACCGGCCGATATATTTCCTCTATACCCATACTGGATATATCTGCGGCTTCTGCGAACTCGACAAAGATGCAGAGTGGTTAACTCTTGTGCCCCACATGCTTTCGTTTGAGTCCAACAAACGTTGGCGGTACAAAAAGGAAGTCGAGGTCGTTGGTACGGTAACGGGATTGTTCACTCGTCGAGTTGCGTAAAGGTCGATGAAAATGTCGGTTGAACCGCGATCTCGAAATGATTATCACAACGACCGTCGATCTTCGTCCTAGAGTGCCCTTTGAAGCTCTATCAAACCGGGGAAATTGCTTTTTTCATACAAGGCCAGGACGTTCTTGGTCATCAAATAATAAGTAGCGATCGCCCGTTGAGCATAATCAGGGAACGAATTTCGTAGCTTCCCGGTTTGGGATGCAGCGCGTAATCGACTCACGTGCCACTCGATCTCCCTCGCGTTGAGCCTCAGGCTTTCCGCAACCGCCAGTGCTTCCGGATACCATTGTTGAAGATAAAATGCTAGATCGATCAACACTGCACAATTCTGTTCAAGGACTTCAAGACCCTCCAACCCACCAATCAGGTCCCAGATGTCGGTTGCCGCGATTTGAGTACTCTCGCTGCTCTCTTGCGTATATCCGATGAGGTCAAGTGCAACAAGTTTCACATTGTCACGATCGACCGCCTCGATTCGTTTCAATAACTTGGTCCAGTCACCGTCGACCACGCCCCTCTTTCGAGAATGTCTACGAAGGGAGTAAATGGCTATTCCCAGCAATATAGCCAGGAAGATGACGATCCCGACGAGGAATATTAATTCATGGGAATTCATTGTTTTCTCCAAGCACGCAGTTTGCTGAGATCGTATTCGGTATGCTCCTGCAGGGCGTAGAGATTGGAACGCATGTCATCGGAGAGCTGCCGAGGTTCGGGAGCGGTCCGCCAGAGCATCACTATCCAATACCCAAGACAGCAAAGATAGGCGATCATTCGAACTTCCGAAAATATTGGCGCAATGCGAGATTCGATACCAAAAATGCTGTGACCGGCTTCAGTGAAGACCCCTATCAGGGAATATAGGCCAAGACCTTGTGAAATCCTTGCGACATGCGTCTTCCAGGGAAGCCCAATTTTCGCAGAAAGCACTAACATTCCGACAAACAGTTCGCTCATGAGGACGGAGGAAAAGAAATTTCCCTTCACGACGATGGCCTTAATCCAAATCTGAGCCGCAGGGGTTGCGAGAGCCGTGAGGAGGAGGCCAGCCACAATACTGATCCCGCCGATCGAAATGAGTTTTCCCCTGGCATCGGGAGCCCAACTGCCGATCGGACGAAACACTTTGCTGGCCATCTCATAGACTACGCAGAACTGCAGAGTCACATCAATGACAGCTAGCGACCAATAGAAGTAGAAGTATTCCTGTTTGGTGCCGTACTTCAATGTGAAATAGAGCACGACGGTGCGAAATACATTCGACAGGATTAAACAGGTAAAAAAAGGAAAATCCGGAGCACGGCGCCTGGTGATCAATACCACCAGCAGGGCAAGATGGCCGAAAAAGCCGGCAACCCAGAGCACGAAATTAAGACCACTCAGCTGCATCGCTCTCCTGTCGTGGGTGCCGGCTTGACCGTGTGTGCTCCGTTATCTTACGACAAATGTAAAAAAATAAGAATGATTTGGACGGTGCCAGTATAGGTCGGCTCAGGATCTGTCCCTGTAACAACCTGCGGCGTATCGGCGGGCGAATCTGCTACTGCAACAGCAGCGGGGAGAAGGATGGAAGCAAAGAGAAAGGAACGGGCGATTTTCTTAAACATTGATAAGTCTCCTTTTGTCGGCGCTGGCTTGCGCTGTGCGGAGACTAGAGCTTTTGCGCGTGAAATTAGATCGATTTTGCGTTCACGTTGCTAAAGAGAAAAAGCCAGGTCAAGTATCCGTGTTTTACGGGTCGCCCTCGAATCCTTGATCATTTGCAAATTTAGAGACCCAGGTCTATATCTTTGGTAAAAAAATTTCGAATAAGCAACAAAGATTAATATTGATTGACTCAATAGAAAAGCGCGAAGGTCGATCCATTAGAACAGAATTCGTATGGCTCAATAGGCTCAGAGGAAGTTATGGGCTGCCGGTTTTCGACGTGGGCTCCGAATAAAAACATCGCTTTGTCGGTGTTTTATCGTTTAAACAAAGAAGACGAGCGGCGCAAAGAATCGATTCTTTGCGCCGCTCGCTTAGTTCGAAACGCAACCCTGTTATTGGTTAGGAACTGTGTCGTTCGCAGCCGTGGTTTTGCCGTTGGTGACGAAGTAATAATCGTGCCAGTTCGTAACCGATGGGTCAGCACCGAGGTTGGTGAGTTCCAGCCGCAGTGCATCGTCGCTGTTTTGTGAGTTCACACCAGTTACTTGTGTGGTGATAACGTTGTCCGCGCCTTCGGCATTCAGGGCAGAGGTGGGCCACTGGAAGGCGACCCACTGGGTATAGCCGCTGAGTCCTGAGCGCTGAATCGCGTCGCTATTGAAGCTCGACGGTGGTGAATAAGACAGCGAGTTGGCGCCGTTGAGGGTAACCGTTTCTCTGCCTTGCGATGCAGATAGGGCCAGGGAGAGGACTACGAAGGCTTGCGATGAGGCTCCTGCTGGAGTGGCGAAGTGAATCTGCCAGGGAGGCGTCGGCGTATTGACACCGTTGGTACCGGAGTGGCCGGTCAGCGTGTTGACGTATGCGGGGATGCCGATGGCGTCGCCTAGACTGGTACATCCGACGTACTGGTATGCGTCGGTGGTGTCGTCGGAGGCATTGCAGGCGCCGCCGTAGAGTCCGGGATTGAAGCCGCCCCAGTGCGCGTAGTTCCATTTGCTGAGGTCGTTCGTCGCTGGGCCGGCAGGACCATCGGTGGCGTTGTAGATAACGGCCCCGCTGGTGGATGCGAAGTCGGCCCAGTAATTCCAGGCACCGTAGTACTCGCGGTCGTCATAACCTAATGGTCCGTCGGGGTAGTTTTGTGTGTAGTGACCATGCAGGAACTCGTGCGAGGAACGGTCCGGAGTTCCGATTGCCCAGACGGAGGTGCCGAAGTTCTCCGGAACGAAGCCTATGATCGGGAGCGCATTCATGTTGCCTGCCGTGACGACGACGTTGTCCTGCCTGTACTCGCCCCACTGCCCAAAATTCCAGATTGAGAGACGGTAGGTTCCGGGAACGACATTGGTGAAGGTTCCGGAACCGGTCGCGCTGATGTCGATCGTGTACTGGGGACTCATCGTGTTGTTTTCCTGATTGACACTGTTCTGGCTGAGGACGGCCCACGCTGTCCTGGGAGCGCCGGCGACGCCGTTTACCTGGATTGCGACCGAACCGCGGCCTGTGCTGGGAACGTAACCTTTCGATAGGAGCGTCGCTTCGTTGTCGTAAAAGTTAGTGAAGCTGGTGCCGGCTGCGACGGCGTCGTTGAACATATCGTCGGGGGACTGAATGGTACCGCCATTGATGGAGGAACTCGTGGACATGCCGAAGTGATTGATGCGCACGTAGAACGGTCCGTAGATGCGGCTCAGTTGCGTGCCTGCGGCGATCGACGTGGTTCCGACTCCCCCGGTTCGGTAGTGATTTGAGTTGGGCTCGATGGTCAGGATGTTGCCGGTGAGGCTGAGATTCTCTTTTGTCGGGCCGTCGATCATTGTGTCGTGGCCGGGAGTGAAGACTACCCACTGGCCGTATTGGCTACCAAAAAGTCCGTGGGCCTGGTGGAGGTACTCGTAGCTGGAGAAGTCGTATTTGACACAGTAGTGACGGTGGAAGCCCTGAGGGATCTGACCGTTCGGATAGGGAGAGAAGGCATTGGTCACACCGACCTGGGGATGGAGGTCGATGGTGTCGCGACCGGTTACGTCCTGGTCGTTGCGGCCGTTGTCGGAAGAGAAGCAGTCGTCAGTGGATGGAAGCGGCGTTGTTACGCCAGTGAACATGCTGAGGTCGGTGTCTCTCTGGTAGTAGTTCGTGAATGCGTTGACGTTGCCGCGCCAGATCCACTGCACCTGGCCGCCGATGGTGCCGGAACCGTTATTGACCAGCGTGCCGCCGGAGTTCATGACCTGTGCAGGATGATTGAGGCTGAAGTAGATGTGGATGCCAGGGTCGTTGGGGGTCACGACAAAGTGTTCCTCGTATTCGGTGGTGTTGGTGGGAGAGACGCCTGAAGCTGGGTAGGCGACCCACCAGTCGAGATAGGAAGAGCTCAGGTTGTAGCCGGGTACGGCGGTCACGGTGGTGAAGCCGGAGAGATCCATGTAGAAGCCCTTAGGTTCCTTGTTCGCGAAGGTGGCAGGGAGATTCGGGATGCCGGAGGGACCGGACCAGCCCTGGGGCAACGCGGTTCCACCGATGGCGCTTTCACCATTGAGCGGGTCGAACACGCTGCCATTGATGGTGGCGTTGCCGGGGCTGAAATCGATGAGCTGGTCTTGCGTGCCAGTGGGGACGATGCTCCAGATCGCGCCAGAGGTAGCGTTGTAATCAATGGTGAGTGCGCCGTTCTTAATGACCCAATCGACGGGATTGGTGGTGTCGATGCTGAGAGTTGGGGAGGTCCCCGCAAGGACCTGAAGTGTGGAGCAAGTGCCGCTTGAGAAGCTTACGCCGCCGTTGCTGGAACCGCTCAGAGAAACATAGTAGGTCCCGGCCGCGACTGAACCGGGGATCGCGAAGGACACTTTGTCGGTCGTTCCGATGATAGTGGTAACGGTTGTGGCCACTGCGGTGGTTGGTGATCCACCGCAGCTGGTTGCGAGAGAGACGAGGACGTTTGCGGGCGCGATGCCACCAGAGGGAAAGCCGGATCCGGTGACGCTAACGGTAGAGGTTCCGGCTGTGCCTGAGCTGGGACTGGTGACGGCGTTGAGCTTCACAGTCGACTGCGCGTGAGCTGACGCGGGAAGGAGCAGGACCGGTAGGCAAAGACCGAGCACGGCGCCGAACAGTCGCTTTGAGGTGAGCGCCCGGCGGCGGCCCACATGAGCAAGGATGATCATGAACAGACCGGTTGCTAGCAATAACCAGGTTGAGGGCTCCGGGGTAGTGACAGCGTTGATGATGGCGAGATCTCCGTCGGTGAGACCGCTGGGGTCGTCGATCGTCGCACTGAAGGTATAGAACACTAACTCGCTGGAGCCATCATTCAGAGTGAGGTTCTGCGTGCTGAAGATACCTGTGAGAACTGCCGAGGTTGCATCGAACAGCCCGGTTGGGGCACCTGAGAGAGTTGAGAGCTGTTTCCCGTCTAGAGAGAGTCCATCAGAGTCCAAGGTGAAGTACGAAGGGCCTAAGACGAGTGATTGACCGCCGAGATAGTTGACTGTAAGGCTTAGATCGGTCAGCGACAGAGGCGTAGAGATGGGAAAGGTCGTGTCAGGAAATGTGGATGCGTTTGCGCCTGTGAAATTGACGATATCAACCTGCGCCACATTGGCTCCGGTGACATCGTAGCTTATGAATCCAACAGGAATAGGGGTGAATGGGGCCAAATTGTCTGCATTTGCAGAAATTGATAGCGATGCGAGAACAAACATCGCGGCCAGCAGCCGTGTCAGTACCTTGTGCATGGATCCTCCGAGTCGGTCTGATTGGTAAAACGAGGCAATTTATGCACCCGCCAATCAACGTGCCTGAGTGGCAACTCGGAAAATGAATCAAGAAATTGTGTATCTATTGCATTAATTGTTCCCTGATGGAAACAATTTCAGGTGAGAAGCACGCTACACGTGCGTTTCTAAAATTGTCAAGATGCTGTCTCGATTTATTTTCGATCACACACAAGAACACCAGGTCTACTTCAGCCAGCGCGCCGATCTGGCGTTGCAGCTCGGGATAAATCTCATCCCGCGCCGCGATGTTGGCCCATTCGATCAATCGAAGATTGAGCGGCATAACGTTCGCCGATCGAACGACGGCAATGTTTGCTCCAGCAGAGACTGAGTTCTCGTCAGCACATGTGCTCCGGTACGCAGCAAGAATCTGGCGGAGATCATGGAGAAACGACTCGAAACAGCTGCAATTTCCTGACCGTAAGCAAGCCATTGGATGATTAGCAATCCAGTAAGCAGTTGCTAACGGGAAATCCTCTGCATGCCGATAGTGAGAAATGTGCTTGTCTCGGAAGCGCAATGCCGAGACTTTGCCGGTTTGGCGTGAATCACCCACGAATCGCCAATCAATGGCTGTTCACGCTTTCTGTTTGCAGATAGGGGTTTTGAATGACGACAAAGAGGGAACACCTTTCGCTTTGGGCCGCTAAACGTAATATGCCAACGGCAACGACTTCCTTTTCGCTCAACAAGGAAACGCCGCACCAAGGGACGAAAACCGGGAAGCCGGCCGCGGCTATTTCAAAATTCACGAGTATGCTTTTTATCTGCTCTTGCGTTCTGCTGTTTCCTCTGGAACAGGTCTTTGCCCAGTCGGCATTTGTCTTCCCGTCCAGCGTAACGGTTGGAGGAACTCTTTCGACGAGTGCGACTGTAACGGTCGAGTCCCCCGGCAATCTTGCCTCCATCCAGGTGCTTACACAAGGAGTTGCCAATCTCGATTTCATCGCATCAGGGGGAAGTACCTGTCTGCTTGCTTCGTACACATCAGGACAGACCTGCACCGTATCGGTCACTTTTTCACCGAAATATCCCGGTCTCCGCCTTGGTGCAATCCAGTTGATTGCCGACGATGGCCACATCATGGCGACGCAATTTCTTTCCGGTGTTGGAACAGGAGGTCTGAGCGTGATGGTCCCAGGACAGATCGTCACTCTGGCAGGGGATGGGTGCCTTAGTGATGGTTCTTGCCCAACCAGTGGGAGCACGCCAGCTACTCAATCGGCTTTGAAACTCCCGCTTGGAGAGACAACTGATGCTGCAGGAATGCTTTATGTCTCGGATACAGGCGGGAACCGGATTCGAAAAATTGATCTGGCCGGCAACATCACAACGATCGCAAACATCAACGGGATCGCGGGCTTGACTGGAGATGGTGGATCCGCAGTGTTCGCACAGATTGATCAGCCATCATCAATCGCAATCGATGGGGCAGGGAACGTCATCTTTGCGGATACAGGGAATAACGTAATCCGAAAGATCAACGCTGTAACTGGGTATATTTCGACTATCGCTGGCACTCTTGGAAGCAGCGGATACACCGGAGATGGGCACTCCGCCACTTCCGCTTTGCTTTCATCCCCATTTGGAATTGCTTTTGACGCGGGTGGAAATCTATATATCGCGGATACAGGCAACAACTGTATCCGCAAGATTGATGCCTCGACCCTCAACATCACGACGATCGCCGGAAACGGAACCGCAGGATTTTCAGGGGATGGTGGCGCAGCGGCTTCAGCTCAATTCGCGCAACCATGGGGACTCACAGTTGCGTTGAATGGCAACGTCTATATTGCTGATTTTGGCAACAACCGCGTTCGCAAGATCGATATTGCAACTGGAATTGTTACTACCGTGGCGGGCAACGGGAACAGCAGTTACACAGGCGATGGGGGTGGGGCGACCGCGGCGACATTGAATAGCCCCACTGCAGTCGTGACTGATCCAGCTGGAAATCTATATATCGCTGACTCAGAAAATAATGCCATTCGTAAGGTCAATGGCGTGACAGGAGAAATCGCGACGATTGCCGGTAACGGCACTGCTCTCTTCGGTGGAGATGGCTTCAGTGCGACACTTGCCGGGCTCTATAAGCCCTATTCCCTATATCTCGATGGAGCCGGCAATCTCTTTCTCGCCGATCGCCTGGATCTCCGGATTCGTGAAATCAGCGCGACTACAGCAAGTTTGCAATACCCAACAATGAAGGAAGGGAAGACCTCAGCTCCAATTGCTCAAAAGCTGGAAAACGACGGTAATGCGCCCCTCCAGCTTTCCGATCTGATGGCTGAACCAGCCACTAGCAACGCAGCACTGGACTCCAACCCCACTGACCCTATCACGACAACATGTTCAACATCCCAACCTCTCGCCGCGGACAGCAATTGCATTTTGGCTGTTGAGTTTACACCAGTTTCTGTAGGCGCTCCGGGTACAGGCGCTTTGTCCGTAACCTCAGACTCGGGCAACAGTCCAGTGGGAATTGATCTATCAGGTACGGTACTTTCCGTCGATCCCAGCTCTACTACTGTCATATCGAGCCTTAATCCGGCAGCCGTAGGAATGGCGGTCACTTTTACTGCTCATATTGCGAGTCCCAATCAAGTCACAGGAACAGTTCAGTTTTTCGATGGGTCCACTCCAATAGGAGTTCCTCAGCCTGTTGATTCACTTTCAAATACGTCCACTATTACCACCTCATTTTCCGTCCTTCAATCTCACACCATCACAGCGATCTACAGTGGTGACAATTCGAATGCCGTCAGCAATCCCAATCACCCGCTGATCCAGGTTGTTCAACAAGCAACGAATCTCAATGTAATCCCCAGCGCGAACCCCACAGTCGAGTTCGCTTCGTTGACCTTTGCGGCAAGTGTGACGGGCTGGGCAATAGCCCCGGTTGGCTTCATTTCATTTACAGACGGTTCAACTCCGCTTGGTTCGGCAACTCTGGACAGTAGTGGTATTGCCCACCTCTCGGTCCCTCAACTCGCAGTTGGCGCACACAATATTACAGCTACGTTTGCGGGCGATGCGAACGACTTCACCAGTCAATACTCCTTTGTCCAAACGATCAGCCTGGCTCCTACATCAACTACGTTGGCTACCAGCACCGCGGTTGCGCAGTTCGCAGCTCCGATTACGATGACCGCAACGGTAAGCGGAGTTAGCGCCTCAACGCCGACTGGCAATGTCAACTTCATCGATGGGACCACCGTCATCGCCACGTTACCACTCAATGCGCTTGGCGTTGCGGTGTATGTTAACTCGTCCTTGACTGCTGGCACCCATACGATCACTGCGGCCTACCAGGGTGACGCAAACTATGGCGGTAGTACATCAACCCAGATCATTACGGAAACCATCTCTCAGACTCCGACGACGACGACACTTTCGACGAATACGACGAACTCGATCTCAGGACGGCCCGTACTCCTGTCAGCCGCCGTCACGGTCGGTGCAGGAAGCCTTCCGACTGGTTCGGTTGCTTTCATGAACGGAAATATCTTGCTCGGAAACGTGCTCGTCGCTCAAGGGCAGGCCTCTCTGAGTGTCTCCAATCTAAGTGTCGGAACAGATCAGGTCACCGCAATTTATAGTGGCGACTCAAACGACATTTCAAGCAGGTCCCAGGCGATTTCGATCACGGTCTTACAGACTCCTACGTCGACGACCGTTTCCTCCAGTCAGAGTCCGCTCCCCACCCTCACCCCAGTCGTGATTTCTGCAAAAGTCTCCAACGGAGGCTCCATCTCTCCGACGGGCTTGGTGACATTCTCAGAAGATTCCATGTCGATCGGCGTTGGCACCCTCGATGCAACAGGCACCGCCACGATTTCAATTCCTTCGTTGCCCGCCGGATCTCACAATTTTGCTGCGAGCTATGCTGGGGATAGTCTCGACATCCCAAGCTTGTCCGCACCTTTTGTTCTGGACGTCCAGCCGCGTTCTACTACTGACGTCCTTACGACTTCGGCCTCGTCGCTCGATGGTGGGCAACAGCTCACGCTGATCTCAGTTGTACGGCCCGCGGGGAGTGCACCTGCTACCGGACCAACTGGCAATGTAACGTTTCTTTCAGGGACGACGAAATTAGCAACCGCTACTGTGGATTCAACTGGTGTTGCCACCGTCACGGTCATTCTGTCGGGATCTAACGCAACAATCTCGTCGACCTACAATGGCGACCCCAACTATTCTGCATCCTCTTCTTCCAAGGTCGAGGTTGCGATCGGTCCGGCACCTAATTTCAATCTTGACGCGACACCAACCACTTGGCAAATGCAGACCAAACAGTACTCCACGGTGAAACTCACGCTCACATCGGTGAAAAGCTTTACGGATTCTTTTTCGCTTGGATGCCTTGGTCTTCCCAAAAATGCGACTTGCACATTTTCGGAAGATCACACGGAATTGCCTGCCGGGGGGATTAAGACAGTTACAGTAACGGTCGATACCGGTTCACCACTGTTAGGTGGTACTCAAGCTCACAGTGATAACCGTTCCTCAAGCCTGATTGCAGCTTGCTCGATCCCATTCTTCTTTGTCCTAGGTCTAGTGGGATTGCGTGCCCGACGTCTTCGTTTGATCGGCCACTTCCTCATTTTGTTCGGATTGGGACTTCTGGTGTCCGGGGTCTCAGCTTGCGGAAGCATGGAAAACAACGGTACGCCCCCCGGCACATACGGCTTCATGGTTACTGCGACCGGCCGCACGGGTGTCTCGCAGTTCGTCAATTTGGACATGACCATCACCAAATAGGTGCGCCATTTCATGAAGAAGATACTTTGTATTGCTTTAGTCGTCTTCGCGGGGCTTCTTTCTGCGCGACAAGCCGCCGGCCAGGCGCTGCCTACCGCAACTGCACCTGGCGCGTACATTTCGCTTGGCACAACATATTCCTTCTTCGAGTCCGGCTACGGACAACAGAAGGTTTTCGGCGGAGGAATATACGTAGACATCAATCCGATACGGGCAATTGGTCTTGAAGCTGAAGGACGATGGCTCAAGCAAACCGCATCCCCCAGTATTCGGGAGTCTACATATCTCATTGGACCTCGAGTTCAGCTTCGCCGAGGACCGTACACGCCGTATGTCAAGACTCTAGTTGGCGGAAGCCACTTCGAGTTCCCTTATGAAACGGCACATGGCCGATATTTTGTGATCGCGCCGGGAGCAGGAGTTGACCTCATGATTGGTAACGATCTGAAAATCCGATTAATTGATGTGGAATATCAGCAGTGGCCGCAGTTCACATTTGGCACCATCAGCCCCTACGGCATTAGTTGCGGGTTTAGCTATCGCGTTTTCAACGGAAGCCGATAGGCGCGAAGATCAGTAGCCGTTTTTTAGGACGTTGTAGTTAAAGGTTATGGAGCTGATGGTTCTTGGGCTCATTGTGCTTCCTGAACTCCGCCACCTCTTGTTCAAGACAAGGCGGACAGCGTCGGCTGATTACCCAGAGCTAAGATTTCGATTTGATTTGCCGATAACAAATCAAGAAACGTAGGTGGAAATGCCGATCAATCTGTTCACCGCTCGGGTGATCAGAGGTTGCATCGAGCCCGCCAGATGGGCATTAGCTCCGATCCACAGAGAGGGATATTTCATGCGTGTCAGATTTTTCTTGATACTCTTCATAGGCTTGGCGTGGACGCTATCTGCCGAGGGAGCCACGCAAGCCCATATTGTCCAGGTTGTTCATCAGGCCCCTACGACAACCACCGTCCTGGTGAACGGGGCCCCAAACACTGGAACCAATATGGTTTCGCTTAGTATGCAGGTCGTTTCCACAAACGGCTTGGTCGTTCCTAATGGGGCTATTTCCATCTCCGATGGAGACACCGTGCTGGGGGCTTTTGGGGTTGCCAGTGGTATGGCGGGTGGAGTTGTCAGTATCGCCTCCGCTGGAACGCACTTACTCATAGGGTGTTACTTAAATACGGACAACTACGCGCCAAGCTGCAGCGCACCGGTAGCGGTTACATTGACGTCACCGTCAGGACCAGGCTCTCCGACTTCGCCTCTGCCTCCGACCTCGCCTACTTCTCCGACCTCGCCCACTGCTCCGTCCTCGCCGACTCCTCCAACTTCACCGGCGCCCCCGACCTCACCTACTCCTCCAAGTTCACCCGCTCCTCCAACTTCTCCGGCGCCACCGAGTTCACCAACGGGCCTTTATCAACTTCAACAAGGGACGGCTTCTTCTGTGATCGACGCGCCACACCCGTTTATCGATAAGCTGTCAGTCATACCCAGTAAGAACTTCGTTGGCGTGGTACAGCTTTCTTGTCGAGTTTCGGCTTACAAATGTGAACTTTCCCCATCCTCCCTCACATTCTCAGGCGATGGCAAAACGCAAACCATCCAGGTGTCGTTTATTCCATCAGCCACGGCTCTCGGGGGTCTCTTCGGTCTATCAATCTTTGGAGTAGTGGGCGTCAGATCCAAAAGATACCCCATCTCTAAAAAACTGATCCTGATAGTAGCGGTCTGTACTCTCATTGGCTTGGCAGGTTGTGGCCCTACCATCGCAGTTCCATTCGGTGCGGAAAACTACACGATGCTGGTCAGTTCATCTTCGGGAACGTACAGCCAGGCCGTCACATACCAAATACGAGTTGATACTGCCGGCACTAAGCCATAATTGATTCGTGAATGTGAATCATTTGCATTGACTCGAACGAAAAAAGGAAATGGGTCAACGGTTGGACGCGAGTGTTGAGCATCTGGCTGAGAGGGCGCATTCGGAGTTCCGTGTTACGATGACGCGCCATCTCACAATGGCTGAATTCGCACTAGGGAATTGCAGTCCATCGAGCGGGACAATAGCAACGAGTGAGTAACTCTCGCTTTCTGTTTTGCCCTGGCTCGGCACGGTGGAAACCGGTGAAAGTATTCACTCCTCGCATAAGAGAAGGGAACTGGCAGAAATCGCTCGTCCCTTGTCTATGGAGCAAATATCACGCTGATGCCGTAGTTTATTGTTGCAGAAGACTATCTCCCTTAATTTGGATGTCTAATGAGTGATGCCGCTTATGCTTCATCCCAGCGGCAGTGAGAATAACGCGTAAAGCACGAGCGTTTCTACCCTGTTTCCCAATGACCTTTCCAGCATCTGAAGGGGCTACCTGAAGCCGATAGACTATTCCGCCTTGGTATTCAAGTCGATCAACCGTCACTTCCTCCGGCTTATCTACCAAGCAGCACGCAATGTTCTCCACTAAAGTCTTAATTTCGTCAGGTCCGTTGATCATTTTAATGAAGAGAATAGCATTTTGGGCTCGAGAGGTAATCTGCACCTTTTCCCGGCAGCAATAAATCAATTAGCAAATCCCACATCGGTGGGATGCTGGGTCTCGCAGCAATTATGCGATGATGAGATGTTGTCGGACTTATCGAAGCGGCGATCAATTGATCTTCTGATTTTCGGAGTCTGGCAACATCTTTATCCAATTCCTGCACGCAGAGATGTCTACAGCATGAGTGAGCAGTTGAGCAGTACAGCCTCTAGAATGTTGTTTTCTCGTACTACGGGAAAGCAGTCGCTCCCCCTTCCCAATCCCAATTTTGATTCGCAGCGCGGATTCCTCGACGACGAGGAACAAAATCTTTTTGCCAGAGTCTCTACAAATCAAATGGAATATCGGTTTCGTCTTCTGATCGTGGACGAAAGTCCGGAAATCCGCGGGGCCTGCGCTAAGACAGCTGAACACCTCGACTTTATTGTTGAAGAGTCATTCGATATAAGTAGCGCGAGCACGATCTTAAAGGAGAGGATATTCGATATTCTCCTTATCGACGTAACCGCCATTAACGCTCAAGATCAGGCACTTTTGGATGAAATTAGGTTGATTCAACCGCCTGTTCTAATTGTTGCGATGAGTGCCTGCGCGACGATCGCATCTGCAGTAGAAGGGATGAAACGCGGATACTGGGACTATCTATCAAAACCCATTCCCCTGCATATCCTGTCAGAGTCCCTGACCCGCGCGGCGAAGCGAAGGCACTTCGATTTAGAACGGAATGAATTGCAGAAATCGTTGTCGCCAAAGGCAAGAATGAGCGACGTCCTAGGCAGATCTCCAGAGATGGAAAAGCTCTATCACTTCTTATCGAAAGTTGCTGAGTCGAAAAATCCGGTGATGATCCTGGGCGAGCCTGGCACAGGTAGGCCCCTGCTGGCAGAATCCATCCACTCAAATAGCTCGCTCGCTGCCAAACCCTTCGTCTCAGTTGACTGTAAAATTCTCGGCTCTGCCTTGCTCGAATCTGAGCTGTTCGGTCAGGTCGTAGGGAACGGTCCGGCGAAAGGAGGCCTGCTTCAGTCTCCAGAGGGGGGAACCCTCTTTTTGGACGAGATCACGTATATGTCCTTAGATCTGCAAAAGAAGTTGGCAAGCACCCTCAAAGACAAAGTCATTTGGCCAGGTGAGGGAATAGAACGAGTGCCGACAAGCGTCAGTGTCAGGATTATAGCGGCGACAGACCGTGATCTGAC
>Ga0206901_1003_pt1 | contig 72505 bp, 68 predicted proteins | sample Alteio_BWOrgHeat_47_FD_152936 | JGI IMG/M metagenome (GOLD analysis project Ga0206901, IMG submission 152936) | Enriched cells from forest soil in Barre Woods Harvard Forest LTER site, Petersham, Massachusetts, United States -... | ecosystem: Environmental > Terrestrial > Soil > Temperate forest >...
CGATCTGGACTACTGCGAGGGCCTGGCCCTGAGGCACTCTTTGTGACAGGGCACGGGCAGGGTCGGCTGCACGGCCTAAGGCGAAGTTGGAGATGTTGAGGCCATGTTCGCCAAGGATGGTGCCGATGCGGCCGACAACTCCAGGGACGTCGTGGTTGCGGATCGCGACGAGGGTGCCATGGAGGGGGGCCTCGATGTCGATACCGTCGTAGCTGAGGAGACGTGGAGAGTTGCCGTGCAGGACGGTGGCGGAGGCGCTGGTGTCGCCGTCCGAGGAGTGCAGGACGAGTTTGAGAGCGGAGCCTACGCCTCCAGTGGCGAACTCCTTTTTGTCTTCCTGGATGCGGATGCCGCGTTCGTGGGCGACGGAGGCTGCGTTAATGCGGTTCGCGCTCGTAGCCTCACCGTCGGTGCCGTTGAATATGCCGGCAATCGCTGCGTTCCGGATGAGGTCGGTTTTGCCAGTGGCAAGGCGGCCGGTGTAGGTGATCTGAATGTTCTCGAGGTTGCCGGGCGTTGCGTGAGAGAGGAAGTGACCGAGGCGTTCGGCCATCTCGATGTAGGGAGCGACCTCGACGTATTCTTCGTGCGAGAGGGACGGGAGATTGACGGCGTTCTGAACGACTCCGAGCTTTAGGTAATCGCGGACCTGCATGGCGAGCTGGATACCGATGGCTTCCTGAGCCTCGTCAGTTGCGCCGGCGATGTGCGGGGAGAGGATCACATTGTCCAAGTCAAAGAACGGAGATTCCTTGAGTGGTTCCTGATGGAAGACGTCGAGGGCTGCTCCGGCTACGTGACCGGATTTAACGGCATCGGCGAGGGCCTGTTCCACAATGAGTTCACCACGGGCACAGTTGATGATGCGGATGCCCTTCTTCATGATGCGGATGGAGGTCTGGTTGATGAGGCCCTCCGTTTGGGTGGTGAGGCCTACGTGCAGAGTGAGGTAGTCGGAGGATTTGAAGATCTCGTCGATGGGGACGAGAGCTACGTTATTCTCCCGGGCGATAACGGGGGCGACGAAGGGATCATAGCCGATGAGGTGCATGCCGAAGCTTGCGGCGCGGCGGGCGACTTCGAGGCCGATGCGGCCGAGGCCTACGATGCCGAGGGTTTTGCCGCGGAGTTCGGAGCCCTGAAGCGATTTTTTCTCCCACTTTGCAGCATGCATAGTGGAGTTTGCGCGGGGGATGGCCCGGGCCAGCGAGATCATGAGACCGAGGGTGAGTTCGGCTACGGCCACGGCGTTCGCACCGGGGGTGTTCATGACGACGATTCCGCGGTGAGTGGCGGCGTCGGTGTCGATATTGTCTACGCCTACACCAGCGCGGCCGATAATGCGGAGCTTGGGGGCGGATTCGAGGAGTTTTGCGTCGGCTTGTACGGCGGAGCGGACGACGAGGGCATCGGCGTCAGCGAGTTCGGCAGCCAGACCGCTCTTAATCTGGTCGGGGGTGACGATCTGCCAGCCCGGTTCCTGTTGGAAGACGGCGAGAGTGGCGGGGGAGACTTTTTCGGCGAGAACGATCTTCAAATTGACCTCAGAGAGGTGGGGTACCCCACCGGCATAAAAGTGGCTAAAGTCTTCCAGATACAAGGCTTAGGTCTGGACTTGGTGGTCGATGGAAGTTCAAAGTCCTGTAAAAACTGGATGTTGCTCTGCAAAGTCTTGAAAAATATTGAGTTAAAACGGGGGCGCGACGCTGTAATGTCCGCTCTCTCCTCATTGTAGCCAATTCGGAGGTATCGTTCTGTCAAGCGAGGAAGATTCGGGTAGCTGTCCGGCTGAAAACTATTTCGTGGCGTCTGCGCTAGCAAGTGGGACTCGATTACGCACCGCTGACACGACTTGCAACAATGCTTGTATGACCGCTTCAGGCTGATATAGATGAATTTCATGCCCGCTACCGGCGGCGGTGATATGCACGGTATTCGAACTTAAAAAATCGAGACATGCGGCGGCGCTGCTGTGAGAGAGGCAATCATCCTTTCCAAGGACTGGATTGCTCGATACAACAATCACTGGAAGGCGTCCGAGCACTGGCGATGAGGCGTTCTTTGCTTCGTCGAATTCTTTCAGGAATTCTCTGCGCCACGAAAGCGTCGCTTCCGGACCAGTAGTGGCAGGATTGAAACGTCTCCAATGCGTTTGATCAAGCCACAAGCGGTCCTGCTGCAGGTTTGGCGGTAGCCGGTCAAATGGCTCACCTTCGTGGGTAGGTTCGGGCCCTTTTGCCGAAGCAGGTAGCGGGAATACGGATCGTATCTCTTCTTCTGTGAGATCCCAGATCAGGCTGCCTTTTTCTTTTACGTTCATACCGATATGGTTTGAACTGTTCGTGAAAACCAGAGCGGCGACTTCTTTCGGGAACGCTCGTTGGTAAGCACGGATGAAAGCGCCGCCAACTGATGCACCCACGAGCACGTATGGCCCTCTCTCTTTTGCCATCAAGAGAAGGGTATGGAGATCAGCGCTGGTCTGTTCGACTGCTTCGTCGGCCGGTCCAGAATCGCTCCAGCCAAGCCCAGCACGGTCATAGAGCAAACTCTTGTTTGTAAAGCAATGCGGGGTTGCGCCAGAGCCCAATCAATCGCGTAAGCGTCGCCGCCCGCCTCTAATATGACCGCGGGACGTCCGCTGCCGCCGCAATTGAGGTGGAGTTTTCGGCCACCGATGTCGACCAGACGGCCTGGAGGCTGATGAGATGGCTCCGTCGCCTGGGAGTGCAGGTGCGGGACAGCAACGCACCACATGATTGCTGCACATAGAACACGCATACGCCTCGTCGCCTTCGAAAGGTCCGATCGTTGGCTTTTCGATTAGACAGCGCGAAAGAAACAGAGTTAGGTTTACTGCTGCAATGAGTCAATGGAAGAGGAATTAGGAATTTGCTTCGTTTTTCTTCCGCAAAGCTTCCTTCAAGCCGTCTGCGCATCACCAGGGCTCCGTTTCCTGAGCCACCGGGCTGAGTCTTAACAAGTGAGAAAATAGATGTATCGTGCAATCGTTCGAGCCTTCGACCGATGGAACATTTTGTTCGCAACGCGCGCTCCTACCGTTTCGACATCTTCACGCTGGATGTCAGAACGGGTGAACTTACCCGTGGAGGGGTGCGCCTTCCTTTGCGTGAGCAATCGCTCCAACTTCTGCTGGTTCTGTTGGAACAGCCGGGAGAACTGGTAACCCGTGAAGTCCTGGTGAGCCGCCTATGGCCTGCTGGCACGTTTGTGGACTTCGACCGTGGACTGAACAAGGCGATCAATTACTTGAGGGAAACGCTGGGAGACTCTGCTGACGAGCCTCGCTTCGTTGAAACCTTGCCGCGCAAGGGCTACCGGTTTATCGCACCTGTGACGCGGGATGATGCAACGTTAGAGGAAACCGCGCCAGCGCGTCGCCGTCGGAAATCGCGTACATGGATGATCGCGTTGGGAACGGCTGCTGTATGTTTTGGAATCCTGCTTGGAGTTTTGCTAGGTGCCAACGTCGGCGGTGCGAGGGACTGGGTGGCGATGCGATGGCGATCGACGCCACAGATTTCAGCACTGGCTGTCATTCCGCTTGAGAATCTGTCACGCGATCCCGAACAGGAGTACTTCGCGGACGGTATTACAGACGATCTCATCACGAACCTCGCGAAGGTCAGCAATGTTCGCATCAGCTCCCGTACTTCGATTATTCGCTACAAGGGCACGAAGAAGAGCATCAAGGATATAGGGCGTGAACTGCATGTCGACGCTGTGGTGGAAGGTACGGTGATGCGCTCAGGCAACCGTATCAGGATCACGGCACAGTTGATTCAGGTTTCGACCGATATGCATCTGTGGGCTGAGGCTTATGAGCGAGACGTCAGCGAGATTCTTACGGTGCAAAACGAAGTGGCGACCGATATCGCGCGGCGAGTCAGCGCACTCGTGAGGCCTCTTGGTCGCGCTCCACGAGTCAATCCGGAGGCGTATGGTTCCTACCTGAAAGGAAGGTATTTTTTTTACCAGTACACGAACCTTGGATGGCAGCAGTCGATTGACAGCTTCAACCGAGCGGTTGCGAGCGATCCAAATTTTGCTCTTGCTTATTCGGGACTGGCGGACGCGTATCTCGTGGCGGGTGCATACAACGCAATCCGAAGTACCGAGGCACTGGCGCACGGGAAAGCTGCCGCAGCTCACGCTCTGGAACTGGACGGCAATCTGGCGGCCGCGCACTATGCCCTGGCAACCGCGTATGCGTGGTATGACTGGGACTGGAAAAACGCAGAGAAAGAGTTTCAGCGGGCTCTTGAGCTGGATCCTAACGACGCCTTGGGGCGGAACTGGTATGGAGGATATCTGTCATTGCGGGGACGTCACGATGAAGCGGTCGATGAGCACGAGCGGGCGCGACAGTTGGATCCATTTTCTCTAATCATCAACGCCAATCTGGCGCGCTCGTTATATTGGGCGCGTCGCTATGACGAAGCGATCGTGCAGGCACGGAGGACACTTCAAATGGATCCTCGATTTTACGTCGCGCTGTTTTGGCTGGAAGGGTCGTTGCGTCATAAGAACCTCTACCGCGAGGCTGTCGCTTTGCGGCTTGCAATTTCGACACCCGAGCGAGCTCAGAGCATTGAACATACTTTTAAGATGGGGGGATTTCAAGCGGTTCTTCGCGAGGACGGGGAGAACTTCAAGAACAATGGAGAGCTTATTTCGGCGGCGCGGTGTTTTGCCCAAATTGGCGAGAAGAATGAGGCGCTCAGCTTGCTAGAGGATTGCTATGAGCACCGGTGCTCGTCGATGGCTACGCTTAAGGCAGAGCCCGACTTCGACGTATTACGTTCGGAGATTCGATTTCAGAGCCTGCTCGAAAAACTCGGCGTGTTAGAGGAAAATTTGCCTCCTAAGGACAAGTCGCCGCGGTGATTTGGGTTCTGGTACCCGCTCACCGCGGTCTTGTTTCGTTGAAGATCAGCTACTCATCAAGTGGAAGCCTGATGAATCGCTAATCTGTGCCGAAGATAGTCCATCCGCTGTCGCCGGGGCCGTATGTCTTGTTTGCGAAGCAGGTGGGATTATCCGGCACCTTGTCGCCGCCTTCGACGTAGTCGGACCAGTTGTCGGTGGCTCTTGTACCTCTGTAACGATAAATGAAGCGAATCTTTGTCAGATCCTCGCCTTCAGAGTCTTTCAGGTTGTCCCCAGCGGTAGTGCAGGTCTTTCCCTGGTTGCAAGTGACATCTTTAAGATCCTCCGTCTGCCAATTTCCGTTTGCTTTGTTGAAGTACTTGATCTGATGGACTTCGATGGGTCCTCCAGCGGAATGCTTGTTGGTGAATTTGAACTTCACGTTCTTGCAGGCATCACTTGCCTGCGCGATCGACGCGCTCGAAACCAGAATCGAGAGTACTGCCAGGGCCGTTATTTCTCTTGAGTGTCGCATTGGTTTATCTCCTGATTTGCTAGATTTGCGGGTTGGAGCAACGACGAGGCCCGCAAGCCGGTCCGGAAGATGCATGAGAACTGCTTATGCACGCCGGTCAGCCTTGGATATCGCAGCAGCGCCAACGCTCGCACCGTGATGTTGTGCAACGTCTGCCGGCAAATCAATGCTCTGCAGATTCCTTGTAGGTGGATTTCTCGTTCTCTGAATCTTCTCTAGTTAAATCAAGGAATTGGACTAGGTATTGGTGGGTCCGCTTGCCAAACTACGATCACTACGTCTCGAGTGGGGCAGCTCTGCGAGAGAGGAACGAATTCCTTGAGAAATTACCCTAGCCGCCCTCGCCGTTGAAGGTGTCTATGTTTTGGTGCGGGTTTGGGTGGCGGTGGAGGGAGCGGCGGCAGTCCTGCGATTGCCAACAGAAATTTATTCGCAGCGTTGAAGAGGTTCAGGTGAGTTTCGAAGGAACCGTCAGTGGCGGCAAGGAAGAGGGCGGTGTGGCGAGCGTGGTTGATGGCGATATAGGTTTGGAAACCGGCGCCGCCTCCGGTTTTCTCGACGATTTGGGAAGGCGAGTCGAGAGGCAGGATATGAATCCAGCCGAGACCGATGCCGGTTGGTTCGCCTGCGTGATCCAGTCCCTTCTGGCTGACGAGTTTCGACGGAAGAAGATAGACAGCCTGGGCGGAAGCATCCTGTGAGGAGATGCCTGTCCCCAGCAGGTATTTGAGCCAGATCGTCATATCGGTTGCAGTCGAATAGAGGCCGGAGCTTCCGGCGGTGGCTTCGGTAGTGACGCAGGGGCCATCGTCGTGGGCGCTGGCCAGCAGATGTGCGCACTGATCGGCGTTGGGAAAGAAGGTTGTGTGCTGCATTTTGAGCGGATTGAGAGTGCGCTCCGCGAGCAGGGCTGCGTATTGTTTATGCGTTGCTGACTGGAGAGCGTCACTGAGGAAGTCGAACGCCACGTTGGAGTAAAGGGCGGCGGTGCCGGGAGTGCTGCGGAGACGTTGGTTTTGCAGCCAGCGCCAGCGGGTGCGATAGTCGGGGAAGGTGAAGTGCGGTGTGTCGCGCGGTGCGATTCCGAGTTCGCGCGGCAGACCGGAGGTGTGGGTCGCCGTATCGAGGAGCGTGATGGGCAGCATGCGCTTAGGCACATGAATGTTCTCCGGGGCATAGCGCTGGAGCGGATCATCGAACTGCACGGTCTTGTCCGCAACGAGTTTGGCAAGGACGTCAGTGGTAAAGATCTTTGTGAGTGAGCAGAGGCGTAACAGAGAGTCTTGCGTGGGAGCTTGATGCGAGTTGGGAGCGGTTTCACCGTATCCCTGGAAGAAGACCTGATCGTCTCGAACGACGACGAGAACCATTCCGGTAGTGCCGGATTGCAGGAAGAGGTCTGAGCCAAGCGCCCCGATGGATTGCATATCCGGGAGTGCTGCCCGGGTCTGCGCGCGAGCAGACATGAGGGGCAGCGTGAACAGAAAGACAAACAGGACGTGCGGGAGTTTAGCGCGGCTCATTCTGGTATGCAGTTTCAGGTTACAGAATGGAGCAATTTTGACGAAATTTACTGCTGTCAGGGTCTCTGTGGATCAAGTGTTGGAGGGTCTTCGAACCTCTCCTGATTGATGGTCATCATTTTGACGTCCGCAGCGGATTCGCCGTTCAGAATGCCTTCTTCGTAGACCTTGGACCAGCGGAGACGGAAGAGGAGGCCCTGGATGGCGACCTTGGTATCGGAGGCTGTGGCCGCAAGACGCTCGACCTGATCGGGAGTCATCGTCCAGAGTTCGGCTCCGCCTTCAGCTGGTTGGGTGAAGCGGTTGCGCATAGCGACGATGGCCTGGCATCCGTCGAAGACGTGGTCCCGCGCGACACCTAGCAGGTCGTAATTGTGAGCGAGGCGAGCCTGCATGCGGGATTGTTCGATCGGAAGCAGTTCGACGAGATTGCCTTCTTTTGCGGTGGTCCACACGGCCTGTGAGGGGGCGAAGTAGCGGAACTCGGCGGTGCCTACGGAACCGGGGAGGCAGGGCGGTGGAGGAAGAGTGACATGAATGGTGTGCTGCAGCGATGCGGGAGTTGCGGCGTGCATGGCGTGCTCGAACCATGATTCGAGCCTCTGCGCCTAGCGAAAAAACTGCGCGACAAAGGAGTTGAGGGTTTTGTCAGGGGCGAGTTGGCACCTTTGGTGATGATGCCTGCGGGAAGTAGTCGTCGGCTTTTCCCGCGGCGTCGATCTTCTGAATAGTGAGGGCAATTGGACCGGCGAGGGTGGGGTTGAACTCATCGCCGGTATGAATGATGGTGAGCAGGTCGGTACGTTGAATGCCCGGAGCGAAGTCGGGATATGCCTCGGAGAGATCGTTCATCGCTACACCGTGTTGAAGGTGTTTGATGAGGGCATCTTTGGTCAGCTCGATTTCATGGGCCAGGCCCTCAGGGGAGAGATGTGAGGGATTGGGATCTTGCGTGCTGTATTGCAGTCCGTTGCTGACGGCAGTCCAGTAGGCGGCGTTTTCCTGATTGATGAGACGGAACTGGGCGTAGAGAGCGGCATAGGCTTCGACCTCTGCGTGCGGCATGAGTGCCGTGATGCCGGACTGCTGAGCGGTGATCCATGCGGCGTCGGAGAACCCGGTGAGGGCGCTGTGCCAGGTCAGGATGCCGGGGAGCTCGGTTTGCGGAGTGCCAGCATGACGCTGGAGGTAGAGGAATACGTCGAGGTTGTTCTGAAGGGCGGCGGTCTCGCGACGGAAGAAAACGACTTGTTTCACCATAAGTGCGCGATTGTTCTCGCGTTCGACGCGGAGTGCCTCGCGAGTCTCGGCGACTTCATGACGGTTGTGAAAATGTTCAACGGTTTGTTCGAGACCGATAGCGATGAGCAGGCCGACGACGATGGTGGCGATGTGAACGAAGAAGTCGCGCCAGGTGGTAGCGGCGTGGTGCGGTGGGTGAACGTCAAGCACGGGGAGAGGCTCCTTTGGAGCGGAGTCTGGGTTGGGCGCGGAGAGAGACGGCTCCGGCGGAATGGAGTTGGAGTCTGACATTGTCAGGGCTTGCGACAGTCTAATGGTTGCTTGGGTCGACTAGATAAAAAAGTGGGGGACGAAAGAGCTTAGGTTGCCGGTGATGGGGCTGAAGGATTCACGAATACCCATGCCGCAACAGTCCTGGTCGACCATCCAGAGGCCGAGGACGGAGTGACGATTATTGAAGACGGCCTGGGGAGAGATTTCTTGTACGATTTGTCGGCCGTTGTATGGACCTTCGGTGGAGACGACGGCGGCGTTGTCGCGAACGAGGGTGATATTGGCGCCCTCGCGGGAGAGGAGCGGCTTCCGGATGTAGTTGGTCAGTGAGGAGGCGGCGGGGTCTTCGGCGAAGTGGGACTCGAGGAGGAGCTCGTGGTTGGGGTAGAGTTGCCAGAGGATCGGGAGAATTCCTTTGTTGGAGAGAAGCATCTTCCAGATGGGCTCGATCCAGCGGACGGCGGTGTAGGTGTCGAGTGCCGGGCGACCGAACTCCTCGTTGAGCATTGCTTCCCATGGGTAGAGCTTGAAGATGGAGAACATGGGGTGGTCGTCGAGGTCCATGAAGGATTGCTGCTGATCGTTCCAGCCGATCTCGTGCATGGAGATTTGGCGAGTGTCGAGGCCGGCTTGTTGCGCGGTGTCGCGGAGGTAGGTGACGGTTAGCTGGTCTTCTGGGTTAGTGGCGTTTGCGATTGCTGCGAAGTAGATGGGCTTGGAGAGATAGGGATCGATGTCTTGCCACTTGGCGATGAGCTTTTCGTGGATGGAGTTGAACTGGTCGGGCCTAGAGGAGACGAGCGTACGGGGCATCGCTTCCAGCCAGTTCCACTGAATAATGGCGGCTTCGAGGAGAGAGGTTGGCGTGTCGGCGTTGTACTCGAGAAGTTTGGGGGCTACGCCGGATTGCGCGCCTGCCCAGCTGATGTCGAAGCGACCGTAGAGAGCGGGTGGTTCATTGTTCCAGGCCCACTCGATGGCTTCGATGGCGAATTGGGGTATGTCGAGCTCAGCGTAACGTTGCTCGTCGATGATGTGCTGGGCGGCAGCGAGGCACATTTCTTGAAGCTTGTTGCCTGTGGCTTCGAGGGTGTCGATTTCTGCGGCGGTGAATTCGTATGCGGCGGACTCGTCCCAATAGGTTGTGCCGTTTTCGAGGGTGTGGAAGGTGAGGCCCTCGGACTCGACGGTCTGCTGCCAATTTTGGCGTGGGGTGATCGAGCGGCGTTGCATTTATTCTCCTGCGCTCCCGCCGTGTCCGCTGCCTGAGCTACTGCTGTGGCTGCCGCCCTCGGAGAAGCTGCTGCCGAAGCCTCCGCGGGTCGTCACGCCCGAACGGGTCGTGTAGCTGCGTCCGGCCGCAGGGGCGTAACTACCTCCGCCAACTACGCTGCCGAAGCCGTAGCCTCCCCAGCCTCCGTAGTAGTAGCGGTATGGGAGGATGATAGGGATGAATCCGCCGTGGCCATCGGGGCGTTGTTGGGCGACAGGCTGATTGGCGCAGAGGTTGTCGTCTACTACGTGGTTTTGCTCGTCGACGCAACGCTGCATCTCAGGCTTGCGGCAACCGGCGAGAATGGAAAGTGCTGTGGCGGCAAGGAGTGGTGCGGCGACTTGAGTGGAGCGCTTCATCTGCGAGGTATGTCGTGAAAAGGGTATCAGTCGCGTCTTCGGACTGGAAGGGTTTTCGGAGTGACTAAGTTATCCAACGATCAACGCTGGTTATTTCAACTTCTTCAACTCGGGGTAACGGGAAAATATCCGCCGCTGGTCATCCGCGGACAACCGGGTAAGCGGTAAGGGTTTGTCCTGTAGACGAGTGCTTTTTTGGTTCAGAATATTCATCAAGCTCCACTCACGCTGCAGCGATTTTGGTTCTTGCGCCGGCAGATCGTAACGGGTGAAGTCGATGACCATAGGGGTGTCGTTCTTCGTCCAGTTGCGGAGGAGCGCGAGGCGAAACTCGCGATTCATATACCACTTGATTTCGAGACCCTTTTCCGATCCCGGCGCACCGGTGCCTCGTTCTTCGAACCGGTAGTTCAGGGAGATGTTGTTGGGTGTGTGCTCACGCCACCTGAGTCCAAACTCACCCTCGGTGAGCACGCTGGTGTCGGGCCAGCGGTCCTGCACTGTCTGGAGCCACCAGGTGAGGTCCTCGTCATGCCCGATGGAGACCTCCCAGATTCCTGTGACCCACCCGAATCCGTTGAGATTATGACCATTGTCGAAGTGCAAGGCGGTGGTGTCGAGCATTTCGCGACGCCCTGCTTCCTTGCCGAGATTTCCAACGCTCTCGATGGGGCCTACGCCTAGACGGCTGTTGAAGCCGCCCTCAAAGCCTTGGCGTCGCGCGGTTAGAAAGTCGCAGGTCCATCCATCAAGGCAGACGCAATCAATGAAGTCGGCCGGGCCCTGTGCGGGCTTCAGGTAGTGTTCAAGGCTCGGGTAGTAGGGATAGCACACGCCGCCATCGCCATCGCCATTGTCGATACCATGCTGACTCCAGATCTGTCCCTGACAGACGTGAATGCCTTCGTCGGACGCGAGGTATCGCTGATTCTCGGCATCCATAAAGCCCGCTACGAGGCATTGCGGGCGGTATTTTCCGCCCACCATAATGGAGATCATGCCCAGGGCCTTGTGGATTGTTTCTCGATTGTTGGCTCGCGTGTCATACATGGGTGCGAAGTAACCACCAGGGATGAATGTGATTTCATCGCCGTACTTATCGTGGTATGAGGCGAGAAGCCTACGGGCTTCTCTGTACTCACGGCGATTGTCGTTCAGGGCGAGCCAACTTATCGCCCATGTCATCCGGCCATTGGGGCAGCCTCGGGCGAAGGCTTCTCTTCGCGAACGAATGTGTGCGGGGCTGTTGTCGGGGGATTCGTCTTCGCCGATGGAACGAGTTGGCGTTACTTCGATCTGGTTGACCCGTACAACTGAGACGTGGGTAATGAATCTTCCGCGCAGAGGGGAGGTACTTGGGCCAGACAGCATCGCGCTGTGGGCCTGTGCCGTGAGGGCTCCTGAGAATGCGGCTCCGGCACCAATCAGGAATTGGCGTCTTGTATAGGCGTCGCCACTTACGGTCGGAGGCAATGAGGAGACTTGGGTTGGCCGGTTCATTTGAGGTCGCACCAGAGTACCAAGGAGCGGACTGTGCGGACCCAGCAGGGTCGCCAAATCTGTGGCTGGTCTGAAGAACGCTATTCGCTTTCGCGAATCGCCCATCCTTTGCGGTGAGACTGCAAAGGACGGGCCGGTTGACTGTAACTTATTAGTCTTATTTGGCGTGGTTGGCGAAGAGATTTTGCGCGGCGATAAGGCCTTTGCCGAGTTCGAAGTTGGGTAATGGAGTTTTGGTTTTGGCTATGACTTGTTCGAGGGCACCGATGATGGCGATGGTGTCCATGTAGTCGAAGAAGCCGATGTGGGCTATGCGGAAGAGTTGGCCTTTCATCTCACCCTGGCCGTCGGTGACGATGGCGGCGAACTGGGATTTTAGGCCTTTGACCAGGGTGCCGGAGTCGGTGCCTTCCGGCGCAACGATTGCTGTGGCTGCGGCTGCTTCACTGCCTTTGGGGGCGAAGAGTTTGAAGCCGAGAGCGGTGGCTGCGGCGCGAGTCATGGCGGCGCAGGTTTCGGCGTTGTCGACCAGTTTTTTTCGGCCTTCGACCAGATCGCCCTTTGGATTGTCGGCGGTTGAGGCTTGTCCTGCGATGTAATCGAGGGATGCTCCAAGTGCTGCGATGAGCGCTACTGGCGGTGTGTAGGCTGATTCGCCTTTCGCGGCGTTCTTGCGCTCTTTGCGGAGGTCGAAGTAGTAGCGCGGGTTGTAAGTTGCTTCCATGCGATCCCACGCTCGAGGGCTGATCGCTAGGTAGCTGAGGCCGGGGGGCATCATGACGGCTTTTTGCGAGCCACCGACGAGGACGTCGATGCCCCAGTTGTCCATGTCGAGGTGCGTCGTGCCGAGGCCGGTGATGCCGTCCACAATGAGAAGGGCTTCGGACTTTTCCGATTTGAGCAGCTTGGCGATGCCTTCGATGTCGTGACGGACGCCGGTGGAGGATTCGGTGGCCTGGACGAAAACGGCGCGGGTTTCGAGTTTGAGGGCGGCTTTGATCTGGTCGAGCGAGAAGGTTTGGCCGTAGGGGGCTTCGACGATATCGACGTGGCAGCCGAAGGCTTTGGTGATGCCGGACCAACGCTCGCCGAACTTTCCGGCGGTGAGGACGAGGACGCGGTCGCCGGGAGAGGTGAGGTTGGAGACGGAGGCTTCCATTGCTCCGGAGCCTGAAGCGGAGAGGATAATGACGTCGTTCTTGGTGCCGACGAAGTCTTTGAGCTGAGAGAGGACGCGCGAGAATAGGGCGCGGAACTCGGGGGTGCGGTGATGGATGTCGGCGGCCGCCATGGCGAACTGCGCGGCGGGAAGAAGAGGCGTCGGACCAGGCGTGAAGAGACGAGTTTTGCGGATCATGACGTTATTGTAGCGAGTCGTGCATGGTGACTATGAGCGAGTAAGAAGTACTTATAATGAAGGATTGATTCGATGGAGACGAGGAAACGATGACGATTGGCGAGAAGGTGCAAGCAGATATTGTGGTCGCAATGAAGGCAAAGGATGAGCATAAATTGACGACGTTGCGGATGGTGAAGTCAGCGCTGAAGAACAAGGAGATTGATAAGCGCGAGAAATTGACGGATGCGGAGGAGTCGCAGATTTTAACGACGCTGATCAAGCAGCGGAAGGAGTCGGTGGAGTCGTTTACAAAGGGAGGGCGGCCTGAGCTTGCAGAGAAAGAACACGCCGAGATTGTGATGATCGAAGGCTACCTGCCGAAGGCAGCTGGCGAGGATGTGATTCGTGGTGTTGTGGTGGGCGCGATCGATTCACTGACGGTGGATGGAAAGAGGCCGGGGCCGAAGGATATGGGAACGGTGATGAAGGCTGTGCAGCAGAGGATTCTGGCGGATGGGTTGCGCGCGGATGGGAAGGTTGTGAGTGAGATTGTGAAAGCAGAGTTGGCGAAGTAGCAGTTCCTACTTTTTTTTGTGTGACCAGTTGAACTCCACGCCTGCCATGACAGTTCGGCCTTGCAGTGGCACCTGGGGGATCTCTTCGTAGTTGGTATTGCTTAGGTTCAAACCTCGCAGGTAGGGGCGGATGTGGCCTGTGTTGCGAGAAACGGCAATGTCCCAGAGCGGGTATGCAGTGTGTTGCGTTTTCTGGACCACGTTGATTTGCGTATGAACGTTGAGTTGGTGGAAAGTGCTGGTCCAGCGGACGAGCGCGTTTTGTGTGGCGTAGTTATAGGCGTATTCAGAGAGGAGGTTGGGTGGTGGTGAAGTGGCGTGGGCCGCTGTGTAGCTGAACTGGAGTTGCTGGTTGTGGGTGAGGCGGAGGCGAAGCGCGGCTTCGGCTCCGGTGATGTTGAGGTTCTGGATGTTGATGGCTTGCCATGGTTGGGATGCGGTGAGAGCCTGAGTGGCGAGGATGGTTTTGGCGTAGTCGATGGTGTCTGTCTGTTGAAGGTAAAAGCCGGCGGCGTTGAGGGTGAGCCGACTGTTGGCGGGAGTCCACTCGATGCCGGCTTCGTAGCTCCAGGAGGACTCGGGTTTGAGATTGGGGTTACCGATGGTGGTGGGGTCGGCGTAGTAGAGATCGACGTAGGTGGGGAAGCGGAAGCCGTGCCCGGCGCTGGCTCGAAGCCGCGCGGTGTGAGTGAGGGTGAACGCGGCGGCAATGCTGGGAGAGAAGACGTTGTCGGTGCCATCGATTGCGCCCGTGAGGATCTCGTCACGCACTCCGATGGAGAGAGAGAAGCGGCCGAGGGCTCGGAGGCTGAGATTGGCGTAGGCAGCGCCTTGATTGCGTGAGTGCTGGCCGAGAGAGTTCGAATTGATAGTATCGCCGTCGGCTTCTACACCGTAGGAGAGGGTCGTGTTGTTCGCGCCGAAGTTATCGGCTCGACGAAGCGCGCCTTCATAACTGGTGGTGACGTGATTGTTTTCGTAGATGGCAGGCTGGTCGACGAAGAGGACGAAGAAATCGGAGTGGCGGCGATAGCCGAAGCTGGCGGCAGTTTGCTGGCTGAGTTGTTGCTGGATACTGGCGAACCAGCCTTTGGTGCGCTCCCATGAAGGGTAAGGGCCGTAGAACAGGTTGGCTCCGTAGGGGCGGTCGCTGGTAGCGAGCAGGATGTCGGTTGTGCCGGGCTTTGTGGTCAGCCAAGTCTCAGAGGCTAGCGCGTTGCTCGAGTAGTTGCGGTCGGGAATGAAGCCGTCAGAGGTGTCGCGGCTGGCGGTGAGTTGCTCGGAGGTGGGTCCTCGGGTGTAGGAGGCTCGGAGATGTTGTTCGAGAGAGGCATAACTGCCTGCGCCAATGCTGGCAATTACGGAGAGGCTTGGGATTGCGGGACCGGTGGCGGCTGGTTTGGTGAGGAGATTGACAGCGCCGCCTATGGTGTCAGAACCGTAAAACGTCGATCCCGATCCATGGAGGATGTCGATTCTGGTGACGGCGTCAAGCGGGATGGGAATATCGAGATTGAGGTGGCCGGTTTCGGGGTCGTTGATACGGAGGCCGTTGAGGAGGATGAGTGACTGTTCGAAGGTTGTGCCGCGAAGGGAGAGGTCGGCCTGGACTCCGTTGGGCGCGCGCGCCTGGAGGTTGAGCGAGGTGTCCTGGCGGAGGTAGTCGACCACGGAATTCGAGATAAGCGGTTCGTCGCGCGGCTCGATGAGATTGACGGAGCGATTGCTCTCGGCGAGCGGGAGTGGCTCGATGGTAGTTGTGACAGTGATGCTTTGCGTGACAGGTGGAGGTTGCGTGGAGGGTTGCTGGGCCGCGATGGGAGCGGGACTCAGCAGGAAGAGAATGAAGAGCTTTTTCATAACAGGCTGGCGATGCTTTGGCGTTTTTTAGCGACGTTAGTATCATCCGCCGGAAGTAATGCTTTGAGGAAGTAATTTTGCATTGTTGTAAATAATTGAATCTATCAATCACAATTGAGTGATTGAGGCAGCCAGATTAGAGAAGCCTCGACGAGGACCGAATAGGCAAGGAGTAAGTGATGCGAATTGAAGTTTTTTTGCAGCAGAGCCCTGTCTTTCAGGCGAGCCGGATCGCTCGCAGGATGGAAGCTTCGCTGAACACGATTTTGGAGGAAGAGGAGCTGACGTTCTTCGAAGCCCTGATGTTGGCGGCTATCTTTTTTGAGAAGAAGGGCGGCATCAGGCCTTCGGATCTATCAGAGACCTTTCAGACGACTCGAGGGAATGTGAGCCATTGCGTTTCGTCGCTGGAGGCGAAGGGATTGGTAAGGCGACGAATCGATGCCGAGGATGCGCGGTCGTTTCGACTGGTTCTGCAGCCTGTTGGCAAGAAGCGAGCGGTGCGGGTGGTGGGGATCTTCGACAGGATGCAGACCCACTTTGAAAAGAAGATCGGAGCGGTGAAGTTGGCTGGGATGTTGGAACAGATGCGAGCGGTGGAGGAACTGTGTTCGGATTTAGCCGGGTCGGCTGGAGAGCGTAGATGAGATTCAACGGAGTAAATTTGTCACACGAGAATTGCCGTGTCCGAGAAGGAGGCGATTATGCCCACTGATTATGGGAATGGAAAGATCTGTTACATCGATATTCCTGCGACGGATGTTGCGCGGTCGGCGGATTTTTATGCGCGTGTGTTTGGGTGGAAGATTCGGATGCGCGGTGATGGGTTAACTTCTTTCGACGACGGGGTTGGCCAGGTGAGCGGTGTCTGGTCGCTCGGGAGAGCGCCTGCTGCGCAACCAGGACTTCTGGTTTATGTGATGGTCGACGACGCAGAGGCTACGGTGAAAACGATTGTGGCCAACGGAGGCGAGATTGTGCAGCCAATCGGCGGAGATGCGCCTGAGATTACGGCCAGATTTCGAGATCCAGGAGGCAATGTGATCGGGATTTATCAGGAGCCGACTTTGACGAAGCGTTGAGGCTACATCTTCTGAAAAAGATGTGTTTTATTCGCGGATGATTTTGACGAAGATGCCATCGGGGAGTGTGGCTCCGCCGAGAAGGTGGATGGTGCCGTCTTTGGTGAAGCCGCGGAGCATGGTGGGTTTGGCGTAGGGGTCGGGTGGAGCTTCCGATTTGGCGGGGTAGGGATTAGCCTTGCCAGGTGACGGTGTGGGCTGTGCAGCTGAGGAACGTTTCATGCCACGATCCATAGCTGCGTTGGCGAGGCGGTCGGCGTCTTTGTTTTTGTGGCGAAGAGCGTGGGAGATCTCGAAGGCCTCGAGTTTGGCGATCCGGCTGCGGGCTTCCAGCCAGAGTGGTTTGAGGTCGGGAGAGTTGACTTTGTACTTGCCCTGGATCTGCTTGACCATCAGCTCGGAGTCGGAGACGACGCGGAGGCGGGGATGGTTATGGTCGATGGCGTACTGGAGGACTGCAAGGAGGCCAGAGTACTCGGCGTAGTTGTTGGTGCGGAAGCCGAGGAACTCGCTGAGCTCGACGAGAATGGCGCCGTGGTCGTCCTGAATGACAGCTCCGAAGCCCGCGGGGCCGGGGTTTCCGCGAGCTCCCCCGTCACAGTGGGCGTTAATCCAACCGGTGGTTTGAGATTTGGGCGCGGGGGTGTCGGCGAAGAGGCTGGGAGCTGCGGGACGGGACTGCATTGGGTGAGTGTACCGAAAGACACGGAACAGGAAGTATGGAGTTGCGAACCGCAACAACGGTAGTACCCCGTTTGTGGCAGGGAAATCAGGCTTGGGGTCGCTTACCTTTCCCGGGCGCAGGGGTCTATTGAGATGTACTTCGATTTTCTGACCTCCGGAGTCAGTCGAATGAACGCAGATGCTGTTGGAATGGATTTGGGCGGGGAGTTGTCGGCTCCGCTGGCGGCAGTGGCTCAAAAACGGCACATTAGCCCGTTTGCCATGGGATTATTGGGTTCGGCGGCTGTAGAATCAGTGCCAGCGATGGCAAAGGCTGCGGCCCAATCCGGAACCAGGAGCGGCGGTAAGCTGACGCAGGCGCAGCTTGACGCGCGCGCACAGCAGCGGACCGAGGATGATGAGCTGATTCGTGAAGCTCAGAAGGGTCAACGTGCGGCTTTCGATGCGCTGGTCCGGCGCTATGACCAGTCGGTGCTTCGGTTGGCGCTGCATATGCTTGGGAATGAGCAGGATGCGCAGGATGTTCACCAGGAAGCCTTTATCAAGGCGTATAGGCACCTGGGAAATTTCAGGTTTGAGTGTAGTTTCTACACTTGGCTCTATCGGATTGTGACCAATCTTTGCCTGGATCAGTTGCGGCGAAGAAAGAGTCGCAGAGAAGATCCGGCCACGGTGCTGGATGCCAGTGGCGATGAGATGGATCTGATGGCGAATATCTCCGATGAGCGGGCAATGGCTAACCCATCGCGGGAGCTGGATCGAAAGGTTATGAGTGAGCGGATCAACGAAGCTTTGGCCAAGCTGACTCCCCGAGAACGAACCGTTTTTGAATTGAAACACTACCAGGGTTTGAAGTTGAGAACAATCGGAGAGATGTTGAGCACAACCGAGGAGACGGCCAAAAATACCTTGTTTCGTGCGACACGGAAGCTGCGAGCCAATCTGGCAGAGCTTCGAGGCTGAACGACAATTGTTGAGAAATGAACGAGGCAAAGGGCACAAAGACCCAAGATTGCAGGCAGAAAATTTGAGGCTGGTTGAGGTAGGACAATGAAGTGTCAGAGCGCAAGAGATTGTATTGTGTTGTTGAATTATGGCGAGCTTCCGGATGAGCTGGCCGGGGTGCTTGAACAGCACCTGGTGGGATGCGAGGATTGCCGCGAGGAGCTGGAGGCTTTCCAGCGATTCGAGGAACGGCTGGGGTTGCTCCCCGTTACGGAGCCTTCGCCAAATTTTCTGGCGCAGTCGAGGATGCGGCTTGACGACGCGTTGGATATGATTCCGCCGCATGGATTTCTGACCCAACTGAGAACTAATTTTTTTCGCTGGGTTGGGAACGTACAAAGCGCCCCCGCTCTGGCGACTTTACTGCTCGGGATGGGCTTCCTTACTGGGAACCTTACGCACCGGTACCAGATCGCCAATGCGCCGAAGCCTCCCCAACCCCCGGTGACTGTCAGTCATCCTGCTGATGGCGTGATTGCGAATGTAACCGGAATCGTGCAGACGCCGAACTCGGAGTGGGTTCAGGTGAAGTACAACCGGCTGGTTCCTGAGTCGATGGAAGGAACGCTGGATGCTCCGGAGATACGGAATTTGCTGCTGGCTGCTACGACCGCATCTGCGAACGATAACGTGCGGATGAGTTCAGTTGCTTTGCTGACCGACGAGTGCAAGGCTGGGCATGGGTGCCAGCCTACGACAGATGGCAAGAGCGGCATTCGCCATGCGTTGATGGTTTCGCTGCGGTATGACCAAGACGCCGGGGTTCGGATGAAGGCTCTCGAGGGTTTACAGGAATATGTGGGACAGGACCAGCATGTGCGCGATGCTGTGCTGGAAGCCGTGATGCACGATCCAGATGCACAGGTACGGCAGACTGCCATTGGAGTTTTGGAGCCGGTGCAGTCGGACTCGAGCGTTCGCCAGGTCTTGCGAACGGTCGCGACGCAAGATGCCAATCCTTATATCCGGACAGCCTCGTTCAACGCATTGCAAAGTTCCGCTGATATTCAATAAAATCCCGGCGTGCGGTTAGTCCGGGCGAAGATTCTTCGCCAGTTTCCATCCAGCAACAAAGAACAGATTGAGGAAAGTCAGATGAAACAACGCAGATCGTTCGGAGCCATGGCGCTGATTGTTGGAGTCGCCGTTGTGAGCAGCCGGCAGATCCTGCACGCGTCTCAGCTAATTGAGGAGATTGGCCCCGAGATGATGGCCGCCGCAATGGCGGAGGGTCATCAGCGGGCTTCGCAGGGTTACATCGGCATTGAGATGCGGGATGTGAATGAAGAGCAAGTCGCGATGTTGAAGTTGAAGGATGCGCGGGGAGCCGAGATAACAAATCTCGACCATGATGGACCAGCGTGCAAGGCTGGAATGCGGATGCACGATGTGATCGTGCAGATGAATGGGCAGATTATCGAGAACGAAGAGCAACTGCATAGAATGCTTCGTGACGTTCCTGTGGGTAAAACAATCAATTTTCTGGTCAGCCGTGACGGGCAAACGCAGACGTTGACTCTTACCGCCGCTGATCGGAAGACAGTAGGTCTGGAGGCGTGGGAGCGACATTATTCTGTGCCTGCGCCGGCATCGGGCTTTGTTGGGGGGAAGATTTATCTCGACAACCCAAAACCGACACCTCCACCGCCACAGAAGGAACATAAAGACCTGCTGGGTACGGAGGATATTGTTTTGAGCTCCTCGTTTACCGGAGCGAAGCTTGAAGTGATGGGACAACAGCTTGCGGAGTTCTTTGGTGCGACCGGAGGCGCGGGCTTGCTGGTTCGCAGCGTCGACGGCAACAGTCCAGCGGAAGAGGCGGGGCTCAAGGCGGGTGACGTGGTTGTAAAGATCAACTCGATCTCCGTTGCCAATGGAAATGACTGGTCGAAGACGGTGCATGACAATCGTGGGAAGCCTGTGCCGATCGTGATTCTTAGAGACAAGCGTGAGCAAACGTTGACGCTGACTCCGGATGGGAAGAAGCGTTCGTTTCTTTGGGATGGATTCGGCTTGGGAGATTTCTTTCAACAGACTTCGCAACAGACCAAACTGTTGCTGGCCAAGCTGTAAAAGCGTGGGGCCTTTGGTGGGGCTCAGTCGGATCGTTCTGATAACAGAGGAGTTGATTCCGCCAGTTTCCACGACTGGCCGGCTCGTTTCAATTTGAGACTGAGATTGAGTTGTTTTTGGAATCCTGAGACGCGAAATTGTGTCCAATCCACTATGAAGAACAAGCTGCGCACTCGAGAGGTATTTCGCGTCGGTGTAATGATAGTCGTTGTCATTGCGGGCGCACTGATTCCACATGTGGCGTGGGCTCATGCGGTGGTGGTCCATTCCTCTCCGGCGATCAATGAAACGATGCAGGGGCCGAATATAGAGATTACGATGAAGTTCAACTCCCGGGTTGATGGAAAGCGATCGACTTTCCTTTTGAGCGGTTCGGATAACGAGTCCAAGCCGCTTGTGATCGAGCAGCAAAACGCGCCGGACACTTTGAGTTCGCATACCAAACTGGGTCCAGGCAAATATGAAATCCACTGGCAGGTACTGGCAACAGACGGCCACATTACCAGGGGTGAGATACCTTTCAGCGTGAAATAGGTCGGGCCCTGAATAAAGGGGGATGAAAAATGCTCGATAGCCGCGGAATGTGGCTGCCTTGTGTTTTCCCCTCAACCATTACAACGGGCAACTGGAGAGATAGTGCTGTCTCTCCAATAGACATCGCCCCCGCACCCGACTCCCCTTTTCCGAGGACCGACACTTGATCTGGCTTTTACGCGACTTCGATTTGTTGTCGGTTTTGTTGCGAGCTCTGACGCTTGGGCTGGAGATGCTGACGCTAGGCGGGGTCGCTTATCTGCTGGCGGTTGCACTGCCTGCCAAGGTTGGGCGTAGCGTCACCGACGGTTGTTGGCGAGGGATTCGGTTCGCAGCCGCCAGCTTCGTGATCGTTGAACTCTGTTATGTGGCGGTTGACAGCGCGATCCTAATGGGGAGCTCGTCTCTTGGTCTTGGAGATGTGGCCGGTGCGCCGTATTTCGTGGCAGGCACATGTGCTGTGATCGCGGCCGTTGCAATTGTCATTTGTGCGCGTGAAGGTGGGCGTAGATCGACGTATGCTTTGGTTTTCTTTGCTGCGCTGGTTTTGGTGGCCGTTGTTTCGACAAGCCATTCGGTCTCGCGCCTGGACCACAGGATTGTGCTCACCGCCCTGACCGCTGCGCATCAATTAGGAGCGGCGGTGTGGATTGGTGCGATGCCATTTCTGCTGATTTCGCTGCGGCGTTCAGAGAGTGTCGAAGAGGCAAAGAGGCAGCTTCTGCGTTTTTCGCCGATGGCGCTGGCGGGAGCAGGCACTCTGCTGGCCGGCGGAGTTTGTATGGCGTGGTTCTATCTCGGGATATCCGCCGACAAATCGATGAGCGGCCTGTATGGGACGGCTTACGGCGTGATGATGGCCTCCAAAACATTTCTGGTGCTGGCGGTGATGGCGCTGGGGGCAGGAAATTTTTTTCTGATTCGACGGATCGATACGGCACCCGCTGCACTTTTGACGCGATTGCGGCGATTTGGCGAAGTTGAGATCGGCCTGGGCTTTATTGCTGTGTTGGCCGCAGCCTCCATGACTTCTTCGCCACCGGCGGCGGATTTACCAAAGGACCGGGTCCAGCCTTCGGAGATTATTGCCAGGTTTCGTCCGGTGATACCGCGGATGACCAGTCCTGCTGTGTCGGAGTTGCCTCCACCAGAACCGCTCAATGAGGCAGTAAGCCAATTTAGTGCGGCCAGCACTCCGATCAACGCGAACAATGTGGCGTGGTCGGAGTACAACCATCACTGGTCCGGGCTGATTGTGTTGCTGGCTGGCGTGTTCGCGCTACTGAGCCGTCTGCCGAAGGCTCGATGGGCGCGGAACTGGCCGCTGGTCTTTGCTGCACTGGCTGTATTTATCGCACTACGGGCCGATTCAGAGAGCTGGCCGTTGGGGCCGCGGCCGTTCTGGGTGACCATGTACGAGCCGGACGTCCTGCAGCATCGTTTGTCTGCTTTGCTGATCGTTGCCTTAGCGGCATTTGAATGGGGAATTCAGACCGGTCGATTGAAGTCCCGCTGGGCGGCTATGATGTTCCCGATGCTTTGCGTCGTAGGTGCCGCTCTGTTGCTGACTCATAATCACTTCATCGGGAATGTAAAAGAAGAGCTGCTGGCGGAGATGAGCCACACCCCGATTGCGTTGCTGGGCGCTACGGCAGGCTGTAGTCGCTGGCTGGAGCTTCGTTTGCCGGATCGGAGGGAGTCGCGGTGGGCTTCGTATGTCTGGCCAGTTTGCCTCGTTCTGGTCGGGCTGGTACTGCTGAACTACCGGGAAGCGTAGAGGTCTGATTCGAAAGGCCTTTGCCCGGTATCCGGATCAAAGCGTTTGTTTCCCGATCGTTCGATATACTTGAAAGTGATATGTCTTCTGGTTCTACAACTGCACCTGCGACCGGCGGGCGTCCTATGCCTCCACGCCGTCGCTGGAAAGCGGTAACGCGCAAGCTGCGTGAGCTCGGCTCCATTGGATCGGCGGTTCTGTCGACCGGACACCCGTATATGGCGCACATTGTGCCCATGCGGAGGTGCAACCTGGCTTGTACCTACTGTAACGAGTTTGATGATTTTTCCGACCCCGTACCGATCGACGAGATGCTGCGGCGTATCGATCATCTAGGACGGCTCGGGACTTCTGTGATCACGATCTCGGGTGGCGAACCGCTGCTGCATCCGGAGCTTGACCGGATAATTGCGCAGATTCGGAAGACCGGTGCGATTGCGGGAATGATCACGAACGGCTATCTGTTGATGCCGGACCGGATAAAGCGGTTGAATGAGGCCGGGCTCGATCATATGCAGATCTCGATCGACAACGTCATGCCGGATGAGGTTTCAAAGAAGAGTCTGAAGGTGCTGGATAAGAAGCTGCAGATGTTGGCTGAGCACGCGGACTTTCACGTGAACATCAATTCGGTGGTTGGCGGCGGAATTGCGAATCCGAATGATGCATTGGTGGTGAGTGAGCGAGCGCTCGGGCTGGGATTCAGTTCAACGATAGGGATCATTCATGACGGCAGCGGGCAGTTGAAGCCGCTGGGCGAGGCAGAACGAACGGTTTGGGATAAGGTTCGGCGGCTGACACGCAGGAGCTACTCGAGGTTCAATCACTTCCAGGAGGCCATCGCCAACGGGAAGACGAATGACTGGCGTTGCCGTGCAGGTGGACGTTATCTGTATATCTGCGAGAACGGGTTGGTGCATTATTGCAGCCAGCAACGCGGATATCCTGCGGTTCCGCTGGCGCAGTACACGACTGCGGATGTGAGGCGTGAGTTCCTGACGGAGAAGAGCTGTTCGCCGAGCTGTACGATCAGCTGCGTGCACCAGGTGAGTTATATCGATCACTGGCGAGCGCCGCAGACCTCGTCGGTGACACCGGGCGCTTCAGGGCATGGAGCTGGCGCGGAGCTGGTGCAGATTCGTTAGGGGCTGAGGATGAGTGCGAAACGCGCACGGCTTTCGGAGGGCCAGATTCATCTGATTGCGAAGGCACTGGCCGATCCCCGGCGGATGGAGCTGCTGCGACAGATTGGATGTTGTCCAAAACCGAAACAATGCGCCGACATTAAAGATTGCCAGCCAGTGAGTGCGGCGACGCTTTCACACCATATGAAAGAGCTCGAGACCGCCGGACTGATCAACGTGACGCGAGAGGGCAAGTTTGCCAGCTACACGCTAAGGCGTGATGTTCTTAAGGCTTACACGAACCACTTGACGAAGATTTAGCGATTTCTCAAAAAAAATACAGATTTGTTGCGCTGCTCTTGTGAATCCTTCTTCTCCTGCTTCACATCAATTAGATGCTTATCGAAATGTCAAACGATAAGACATGAGATACAGGAGATCGAGAATGGGAAAGCTTGCGAATAAAGTGGCATTGGTTACGGGCGCTTCGAAGGGTATTGGCGCCGGAATCGCAAAAGCATTGGCGTCGGATGGTGCCTCGGTGGTGGTGAACTATTCGACCAGCAAAGAAGGCGCGGATAAGGTCGTCTCCGAGATTAAGGCTAAGGGCGGCAAAGCTGTTGCTGTGCAGGGAGATTTCTCGAAGAAAGAAGATATCGGCAAGGTCTTTGCTGAGGTAAAGAAGACCTTTGGACGCCTGGATACTCTGGTAAACAATGCCGGTGTCTATAACTTCACCCCGCTCGACCAGGTGACCTCTGAGGAGTACCACCGGATCTTCGATCTGAATGTGCTTGGTTTGCTTCTTGCATCGAAGGAGTCTTTGAAGTACTTCGGGCCTGAGGGAGGCAGCATCATCAATATCGGGTCTGTTGTGTCTTCGCTGACCCCTCCGGGTTCGAGCGTGTACACAGCGACCAAGGGTGCGGTCGATGCGATCACGCATGTTCTCGCCAAGGAGCTTGGACCGAAGAAAATTCGTGTGAACTCGATCAATCCAGGAATGGTAGAGACTGAGGGTGTGCACGCGGCTGGCTTTATCGGCAGCGACTTCGAGAAGAACGCTGTAGCACAGACTCCGCTTGGTCGTATCGGACAGCCTGAGGACATTGCGACGATTGCGTCGTTCCTCGCTTCGGATGATTCCAAGTGGGTGACGGGGGAGCTGCTGAAGGCGGGCGGCGGATTGCGGTAAAAGTGGGGGATAAGAAAGGGGATCCGGACATCGGCTCCCCTTTTTCGTATTTGCTGGCTCGGAAAACAAGCATCTAAAAGATGGTAGCCATGGAGAAAGACGATGCCGGTTCGCTTCGAAGCAGCACTGTTGGCTGTGGTTCTTACGGTGGGAGCCTGGGGACAGACAGCATCTACGGGGAGTTCCACTCCCGTACCCCCAAACCAGACGAAGACACAGCGGCAAACGAGCACGCCTTATTCGGGCGATCTTTCGATCTTTGAGTATCCGGACCGTGACAAGAAGTTGCAGATCGATCGTGTGATGGATCTGCTGGGAATTACTTCGGGGAAAAATGTTGCGGATATCGGAGCGGGTTCCGGATGGTTTACGGTCCGTGCGGCGCGGCGAGTTGGGTTGACTGGCGCGGTGCTTGCCGAGGACATCAATCCGCTGGCGATCGAATACATCGGCAAACGTGTCGTGAAGGAAGACATCCGCAATGTGCGGACGGTGCTGGGTTCGGCAGATGATCCGCGGCTGCCTGCGGGAAGCATCGATGCAGCGCTGATGTTGAAGGTTTATCACGAGATTGCGCATCCTGAGTTATTTCTGAAGGCCCTAAAGCCTGCGCTGCGTTCCGGAGCCAAGGTGGGAATTATCGACCGCAATGGAAATGGGGCGGATCATGGGCTCGACCACAAGGCGGTGGTCAAAGAGATGGATGATGCTGGGTTCAAACTCGTCGGCAGTTATGACTTTACGAAGGCAGATAAGGAAGACTATTTTCTGATCTTTCAGACGAAGTAGACCCGGTGACGCAGCTGCTAAAAATTCTGCCAGTAGCGTAGGTTCTCGGCTATCTTGAGTAATCACAACAAGTGATGATTCAGGAGAGGCTATGCGGAATGCTTTTTTTGTAGCGACAGCGATTTTATTGAGTTCGGCAGCGACGGGACAGTCGCAGATTCACGGTAGGAACGGCATCACTCTTCCGAATCCACCTGCAGTGAAGACAGACCCTGTGGTCGACGAATATAAGAGCACGGACCCCAACCTGCCGACAAAGGTTACAGATCCGTATCGATGGCTGGAGGATGCCCATAGTCCTGAGACACGGGCCTATATTGCAGCGCAGAATGCGTACACGGCGCAATACTTCGAGCAGGTGAAGATCTTGCCGCAGACTGTCGATGAGATGGGCAAGCTGCTGAAGACTGATTTTGTTAGTGTGCCAACGAAGCGTGGGGACAGGTACTTCTTTGCGAAGAGGCTGGCGGATGAGAATCAGGCTTCGATCTACATGCGGGTTGGGTTGCATGGGCCTGACGAGAAGCTGCTCGATGCCAGCAAGCTGAGTACGGATCAGAACACGTCCGTCAACACGATGAACATTACCGAAGATGGGTCGATGATGGCGTACGGCGTGCGCATCGGCGGCGCGGATGAGGTCGAGGTTCATTTTCTGGATGTTGCGACGAGGCAGGCTACGGGCGATGTGATGCCGCGAGCACGGTACTCCGGTGTCGATATCGCTCCGGATGGGGCGGGCGTGTATTATTCGAAGCTCTTTCCGCACGATGGCAATCGCGTTTTTTTTCACAAGTTCGGAACTCCATTTGAGAGCGATGCGATGATCCTCGGAAAGGAATATCGCGGCGAGAAGCTGGGTGAGATCGATGGGGTCAGCGTTCGCGCGACGGCGAATGGGCACTACCTCGTGTTTCGGATCGGCCGCGGAGTGCCGGCGACGCGCGAAGATATTTTGATCAAGGATCTGCGAGTCAAGGATTCACCGATTTTGCCGCTGGTGTATGGGCTCAACAGCCGGTTCGGTGAGTTCAGTGTAGGAGACGATTTTTATGTACGCACGGATTACAAAGCTCCGAACGGACGAGTGTTGAAGGTGGTGCAGGGCAAGGAGCCGGATGGGTGGCCGGTGATTCTTCCCGAGGGCAAGGATGTGCTGGAGGCGGTAAACGTCGTCGGCGGTAAGATGTTTGTGCTGCGACTCAAGGACGTAAAGTCAGAGGTGACGATTTATTCGATGGAAGGAAAGGCTGAGGGACACATCGATTTCCCCGGGATTGGCGCAGGTTCAACACTTTCAGGACGCGCGACTGATACAGATGGGTTCTATACCTTCCAGTCGATCATTACACCGCCAACAATCTTTCATTTCGATACGAAGACCGGGCGGTCTGATGTCTTTTATAGCGATAAGGTTCCTTTCAAGTCTGTCGACTATGAGGTGAAACAGGTCTTTTATAAGTCGAAGGACGGGACTAAGGTGCCGATGTTCATTGCGGGGAAGAAGGGATTGAAACGCGATGGAAGCGAACGGCTGTTGATGACGGGATACGGCGGGTTTGCGCTGAGTGAGACGCCGGTCTGGAATCCGGAGTATGCGTGGTGGATGCAGCAGGGGGGATGGTTTGCGCTACCGAATCTGCGGGGCGGCAATGAGTACGGTGAGGTCTGGCACAAGGCGGCGATGTTCGAGAAGAAGCAGAATGTCTTCGACGACTGGTTTGCGGCAGCGGAGTATCTGATTGCCAACAAGTACACGTCGCCGGAGCATTTTGCGATTCGTGGGCGCTCGAACGGCGGGTTGTTGATGGGCGCTTCGATAACGCAGCGGCCGGAGTTGTTTGGTGCAATCTGGTGTGGCTATCCGTTGCTGGATATGCTGCGTTACCAGATGTTCGAGATGGGACGGACGTGGACAACGGAGTATGGCTCGGCCGAGAATGCGAAGGATTATCCGTACATCTTGAAGTATTCGCCGTACCAAAATGTAAAGGCTGGGACGAAGTATCCTGCGATCTTTTTTTTTACGGGCGACGGCGATACGCGCGTCGATCCGATGAATGCGCGGAAGATGACTCCGTTAATGCAGACGTCCAGCTCGAGCGGACGTCCGATTCTACTGCACTATAGCCTAAAGGGCGGGCATAGCGCAGGAGTCTCGCAGACGCAACTTGTGCAGGACTATGCGGATGAGATGTCGTTCCTCTGGACGGAGACGGCGGCGAAGTAGTTGCTTACGTTTGCCGCAAAAGAAAGGTCTGGGCATCTGCTCGGGCCTTTTTATTTTTCACCTGGAATGATTAGTTGTGCGCTGTCGTCTTAGGTTTTGCCGCGGCTCTCGGAGGAGGGTTTTCGGCGATGGCTGTGTCGAGCATGGCATAGAGTTGCGAGACGTCAGTGACCTCTGTGTAACCCTTCTGGGTGACGATGAAGATGCTTGGTGTCTGGTGCAGGTTGATGCGCTCGCCGAGGGTGTGATCTGCGCGGACTTCAGCGGCGAAGAGTCCGTTAGGATCGATGATCATGGGCATTGCGCGGCCGTGCGATTGAAAGAATTTCATCGAAAAGGCATTAAGGTCTTCTTTCGTGGCAATGGAGACCTGATTTGCGAAGACGGAGCGGCGGTATTCGTCAGCGAGCTGGGGCGAGATCTTGTCCTGGATGTATCGGGCGATGACGGCTGCGTCAAAGCTCCAGATATGTGCTCCCCCTAAAGGAAAGTCTTTGCGAATAAGAGGGATTTTGTATTTGTCCACCGCAGCATGGACGATGGGGAAGGCGTGGGCGCAGGCCGGGCACTCAAGGTCCTCAAACTCGTAAATAGCGACCGATACTCCGGCCGGAGCGCGCAGCATGGAGGTGTCGCGGTATCCGCCCGCTTGGGCAGCGGCAGGAATGCTGGCTGGAACTACGAGAGTCAGAAAAGCGGCAAGGACGAGTCGGTTCATTGATATAAGACGCATATGGTTGTCTTTTTGTATTTTATCTGAGGGCTGGAGAGTTTCGCCGGGGTAATGTGGTTCAGCGATGACGGTAAGGAAAGTGCTGTTTTTGAAGGTATTTCCGCATCGCAACGGGGCGTATGGCACTCTAATAAGAGAGCATGGACGTTTCAGAGCGTATATTGAGGAAGATAAGGGACTCGCTGCGAGTTTTTCTGTGGCTGTCGGCCGTGTGCTGCGCAGTCGCTTACGCGCAGACATCAGCGGGAGACCTTCCCCAGGCACCAGTGCCGAGTGAGCAGAAACTGCCAGGAGGCCTGGTCATCGAACGGGCTACTCCGGGGGCCTTGCCACTGAGTCTGGATGATGCGATCGATCTTGGGCTGAAGCACAATCTGCAGATGCTGCTCATTCAGCAGAATGAGCGCGTCGTCCATGGCGAGTTGCTGACGGTCGAAAATAACCTGTTGCCAAGCCTGACGGCAAAGGGAACTTTGGCGGCGCAACAGATTGATCTTGCAGCGTTGGGATTCAGGCCGGGGGGCCTGGTCGCGTTCGGTATTTCGCCGGGCACGTTCCCAACGATTGTGAAGGTCAATACTGCGGGAGCGCAGATCAGCATGAACCAGCAGCTGTTCAATGTGCCTGCGTACTACCTCTATCGCTCGGCCCAGAAGTCTGCGACGGCGGCAAATCTCTCGACCTTGAATGTGCGCGGCGGAGTGACGCTGGCGGTGGGTACGCAGTATCTTCTAGCACTGGCAGATGCGGCGCAGATCGAGAATGCGCGGGCGCTCGCAAAGGCCGACGAAGTGGCGTATCAACAGGCGAAAGACTCCCATGATGCGGGTGTTGGGACAAATCTGGACATGCTGCGAGCGCGTGTGCAGTTGCAAACCCAACAACAAGCAGTAATCAGCGCGGAGAATGCGTTTGCCAAGGACAAGATCGTGCTGAATCGCTTGATTGGTCTGCCTGCGGATCAGGAGATTGCGCTGACCGATACAGCTCCCTATGCGGAGTTTGCCGAGTTGCCGCTGCCGGACGCGATGAAGCTGGCATTTCAGAGGCGGAAAGATTTGCTGAACCTTGAAGCCCAGCTCGAGGTGGCGACGCAGGCACACAAGGCAGTTCGTTCGGAGAGGCTGCCCACGGTTGCGTTCGATGGATATTATGGCGTGCTCGGTGAAGTCGGCGGCTTATTTCACGGCGTGTTCGCTGCTACCGGCAAGGTGAGTGTGCCGGTGTTTGAAGAAGGTCAGTTGCGGGGCGAAAATGAGGTTGCAGCCGCTCAAGTGACGGCGCTGCGACAGCAGATTGATTCGCTTCAGGTGTCGATTGAGTGGCAGATTCGTTCGGCGATGCTAGATGTTCAGTCGTCGAACGAGTTGGTAAAGGTGGCCCGAAGCAATGTCGATCTGGCGACCCAGGAAGTTCAGGATGCGAGCGACAGGTTTAAGGCCGGCGTGGACGACAATCTACCGGTTGTCCAGGCTCAGGCCACACTTGCGCAGGCACAGAGCCAATTGGTGCAGACGCTATATCAGTACAACCAGTCGAAGCTGCAACTGGCCCGCAATACAGGCGTGGTTGAGTCGCAGTACAAGGTTTATCTGGGACGGTAACGCCGAAACGCACCGAATAGCCTTTTAAAGAAATTGGATGGAGCCTGAAGCTTAGGTTTTCTGCGCGGTGACATATTCGTAATCGAACTGTGAAAACATAAAGTATGGCCGATGGTTCGAAACGGGAGGAGATCGCCGGAAGGGGTGATTTCCGTTTAGCATTCAAGTCGCGGGACTTTCGGCTGTATCAGGCTGCGCGGTTGATGGTGATTGTCGGAGCGGAGGCACAGTCGGTCGCAGTTGGCTGGCAGGTTTATGCGCTAACCAACTCGGCACTCGACCTTGGATATACCGGACTGGCGTTATTTCTCCCAGGCGTGTTCGTGATGCTGGCGGCGGGGCATGCGGCTGACCGGTTCGACCGGCGAAAGATTATTTTGCTTTGTTACGGGCTGCAGGCAATTTGTACTGCGGTGTTGTTGTACTTGTCCCTGAGCGCAACGGCGCTTCGCGGAGGGCGGATCTGGCCAATCTATGCAGTGCTGGTGGGAATCGGCCTGGGACGCGCCTTCAGCGGACCAGCGGCGAGCGCGATGCTTCCGAGCCTGGTGCCAAAGGAACACTTCGTGAATGCGGTGACGTGGGGTGCGACCGTCTATCAGATTGCAAATATGTCAGGCCCCGCGGTGGCAGGACTTTTGTTTACACTGCCTCTGGCCGGCGTAGCCGCAAAGTGGTACGGGGCGCCGGTGGTGTACGCGTTCACTCTGGTGATGTTGCTGGGATTTATCACGCTGGTCAGCCTGATTAGGGCCAAGATGGTGACGACGGAGAAGAAGGCCTTCAGCACGAAGACCGTTCTGGCGGGGCTTGAGTATGTGTGGCGCGCGAAGCTGTTGCTCGGGTCTATCTCGCTGGACTTGTTTGCGGTGTTGCTGGGAGGCGCGACGGCATTGCTGCCGATCTTTACAAGGGATATTCTCGACGCAGGGCCGCGCGGGCTAGGTCTTTTGCGAGCGATGCCATCGGTGGGCGCCCTTGTCGTGTCGTTGACGATGCTGGTCAAGCCGATTAAGCGGCGCGCGGGTGTGACGATGCTGATCTGTGTTGGAATTTTTGGTGCAGCGACTGTCGTCTTCGGGCTGTCGAAGAGCATCTGGCTTAGCGCGGTTGCCTTGGTGATCGTGGGAGCGAGCGACATGGTGAGCGTGGTGGTTCGTTCCAGCCTGTTGCAGCTAGCGACCCCTCCGGAGATGCGTGGACGGGTGAGTGCCGTGAACTGGCTATTTATCGGAGCTTCGAATGAGTTTGGCGAGTTTGAGAGCGGTGTGACGGCGCAGTGGTGGGGAGCGGTTCGCGCGGTTGTAATCGGCGGAATTGCGTCGATGGTTGTGACTGCTTCGGCTGCCGGACTCTTTCCTCAGCTCCGCAGAGCGGATGCTTTGACGGCTGAATCTCTCATGGAAGCGGAACGTGAGTTGAGCATTGCGGAGCCGGTCAATTAGATTGACATAGATCGGCAAGAGCGAGGGCTTGAATGAATAACGGGGTCAAAGCGGCAATCGGAGGGACACTGGTCCTGATCGTGGCTATCGGCGGCGAGGCGTTGTATCTGCGTCATGAACGAAACAAGCCGCTGGTGATCAAAGCACCAGAGCGAGAGGTTATCGCGGACGACGACCTCGTCTTTCTGAAAAAGAAGCGGCCGGATTCACTGAAGGATGTGAAGGAGTTGAAGGGTGCCACGGTGTGGGTGTCCGCGGGAGGGCAGTTGGACTATTATCCTTACGCCGGTCATGCGGCGCAGTATGGGAAGAGTGCCGGGACGCTTCTTGGAGCAGAAAAACTCGAATTGAAAGAGGCCTTCGAACAGGTGGCTCCGAAGTCTGCGACGTTCCGGATTCCTGGTGGGGATAAACAAGTGCTGCTGGTTTTTACCAAGCCGGGCGATGCTAAGGAGTATGCGGTTCCAGTAGGTTACAAACAGGATGGCCAGTACACGTTTTATACCGATGAGATTTTGTTTTATGACGACCCACACGAGTTGTACAAACACTGGGGCCCCGAGATATGGAAGGCAGTCGATTCGCACCAGGTCATTCTGGGGATGAATGAACGGCAGGTGGAGCTGTCACTAGGTCAGGTATCGAAGAGTACGAGTACTGACTATGGCAATCGCATGGTGGTGTTTGCTAATCTCGGGCATCCGATGGCCGTGACGTTTGTGAAGAACAAGGTCACTGCGTTCCGAGCTGATCAGGGATTCTAGCTCGGATTTACCGGCAGATCGAGTTCAGGTCCACAGTCGGGGCCGGCCTTGTGGGCAACGGAAGATTCCGCGCTCGCATGGCTTCCTCCAAGGTGTCGGGGACTGACGGCAGCGATAGATCCAGGTCATTTTTGTAGAACGGATCCTTCTCTGCATCCTGAAGGCTGACGAAAGTAAATCCCTTGTCGCGATAGAGCTTCAGGAGACGAGGGAGCATGCGGGCGTCCAGCGCACCTACATGCATGAGCAGCACATAAGGAATATCGCGGCCAAATAAAGCCTTCGACATTGATCGAGTGTAGTCGATAGTGGCATCGGCCGCTGCGAGGTAGCTTGTTTCCAGCTGCGCAGTCGAGACCGCATCCTTCTTCGCAACGCATCGCGCGTATGGGCCGTTGTAAAGGTAATCGCCGAAGCTCATCGTCACTCCTGCGATCTTGTATCCATGCTCCGCCAGGAACCTGCGTGCATCCTCGCGCTTCTGCGGCGTGTCGCCCTCGGCCAGGTTCGGGTAGCGAAGCCAGCGCCAGTCCTCGTTCTCCATGTACGACTTCAACAGTGCTTCGTTTTTAAGAGTGTCGGACTCCCACTCTGCGAGTGGTTTCTGGTTGAGGTTAGGGTGCGACCAGGTGTGATTGCCTAGTGGCAATCCAGCTTCACGCCACTCTTTGAGCATCGGGGTGGAAAGGGGTTCGTCTTCGGTATGAATGCCATTGACGAAGCCATACACCGGAGGCATGTGCGCTTCTTTCATGGCCACGATGATCTTTCTTCCGATTTCGACTCTGGTTTCGCCAGGCGGCAGTGCATTATGAGATGGCAGGTCGTCCCAGGTGAAGGCAATCTGCTGAGCACTTGCAGAAACAGTCATTGCTATCACTGCGGCAGAGATCACCAGTAGTATTTTTTCAAATCCGCTCTTCTTGCTGTGCATTGTCTCCTCGGTTTCCCTTGATTCGGGTCAGGTCAGTGCTTAACGACGGACAAGGTAAGCGTGCTTGGATACTGTGCCGAGTGGTGAATGGCCGTGTGCGCAATAACGCTGGTTGTTTCGTCGTAGTTGTTGCCACCTGTGTTCAGGTTGCGGTCAAAGCGAGGGAAGTTCGAGCCTGCGACTTCGATGCGGATTCTGTGGCCTGCGTCGAAGAAATTGCTAGTGTTCATGGGAGTTAGAGTGACTTTGTAGACCTTGTCTTTTTCCATCCAGACGGTTTTGTTGTCGCCATCACGATAGCGGAGGCGCTCAATGGTTTCGTCGAGGTTGTAGGCCGTGCCGTCGGGAAGAACATCGATAACCTTGACCGTTACGTCGGTGTCCTTCACATCGGAGGAGACGTAGAGCGTGGCGGTGATGGGTCCGCTGACCTCGATCCCTTCTGCCAATGGTTCTGAGGTGTAGACGAGGATGTCAGAGCGCTCTTCCATCTTGCGTTGATCGAGTGCGCCGCCGTTGCCGGGGATTGTATTCGCCGCGCAGCAGACGTTGCCACCGTAACTCGGCGTTGGATGCATTGGATCGTAGGTAAAGGTGTCGGGAAGATCAGTCTTTGCGTTCGCATCTGATGTTGGGACTGCGAATCTAAGTAGAGGGGAGGCAGGTTGATTGGCGAGTATGAGCTTGCCATCACCATGAAGCGTGTTGGCGTGCCCGGCGCTCCATAGATCGAGCGTAACATTCTTCGCGCCCTCCGGTGGCCATGTTTCCGCGTGCTGCCATTTGTTGACGCCCATCGTAAAGTACTGGACCTTGGGCTGCTTCTGCAGGAAACGGTTGTCCTCGCCTTTGAGGAAGTGATCGAACCATCCGTAAGTGAGCGCATTGTAGTCAAGACGCGCATCGCCCATGCTGCGCTCGCCGACGATGGTATCCTCTTTCGCTCGCGTGTATCCGCAGTGAAGAGTGGGTGCGATGACGGCGTATTGCTGATCTTTGGCTGGATTGGAGGCGTCGCTGCGAACGAAGTTGTAGGCGGCGAGGTTGGGGCCGGTGGAGACGTCGTACCAGGTCATGAACCAGAAGCCGGGAACGTGGATTGGCATCGTGTCGGACTGCCAGATACCGCCTTTGCGCCATGCAGGGTCGTTTGGCGTGCGCTCGATCATCGCGCCGCCCGTCGTGTTCGGCATTTTGTCGGAGAAGATGCCTTTGGGTCCGTCGATGGCGGAGATGATGTCCTTTTCCGGGAGATGTTCGAAGGCCTTTGCCCAGTCGACTGGCGGCATCTGAGGGGCGAGATCGAACATTTTGGATGCTTTGATGAGATCTTCCTGTGAGAGATTCTTCTGGAACATTGGGCGAACCTGATTCTGCTCGCCGTAGAGCCAGTCGATGAATAGCATCTGCACAGCTCCGCCGCGATACCAGTTGCCCTGCTCGTTGTAGGGACCGACTCTGCCGACTCCGGCGCCGAAGCTTTGCGGGATGATGGTGGTTAACGCTTTGTTGCCGAGGGAGGCTGCGGCCATCTGCCACTCCGCTGTCGAGGAACAGCCAATGAGGCCCACCTTTCCGCTTGACCAAGTTTGCGCCGCCATCCAGTTGAACTGGTCGTCGGCATCGGAGAGGGGCGCGCCGAGGATGTCGTAGTTTCCCTCGGAGAAGAAGTGGCCGCGTTCGTTCATCTCGATCAGGACGTAGCCGCGCTTGACGGCTTCGAGTTCGGTCGACATATCACGATAGGTGCCTAGGCGCACATCCCAGAAGTTAAAGTTGTACGGGGTACGGCTGAAGATGATCGGGTACTTTTTGCTGGTGTCTTTGGGACGGTAGATGTCGGCAGCCATGCGTGCGCCGTCCCGCATTGGGACCATTACTTTTCGATCGATGATGGCGATGCCTTCAAGTTCCTTTTCGATCGATTCGCGCTTTTCAATGAGCGCCTTCGTCTGTTCCGGCGTGAGTTGCGGTCGCGGACCCTGCGCGAAGACGGGGAGACTGACTATGAAAGCTAGAGCGAAGGCTGAAAGACCGAGTCGCATGATGCGGAACTCCTGATTTGTTGGTGATGCAAGCCTATCAGAGCGATAAATATCTGATGAATTTGTCGAAGTAGGCTAAGCCGGCGGGATCTTCGCTCCTGAGACAAAGTGACATTATTTTTCCGACAACTCCTAAGGAGTTAGTTGACAAAACAAAATTTGCTTCGTCATAATCTCCTAAGCTGTTAGGAGATGAATTCACGTGAGTGTGCAAAAAAAAGCGGATCAGGCGCTTACACCGCTGGAGCTGGAGATTATGCAGGTACTTTGGGAGGCGGGGCCAAGCACTGTCTCTGAAGTGCAGCCCCGGCTGAAGGCGCAGCTTGCCTATACGACCGTGCAGACGATGCTGAATGTCCTGCTGCGTAAGAACAAGGTGAAGCGGGTGCAGGAAGGGCGTGCCTTTCGCTACAGGCCGGTGGTGAGCCGCGAGCGGGCTACAGGCAGCGCGTTGAAGGATCTCGTGAAGCGCATGTTCGGCGGTTCGAGCGAGGCGTTATTGATGGCGATGGTGGATGCGCGGCAGATCAGCGCAGAAGAGTTGGCGCGCGTGGCCGAAAGACTAGCTGCGGCAGAACGAGATGCGGCTGGAGGAAGTGACACGGAGGAGCAGTGATGGAACAGGTCTTGCTCGAATATCTTGCGAATGCGTTGTGGCAGCTCCCTCTCCTGGCCGCGGGCGCCTGGGTTCTGTTGTGCCTGGTGAAGCCCGGGCCGCAGGCACAGCACAAAGTCTGGCTGGCGGTGCTGGGGTTTGGGGTTGTGTTGCCTGTTTGTGGGCTAGCCGGGGATATTGGATGTTCGCCTGTAAATCAGGCCGAGCCAACACCGCTTGTGCATCGATCGGCGGCAGTTGTCGAGGTGGAACCAATGGGCCCGATTGAGGTTGAACTGCCAGCCGAAACCGGAAAAGAGTCATCATGGCTCTCATCACGGAAGCATCGGATTTCTCTTTCGTCGCGGACGATGCATTGGATCTCAGGAGCATATGCGGGCTCGGTCTTGCTGGGACTGCTTCGTGTCATGAGAGCGTGGAGAGGTGCGCGACGGCTGGTGGCTGCATCACGCGAGATGGTTCTCTGTTCGACGGCGGAGGCAGTGCTGAATGGTTTTGGGAGAGATTTGAATACGCATCTGCCTGAGATTCGAGAGTGCGTCGAGGTGACGAGCCCGATGGTGGTAGGTGCGATCGCGCCCGTAGTGCTGTTGCCAAAAGGTTTTGCGGGACACAGAGACGATGAGGTGAAGGCGGCTCTGTTGCATGAGCTGGCGCATGTAAAGCGGCGAGATTACATGATGAATGGTGTCTGCCAAGTCGCGGCCCTTCCGGTGGTGTGGCACCCGGCGACCTATGCGATTCAGCGGAGGATACGCAGGACGCGGGAGATGGCGTGTGACGAGATGGCAGCGCGTGAGATGCGTTCGGAGATCGGATATGCCCGGTGCCTGCTGACGATGGCGCGGGGAATGCTCGGCGCAGGGCTGCCGGAGAGGCCTGAGTTTGTGGGCCTGTTCAGCAGCAATGTGCTGGAGGAACGAGTGATGCGACTGATGGAGACGAAGTCCGAAGTGAGCGCGAAGGCAAAGGTAATCCGGCTGGCGAGCGGAGCAAGTGCAATGGCGGCTGCAGCATTGTTGGCAGCATCCTTTCACGTTGTGCCGACGATGGCAGCCGAGCAGCAAGAGACGATCGCGCCGGCTGTTCCAGTTGTGCAGCCGGTGGAAGCTATCGCGCCGGTTGCGCCAGTGGCCGGAGTGACGATTGTGAGACCGCGTGTCGCGCCGGCGCCAGCATTCGTTGTGGCGCCGCCGACCCCGGAGTCTGTTCCAGTTGCACCGTCCGCTGAAGATTCGCTTTACGGACCACATGATGTGACGCCTGTTGCACCGCAGAGTGCGCCTACACCTCCTTTTGCTCCTGCACATGTAGCTCCTGCTGTCGCGCTTGCAGCACCAATTGCCTCTACGCCCCCAACGCCTCATATCGCTCCTCCAGCTCCCGTTGCTCAGACGCCTCCTGCTCCGACGACGGCACCCACGCCTCCTGCTGCTCCAGCTGCGAATGCAAAGAAAGCGATATGCAAGAAGAAGACGAGCATGGTGTATCGAGTCCCTGGTGGCGGTCTGGTGGTGGTCGACGGCGAAATGCGGGAGATGACGCCGGAAGAGCGGGAGCGGATTACGAAGGCGATGGCTGCATCGGTTCAGAGGCTGAGAGAGGCGGCGAAGGTGCTCAGCTCGGCCGATCTCACGACGGACACAGCCGCGCTAAAGGAGATGGCGAAGATCAAGATCACAGGCCTGGTCGACAGTAACACCCTGCAGGCTCAGATGGACGCCGCGCAACAGGCTTTCGAGGCACAACACGAGGTGATGAACAGCGAAGAGTTACAGGCAAAGATGGCTGATGTACAGGCGAAGCTACTGACCCTGAAGCTACTACGAAATTGTGATGTGGGTTTGGCTGAGCAGAAAGAAAAGAAGCAAAGATAAGATACCGCAGAGACAATAGCCGGCGAGTAGCTTCGTCGAGATGCCGCATGTGGATGCGGCATTTTCTTTGCTGGTCAGAGGCCGACAGTGCTTCTGTTGCGGTGGTAGAATTTTCGCCACTTCCTCAGGGCCTTCCAACTTATATATTTTCGGGCCTTCTTTGGGTCTCTTGGGTCCTCGCTACAATCGTGCGCGAAAAATCTGAGCTAGCCAATCTATAGGAGAAGAAACATGAATCAATATGGAATTTTTAAGAGAGTTTTAACCGCAGTCGTGTGCCTGTGTGCGAGTGGAGTTGTGCAGGCTGCGGATCGAGATGTGGATGCATCGTCTGCCTGTGCCCAGCTTCCCTCGCAGGGTGCGCTTCGGAAGGCGCTAACGATGGCGGTGAATCATGCCGGAGGCAATGGCGGATTCGGTCTGAATATGTGGGGTACGATCGTTAATCGCGATGGCGTTGTATGCGCCGTGGCGTTTACAGGAAACAATCGGGGCGATCAGTGGCCGGGGAGTCGTGTGATCTCGGCGCAGAAAGCGAATACAGCGAACGCGTTCAGCCTGCCGAAGCTGGCGTTGTCGACGGCAGATCTTTACAGCGCAACACAGCCAGGAGGTTCGCTGTTCGGATTGCAGGCAAGCAATCCAGTCAGTACGAAGGTTGCTTATGGAGGCAATCCGGCGGATTATGGGCAATCGAACGACCCAATGGTTGGCAATAGGATCGGCGGGATCAATGTGTTTGGTGGAGGATTGGCGCTGTATAACTCGCAGGGGCAGCTCATTGGCGGCCTTGGAGTGAGCGGCGATTCCTCGTGTGCGGACCATAACATTGCATGGCGAACGCGGAACACTCTGAATCTGGACTTTGTGCCGGCGGGAGTCGGGCCGGATAAGAGCCGTCCCGACAACGTTGTTTACGACATCACAAATCCGCCCGGGTTTGCGATTGGCGTGAGTGCGAGTGGATGGGGGCATCCGGTGTGCAGCGCCGCGGCGACGCAAATCTCGTTACAATTGCATGCGGTTCAGTAGCCGTTGTCAGGTTGGTTCGCGAAGGGTATGGGTTTGGCCATGCCCTTCGTGCTTTAAATTGGAACTTCGGCGTAACCTTGATGGGACGGAGGATTTGGGCATGGGTGTTACGGAGACTTCAGTGGGTTTGCGGCTGAGCGAGTTGGCGCCCGGAGTGGTGCAGTCGGAGATTCGTGCGATGACGCAGGAGTGCGATCGCATTGGCGGCGTGAATATGGCGCAGGGGGTTTGCGATACCGAGGTTCCGGAGGTCGTGGCTGAAGGGGCGATTCGTGCGATTCGGAATGGGCTGAATATTTACACACGGATGGATGGGATTGAGCGGCTACGGCGGGCAATTGCAGCGAAGTCCGAGGAGACTCTGGGAATTGCCTTCGATCCAGAGCGCGAGGTGGTGGTGACGAGCGGCGCGACCGGGGCGTTTCAGGCCGCGGTGATGGCGCTGCTGAATCCGGGAGATGAGGTTTTGCTGTTTGAGCCGTTTTATGGGTACCACGCGAGTACGCTGCGCTCGATTCGTGCTGTGGGAGTGCCGGTGGCGTTGAAGGCTTCGGATTGGGCGCTCGATATTGCCGCGGTGAGGGCAGCGATTACGCCGAGAACTCGGGGGATGGTGATCAATACCCCTTCGAATCCGGCGGGGAAGGTGTTTACGCGCGAGGAACTCGAGGCGCTGGCGGAGATTGCGGAGGAGTTCGATCTGTTCGTGTTTACGGATGAGATCTATGAGCACTTTATTTATGGCAGGGCGAAGCATGTGAGCCCTATGACGCTGCCGGGCATGAAGGAGCGGACGATTCTGATGTCCGGTTTTTCGAAGACGTTTTCGGTAACTGGATGGAGGGTGGGTTATCTGCTTGCGGATGCGAAGTGGGTAGGGGCGATCGGATACTTTCACGATCTGACTTACGTTTGCGCGCCCGCTCCGATGCAGCAGGGTTGCGCGGATGGATTGGAGAAGCTTGGGCCTGATTTTTATGAGGGGCTGGCGCGCGACCATGAAGTGAAGCGGACGATGATTGTGGATGCTCTGCGCGATGCGGGGATGAGACCGCATGTTCCGGATGGAGCTTATTATGTACTGGCTTCAACGGGGAATCTACCAGGCGCGACGGCAGCGGAAAAAGCTCGGGTGTTGTTGGCGAAGACAGGAGTGGCTTCGGTAGCGGGCTCCGCCTTCTTCCGGCCCGGCAAGGGTGAGGATTTGTTGCGATTTTGTTTTGCGAAGAAGGATCAGGATCTCGCAGAAGCTTGCAGGCGGCTGCGTGGATTGAAGGCTGCGATGTAAGAGGCTGGTCGAGCGGAATGGCGTGGATGCCCGACCGGTTTTTGCCGAGCTTTCCTCGCATGGTTTGAAACGTCTCTGTAAAATATCGATTGCATTTGTGAGGAGATTGTATGGCGTCGTTTATGGCCGGGAACCCGGCGTTGAAGGGAATACACCAACAGCTGAAGACGAAGATGGACAGCACGGTCGAGGATTTCCGGAGCCATCTGCTGTCGACACGGACGGGACGAGCGAATGTGCATATGCTCGATCACGTGAAGGTGGATTATTACGGCACGGACACGCCTGTGGCGCAGATGGGTCAGATGTCGACGCCTGAACCAACGCTAATTCTGGTGCAGCCGTATGACGCCGGGATGGTGTCGGCGATCGAGAAGGCGATTCGTACTGCGGGGAATGGACTGAATCCAATGTCGGATGGCAAGGTGATTCGTGTGCCGGTACCTCCGATGACTGAGGAGCGACGGAAAGAGGTTGTGAAGCAACTGAACAAGACGCTTGAAGATCATAAGACGGCGATCCGGAATGTGCGGCGTGATGGTAATGATCACATCAAGAAAGCTGGGAAGGATAAGTTGATCTCTGCCGATGATGAGAAGCGTGCGAACGAAGAGGTGCAGCAGTTGACGGATGCTGAGATCAAACGAATTGAAGAGCTCTGTAAGGCGAAGGAAAAAGAGATCATGACTGTTTGAGTATTGCGCGTCGGCGTAAAAGAAAGGGTCGAGCTTGAGTGCTCGGCCCTTTGTTCTTTTTGGGAACTCCAATGGGTCAGAGTGAGAATTTGAAAAGGTTGATCCGCGCTAGACGCCCTGATAGACGTAGCCGATGAAGGCCTCAGGTTTCTTGCCAAATTTCGCGTCGAAGGTGGCAGTTGGTTTTGCGGCTATGGTTTCTTCGAGGGATTTGCCTTCCTTTTTCAATTTGGCGATGTTGTCGCGAGATCCGACGAGCATATCGCGGAACTCGGTAAGCTGAGCTTTGTTGCCCAATGGACCGTGGCCCGGAATGACGATGGTGTCGGGGCCTGCTGTTGCGAGATTTTGCTCGGTGGCCTGGATCATGCCGTTGATGTTGCCTCCGCTCGAATAGTCGATGAAGGGATAGAAGCCGTTCCAGAAGGTGTCACCACAGTGAAGGACGTCTGCTTCGCCGAAGTGGACGGAGAGATCGGTGTCGGTGTGGGCTGGCTCATAGTGAGTGAGTGTCAGAGTGTTGTCCTGATCGGAGAGGGTTCGATAGCTGTTGAAGAGGATAGTGGGAAGAGCGCCAATCGGAGCGGGCGGAATGATGGCTTTGTAGGCAACAATGTTCTGAGCAGTGCTCATGCGGTAGCGGGTGTTCTCGTGGGCCCAGATCGTGGCGCCGGCAGAGTGGATCCAGTCGTTGCCGTCGGTGTGGTCGAAGTGCCAGTGGGTATTGATGAGGACCTGAATGGGGTCGCCATTGATGGCGGCGAGAGCCGTCGTCAACTGGGGCTGGCAGGAGGCATAGCCGGAGTCGACGAGGAGTTTGCCTTCTTGGGCGGCGAGAACCGCAATGTTGCCGCCAGCCCCGCTGAGAAAGGTGAGGTTCCGTCGGAGGGGCGTGAGCGTGATCTTGTTGTTTGCGTTGGCGGCGCGGGCCCGTGTGAGGAAATCCTGGGGTGCCGGGGCCGCAGGTTGTTGAGCCAAAAGATCGCGGGGATTGAGGCAGGCGACTGCAGTTACGGCAGTCCAGGCGGCGAGGAACTGGCGTCGGGAGATCGCTGTGGCTGGCTGGGTCACGATGATTCGTCCTTTGCCGTCGAAGATATATGGAATGGGCATGGAATTGAAAGGGTTGAGGAGCTTTTGCGACTGAAGTTTCACGGGAGGCTGCCGATGATGGATTGAGGTGTTCTAGTGCAGAGGTGACAAGATGGCGGAACTTGAATTGGCGACCGATGAGATCGATAGGCAACACGAGAGGCGCAGAACGGTTGTTGAAGGCATGGTCGAGCGCAGGAAGCATCCCCGTTACGCAATCGATGCCTGGGCTGAAGTGATGGTGAAAGATGGGAGGATGCTGTTCCGCGGACGGGTGCTCGACCTGAGCGCCGGTGGATGTTACATCGAGACGGAGGCTCGACTTCGGATGGCACCCCGGACGCCGGTGGAGATCGTGTTTCGAGTGAATGATGGAGTCTTTCGTTACGATGCAACGAGCAGAATGATTCGGACGAAAGGCGCGGGATTTTTGTTCGAGAATCTGGATGCGGTGTCGCAGATGGAGCTCGATGGGCTTATTCACGAATTGAGCGAATCGGCTTAATAGCTACGTGGTGTGGTCGACGACGATCTTCCATCCGTTGTCGGTGTTCTCGAAGACCAGGGAGAAAAGGCCTTCGGCACTGCCGCCGTCTTTTTTTGCACGTTCGAGGCGGTATTTGCCGAGGACGACTGCGAAGTTTTCGTCGAGGGGATGGACCTCGAGGTCGGAGTAGGTGAGGGTTCCCATGGCGGCTCTGCTCGGATAATCACGCTTGTACTCTTCGATAAGACCGGCAAAGCCACGGAAGACCTGATGGGTGATAAAGAGAGTGTCCGGCGAGTCTTTGAAGCCCTTTACAAATCCTGCGAGGTCGCCGTTGTTCCATGCGTTTTCCTGAGCGACGAGGACCTTGATGATGTTGAGTTCCTGCCGGGAGGCGGTATGCAATGGGTTGGGCTCCTGAGCAGGGAGAAGGACGGATGCGAACAACGTGAGACCAAGAGCGACTGAGCGGACGGAACGACGAAATGTCATGAGATATCTCGGAAGGGGCCTTGATTTTTGGGCGTGAATGCGCAGGCTTGTTTTCCTGGCGCGCGAAGGCCCGGTCGGATTGATACTAGCCGATTGGGGTGAGGATGATAAGAGGTTCTCGAGGTACTTGTTGGGAGTAATGAATCAGGAGGGGTTATTGGGAGGATGTTCGTTGCGGGGTTTGATTCCTGCGGTCGGAGTCACCCAGATGATAGTGACGAAGGCGACGAGACCCAACGAGATGCGGGGATGCTGGAAGGCGATGGGAATGGCGATGAGATAGACGAAGAGGGACAGCCAGTTTTTTCGCTCGATCGCGACGTCTTCCGCTTCAAGTTTGCCGGTGTGGCGCAGTCGCCTGCTGATGGCAAGGCGGAGGCCAAGAAAGCTGAAACCGGTGACGACCATCGAGGTGATGTAAATCGCGACCGAGAAGGAGTCGATCCTCTTGTCGAGGACATAAGAGGTGAAGAACGGAAGAAGGGAGAGACAGAAGAGAAAGGCGAGATTTGCGTAGAGGACGAGTTGGTCAACCTCTTCGGTTCGGTGGACGAGTTGGTGGTGATTTATCCAATAGATACCGACGAAGGCGAAAGAGATGAGGTAAAGACAGAGGGTGGGGAGAACGGCGCGGAGGCCTGCGAAGCCGTCCTGATGGGGAACTTTGAGTTCGAGCACCATGATGGTGATGATGACAGCGATGACTCCGTCGGAGAAGGCTTCTAGGCGGGATGGCTTGAAGAGGTGATGGGCCATGAGAGCAAGCGACATCTGGGTTCGGCTGGATTTGTTATGGCAGAAGGATACAACGGTGATTGTGGCCCTGTTTCGAGGGCCCGCTGAACTAGAATCTATCTATGGCTTCGAATTTTACGGGTTACGAGGCGCGACCGGATGCGAAGAAGGTCGTGCACACGGTCTGTTCGCACGACTGCCCGGATTCCTGTGGAGTTCTGGTTACGGTCGACGAGATATCCGGGCGGGCGGTAAAGTTGCAGGGCGATCCGTCACATCCGGTGACGCGAGGATTCCTGTGCGGGAAGGTTGCGAAGTATCTGGACCGCGTGTATTCGCCTGAACGGCTGTTGTATCCGATGCGACGGAGAGCTGGCGCGCCGAAGGGGCCATTGGTTCAGGGAAGCGAAGTGGAGGCGTTTGAGCGGATCTCATGGGATGTAGCGCTGGATGAGATTTCTGTTCGGCTTAAAGAGATTACGTCGAAGTTTGGGCCAGAGAGCGTGCTGCCTTATAGCTATGCCGGGACCATTGGAAAGCTTGGTTACGGGTCGATGGATCGAAGGTTCTTTCACCGACTGGGTGCGTCACAGTTGGACCGGACGATCTGTGCGACTGCAGGAGGTATGGCTCTCAAGAGTGTCTATGGGGTGAAACTTGGAACCGTGCCACAGGACTTTGCTCATGCAGGGTTGATTATCGCGTGGGGTGCGAATGTGCACGGGAACAATGTTCATCTATGGCCTTTTATTGAAGAGGCTCGACGCAAGGGCGCGAAGCTGGTCGTGATTGATCCGTACCGCACGAGGACGGCCGCGTTGGCGGATGAGCATTTGACGATTCATCCGGGAACCGACGCAGCGTTGGCGTTGGGGATGATGCATGTCATTCTCAGCATGGGGCTGGAGGACCGCGAATATATTGCACAGTGCACAATCGGTTTTGAGGAAATAAAGGCTCATGCCCTGCGTTCCGAATACTCTCCGGAGAGAGTTGCGGCGGCAACCGGGATCGGTGCTGAGACGATTGTGCGATTAGCTCGGGAGTATGCGAGAGCGGGGCGTACCGGTTCGCGGGGGCCCGCGGTGATCCGGTTGAACTATGGCATCCAGAGGAGTGAGAACGGCGGGACCGCGGCTCGTGCGGTATGCATGTTGCCTTTGTTGACCGGAGCGTGGAAGTACAAGGGCGGTGGATTGCAGCTTTCGACATCGGGATCGTTTCCGTTCAACGAGCTTGCGCTGGAAATGCCGGAGCTAATGATGGCGAGTTCACTGAAGCGGCCGTCACGAGTGGTGAACATGAGTCTGCTGGGGCAAGCGTTGACGACGTTAGGCGACCAGGAGACTGACGGTCCTCCGGTGAAGGCGATGTTTGTCTACAACTCGAATCCTGCGGCAATCGCACCGAACCAGAATGATGTGCTGCGTGGAATGATGCGTGAGGATCTGTTCACGGTAGTGCATGAGCAGTTTTTTACCGATACGGCGGATTACGCCGATGTCCTGCTGCCGGCACCGACGTTTCTTGAGGTGAAGGATGTGCAGGGCGCGTATGGGCATCTGTTCGCGCAGATCAATAATCGAGCGATCGCGCCGCTTGGGGAGGCGAAGAGCAATGTTGCGCTGTTTGGCGAACTGGCGCGGCGGATGGGATTTACTGAGAAGTGCTTTGATGATCGCGAAGACGATTTGATTGACCAGGCACTGGAGACGGACCACCCGTGGTTTAGGGGGATTACGCAGGAACGGCTGAAAGAAGAGGGGTATATCGCGTTGCAGCTGCCGGCTGATGCCGTGGGCGAGGTGTTGCCGTTCAGCACAGCGGAGTGGTTCCAGACTGCGAGTGGGCGCGGGGAGTTTACCCCTGTGCCGGTGTTTACCGCCCCCGCCGAGTCGCGAGCGCATGCTGCGGACGGTGCTTATCCGCTGGAGTTTTTGCCGCGCAAGGCTGACAACTATATGAACTCGACGTTTGGGAATATTCCTGCTCACCAGCGGATGGAGTCTCGAACTGCGGGGGTGCTTGAGATGAATCGAGTCGATGCGGCTGCGCGCGCGATTGAAAGCGGTGATGAAGTCGAGGTCTTCAACGGCCGAGGTTTTGTCGCACTGAAGGCTCTGGTCAATGGGCAGGTGGCGGCTGGAGTCGTTTCTGCGCGGCTGGATTGGAATAAGCTCTCGGGCGGACGAAACGTAAATGCACTGACTTCGGAGACGCTGACCGATATTGGCGGCGGGCCTACGTTCTACTCGACACTGGTTGAAGTGAGGAAGATTGCAGGAAGCTCAGTTGGAAAATAACGTAAGAGAGCACGAAGGGGAAGGAATGAGCATATTGCTTCCGGGGTTGGACAAGATTGAGGCTGCTGCGCAGTTGATCTATCGGACCATGCCTGCGACGCCACAGTACACCTGGCCGCTGGTGAACGCGCGTGCGGGTGCTGAGGTCTGGGTGAAGCATGAGAACCATACGCAGGTCGGAGCGTTTAAAGTTCGAGGCGGGCTCGTTTATTTGGATTGGGTTCGTCGAGAGCTGCCGGAGGTGACTACGGTCGTCTCGGCGACCCGGGGAAACCATGGTCAATCAATCGCACTTGCGGCTGCCAAGCAGGGGATCCGCGCGGTGCTAGTGGTCCCTTTTGGAAATAGCGTCGAAAAGAACCGGGCGATGCAAGCGCTGGGTGCGGAGCTAATTGAGTTTGGCAAAGACTTTCAGGAAGCCAGTGAACATGCGGAGCATCTGGCTGAAGAGCACGGATGGCACCGGGTACCGAATATCGATTTGCGGATTGTGACTGGTGTCGCGACCTACGGGCTCGAACTGTTTTCGGCTTGCCGGGAGTTGGAGACAGTGTATGTGCCGATCGGGATGGGCTCGGGAATTTGCGGGACGATTGCTGCCCGAAACGCTTTAGGGCTGTCGACGAAGGTAGTGGGAGTAGTGTCGAGCCTTGCTCCTGCATATGCTCTCTCTTTCGCCGCAGGGGAGGTCAGGGAGCATGAGACCAGGACGGCAATCGCCGATGGAATGGCGTGCCGAAAGCCTGATTGGGGTGCACTCGAGGTTATGCGGGCGGGATTGGACAGGATTATCACGGTCGACGATGACGAGGTAAAGGCTGCAATGCGGTTTTACTTTGCAGATACGCACAATGTTGCCGAAGGCTCGGGCGCTGCCGGGCTTGCGGCGATTCTGAAAGATCGAGGAGCCGGAGGCGCGTGCGTCGGAACCGTGCTTACGGGCGGAAATGTGAACAGTGAAGTGTTTAGCGAGGTGTTGGGTAACGCTATGTGCATTGCCTGAGCCTTTTAGGCGTCAAGATAACGTCAGAGGGCCGGTTCCTTTGACCGTTCTGTTCGTCAAAATGACAACAGGACTGAATTCACGCAGGTTAGATGCAGTTTGATCGAACCTAAACCCTGGGGCGAACTCGCTAACGGCTGGCCGCTCCCATATAATCAAGACTTCGCTTGATGTGCTGGCGGAGCGTCATTTTTAGAGCAGTGAGGGTGTGCGTATCTTTACCGTGAATCGAGAGAGCGGAAGCTCCCTGAAAAGCAAGACCGAAACTGTGTGCCCGCGCTCCAGCCGCTCCCGCATCGCTCCAGCCGCGTTTCTTTTTGCCGTTGTGGCGATGACGTCGACTGTGTTTGCCCAGGTAAACCCGGGAACCACGACTGCACCGCAGTCCACACAGAAGGCGGAAACTCTTTGCCAGCCGCAGGTTATCGGCAATCGGCGTATTCCAAAGGAATCGGTGCTTGCGCGATTGTTCAGTCGTCAGAACGATGTCTATGACCCTGTCGTGGTCGAACGCGACTTCAACTCGCTTTGGAACACCGGATATTTTGAAGACATCCAGATTGAACGTGTCGACAAGCCCGAGTGTATTCAGCTGGTGATTTATGTCCGTGAAAAACCGACCATCCGCGAAATCAACTATAAGGGCCTCAATGCTGTGACCCTGTCGGACGTTCTGGACCGGTACAAGAAGGCCAAGGTCGGGGTTTCGGTGGAGAGTCAATATGACCCGACCAAGATTGCCCGGGCTGTGGTAGTGCTGAAAGATCTGCTGGCCGAGCACGGACATCAGTTCGCGACGATCACGCCTGAGGTTAAAAAGATTCCGCCGGCCTCGGTGGCCATTACGTTCAATATCAAAGAAGGTCCGACGGTCAAGGTAGGGAAGATTGCATTTCAAGGCAATAACAGCCTTGGCGATCGCACCCTGCGAGCTTCGATGAGGAATCTGAAGCCGATCGGAATACCCCACTCGATCATTCTGGAAAATCTGTTTGCGCGAACCTTCGACGCAAGCAAACTGGATGAGGACACGGAGCGAGTGAGGCAGGCCTACCGGGACCGGGGCTACTTCAAGGCCCAGACCAGTGAGCCAACTACCCATGTTCGCGATGCGGGTGGATTGAATCCTTTCACGCTGCGACCTTCGAAGGGCAAGCGGATCGATATCCTGATGCCGGTCGAAGAAGGCGAGCGCTACAGGCTGGCCGGAATTACATTCACCGGAAATGCGCATGTACAGAATGTGAAGGCACTGCGAGCAGTTTTCACGCAAAAAGACGGTGAGTGGTTCAACGCGACGCAGTTCAGCAAGGGCCTGGATAACCTGCGTAAACAATATGGCGCTCTTGGCTACATCAACATGGTCGGAAATCCGGTTCCGAAGATCGACGATGCAAACAAAACCATTACGCTGAATATCGATATCGATGAGGGCAAGCCATTTTATGTATCCCGCATCGAGTTTCAGGGAAATACGATCACGCGCGATAAGGTGATTCGGCGCGAACTGTTGTTGGAAGAGGGACACATTTATAACTCTCAGCTATGGGAGCTCTCGATTCTGCGATTGAACCAGCTGAACTACTTTGAGACGCTGAAGGCCGATCAGGACTCGGAGAGCCGTCAGAATGCTGACGATCAAACAGTCGATCTGCTGTTAAAGCTTAAGGAAAAGGGCAAGAACTCGATCGGTCTGAATGGCGGTATCAGCGGCCTGACGGGAACGTTTATCGGGTTGAACTACGAAACTAACAACTTTCTGGGGCTTGGGGAGACGCTCTCGTTGCAGGCGAATGTTGGCGATCTTTCGCGGCAGATAAGTTTCGGGTTTACGGAACCGTATCTGCGAGACAAACCGATTTCGGTTGGAGCGCAGGTCTTTGCTCAGAAGTATGACTTCAATCCATCGAAGAGCCAGTCGACGACAGGAGCAACCGGGAATCTGTCGGCGGCACAGCAGTCGCTGCTGACGAACTACAACACATCGACAACAGGTCTGACCCTTACGGCGAGCGAACCGCTGCGGCATCTTTTTGCCAATACGGGCGTGACTCGCGTCGGCTTGTCTTACTCGCTCTCACGTTCGACGGTGACGACGTTCAACCAGAACACAACGAATGTGTTTCAGTCGCTTGCCTTCCGTTCCGGTGTTGCGGGACAGAATCAGTTGAGTGGAATTATCACCTCTGTGGTTACACCCAGCTTTTCGTTCTCGAGCCTGGATCGGGCCGTGGGTCCCCATCATGGCAAGGACTTCAACGCTGCCATTCAGATCGCTGGTGTGGGCGGCAACGTAAAGTATGTGACGCCGATCGCCAGCTACCGGCAGTTCTTCCCGATGAAGGGCCTGAAGGTCAATCGCGAAGGGCACAACGTGCTGGGTTACCGTATTCAGTTGTCTCACATTACAGGTTTCGGCGGCGAGGTTGCACCTCCGACGCATCGGTTCTACAGCGGCGGCGAGCAGGACCTTCGCGGATTTGATACTCGGTCCGTCTCTCCGTACACGTTTATTCCGAATAAGATTGAATACACGCTGACAAATCCGGACGGAACTTCGGTTCCGATCAATCCGGCCAATCCTGCGCTCGGAAATGTCCAGATTCCACTGCCGATTTATCGTATGGTGTCGATCGGCGGCGATACCCAATTAGTGACCAACCTGGAGTACCGCATTCCGATTATCAGCCAGGTGACGTTTGCCTTCTTTACTGACTTTGGTATGACGGTGAATTTGCAGCCGGGACAGTTGCGGCAGAGCACGGCGGGGCAATCGCTCATCAGCGGTGCGCAGTATGGTTGCCCCACGATCGTGAATGGAGCCTGTTTTGGTGGAAGTGCGGTTAAGTTCCCCGAATTCCTGACGACCGTTCCCGGAACGAACTACGTGCCGCGTATGTCGAATGGAGCAGAACTGCAGGTGATTCTGCCAATTATTAACGCTCCGTTCCGTATCTTCTACGCGTATAACTCGCTGCGGCTGTACGAGACTGTACCCCAGAAACTTGCGGTTCCGAACACCGGGCCGGATGCTGTGAATGTCTTCAAGAGCTACTTCCCGAGCAATGGCGCAGGGCAGTTCAGCTATCAGCAGGCATTGCAGTTCTATGGAGCGGACTACATCCTGCGTGAGCCGCGCAAGACTTTCCGGCTGACGGTCAGCACAACGTTCTAGTTTTTGTGGAAGACGCGGATGCCGGCGATACCGGCGGCTCCTGCGGCCAGGCAGGAGGAAGCGTCTTCGAGGGTGACACCTCCGAGTGCGTAGATGGGTACTGGAGCGGCTGCCGTGCAAGCCGCGCGGAGTTGATCAAGTCCCAAGCCTGGTGCAACGGTTCGGCCGGAGACTGACTTTTCGAAGACCGGAGCCAGTAGAATCGCGTCGGCACTGTTTTGCCTCGCGTTGTGTATCTCTTCGAGGGTATGGCAAGAAACGGTGATGATGGGCCGGTGAAGACCAGCTGCGGCGTAGAGATTGCGAACCTCGGGTGGCGTGAGCTCGTCGAATGTTGCTGGGAGATGAACGCCGTGTGCCAAGGTTGCAATTGCAACGTCGGCACGAGAGTTGATGATTAATCGCGTGGGGCTTGTTGTCTCGGCGATTGACGATAGGATTTGGCGCGCCAAGGCTGCAATGGTAGCGGCAGGAAGGTCCTTCTCGCGGAGCTGGATAAAGTCGAAGCCTTCGCGGACCCAACGAATCGCTTCCTGAACGAGAGCGGCCTGACGTTGAAGGTCGTCGCCCGCGTAAAGGCCTCGGCTCGTGATGGCATAACGGATCACGGTCTTAGTTTATGTCGATGAAAAGGCAAGGTGGAGGCGTTAACGCCTGTGTGGTAGTTTCAAAACAGCCATGCAAGATCGGGATCAGAAAAGGGAGCTGCTCACCAATGTTGGGCCAAGACCGATAAGTGGAGGAGGCGGTATGTTGCCAGTACGGACGCAATTGGGTATAGGCCACGATGAGTAGCGGTGTTTACGATTTAATCGTCATAGGATCAGGGCCGGCGGGCCAGCGTGCGGCTATCTATGCGGCAAAACTGGGCAAAAAGGTTGCATTGGTTGAGATGCGGGAGGTCGTTGGGGGCGCCTGCATCAATACGGGCACGATTCCTTCGAAGACGATGCGCGAAGCAGTGCTGCATCTCTCGGGGTATAACTACAAGTCCATCTATGGGATGAACTACCGCGTCAAGGAACGGATCACGATGGCGGACCTGGCGTTCAGGGTGCAGCATGTGATCAAGACGGAGATTGACGTTACCGAGGCACAGCTCTCGCGCAATAACATTGAGATGCTGGTGGGAGTAGCAAGCTTTGAAGACGCGACTCATGTCAAAGTAACGAACTCTCGCGGGTCGAACGTGTACGAGACGAAGAACGCCCTGATTGGTACGGGGACCAAGCCAGCGTGTTCGCCGAAGGTCCCGATCAATGGGCGCAGCATTATCAACAGCGACCTCGTACTGGATTTGGTCAATTTGCCGAAGACAATGATTATCGTGGGCGGCGGCGTCATTGGTGTCGAGTACACCTGTATGTTTTCGGCGCTTGGCGTACGGGTGACACTGATCGAGCGGCGGCCGCGGCTGCTGGAGTTTGCTGACCAGGAGATCGTTGAGGCTCTTAGCTATCATCTACGTGATTCGCGGGTAACGATGCGATTGAACGAAGAAGTGGAGTCGGTCGAAGAGATGCCGGATGGCACGGTCGTGGCGAATCTTGAGAGCAAAAAGAAGGTTCAGGGTGATGCGCTGCTGTATGCGGTTGGCCGGCAGGGCAATGTGGATGAATTGAATCTTCCGGCGGTGGGAATTGAGGCCGATTCGCGTGGGCGCATTCCAGTGGACAAGGATTTCAGGACGAAGGTGCCGACGATCTTTGCGGTTGGCGATGTCATAGGGTTTCCGTCATTGGCGTCTGTGTCGATGGAGCAGGGCCGCGTGGCAGCGGCGCGAGCGTTTGGAGACGAGAAACTACTTTCCAACCCCGGACTTTATCCGTACGGAATCTATACGATTCCGGAGATCAGCTTTATTGGCAAGACCGAGGAGCAGCTCACCGAGGAAGACGTGCCGTACGAGGTTGGAGTGGCCTATTATCGTGAGATTGCGCGCGGACAGATTCGCGGGGACACTACGGGACGACTAAAAATTATCTTTCATCGGTTGAACCATTCGATTCTCGGCGTACACATCATCGGCGAGGGTGCCAGTGAGCTTTTGCACATTGGTCAGGCAGTGATGGCGTTAGGGGGAACGCTGGAATATTTCGTGGATACCGTCTTCAACTATCCAACGCTTGCAGAATGTTATAAAGTTGCGGCTTTCAATGGATTGAACCGCGTCAGCAAGTTTGAATAGAGTCGCGGTTCCAGACGAAGGCAGGCAGAGATCATGGCGAAGACAGTAGGAGTCACTTTATCGGAACGGATTGCGGCGGGCCTGGTCATTGACCATAAGCTTGCCGGCGAGGTGCGCCGTTTTCCCGACAAGCATGAGGATGAGGATGCCCTGGTAGAACTTCACGCTGATGCGTTGGTAGAGGAGATCTGCAAGCAGGTCGTTTTAGCTGCGGAAGGGGCAAAGGACCTGGCGGCGGTAGGAGTGGCGCTGCCTGGACTGGTCAAGAATGGGGTGGTGGAGGAATCCCCAAACCTGCCCCAGTTGAAAGGTGCTCGGATCGAGGACCGGCTGGGAGTGCAGTTACGGAACAATGGAATTACAACACGGGTCACTGTGTTGAATGACGCGGATGGAATGGCTGCGGGGTTGGCTTCGGCGCATGGCAAACTGGACAGCATGATTCGGGTTTGGACCCTTGGCGTGGGGATCGGGTATGGCCGATATCCTTTTGCTCCGGGTGTGTGGGAGGGTGGTCATACCGTCGTTACGATGGATGAAAAGGAGAGGTTCTGCGGATGCGGCGGCCGCGGACACATGGAAGGAATCATGGGCCATCGCGCGATGCGATTGCGGTTTCTCGATATGGAGCCGGACGAGGTCTTCGAAGAGGCTAAGAAGGGCGACGCGAGATGCATGGATTTCAAACGTCTGTGGCACAAAGCGCTGGCGGCAGCCTCGGCGACGACGATCCATATGGCCGGGCCGGGAAAATTCTTTTTGTCGGGGTTCAATGTGCACTATGTTGATCTGCCTATGTTGAAAGACTATATGCAGCAGATGGTGAAGATGAGTCCGCTGCAGAGCTATTCGTTCGAGATCGTCCAGGACAGCCCCGAGATCCGAGTGATCGGGGCGGCAGTCGCGGCGGAACAGGCAGCGACGCGATAAAACCGTTCGGAATTTTTGTGGACGGGCAAATCAGCGATCGTCTTTTCTAGTGCTGGCAGGTAGGGCAGTAGTGGGTGCTGCGGCCGCCTACAACGATTCGCTTGATGGAAGTGCTGCAGACGCGACAGGGCTCGCCAGTCCGTGAATAGACGTGATGGTGGAGCTGGAAGAAGCCAGCGACTCCGTCGGCGTCAACATAGTCCGAGACTGAAGAGCCACCCAATTGGATCGCTTCGGTGAGGACCTTGACCAGTGCGGCACGAAGACGCGTGAGTTCAGCCCGGGTGAGTCTGCCGGCGTGGCGGGTGGGCCGGATACCCGCGTGAAAGAGAGCTTCATCGGCGTAGATATTGCCCACTCCGTGGAGGAGCGACTGGTTGAGGAGCGCGGCTTTGATCGGCGTTTTTCGATTGTGGAAGAGCGCGATGAAGTCTTCGAGTTCAATGGTTAGTGGTTCGGTACCGGGCCCTTCGTATTTTGTTTCGGGTGCCACGACGGAGAGGCGGCCAAAGCGGCGAGGATCGACGAAGCGGAGTTCTTTGCCGCTGTTGAGGGACAGGACGGCGTGGGTGTGCGGCGGAACCGGGGTGTCCGGAGCGGAGAGGAGGAGGCGTCCGGTCATGCCCAGGTGAACGAGGAACTGCGCAGCCTTCTTCTTGCGCGTGAGGTCAACGACGATGGTCTTGCCGACGCGGTGCACCCGATCAATCCGGCTGCCAGTCAGCGTCTCAACAATCTGGTCAGGCGTCGACTTGAACGTCTGAGGCTTGTTGCTGGTCCAGACGGAACGGATGGTCTGGCCGTGGATACGTTGATGAACGCCGTTGGCGATGGTTTCGACTTCGGGAAGCTCGGGCATGTGCTTCTGCAAGTATAGGTGGCCCACCGGAGGTCGTGATGCTTGCGCGCCGAGAATTGTGCGGAACGAAATTGTTTCGGGCTATACTTGTCGCCTTATGAAAACAATGTTGTTCGGGGTGATTACAGGGTTTCTTGCGTTTGGCATTGCGCGAGGACAGAGTGACAGCAACGTGCGGCCAATGCTGCTGGTGGCGAATCAGGGAAGCCATGATCTGAGCCTGATTGATCCGGTTGCGGGTAAGCAGCTTATGACGGTGCCTGTGGGAGGCGTTACCGGACATGAGGTAGCGGCTTCTCCCGATGGAAAGACGGCCTATGTCCCGATCTATGGCAACTCAGGAGTGGGAAGAGCCGGTACGGATGGCTCGAAGCTTTCCGTGATCGATCTGACAAGCGGAAAGGTAATGCAGACGATCGACTTCGGCCATGGCGTCCGGCCCCATTGCGCCGTTTACGACCACAACAGCGGAATGTTGTATGTGACAACCGAACTGGACAAGGCTATCAGCATTATTGATCCCAAGACACTGAAGATTGTCGGCAGTATTCCTACCGGTCAGGAGCAATCGCATATGCTGACGCTTTCGCGGGATGGTTCGCGCGGGTATACGGCGAACGTTGGGCCTGGGACCGTATCGGTTCTGGATATGAAGGGTCGCAAGACGCTGGCAATTATTCCCATCTCGACGAGCACGCAGCGAATCTCAATCTCACGTGATGACAGTATGGTGTTCACGGCGGACCAGGCGAAGCCGCAGCTTGCGGTGATCGATACAGGGACGAACAAAGTAAAGACCTGGGTGGCCCTGCCGGCCGTCGGGTACGGGACAGCCCCGACGCCCGACGGTCGATGGCTTCTTGTGGCGATGCGGACGTCAAAGCAGGTGGCTGTAGTTGACCTGAAGACTTTCAAAGTGGCGAAGACGATCGAGGTGCCGGATGGACCCGCGGAAATTCTTGTAGCCCCGGATGGAAAGACTGCCTATGTGGCTTGTAACTACAAGAATCAGGTTGCGGTGGTTGATCTGGGTGAGTGGAAGGTTTCGCGGATGATTGACGCCGGAACTACGGCGGATGGACTGGCCTGGGCGCAATAATTTTCTAGTGATGAGTCAGCTGAATCACCGGCAGGAGGCTTGAGTAATCGTCTGTCCAGGGACGGAGACCTGGCGTGATGGGTGTTTCTGCGACAAGAGGTGAGATTTCAGGACGACTGAAGAACATCGAGCTATTGGTGACCAGGACCCAAGTGGAGCGATATGAGCCGGTTGCATCATCCCCTGGGCTCTCAACGAGTCTTGATTGCATGTTGCTGGCGATGGCTTGCTGAGCTATCTCCGGCGCAAGGTTCAGGTACTGGTTGGAGACATGGACGGCGATGATACCGTTAGGCGCGAGATGCCTTTTGTAGAGCGCGAATGCTTCGGTGGTGAGCAGATGCAGAGGAATTGCGTCGCCTGAGAAGGCATCGATCGCGAGTACGTCGAAGTTTTGTTGAACTTCGCGGGTGAGGGAGGCGCGAGCGTCGCCGTCGGCGAATGTGATTTGAGCTTGCGAATCGCGCAGATAGGTGAAGAGGTTCTGGGCGATAGGTTGAACGAGAGGGTTGATCTCGTAGAAGCGGATGCGGTCGCCGGAATGGCCGTAGGCGGCGAGGGTTCCGGCGCCGAGTCCCACGACTCCGATGTTGCGAGAACGAACGGCGTCGCTATCGTCGACGGTACAGCAGAAACGTAGGGCGAGGCCGATGCCGGAGTCAACCGCATAGTAAGTGGTCGGGGTACGGGTAAGGCCGTCGCCGAAGATCTGGGTTCCGTGCTGAATGGTCCCGTTGAGCAGCATCCGCTCGGGGTCGGCGTGAGTGGTGGTTGTTTCCTTGACGCGGAGGGTGCCGTAGAAGTTGCGGGCCTGGAGGACTGCGTCGCGAGTGTATGCCGCGTGCAGCATGATTGCGAAGATGAAGAGTAATACGCTTGCGGTTATCCAGAGTAGACGCTGAGGCCAGCCGTCACGCCAGGTAACCGCTATAGCGACGGTGGCGGTGAGAAAGAAAGAGATCGCGAGATCGTAGTTTGCGGAGAAGAGGAGTGGACTGGCGATGCCCACGAAGAAGGTTCCGGCTGCTCCACCAGCTGCCATGGTGAGATAGAAGAGTGTTGTCTCGGTGGGGCGAAGTGGGCGCAAGGCATAAGTTTCGGCGTGACAGAAGAGGCCTGCGAAAAAGCACTCAGCCAGAAAGAAAAGGATGGCGACGCCAATGGGTAGGCTGACGTCGGTCTTCGAAATTGCGTAGCCGAGACTTGCGAGCATAATGACGAGCAAACGAATAACGATGCCACGGCGATACAGCCCGGGATATTCAAAGGCAAGGATAAAAGTGAGGAGATAAGCGGCGAGAGGGAGCATCCAAAGCAGAGGGATGGCGGCAATGTTGATGGTGAGATGACCGGTGACGGCGCTCAATTGCATCGCGGCAACCATGGGAAGGAGAAACCAGAGCCATTTGACGAAGGTGGGCGTTTTGGCAGTGATCGGCTCTTCCTGGCATGCCTTGTGTTCCGCGGTCTGGTTGGATTGAAGCGCAAGGATGGCGCAGAAGATGGCGTAGATTATGAAGCCGATTAACCAGACGGTGCGTTGGTGTTTGAGCGATAGATTGGGTTCGATCAGGATGGGGTACGCGATCAGAGCTAGTAGCGAGCCCAAGTTCGACAGAGCGAAGAGACGGTAAGGGATACTGCCGCCCTGCGTGCGGAGGAACCATAGCTGGAGTAATGGGCTGGTAGCGCCGAGCAGGAGAAAAGGCAGGCCGATGGTGAGCACAAGGTTTTGGAAGATAGTGGTTACAGGGTGTTCGGAGCCTTGTGCCGCCAGATGTGGATGGATGCTTTGCGTGCCAAGCAGAGCTGCGGCGGCAACGAGAGAGACAAGATAGAGCTGCTGCGTCCATTTTCGCGCGCTTTCGCGCGTGAGCCAATGAGCATATAGATATCCGAGTAGAAGCGCGACTTGGAAGAAGACGAGGCATGTAAGCCAGACGGCAGAGGATCCACCCAGAGTAGGCAGAAGTTGTTTGGCCGCCATCGGCTCGACCATGAAGAGTAGGAATGCGCCGAGAAAGACGAGAGTGCCGTAGAGAAACCAGGATAGGGGCATGAGTTGTGAGGCTCGAATCTGGACGACGAGGGTTCAGGACGAGGATAACGGAGATAAATATGGATGCAGCGTTCATGCTATCGAAAATCCATGTCGAATATCCGGTTTAGGAGTGTTCCTCACCAGGATGCGGAGTTAGAGTTAGAGAGGTCGTTCGAGGGTCAAAGATGAGTCGGGTGCTTCGGGCCGTAGCTTTTCTACTCTGCATATCATGCTTGCCGCTTCACGGATTCTTCCAATTGCAAACACACACCGATGCAGAGGATGCGGCCGGGAGTCGCATCACGCTGGATGTGGTCGTGACAGACAAGTCTGGCAAAACAATTAAGGGGCTCGAGGAAAAGAATTTTACCGTTCTTGCCGATGGCCATCCTCAGAGAATCGTGTCGTTTCAGGCCGTTGGGATGGGCGATTCTGCGAGGAACGCCGAGTCCGCTCAGATCGTTCTTCTGATTGATGAGGTGAATACCGGGTTTAACCGCGTCGCCTATGAACGCGACGAGATCAAGCGATTCCTTCTACAAAACGGCGGGACCATGGTTCATCCGACGAAGCTGGCTTTTTTTTCTGATTCTGGTATTGAAATTCAGGAAAATTCCTCGCGCGATGGAAACGCATTGTTAGCGGCATTTGAGCAGCACGAGACGGCGTTGCGCTCGGTTCGGCGATCCGAGGGATTTTATGGTGCGCTGGAACGGTTTCAGTTTTCCATGAAGGCGCTGCAATCTGTGGTTGATAAAGAAGAGAAACAGCCCGGCAGGAAGGTCGTTTTGTGGATCAGTCCAGGGTGGCCGATACTTTCGGGGCAAAATATTGAGTTAGACAACAAGCAGGCGAAAGCTATCTTTGCGTCGATCGTTTCGATCTCGACTGCACTGCGTCTGGCGCGCATCACGATCTATAGTGTTGACCCGCTGGGCGTCGCGGACGCCGCCAGCATCAATTCGACCTATTACGAAGAGTTTCTGAAGCCGGTGACAAATGCAAAAAAGGCACAGATCGGCGATCTAGCATTGCAGGTGCTCGCGACCCAGACTGGCGGACTTGCGTTACGCGCCAGCAACGACATTGCGAGCCAGCTCAATCTATGCGTTGGGGATTTGGAGAACTATTACACACTGACGATCGATGCCGTACCCGCTGACCAACCGAATTCTTTTCATCCGTTGTCGGTTAAGATCGGGTCTGCCGGTCTGACTGTGCGAACGCGGAATGGGTACTACGCCACGCCCTAACTGAAGCTCGATGGATCATGCGATACAAGATGTCTACGGGCAGGACGCGATATGATGAATATTGGCGGGTCCGCGTAGGCGGTGCTTGCCATCCGGCCGACAGACAATCCTGGAGAATATATTCGTCGTGAATCAACGCAAATCAGCGGTCATTTTGGGTGCCCAATGGGGTGATGAGGGCAAAGGCAAGATAGTAGATGTGCTCTCGGAGCAGTTTTCCGTCGTAGCACGTTATGCGGGCGGTCATAATGCCGGGCACACTGTCATCATTCAGGGCAGGAAATTCGTTCTGCAGCTGATCCCGTGCGGAGTGTTGCGGCCGGGGTGCAAAGGCGTGATCGGCAATGGTGTGGTTCTCGATCCGATGGCGTTTTTGAACGAGGTGAAGAAGCTGAAAGACGCTGGTTTGCCGATAGATGGCCAGCTTTTTGTGTCGAACCGGGCACAGGTGATCCTGCCCTATCACCGAATGATCGAACTTGCAGCTGAAAATGCTCCGGGCCGGACGAAGATCGGGACCACCAGCCGAGGCATCGGGCCTGCATACGAGGACAAGATGCATCGGAGCGGGCTTCGTGTAGTGGATCTGCTCAACTCTGCGCTTTTGCGGACGCATATTGAGAATGCCTGTCACGAGAAGAATACGATCGCTCATGCACTCTTCGGTACCGAGCCGCTGGACCCCAAAACGATGTATGAGGAATACTCGCGGGCGGCAGAACAGGTTGCTCCGTTCGTAACGGATACGGCCGTGATGTTGAACCATGCACTCGATCATGGCGAGAAGGTGATGTTCGAGGGAGCCCAAGGCGCGCTACTGGACATCGATCACGGGACTTACCCGTTTGTCACGTCTTCCTCGTCGACGGCAGGGGGAGCTGTGACTGGCACTGGCGTGGGTCCGACGCGGATTGGCACGGTGATTGGCGTGACCAAGGCTTATGTAACGAGAGTGGGGGAGGGTCCGTTTCCGACGGAGATTCATGATTCAACCAGCGACCTGCTGCGTGCCCGCGGTCAGGAGTATGGCGCAGTAACCGGCAGACCCCGGCGGTGCGGTTGGCTGGATCTACCTCTGCTTCGGTACAGCAATATGATCAACGCCACAGAATGGCTTGTTGTGACCAAGATGGACGTTATGGACGAGTGTGAGGAGATTCCGGTCTGCACGGGGTACAAGATCGGTGGCAAGCTGACCGATGTCATTCCTGCGGATATGCCTGGCTACAATGCAATCGAACCGGTGTATACCAAGCTGAAGGGATGGAAGACCTCGACCGAGGGGATTACCGAGTTTGATAAGCTGCCACAACTGGCGCAGGACTACCTGAAGTTTGTGGAGAAAGAATCCGGAGCGAAGATCGGAATGGTTTCGACCGGTCCGGACCGCGACCAGACGATGATTTTGCCCGCGTTTGATGAAGTACTGAAGTCGTAAAGGAAAAGGCTGGCTATGTTAAGTTTCACAGTGCGAATGACATTTGAGCAGGGGGAGCGCGGCGCAATCGAGGAGATTCTGTGCCACTTGACCGCCGCCTCGCGCCACGAGCCAGGATGCGTAAGTTATATTCCTCATTTTGTTGAGGGCGAGGCCTGTACGGTACTGATTTACGAGCAATACACAGATCAGGCGGCGCTGGACCACCATCGCGGCTCGCCGCACTTTCATCAGTATGCAATCGGTGGGTTGTATCAAAAGATGAAAGAACGTCACGTCGAGAATCTATCGGCTATCTGCTGACGGTTTCTCTGGACTTTTCAGGCGATTTCTGCGTCTTATGGTACCAAGGGCGTATACGACTAAAGTAGTTTTGACTGTATGCGCTTGATCGGTCTAGTATCCGGTACGCAAATGCCGTTAGGTGGTCGCCCAATTCGCCGCAGGCTGATTCAGCCCACTATCCTGTTGACGGCGGTGGTGATGGGATTCTCTGTGCCGGCACTTTGCGCCGCCTGGAATCAGCCACTTCACGAAAAGAAACACGCGGCCAAGCAGCAGGTTGAGGCTTTGGAAGAGCAGTGGCGACAGGCCCAACTCGCAGGCGATGTGGCCACGATGGATAAACTTCTCTCCGATGACTACATCGGCATCTCCATCACAGGTCAGGTGAATACGAAAGAACAGCAGCTTGATCGGATGCGTCTGCACAAGGTTGTTCTTACACGGCTCGACCTCGGCGACCGTCAGGTGAAGCTGATCGGGTCGATCGCAATCGTGACGTCGCGTGCCGAGGTGGAAGGAACCAATGATGGCGCCCCGGTAAAAGGGACATTCCGCTACACACGGGTCTATCAGCACCTGCCGACCGGCCTTTGGAAGATCACGAGCTTTGAAGCGACCCGAGTACCGGGCCCGAGAGACCCCTCGGATCCGCGAAATGGCAGTCGCGATGCCGCTAAAAAGACCCCTCAGAATCTTCCGTCGCGCGGACCGTCCTAAATCGCCTAGCCAATCAGAACGGGCAGAAATCCGTGTTGAACGGTTACGCGATTCTCGTACCTACCGAGGTAAACCGGATCTCTTCACTCTCTATCAGTTCGGCAGCTTCGACCCGCGCCACGGGGCGCGGTAGATTCAATGCGAGCAAACGGCGATAGAGGGAACGGGTGGTCCCAGTGATGCGGGCATCCTCAGCCTCGTGAGGAAAAAGAGTAAAAAACTGGCGAGTCGCGGTGGTCTGCTTGGTAGCTGTGGATTTGCGAACTGGAGCGGTTACGAGATAGGGGCGACGGTCGTTGGCCATACCACGACCATGCTGCGGGGGGCCGAAGCGGACAGATGCGGGCAGATTCTGATGAAAGATAGCCATGGGGAAACCCTCGATAGCTCGATAAGGGGAGGAGACTTGCGCCTTCCGTCTGCTATATCGAGTTTGATGGATATGGCGTGACTTTGGTTGTATTAAGTTTTGAAAAGGGGCCTGAGTTTCGCCCATGATACATCGAGTGATTCGGGAAGTACACGAGTTTCTGCTGTAACTGTCATGAAATTTGTGTCCCCAATCCAACGTGGCAACACATGAAGGTGAATGTGGTCAGCAATGCCGGCGCCCGCGGCCTCCCCTAGATTAAGTCCCATGTTGAGTCCGCCTGGCCTGTAAGCCTCTCGCAAAGCGACTTCGGCTCTCTGGGTGAGCGCGATCAGTTCATGAGAGGCCTCCACTGGGATCGCCGAAAGCGAGGCGAGATGTTGATAGGGAACAATCATTATGTGGCCCGTGGAGTACGGGTACGCATTCAGGCACACAAAGCAGTGCAACCCACGGTGAACGATGTGGACGGCCTGTTCTGCAACCTCCCGCGCCATACCTTGGCTCATGGCATAGTCGACGGCAGCGATCATATTGCAAAAGACGCAGTGCTTGTCCTCTGCATCGGTCGGCGGCCAGGCGGAGAGTGCGGCTGGCACACCAGTGCGCGCCTCCGGGTCTTTGCGAGTGATGTAACTGTAACGCCAGGGGGTCCAGAGCCGATCCATTGGCCGAGTATAACGAAGAGGCTGTCAGCCAAAAGGGGAGGGCTCGAAACCAAATTATTTGAGCGCCATGTGGATTCCCAAAGAGTCTCAATGCATCTAATTGCTCACCGGCAAAGTCAGGGCAGGCTCGATGCATGACATCGAGATGAAAATGCTCAGTGCGGAGCCCGGTTTTGTTGACGGACGGTATGCAAAGTTCTATTCTTTATATAACGAGCTATTGTGTGTGGGACCCAAGTGCAATAGTTCCTCTGCGTCACCTGATTCCTTCCATCCTGCCGAAGCAGTTGCGGGGAAGAAAGAGCAGCCGGCGATTTTACGGATCGCTGATTGTCCACTCCTTACGCGCCGTTGAGAAGGAAGGAGTTCTTGGATCCCGGAGTCCGCAATCACCATGGTAGAAAACCATAATCCCAACACTAACGAGAGCAAACCCCTGACCACCGAAACGGAAGTTCTGGCGCCCGAAGCGACAGCCGATAACAGCGGCCTGTCATCTGAATCCACCTCAATCCAACCGCACGAGATCGCCCTCGAAGCGTCGAGCGCTGCAGCCAAGCAGGCTGATCATGGCACTGTTGCTACCGCAACGGCCTCCTCTGACGAATCGGACGATGATCTGAACTATGACGCAGCTGACTTTGCTGCAGCGCTGGCGAACTTTGATCGCGAGCAGGCTGCTGAATCCGCGGCTGCCCAGAGCCTGACCGTGGAAGAGGTCGTGGTCACTGGAACTGTCGTTAAGGTTACGGACAAGCATGTCGTTGTCGACATTGGACTCAAGTCGGAAGGACTTATTCCGCTGGAACAGGTTTTGGACATTCATGGAGTCTCCAAATTCCAGACCGGCGATTCGGTTGAGGTTGTGGTTGAGCGCGAAGAACCTGAAGGGGGTTACCTCGTCAGCTATGAAAAAGCTCTCCGGCACAAGATCTGGGATAAGTTGGAGCAGGCAGCCAATGAAAAGACGCCGGTTAAGGGCATGGTGCTCGGTCGCGTCAAGGGCGGCTTGACCGTCGATATTGGAATTAAAGCGTTTCTGCCTGGTTCTCAGGTTGAGGTACGCCCTGTCCGCAACCTGGACGGTTATGTCGGCACGGAGATCGAAGTTCGCGTTATCAAGCTGAACAAGAAGCGCGGCAATGTGGTGATCAGCCGTAAAGAGCTTCTTGAAGAGGAGCAGAACGCGAAGAAGTCGGTTACCCTCTCTACTCTGGAGGAGGGAAGCATTCTGACTGGCACCGTGAAGAATTTGACTGACTATGGTGCATTTGTCGATCTCGGTGGCCTCGATGGTCTGCTTCATATCACCGATATGAGCTGGGGCCGGTTGACTCATCCACGCGACCTCGTCAATGTCGGCGATGAGATCCAAGTGAAGGTATTGAAGTTCGACAAAGAGAAACAGCGCGTCTCTCTTGGGTTCAAGCAGTTGACTCCTGACCCCTGGCTCGATGCAACTGAGCGCTACCCCATTGGTGCGCAGGTTCGTGGCCGCGTTCTCTCGGTCACCGACTACGGTGCGTTCATTGAGTTGGAACAGGGCATCGAAGGCCTTGTCCACGTCTCTGAGATGACTTGGTCCAAACGTATGAAGCATCCTTCGAAGATGGTCAAGCCCGGCGATGAGGTTGACACCATCATCCTGAGCGTCAACCCGAATGACCGTCGCATCTCGCTTGGAATGAAGCAGCTTCAGGAGAATCCATGGGAACAGCTCGAGGAGAAGTATCCCATCGGCGCCGTCATTGAAGGACGCGTACGCAACCTGACTGATTTCGGCGCTTTCATTGAGATCGAAGACGGCATCGACGGGTTGGTGCACGTTTCGAACCTGAGCTGGACCAAACGAATCAAGCATCCTTCCGAGGTTCTGAAGAAGGGTGAAAAGGTACGGGCGATTGTTCTGGGCGTTGAGCCTGAAAATCGCCGCCTCTCGTTGGGAGTGAAGCAATTGCAGCCCGATGTCTGGGATACATTCTTCGCCCAGCACCGTGTGGGCGATGTCATTAAAGGCAAGGTTCTTCGCACGGCGCAGTTTGGCGCGTTTGTGGAAATCGCCGAGGGCGTCGAAGGACTCTGCCATGTCTCTGAGGCTGTTGGTCCGGACGGTAAGCCTGTGGCTCTGGACGTGGACTCGGAGCATGAGTTCAAGATCGTCAAGATGAACCAGGACGAGAAAAAGGTCGGCTTGAGCATCCGCGCTGTGGGCGAAGAGGCCAGCAGGGCAGAGGTTGAAAGCTATAAGGAACGGGAGAAGTCACCCAAAGGCAATAACGCAGGTTCGTCTTCCTCGAGCAACAGCAGCAGCACGACTCTCGGAGATCTGATCAATTGGAAGCGCTCCGAATCTGAACGCGACTAAGCCGATAAGAGTAATACAAAAGGCCACCCATTTGGATGGGTGGCCTTTGTATGTTTTCAGCTGGATGTTCGAGTCTCTGCTGCCGTGAATCTATGCGGACAAAGAGTGCATTCCGGCTGGATTTTCAAGAACCGGAGTCATCTTGGCAGAGGCACGCCTCATAACCTCAAGCTCAGCCGGAGCAAAAAGCTCCGGTGGAATGCCGCCGACTGCGACATATCCTGGATCGTCACCGAGAGCCATCGAGATCTGATTCCAGCGAAGGAACGGCGAGGTCGTTGGAAGCACGATGATACGGCGTTTTGGCTCCGGAAATGCGAAGTACGCGGACCACGTAAGCAGAGTGAGCACCACCGCAAGCCCAGTGATCACGCTGAATTCGGAGTACATGTTTGGGTTGTGGGCGATCCAGGCAGAGTTGACGAGATTCATCGTTGCGAGAAACCCGAGTCCAAGACTAATTCCGAAGATTCGGCTGCGGAACGAAAGACCCATCGGCCGGATGGCAAAGCATACAAACAGCAGCAAGCAAAGAGTCAGAATACTCGAGGTCTGCTGGAGCTGGGTGATCATCGCGGTCATGAAGTCAATGCCTGACTGATGAGGAGATACTGCAACACCAATCGCTACCGCGACGGAGATTGCAGCGACCCAGCGGAAGACCAACATGCCCAGTGTTTGAAGACCCTTAAGCGGGGCCATAGCCATTCTGAAGATGCCATAGATCACGAGCAGGGAAAGAATCGCCTCCAGGGCGAAGCTGACCCAGTAAACGTAGAAATAAATTTGATAGGCGAGGTGGCGTTCAATGCCGTGCCCACTGAAGGTATTCAGGGGAATGCAGATGAAGGAACAGGTGAGTCTAACGCACAGCAAGGCAAAGAGGTACGTGAACTGGCGTGCGGCTTTGGCGCGCAGAAGAAAATATACAAGCATCGCGCAAACCATCGGCTCAACGTATTGAAGCTGTGAATACAGACTGGAGAGGGAAGATTTCATAGTTGTCCGTACCTGTGAGGCAACCTCAGCCTAGCTTATTCCAGGCACGGACACAACAATTTTTACGCAATCATGCAACAAATTGCCCACTATGAAGTAACTAACGCGGGAGGGCTGGCAGTAGGGCCTTTAGCGGCCCAAACCCATCCCGCATGCGTTCGGATCGTTCGGGGGGCAGGTCGGAACCGGCAGCATGCTGGTTCTGGAAGCAACAACCTTGCCATGGGCAGAAGCGGGAGATGTCTGAGTGGAGGCGGCTGCACCGGTGACGACGATGGCAACAACGAAAGCGCGAACGAAAAATTTCATGATAAAGGTCCCTTTGTACTTTCTTTAAAGTATTGAAAATAAATCTACTTAGTGATAATCAAAGCGCCGACTTAGCGGCCAAGGCCCATACCGCAAGCATTGGGATCATTTGGGGGGCAGGTCGGAACAGGCAGCATGCTGGTGCGAGCTGCGACAACTTTGTTGTGGGTAGAGGCAGAGGAGGTCTGAGTGGAGGCAACTGCTCCGGTGATGACGAGGGCGACGACGAAGGCGCGAACGATGTGTTTCATAGAGAGATACCCCGAAAGTTGTATTTAGTAAAAAAGATTTCTCTGGACAACCAGATGAGGTAACAATAGGATACATAATGGAATAAGTCTAATAGAATCAGTTATATACTGAAGTATGCAACATTGCTTGTTACTAAAGTACCCATTTCCCTCGTTCTAGGCAAAAAGGTGCAGTCGAAAAGAAGAAAATAAAGGGGAAAGCGCCGAATTGCCGTTTTGAATTAGCAGAGGTGGGTGGACTGCCAAATCAGGCCTGATTCATAGAGGGAAAAGCCGGGGCCGATCCCATAAACCAATGATTAATAGACGGTTAGCCGGACTTGATGAACTTTCGGCCCGATCGGCGCAGCTTCATTGACTCAAAGCGGGTCGATTTAAACCCTTGAGGTTCGATTATTTGTTACCAGGAAGTTACTAGCGGCGGAATTAACTCGTCTGTGAAGGCGAATGCACACCAAAATAGGCCCATTTTTGACCACAAAACAAGGCGAAATTGATGGTTTTTTTGTGGTCCTAAGGCTGGTGCTAAGTGCGATCGCGCGGCATTCTTAGCGTGTTATCTCAGACGGCCGCCGAGGTGGGGGGATGGACCGGTTTGCTCCCCGCAGGCGTGGTTCCCGATCCAGATCCGGGCTCGGCTTTCTTCGAACCAGAATCAGATTTCTTCGACGGGGCCAGGATGGCGTGAAGGGTTGTGCCTTCCATGCGGGGCATGAATTCGACCAGCCCGGCATCGCCGATATCGAGAATGAGGCGGTTGATGATTTTGTAGCCGAGGTCGCGATGGGCCATTTGGCGGCCCTTGAATCGGAGGGATGCTTTAACCTTGTCGCCTTCGCCGAGAAAGCGGATGGCCTGATTTTTCTTAGTCTGGTAGTCATGTTCGTCGACGGTGACGGAGAACTTGACCTCTTTGATCGTGATGACTTTTTGCTTCTTGCGGGCTGCCCGTTCGCTTTTGTCCTTTTCGTAGAGGAATTTGCCGTAGTCCTGAATCTTGCAGACTGGCGGAACGGCGTTGGGGGAGATCTCTACGAGGTCGAGGGAACGTTCGCGTGCCATCTTGAGGGCATCAAAAGGCGCCATGACGCCAAGCTGTTCGCCGTTTTCATCGATAACGCGGATTTCTCGGGCGCGGATACGTTCGTTGGTGCGGATAAAAGACTTCGCGGAGCGTTTATCAATTGGTGGAATAAGTCGCCTCCACAGCGGGACTTTGTACCCGCTATGCATTGTTCAGGGATTTAGATGCAAACCCGGGAGAAGGTTGCACTTTAACCTCAAGTATAACACTATGCGGAAGATCGACTTTTGGCTTCGAACTCGCCAGATGAGGGTGAAATTGCGAGACGAACTGCATCGCGAGCACCCGGTAATGCAGCGACAGGAGGGTAACAGGACGGGGCTGCGAAGACCTTTGGTTCTTTGGCATCATGGACCAGATCATGTATGGTTGCTCGGAAAGCAGTAAAAAGGGGATCCCGGATGAGACGCCGTATTTTGCTGGTCGATGATGAGGTTGCTGTTTTGCTGACGCTGAAGGCTGTCCTGGAGATCAGCGGGTTTGATGTGGACACGGCGGCTTCGGCGCGCGAAGGAGTTTCGAAGCTCCATACGCGCGAATATCAGATGTTGATCACCGATATGCGCATGGAGCACGATGTTGCGGGCGTTGAAGTGATTCGCGCTGCACGAGCGGCGGCTTATCATCCTGCGGTGGCGCTTCTGACCGCGTTTCCTGTGGCGGAAGAGGACTGGCAGGAGATGGGAGCGGATCGGCTTCTGGTGAAGCCAATGCATACGCGCATTTTGCTGCAGCAGATCGAAGATCTCATCGCATCGCATGAACGCAAGCTAACTGAGATGGGGATCGCAGTTGGCCAGTTGGCTCTGGAAGCCGCTTCGGAGAAGAAAAAGACGCCCTCAAAGAGGGCAGCGAAGAGTACGCCTGCGAAGAAGAACGTGAAGAAAGTCGTTGCGAAAAAGCACGCAGCGAAACCAAAGAAAAAGATTATGCAGGAGAAAAAATCGTCGGTGAAGAAGACAGCGAAGTCGTCCGGTCGGCGCAGGGTTCGCTGACGATTAAGTTTATCTTTGTTGTCGGTCTTAACTCGCGGCGTGATCCTTGATGTAGTTGCGGAGCTCGAGGTTGTAGCTCATAGCTTTTTGCACGCCGCTGTCGAGCATACGAAGCCAGTCTGAGGCAGGCTCTTTCAGTTCAACTGTGCTGAGAAGGTAGCTGGTCTGGATGATGATCTCGAGTGCGTTGCTCAGGTCGTGGGCGATCCTACGCATTTCGACGGAGAGATCCTCCGGGATTTTCTCATTGTTTGAGGGGGCCTGGGTGAAGTCTTTTTTCTGGTCGGTCTTTTCAGTCATGGGTAGAAATGTAGTCTTTCTTCCCAGTAGACGCGCTTTTTTCGAAGAAGTCTGCCTGAGATTCGGCTGTGTATCCGCAGTTGCAGGTTATTTTTTGAAGGTTCGATGCGTTTGCGGACGGTTTGGGTTGGATTCCCTTGCAAAAGGCTCTTCCGGATTGATCCTGTGAGCCTCGGCTGAATTGACAGCGGGAGCTTGGTTTGTAAGACTTAAAAAGTCGCGGTTAGCGTGCTCAGCCTGACATGGGTTGGAGCGAAGAACACCGTGCCGTAGTGGCGGAATTGGCAGACGCGCATGGTTCAGGTCCATGTACTCGCAAGGGTGTGGGGGTTCGAGTCCCCCCTTCGGCACCAAAATTTTTCAGCCCCCCCATAGGGGCTATGGCGAGCGATCGCCGGCCGGGTCGAGCGTGAGTCGAGGTAATGCTCCGGCTCATCCAAGGTTTTGTATCGCGTTTCCTCTCAGTAACTCACTGGAGACTATGCCAACACAGCTCGATCAGATTCTTGCGCATACGCGGTCCGAGGTAGAGACGCGAAAGGCCGCGGCCGACTATGCGTCGCTCGAGCGCAAAGCGGCTCAACACTGCCCACGGGGATTCATTGCTGCCTTGCGGGCGGCGGCCGTCGAAGGACCAGCGATTATTGCAGAGATTAAGAAGGCTTCTCCCTCGAGGGGACTAATTCGCGCGGATTTTTTCCCGGAGAAACTGGCGCGTGGGTTTGCGACCGCGGGGGCGGCTGCACTGTCGGTACTAACGGATGAGAAGTTCTTTCAAGGCTCGCTTGGGTTTTTGCGCGAAGCTTCGGATGCGGTGAGGATTCCGTGTTTGCGGAAGGACTTCATTGTTGATCCGTTTCAGATTCTTGAGGCACGAGCCGCGGGCGCCGATGCTGTTTTGCTGATTGTGGCTGCGCATACGCAAGCGGATTTGAAGGAGCTAGGCGCTGAGGCCCGGCGGGTGGGGCTGGATGTTTTGTGCGAGGCGCATGACCGGGTAGAAATGGAACGTGCGGCGAGGTTGGGTTTTGAGCTGATTGGCGTGAATAGCCGGGATCTGCGTACGTTTTCGGTGCGGACGGATTTGTTTGCGGAGCTTGTCGCGTTGATGCCGAAGGGAACGGTGGCGGTTGCTGAGAGCGGGATTCGCACGGCGGACGACATCGCGAAGCTGCGGACGATTGGGTACGATGCTTTTCTAGTGGGAGAGGCTCTGATGCGCGAGCCTGATCCGAGTGCGGCGCTGGCGCTGCTGCTCAATCACGAGTACTCCCCGGACATCTAATTTTTGCGAACGAACTTATTCGGAGCGAGCGCTCGGTCAATGTGGATCAAGATCTGTGCAAATACGAATCTCGAAGATGCAAGGCTGGCGGCTGAACTCGGCGCGGATGCGGTGGGATTTGTGTTTGCCCCCAGTGCGAGGCGTGTGACGGTGGCCCAGGTGGCGGCGATTACGCCACATCTTCCTGTGAATGTGGAACGCGTTGGGGTGTTTCCTGCGCTTGCAGCTGATGAGATCGTGCGGGTGGCGGAGGAGGCTGGATTGAATGCGGTGCAGCTGCATGGCGGGTTTGATCTGGCTCGACTGAAGGAGCTGCTCCAGGTTCTTGATGGGCGGATGAAACTGATTCAGACGTTGCATTGGGCTGTGGATGCAGACGGTGTAGGCGAGGATGTCGCGCGGCAATTGCGAGAGGTCGATGCAATGGGACTGGTTGACCGTGTGTTGATTGACTCGAAGATTGGCGCGGCGAGCGGTGGAAGCGGAGTTTCGTTTAATTGGGGTGCCGCTCGTGTCACTCTGGCGGATGCTGCGGGTGGTTTGAAGGTGATTGTTGCAGGTGGGCTTCGGGAGGAGAATGTGGCGGAGGCGATTGCCCGGCTGAATCCCTGGGGAGTGGATGTTGCGAGTGGGGTAGAGGCCGCGCCCGGGAAAAAGAGTCCTGAGAAACTTGCTGGCTTTATTCGGGCTGCACGGAGTTTCACGCCGGTTGGATCGGGCTTGGGATAGAGGGGTGGGAATTGACGCAAGAAAGGCCCCTCCGCGTTGAGGGGCTTTTTATTCGAATTCCGGCGGAGAAGGTGGAGGCGGTGGATTCTTTGGCTGCTTCATACGCACTTCATGGGGGCGCGACTGATTCAGATGAGCTCTCGGAGCGCGGTCGCGGAATAGCTGGGGGCGCATGTGCGCGCTGGCGACCTTCGGTTTCGCGTGCGCGAATCCAGGCGTCAAAGCAAGCAACAACGAGATTGCGATGCGCAATTTCATGAAGCAAAAACCTTTCTGTGACCTTCCTCTATACGACGCGCGAAACCCTGAAGCGGATTCAAATATTGAAGCAACCAGCTCGCCAAAAACGGCTGCTTCTCCTACAACTTTCGGGGATGGCTGCAGTATCGCGGAGAATAGCCTCGCTGTCACCTAAAATTCTTGGGATTTCCAGCTCCCGAACACAGATTCAAACGGCTTAAAGATTCTTTCCGTCGTTGCCCAGTGTCATACGCAATTCGCGGGCCATAAAGGCGAACTGGTCGACGGTGGCTTCGATGCGTTTGCTGAGTGGCATGCCCGCTCCATGGCCGGCGCGGGTTTCCACGCGGATCAGGATCGGGTTCGTTCCCGTTTGAGCGGCTTGCAGGGCCGCCGCGTACTTGAAGCTATGAGCCGGGAAGACGCGGTCGTCGTGGTCGCCGGTGGTGATCAGGGTAGACGGGTAACCCTTGCCATGCCTGATGTTATGGAGTGGGGAGTAGTCGAGGATTGCAGCAAATTCCTCCTCGTTTTCTGAGGGAGAACCGTACTCTTCCTTCCAGGCCCAGCCGATGGTGAACTGGTCGAAACGGAGCATGTCCATGACGCCGACCTGTGCCACGACGGCTCCGTACAGATCGGGGCGCTGGAGCTCGCAGGCGGCTACGAGGAGGCCCCCGTTGCTTCCTCCGGCGATGGCAAGCTTATCTGGGGATGTGTATTTGTTTGCAACCAGCCACTCGGCGAGGGAAATAAAGTCGTCAAATACGTTTTGTTTTCTCACGCGAGTGCCCGCGTTGTGCCAGGCCTCGCCGTACTCGCCCCCGCCACGGAGGCTGGCCTGGGCGTAGATGCCACCCCGCTCCATCCACATGACGTTGGCAGGGGAGAACTCGGGCATGAGCGAGATGTTGAAGCCACCGTAGGCATAGAGAAGAGTCGGCGCGGTGCCGTCGAGAGCGAGTCCCTTTCTGTGGGTTATGAACATGGGGACGCGGGTACCGTCTTTGCTGGTAGCGAAGATCTGTTTCGTCTCGAAGAGCGTTGGGTCGAAGAGAAGTTTGGGCTGGCGATAGAGGGTTGACTTGCGGGTCTTCATGTCCAGCCGGTAGGTGACGCCGGGCGTGGTGAAGTTTGTGAACTGGTAGAAGGTCTCGGTGTCTTCGCGGAGCCCTCCGAAGCCTACCGCCGTGCCGATGGCGGGAAGTTCGAGGCGCTCGATGAAGGTGCCGTCGAGGCGATGGAGTTGGACAAGGCTCTGCGCGTCGGCGAGATAGTTCACGATGAAGGTGTTGTCGATGATCGAGATGTCACTGAGTTTGTTCGTGCTCTCGGGGATGACGGTCTTCCAGTTTTCGCGCCCGGGATGGTCCAGGTCGATGGCGATGATCTTGCCGTTGGGCGCGTCGAGCGTGGTGAGCAGCCAGAAGAGCGTACCGTCGTTGTCGATGGGAGCGTAGGTTGCATCGGCGGAGTCGATCAGGCGCAAGATCGGTTTTTCGGGATGATGCAGGTCCTGCACGGCAAGCTCGTTATTGGGGCTGGTGCCTTTGCTCTGATGGATGACGAGGTAGTGGCCGTCGTCGGTGACCTGTGCGCCTACGTTAAGCTCGCCGTCGTCGGGGCGATGGAAGATGAGTTTGTCTTCGGACTGCAGTGTGCCGAGTTTGTGGAAGTAGATCTTGTGAAAGTAGTTTGCCGCTTTGAGAACATCGGCGTCGGATCCATTGGCTGCGGGCTGATCGTAGCGGGCGTAGAAGAAGCCGCTTGAGTCTTTCATCCAGGAGGCACTGCTGAATTTGGACCACTTGAGGAGGTCTGGAAGGTCTTCGCCTGTGGTGATATTGCGTACGTGCCAATTGACCCAATCGCTGCCTGCGTCGGCGATGGAGTAGGCAGCGAGTGCGCCGTCGTCGGT
>Ga0206901_1004_pt1 | contig 69623 bp, 53 predicted proteins | sample Alteio_BWOrgHeat_47_FD_152936 | JGI IMG/M metagenome (GOLD analysis project Ga0206901, IMG submission 152936) | Enriched cells from forest soil in Barre Woods Harvard Forest LTER site, Petersham, Massachusetts, United States -... | ecosystem: Environmental > Terrestrial > Soil > Temperate forest >...
ACGGAACTGGAATGAATCGGTACCGAGAGCGCTCGAGAAGGCGATCTTTAGGCTGCTGGAAAAGAGCCCCAAGAAACGTTTTCAGAGTGCGAGGGAGTTGCAAGAGGCGCTGGGAAAGACGGGAGGCAAGTTGGACCGTGTTTCCTGGACGAAGCGAGCCTCGTCACCCGTAGTGCCACTGGTGCGCGCGAGCGATCCAGTGGCGTGGCATCGAGGAGACCGGCGATCGCAGCTTATGAACGCCGCGGCTGCTCCGGGAATCCTTCGACCTGTGCGCCCGCGTGGAGTCGACCGCGGCAGTGTCGGGATGACGGCTATGCACTTTCTGCGTTCGACGGTGGTTGCTGTCGAGAGTGCGGCGATGCCTGCACAAGTGCGAGCCTCGCGTGCCAATGTTGAGCGAAAAAGTGTTCGCAAACCTGCCGGCTATCCGCAACCGGCACTCTCGCGACTGGGGACCAGTCTGGCTCAGTTTGAGTGCGTTATCGATGAAACCGTCTCCGGGGAGAGTGCGAGGAGAGACAGCAGCATTCAGTTACTGGTTGCAGAGTCCTCGAAGATCAGTTCGAGGACACAGTTTCGGATGGTGGCTGTTGCGGCGCTGATTTTGACCGGAGTCGTCGTGATGGCCCTGGGGTGTAGCGGAGTCTTTCGGCCGCTCGTGCTAGGTGCGAACGATCATTTGCTGTTGACGGTTGTGCAGAATAGGACTGGCGACAAAGCTCTGGATGGAACGGTCATGCAGGGGTTGGAGATCGCGCTGCGTCAGTCGAGATCTCTGAATGTGCTTGGTGGAGAAGCGTATCGGGCAGGCGTCCGACAGGTCGAAGTGGAGAGAGGTATCTCGGCAGAGGGGGTTCCGGAGCAACGAGTAGCGCAGAACGTTGGAGCACGGGCTTATCTCTATGGCGAGGTTAAAGGAACAGCGCCTTATGTCATCAGCGTCGATGTTTTGAAGAGCGACTCGAACGACAAAGTAGAGACGCTGGAGGAGCGAGCTGCCAACAGGGCAGAGATTCCTGCGGCCATTGGCAAATTGGCTCTGGATATTCGTTCGGCGATGACTGAGGACACTAGAACAGAGGTTCGGAATAGTATTCCTCTTGAACTCGAAGGTACCGGTAGCGTTGATGCGCTGCACGCGTATGCGGAAGGCGAGGCTGCGCGACAGAGTGGACATGTTCGCGGCGCGCTGAAGGCTTATACAGACGCGGTCAAGCTCGATCCGAAGTTTGTGCAGGCGCAGATGCAATTGTCATGGCTTTACGGCAGAGAAAAGGCTGAGGTTGCCGCGGCGAGCGCCGCTGCCGCTGCTCAAGCTGCAGTGGGAAAGAATAGTGAAAAGCTAAAGCAACTGGCAGAGTTTTGTTACCTGATGAATTCTGACGGAGACTACGATCGAGCGCTGGAGATGATTCGAAGATATGTGGCTCGGAATCCGTCTGATGTGGATGGAAGGAACGATTTAGCGCGAGTGCTTCGTGCGGAGGGGAATCTTCCAGAGGCATTGCAGGCGGCTCAGCAGAGTTATAGTGACAATCCCTTTAATGCAGGTGCCTATGGTGAGGCTGAACTTGCGATGATCGGAATGGATCGTTACGAGGCCGCACTACAAGTGGAAGGGCAGGCTGAGCGGGTGGGAGTTGCGCCAGGTGGAAACGCACTGCTTGCAGGATATCTTGCGGGGAAGGACGATGTAATTGCTGAGCAGGGAAATGCGATGCAGGTTGCGATGTCAGAGGCCGTTGCCGATGGTGGGGCCACGTATGCAGAACTCTATCGCTACGGGCTTTACCTGGACAACATTGGACGGACGGATGCAGGTTTGGAAGTGTGGAGGGCGGCGTCGGCAAGGGCAGGCAGTACACCGGAGCTTGCATCGACGCAGGCGTCGATGCTGGCACAGGGAGCGCTGGATCGTGCATTGATGGAAAGATGCACAGTCGCGCTCGAACTTGTGGATGAGATGAAGGGGATGCCGAAAGGGCCGATTGCGACCTTCAACGCCGGTATGGCAGCAGCACTTTGTGGGGATCAGGCTTATGCGGAGAGTTCGATTGCAATGCTGCAGCAGAGCTTTTCGAAAAACTCGGCAGTGGGGCAGTATCTTGTGCCGGAGTTGCAGGCAGCGTCTGCGATTGGAGTGAATGAGCCGGAGAAGGCGCTCGATACGCTAACCGCGCTGCAGCAGTTTGATGATATGTCGCTGAGTCCTTACCTGCGGGGGATGGCAAACGCGGCATTAGGACAGATGCCCGCCGCCATTCGGGATTTTCAAATGGTGCTGGCACATCGGGGCGTCGACGTTATGCTCGGGGGCAATGCTTACCCGATGGCTGAGATGAACCTTGCGCGGGCGCTTTTGGTGAATCGAGATAAAGCGGGAAGTGCTGATGCTTACCGCCGATTCCTTACAGCGTGGAGAGATGCAGACCAAGGACAACCATTGATCACTGAAGCGACCGCAAAGACAAACGAAACGCTGCGGGCGCGGCGCTAAGATCCGCGATAGTTCAAGGAGCAGACACAACGCTGGCAGGTTGTGTTGGTTTCGATGTCAAGTGCATCTCTGAAATTGCGGGCTGCGTCGCAGTTGATTACTTCTTCGAGAGAAGCGGAGGCAATGGTTCCAATTGTGCGATGGAAGAAGCAGGGCCGCACGGAGCCATCGACTTCAACTACTGCCGAGACCCAGGGCGCATTGCACATAGGGGACCGCGGTGCGAGCTCACCCAGATGCTCACGGAAACGTCGAGGAATGTTGCGCAGCTTGTCTTCCGACTCGAGTATGTACCGGTGGCGGATGGCTGAATGATATTCCGCGATGAGTTGCTCGACCTCGTCTTCAAGCGCTTTAACTTCTTCGATGGTCAGGGCTATTTCATTTTGTTTCTCGCCTGGCCATATGAGTGCGCGATTGAATGCCTGTGAGGTCAGGTCTACTGGGAGAAACGAGATGGAGTCGAGACCCATCGCTCTCGCTGTGTTGATGGTCTGGCGCAGGTGTCGGTGATTGGCCTTCTGAACAGTAGTTCTGCAGCTAATGGGCAACGCTGGGTTATGACGACGCACGGCTGCGATGCCTTTGTGGATCAGGTTGGAGGCGCCGTTGATGCGGCGAATGGCGTCGTGAATCTCCGGGGGGCCATCAATGGACAGGATCACGTCATCGAACAACAAAGCTACTTCTTCGGAGCGTTTTTGCAGCAGAAGGCCGGTCGTAAGAAGAGTGAGTTCAATGTTCTGGCTTCGAAAGAAGTTGCAGAGAGTAGCGAGATCGTTGTGGAGAAGCGGCTCGCCGCCAGTGAGAACGACACGTCTTACGCCGAGGTTTTCAAGAGACGCCCGGTGACGTTCGAGATCATTTGCGCGAATTTGATCGTTGGTGTCACGCTTCCAGATATCGCACATAGTGCAACGGCAGTTGCAATTCGTGTGGACGTTGAGAATGAGAATAGGGAGCTTCGTAATCCGCCCGGAAGTCGATGAGATCGCCGAAGCTTCATGCAGCGCTGGCATGATCCACTTTCTTTCCACCGAGGCGTAAATCTCGTCCCAGGACCTTTCGCGCTTCGGTGATGAGGTTTTCGACGGGGGCCCGAAGCCAGCGCAGATGACCGTCGATTGTGAGAGACTGCAGGCCGGACTTGAGTGAATCGGGGAGACGGGCGTAGAGGGAAGAGTTTACGAGTTGGACTCGTCCGCCGAGCATCACCAGTTCGATGTTGTCGAAGGTGAGGCTAGCGACCGTTTCGGCTGGTGTGAGTCCTTGGTTGCGAACCGCGATGAGGTCTGCGATGGAGCCTGGTTTGATCTGGCCTTCTCCATTACGGAGACGAAGAATATTTGCCGATTTTGCCGTTACCATTTCGTAAAGCGAATTGATGTCGAGGCCGATCTCGTTGCGGGCAAAGTCGATTTCGTCGAGTAGATCGCCAGCCGACGTAAGGGGCGAGTCGCTTCCGAGGACTACCGTATTGATCGATCGAATTGACGTGGAGGAAGGGGTGCAGTGAAAGAGAAATTGGTTTGAGGTAGGACAGACGATGACGGCTGAACGACGGCGGTTAAGAAGTGCGATCGCCTTGGGGTTCATCGCCAAGCCGTGCACCAATACGGTGCGATCGTCGAGTACCTGCATTCGATCCAGGTCGAATATTTCCTGAGCGCTGCGAGCGTCAATCCCCTCTGCTGCGTGGAGGATAAAAGGCAGGTTGGGAGGGGTGTGATCGAAGTTGCGGATAAGGTTTGGATCCATTTCGAGCGAATGGGCCCAGCCGAACTTCGACAGGACGCGAACGGGAAATTGACTAGAAAGAAGTTCGCGCGAGAGCGGGTTGTGATGACAGACAGTCGTCACTCCGCAGAGAAGATTGCGAATGGCTCCCCACCACAGTCGGACCGCACGTGGCACCCTTCGATGGCGCGCGATAAGGGCTGCGTGGGTGCGATGAATCTCCTTAGCCCATTCGACGGAGTTTTGATAAGGACCGGCGCCGAGATTAGGAAAGAGACCGAACTCTAAGTGATCATGGGCGTTGATGAGGCCAGGCAGAAGAAGATACCCGGAGAGGTCGAAGCTGGTTGAACTAGTAGTGGCTCGTCGAGAGCTGGATGTGTCGCTTGTGATGGAGCGGACATATCCGCGCTCGATTGCAACTGATGCTGAAGTCGCTGTGTCGGGTCCGAGTGAGTAGCTTGCTCCGCTGATGGTCAACTTCTCTGAGTTCTCAGAGGAATGATGCGGTCGCAGTGTGGAGGCTGCCTGTTTTCGAAGGTGCAAGATGTAGATGGCGGGGAGATTTGCAGAAGAGTTAAAGGAGTCGAGTTTTCCGTTTTGCTCGAATGTGGGTTTGTCCTGCAAGTCAAAAGCTGGTTCTACGCTAGAAATAAGTTCAAAACCGTATGTCTGGAAGATCTCGATAATCTCGAGAAGGGTGCGGTCATAGGTTTGAAGTAGCTCTTCAGTTCCGTTATTGTTGAAGGCTCGTTTCCAGTTGCAGGCCATTGCTGTTTCCTGATGCATGTCCGTGAAGAAGACGTTGGCGCCTGGACGTGTGACACGATGGACTTCGCGAGCAAATACTTCGATGTCTTCAACATAGCTAATGACAAACGAGGCTAGAACCAGGTCTATCGCCCCATTTTGAATGGGGAGTGCAAGACAGCTGCCGAGGCGAAGATTAGACGCTGTTCCGAGTTTGGCGGAGGCGCGCTGCAGCATCTTAGATGAGGAGTCTACTCCGACTAAACTTGCGGGATGCTGGGAGGCAAGAAACTGCAACCATCTGCCTGTACCACAACCGGCGTCGAGTATGTCGAGGCCGTTGAGGCCAGGTAGCATTCGAGTGAGATAGCGATGTTCGAGTGCGAGAAGCGGATTTGGCTGCTCGTCGTAGACTCCTGCCCAGTTGTCGAAGACATCGGATGGGGTAGCCATCATGGTCGTCATAGACTCTCTCGCTTCGGTTTGCGCAGATTGATGAAGTCGTTCGCCCACTGTAGCTCGATGGGGAAGTTGTAAATGCGCAAGGCGTAACGCCACGAGCTGAGAGTTTTGAGAAGCATGCGGCTCCATTTTGGAGCGAGTATGTCTTGTACCGTAGGCCAGCGCGAGCCGACGACAATTTCGAAATTGTCAATGAGCGCTTTTGTCTTGCGTTTGAGCCAGGGCGCCTGTGTGTCGATGCGTAGGGTGAAGTCCATCCACTCTTTAGTGGCCCACTCTGCCGGTGTCGATGGGAAAGAGATCTGACCGTCGATCTCGCCATACATTTTGCCCCGCTGAGGTACAGGCGTGTAGTGATAAATAATGATTTCGGAGTCGGGATTGATTTTCTTGAGTTTGCGAATGAAGCGGAGCGTCTCGCGTGTATCGCGCTCGGGGTCGTGAGGATTGCCGATGACGAAGGAAAACTCGGGGATGATGCCAAACTTTTTTGTGCGTTCAGCTATGTTAACGGTTTGATCGGTAGTGATGCCCTTCTTCATCTCCTTGAGGGCCCAGTCGGAGCCGGACTCCGCACCGAAGAAGATCATGGTGCAGCCGGCACGCTTGAGTGCTGCGAAGGTTTCGTCGGAGTAGCGCGACATGATGTCAACGCGAGCTTCGCACCACCAGCGAAGGTTCAGATGTTCGATGCGTCTGGCTAATTCAAGGGCGTGGTCTTCGCGGAGAAAAAAGTTCATGTCGTAGAACTGCACGGAGTCGGCGCCATATTGTGTGACGAGATGAGAGAGTATTGCTGCGGTCCGTTCGGGAGACTCCATTCGCTCTTTGTTGCCGTATGCTGCGTGAACGCCGCAGAAGCTGCAGTTGAAGGGACAGCCGATGCTGGCGTGGTGTACTGCCGTACGTTTTCCGAAGAAGGACGGACGGAGGTACCTTTCTACCGGGATGCGGTGAAAAGGATGCCAAGGGAATTCGTCTGGCCCTTTCATAGGCCGCTCGGCGTTGTTGCGCGGCAGACCAAAGATATCTTTGTAGGAGAGTCCGAGGATGGACTCGAAGGAACGCTTGCCACGCATGGCGTCGAGGAGTTCGAGAATGGTGTCTTCGCCTTGGCCGCGGACGATGTAGTCGACATATTTGGCGTTGAGCGCGGAATCCGGGTAGACCGAAGGGAAGTAGCCACCCCAGACGATTTTGACATGCGGATAGACGCGTCGGACCTCGCGTGAGGCTTCCATTGCGGCTACCATCTGCGGACCGGGCATGACGGTAACTCCGAGAAGCTCGACGTTGCGGGTGGCAATGAGTTTGAGAATGATGTCGATTGGGTTGTCGTCGAGGTTACCGTCGACTATCTCGTACTCTTCCCGATCTTCCAGCACAGCGGCAATGGCTAGGATTGCAAGCGGCATGCGGCGATTGCGTGGGCGGGTTGCGCGTGGATTGAAGAGGATGATCATTTAAACGGGCACCCGATCGAAGAGAAGCAGCATGTGATCGCCAAGGATGCGGAATCCGGGCAGAAGAGACAATCTCTCGTCGATCGCCCGGAGTGTATGCAACAGACGAGGATGCTCGCGAATCCATGGTTCAACGTAAGAAGGAGGAACCGTAACGCCGACACCTGAGATTGAACGCAGAACGAAGAACGGTGAGAAAAGGCTCTCAAGCTTCCTGACTGTGGGGTAGTAGACGTTGATGGCGTACTCGCCTGACCGTGCTGTGGCATGGCCTGGCCACCTGCGGAAGGCCTTGCGGAATTTTCCATGCAACGAATACCAGACCGTTTCCCAAGCGCAGAAGCGTGTTGAGAGACAGAGAAGAAGTGGAGCATTTGGCTGAAGTAGTGAAGCCAGATCAGCTCCAGTTTGTTCCAGATCTGCGACACAGTTCAGGCCCGAGAAGTTGGAGAATGCGCCGTTGAATTCGGCAGTCGGGCGAAGTTCGCGGATGCGCTCGGTTGAGAGATGGTTGAACGATACCGGCGCGCCCGGAGCCTCGTTACGAATACGCATGGAGGCGACCTCAATCATTTGACTAGAGGCATCGCAGGCTGTGACGGAGATTCCGTTGCGAGCGAGAAAGAGTGCGTCTTCTCCGGTCCCGCAGTTAACTTCGAGGAGATGACTGCCTTTGGGGAACACGTCGAGGAGAACGCTCCAAACCGCATTTCGTTGAGCGCGGCCGATCATGGATCGGGTGAAGACTTCGTCATACTCTTTTGCCATTTGGTCGAAAGCAAGAGCTGCCTGTGGTTGTGCGGTTGCCGCGAGGGTCACGCCTCCACCTCCGCTTGTGTGGAGAGAAGACCTGCGCGTGAGGCTATGATTTGTTCTCGCAGAGTCGTCGCCAACTCAGAGTTAACGTCAGTAGTTCCGGCGAGACGCGCAAGCTGAGCTTCACTTCGGAGGAGCCTATCGGCATGACTGTAGAAGGTTCGGGAGTGTCGACCCTTGATCATGATCTCGCGGTCTGTAGTCGCTCCCCAAGGTTTAAGTTGGACCAGCCGGTCAGAGATGTTTTTGTAATATGGCGTTCCTTTGATGGGATAAGAGACAGTTGTGAAGAAGATATCTGGCTGCGAAGTACAGACGTGTTGGATGGTGGCTTCAATGTCAGAGAGGTCTTCGCCTTCGTAACCCCACATGAGAAACATGCCGCTTTCGATGCCGCGTTCGCGCGTGAGTGCGACCGCTTGCTGGACCTGTTCAACTTTGACACCACGATCCATTGCGTCGAGGATGCGCTGGGATCCACTTTCTGATCCAATCCAGACGCGGAAGCAGCCGAGTTCGGCAAGAAGGTCGAGCATCTCGGCGTTAAGACGATCGGCTCGTGAGATGCATTCGAATGGAATGTGCAGGTTGCGGCGACTCATCTCCGCAGCGTAGTCCCGGATCCACTTGTGGTTAATGGTGAAGACGTCGTCGGAGACCCAGACCATATCGGGCGAGTAAGTTTCGAGGAGAAATTCGACTTCATCGACGACGAGAAGAGGATCGCGCCTGCGATGGGTTTGCCCGAAGACCTGGTGGCTGCACCAACGGCATTTGTAAGGACATCCGCGCGCAGTGATGAAGTTGACCGATCCTTTGCCGTGCGCTTCGCGCCATGTTTTTACGTAGCGGCTAACATCGATGGCGTGACGAGCGGGCCAGGGCTGCGCATCGAGATCAGGGATTTGAGCGCGTTGGGGTGTTTCGCGCATAACTCCGGATGGATCAAGGTAGGCAAGGCCAGGAATTTCTGAGATTGAGTCGATTGCGCGAGCGCGAAATGCAGTGAGCAAGTCCTGCACAGTGAGCTCGCCCTCACCGAACACGACAAAGTCTGCTCCCGCTTGAAGGTATTCGAGTGCATAAGCACCTGGCTCGGGGCCGCCGACGAGTGTTTTCCAGCCTGCTTCGCGCGCGACTTTTAGGATTTCGACGACGTTGCTACGCGTCATCAAGTTGGCATAGATGCCGAGGACCGAGGGCGTTTCCGTACGAAGATGCTTGAAGAGCGACTCGCGATTGGAAAACGTGGTGTCGAAAACGTCGACATCAAAGCCTTGGTTGCGCAGGTGAGAGCAAAGATAGAGAATTCCGAGCGGAGCATATGGCTTCATGATCTGAAGCTCTTTGGGATCTTCGTAGAGGAAGTAGCCGTGGGTGAGCAAGAGTTCTGTCATCTAAACCTGCCTTGCTGCAGCGAGCGCATGGAGCGGGACGAGTTCCTGACCTGCAATACTGTCTGAGGTGCTTCCGCTGAAGGTTGTTGCCTCAACATTTCTGCACTTCGATTCGAGCTCAAACACTTGCTGCCAGAGAAAACCAGCGTCCACAGACGCCGACGAGTCTGCAGCGCTCCAAGAGTTAACCTCGGCGTGGAGCGCATTTCGGAGTGCCATGTAGAAATCGTCTTTGTAGGCAGCCTGAAACATAACGCAGAGATCGTCGCTGTCGGTCCAGTTACGTTTGGCGCCGATCTGCTCCTGGACACGCTCGTAGAAGATCGTGCCGGGGAGTGGATAGGAGAAGGAGATTCCGATGTCGTCGGGACGTGTGTTGCGAACGATTGCGATCGTCTGCTGGATGTCATCCCAAAGCTCGCCGGGGTAGCCGAATTGCAAGAAGTAGCATGCGTGAATTCCTGCGTCGAGAAGACGTGCACGCGCAGTAACAACGTCGGAGACACGCAGCCCTTTGTCCATTGCGTTGAGAACTTTTTGCGAACCCGATTCGACACCCATCCAGACTTCGGAGCAGCCGGCACGCTTAAGTGCCGTGACGTTTGCGTGCGTCATGAGATCGGCTCTGGATTGGATTTTGAAAGGGAGGGCGCAGTTCATTGCTTCAATCTCGTTTGCGAATTCTTCGACCCATTTGTGATTGAGAGCGAAGACATCGTCGCCGAACCAGAGGTGCTGGACGCCGTACATCTCTTTCAGTTCCCGGATCTCCAACGCAACGGCGCGGGCTGGGCGAATCTGGAATTTATTGCCAGAGATCGGTTTTGCACACCAATTGCAGCGATAAGGACAGCCGCGGCTGGCGACGATATTTGTGGAAAAAATGCCATGAGATGAGAGCCATGCCTGACGGTAGGGCTCCAGATCGATCAGCTCCCGGGCCGGTTTTGGGAGATTACTCCAGGATGGATTCTTTGGAGTCTTATCCGCGCTTTGAATCGTATTGCCCGCTTTATCGAAGTAAACGAGGCCGGGAACCTCCAGGTGCGAATGGCCGGAGAGAAGGGAAGAGCAAAGATCAACAAGTGTCTGTTCGGCTTCGCCGCGAAGAACGAAGTCGATTCCGTTGTGGAGATAGGACTCAGCCTGATCCGTCGCATCGGAGCCGTGAGCGATGACGATGGCTCCTGCCTTCTTTGCCTCGTGGGCGAGTTCCCAAGCGAGTTCACGCATTCGTGTCAGGCACATCTTGGAGAGAAAGTTGAAGTCGTCCTCGTAAATAACCACGATTTTGGGACGGAGCTGCTTGAGAGCATTCGAGAAGCCTGGCTTTGGGGCTTCGAGCATAGTGTCGAAGACCGCCACGCAGATGTCTGCTGCGCGCAATGCAGACGCGGCATAGAGCGTGCCGAGCGGCGCGTAGGGCTGCATTTTGCGAACCTGCTTGGGATCGTACGGTAGGTGGTAGGAGTGCGTCAGCAGTACGTCAGGCATCGCTACCTTCCCCCTTTCATTGAGCTAGCAGGCATTCGCAGGCTCCTTTGGAAGCTCCTGCCCTGTAACGAGGGAGCGGCGCAGGATAAGACGTTCGGATAAATTGGAGAGCCAAAGCTCCCACGGAAAGGAGTAGCGACTGGAACGCAGGCGCCAGCGAATGGGAGCTTGAACGATGAACTGAACCGCACGATGCAACAATGAAGGGTTCTTCTTACGGTCGATCTGATTATTGAGCAGAAAATACTTGAGCATACGCTGGAGTCGTGCAAGCTCTCTTCCTTTGAGCCATGGGAGCATGTTGGCGCCGAGTGGCATATTCATCCATTCGCGGATGCTTTTCGGCTCGGGCACACCCATCTCGCGCAACTGGGGCCAGATGGGAATGCCCGGATATGGTGTGAAAATATTTGGGGAAAAGTTAACATTGGAGAATTGACGGCTAATGTCGCTCATTGTTTGGAAGGTAATGATGCGATCTGCTTCGGTTTCACCCGGGTAGCCAAAGATGAGATTGAAGGTGACGCGAATCCCACCCAGTTGCGCCTTGCGTGCGGTCTCGAACATCTCGTCGACACGTTGATGCCGTTTGTTCATTAGTTTGAGAACAGATTCGGAGGTTGATTCGGTGCCGAAGCCCATGTGAGAGACGCCGCTGGCTCCGAGGAGGCAAACGTCTTCTTCGCTCATGCGGCAAAGGAAATCAGTCGATGCCTGGAAGGTCCATTTGAACTTCACGCCTGAGGCGAGAATGCCTCGAGCGATTTCGAGAGCGCGTGGGAGCTGGACGGGAAAATTTGAGTCGAGAAGAGCGACTTCTTCGGTTCGGTAGCGGGTGACGAGATCGAGCATCTCAGAGACGACGCGGTCGGCAGAGAGCGCGTTGAAGCGGCGTTTGTAGAAGACCTGGTCGGTGCAGTAGTTGCACGCGTAGGGGCAACCGACGCTGGTAGCATAGGCAAGCTTACGGATGCCGCAGAGCTTTTCATATGCGTCGAAGTCTGTCAGATCAAAGGCCGGGATGGGAAGGGCGTCGAGCGGTTCTACCTTACGGTCAACGTTGTGGATGCGCTGCCCATCGTTCTTCCAGGAGAGGCCGGCGATGTTGTGCAACGTTTTTCTGTCAGCGAGAGCTTGCGCGACCTCGACAATTGTTAGTTCGCCCTGTCCGCGAACTACCATGTCAACGAAGTCTTCGCTGAGCGTCTCGTCGGGCAGGAGGGAAGGATGCCATCCACCGAAGATGACTGGCAACCAAGGAGCATGATTTTTGACGTTGGTGGCAGCTTCAATCGCGCCCCGAATCATGGGACCAGTAAGAACGGAGATGCCGATGCAGAGCGCGTCCACGCTTTCGCACTGAATCCGTGTGAGATAGTCAGGCTCAATTGCAGCGTCGATCATGATGACATCGAAGTTCGCCTGCCGAAGAGAACCGGCCAGGGCTAACAGACACAGAGGCGCTCCAAGTGGTGGCCCGTCGTAGGGCGGGTAGAAGAGAATTACTTTTCCTCGACTCAGCACGCCGCCTCCAGTGGAATCTCGTTCGGCTCGAGGCGCTTTGCGTCGATAACAGGTTTGAAGCCCGCAGTTCGTTCTTTGAGTTTGTCGTTAAGCCAAAGTTCGAAGGGAAATTTATAAACACTGTGATCGAGGCGAAGACGTGCAGGGAAGGAGATGCACTTCTGAGCAAGCCGGGTGAAGCGTGTGCGGCGATCGGCTCCGATCGGAATACGATCGAATGCAATGCGCAGATAGTCGCGCATGATTTGCAGTTCCTTGTGATCTTTTCCGTTGAGCCAAGGGAGTTTCGTGTAGCGGGGAAAAAAGTCAGCCCAGCCTTCGAAGGTGTCGGGCACGTGAACGCCCAGCTCGGCGATTCGATTCATTACGGGAGCGCCGGGGTAGGGCGTGAAGATGTTGGTCCAGAACTCGGCGCCAGTGAATTTGCGGCAGACGTCCATGATGAAGCGAATGGTCTCGCGTCGTTCGACTTCGCCTTCACCGGGAAATGCAAAGATGATATTGAATGATGGGCGAATACCGGCCTGGACGCAGCGGGATGCACTTTCGTAGATTGTGCCGAAGTCCTGAAAGTTTTTGTTCATTGCCTTCAGAACTTTAGGTGAACCGGACTCGGCGCCCTGGCAGATTTGATGGAGTCCGGCTCGATGAAGGAGCTTCAGGTCATCGACTGAGAGACGCGAGGTGAGGTTTGTGGTGGCCTGAATACTCCATTTGTATTCGGAGCCAGCTCGTACAAGGCCTTCGGCGATGGCTCGTGCGCGATCAAGATCGACGAGGAAGTTGTCATCTACGATCCACAACATTTCAAGGTTGTATCTTCGGCTGAGATCGACGGTTTCTTCGACGAACTGCTCGGCGGGAAGTGCGTTCCATTTACGCCCGTAGACGCCTGCATTGGTGCAATAAGCGCAGTTGTAGGGGCAGGCGAGGCTCGATGTGTACATCGCCCAGCGCTTGCCGCAGACTCGTTCGTAGGCGTCGAAGTCCGCGAGGTGATAGGCCTTGGGAGGCATGTCAATGAGCGGTTTCAGTGGGCGCTCGGGAGTAAAGATCAGTTTGTCGTCGCGCTTGAAGCCGATGCCAGCGACGAAGTCAGGTGCGGAGTTGTTTTCGATGTGGCCGATGAGTTCCAGAAGAGATTCTTCACCCTGCCCGCGAATGACATAGTCGATGTAGGGTGCTTCGAGGGTTTGAGTGGGGAGAAGGGAAGGGTGCCACCCGCCGAGGATGACTGGAAAATCGGGATTCCAGGCTTTGATGGCCTTGGCGATCTCGACTGTTTCGCGAATCATTGGACCAGTGACTAGAGAAATTCCAAGACACAGTGCATCGCGAACTTCCTCGAGAACCCGTTTTTTGTAGTCCGGAGTAATCGTGGAATCGATGAGAACGATTTGATAGCCGGCACGGATCAGCGGAGTTGAGATAGCAAGAATTCCAAGGGGCGCAGTTGCATCGGAGCTCGCGAAGGATGGGAAAAAGAAGACGATTTTTCGGGACCTGGGCACTACGAACTCCTCGCTTATTGGGGACGATAGGGCTTAGCTGAAGCGCAGTTGTCACATCCGTGTCAGCGGTTTGTAAACTTTTTCTTGGTGCCGAAATTGCTCTGCGTTCGTGGGTTAGAGTGAAGCCCAGCGATTGTTCTATGCTCTCTATTTCAATTGACGAGACGGTATTGCCTTATCAGAGGAGTCTGTGCTTCGCAGGCGCGAGGTGCGATCTGCGTACCAATTCGCCTGAGTTGGTGACACTTCTGGGGGACTTATCGATTTCGGGCTCGAGATCAAATTCGAGCAACTTCACCATGCGAGTTGTAGTTGCTGAAACGCTTCGTGACGGCACGGATGACCCTTATTTTCGAGGACTGCACCATGTCGTTATCGCTTCCTTCGGTGAGTCGAATATTTTTGTGTTTGACATACTGCGCCGCACGCTGAGCGCGCATGTTTCCGGAGTTGTGGCACGCGATGATAGCTTCTGGAAAGAGAAACTGATCCCGATTACGCTTGGAGTATTAGGGGCCGCGATTGGGCTAGTTCCCGTGCATTGTGCCTGTCTGGAGGTGGATGGCCATGGTCTGCTCGTCGCAGGAGCGTCCGGCGCAGGAAAGTCGACGTTGTCCGTGGCGCTTGCGCAGGCTGGATTTAGCTACGTCTCGGATGATTGGACGTACATCTCAGAAAGCGAGGATGGAATTGTGGCACACGGAACGTCAGCTCCTGTGAAGTTGCTTCCTGATGCCGTGAGGCACTTTAGCTCTCTGCAAAGACATGCTTTACGGACATCGATGAACGGAGAGTTGGCTTATGAGGTCGATATCGCTCGAACGTTCTCCGTCCGGACGAGACGAGAATGTGAGCCGCGATGGCTGCTATTTCTGGAGAGAACGGAAGGTGCTGAAGTTGAATTTACACCGATGTGCTCTGCGGAGGCCAGGAACTATGTCAGTGCGGGCGTAGAAAGATTGCCAGTCCGACTGCACGAAGCGGTTGCGTTGCGGGAAAGGACGATTGAGCTTGTCGGTCGGTTGCCCTGCTGGCGTTTTCGGTATGGTGGCTCACCGCAGTTCGCCGCGGAGCAACTACTGGACTTCGTCGTCAGTCGCCGGCAGGAGATCTGCGCATGAACGGCGAGCGAGGATGGCATCCTGATCTGCTTCGTAGATTTGTTGCCACGCCATATGTGTTTCGCGGAGGAGCGGAGAGCCTGGCTTGCATTGAGTCGAATGACCTCGAGATTGCTCTAAGCCTTTGGAACGCGAGATTCATTTGCCGAGGGCAGAACAACAGGGAGCTTTCGTGCAAGGTCATTCGTGAGGCGGCGGGATCTGCGGATGGTGCAGAGATGGTTGTCATTTCCGACGGTCCGCTAAGAGTGCTCTATCAGGGAAGAACAATTCTGATTCACGATTGTGAGAGCGCGGAAGTTCTCGGATTTGTCTCTTCCGACGTAAAGGCTCCAGAGCTTGTTTCATTGCTTCTACCTGCACTGTTCGCGCCCCAAAGTAAAGAATTCGTCACGACAGGTGCTTTTACAAAGAAGTGACAAACAGCATATTCGATGATGACAACTGGAGATGCACAGTCCAATAGGTTGAGGTGGTGAGAAGGGAACGACGAGGCAGCCAGTGGTCTGTTTTGGTATTTATTCGAGAAAAAGCGAATTAGGTTCGAAACAATCTACCGACGAGATGCATGGTAGTTCAAGAGCCAGTCAATCCGATTCCTAAACTGGAAAGGCGATGTGAATGCGAAATGGAAGATTTGTGAAGGCCGTTTTTATGGGATGTCTGACTATTGGCCCTTTGGGTCTTTCTGGGTTCGGGCCACCTTCAGACGGGCCGCGGCGAATCGAGGTTTCGGTAAAGAAATTTGCTTACAGTCCTGCAGAGGTCACGCTAAAAAAAGGGGAGCCTGTCGTGATCGTATTGACGACAGAAGATGTGTCCCACGGGTTGAAATTTAAGGAGTTGGGTCTGGATTCGAAGTTTGATAAGAAAAAACCTGGCGAGCTTTCTTTCACGCCCGACAAGGTCGGGAATTTTGTGGGTCACTGCTCAGTTTTCTGCGGGTCCGGACATGGTTCGATGACTCTGACGCTTCACGTGACGGAGTGATCATGCGACCATCCGCCGTTGCCTTGGTACTCGGTTTAGCTGCGGGTATGGCAGGATGCAAGGCGAATCCGCCCGGCAAAGTAGAACGTAGCGTTATGAGATGGACGAAACATACGTTGACGGTTCGGAATAAGTCGGAACACAACCCGCTACCTGCCAGTCAGGAGAATATCGCAGCAGGAAAAGAGGCCTTCTCGCATTATTGCGTCGCATGCCATGGCATGGACGGCCAGAATACGGGCGTTCCTTTTGCAGATTCGATGTCTCCGCCAGTGCCATCGCTTAAGTCTTCGGAAATTCAGTCCTACTCGGATGGACAGCTAAAGAGAGTTATCGAATACGGAATTGGACCTTCGGGTATGCCCGGATCCAAGGGGATTCTCAGCGATGACGAGATCTGGTCGACGGTTCTTTTTATCCGGAACCTTCCTCCAGCTGGCAGCCTTGGCGAGCCGCCAATGTACAGCAAATGAAATACAGGGGATTCAAATCAGAAGTTGGTTGAAACGAGCGATATGAACCGGGACCTGGCAAAAGCCGTGACTGATATCTTTCGCGAAGAGAGGTCCGGCATTTACGAACGGCTTGCGGCTTTTGAGTATCGGCAATGGGTTAAGACGTATTCCTGGCTCGACGCAAGCGGTCTCGCACTCTATTTTCGTGATCGTGTCCGGTTACTAGGGATCGAAAGCGCAGTTCCGGATCGCGCCCTTGAGCGTCTTGAGAAAAATGCGGCCGACAATCGGAATAAGACGGAGGAAATGTTCGGGGAGTTCCTCGAGATCAATCGACGATTCAAGGTTGCCGGCGTGACATATGTGAATCTCAAGGGATTCAGTCTTATACCAGATGCATGCGAAGATGCCGCTTTGCGTTGCCAGTTTGACCTCGATTTTCTGGTAGCCCGCAGCGATAGCGTGCTTTGCGAGCAGATATTGGAGCAAAACGGGTATGTGCTGACCGGCGTCGGTAAAGACGTTCGAGAGTACAAAGCTGGTTCAGGGCAAGTGCCGTCAGCGCGGGATCTATACAAGGCTAAGCAACAAAAGTCTGTTGAGATTCACTTTGCTGATTCCGAGAAGAACGAAGGGGCCTTCTCAACCGAGAGTCTTTCGCGAATTCAGTGGAACCGGTTTGATGGGTTTGAAATTCCGGCTCACTCGGATTGCGATAAATTTCTTGGTCTGACTCTTCACCTTTTTAAGCATCTCAGGAGCGAATGGACGCGCGCTTCGTGGGTTCTCGAATACGCCAATTTCATTAGATTCCATTGCGACAATGAACAGCTGTGGCTGGAAGTGAAGAGATGTATGACGAGCTCTCCCAGGACGAAACTCGCAATTGGGGCGGTCACACTTTTAGCTGACCGGCACTTTGGCAGCAAGCAGCTCCCGAATATCTTGAGAGGAGCTATCTCCGAGTTGCCAGTATCTGTTCGATTGTGGGTTGAGCGATATGGGAGCAACGTGATCTTCGCCAAGTTTCCAGGGACAAAGTTCTATCTTTTGCTTGAAAAATCTATTTCGCGCAAGGACGATGTTGAGTCTTTCAAGATGCGCGGGAGATTATTTCCCTTTCATCTTCCACCAAAAATTTCGGTTGGGAGAGAGGATGCAGGATTGCTTGAGAGGTTGAAGCAATTACAGGTTGAGGCCAAGTTTGTACTCTTCCGCCTGCGGTTCCATGTCACTCAGGGAATTGCTTACATGATTGAAGCATCTCGCTGGAAGAGGAATGTTGCTTCGTTGCAGAGCTGATGGCTGTTTTTTAGGCTGTGTAGTTGTTTTGTTCGACTGAGAGAAAACGATCCGGGAAGGTCACCAATACCTAAGTGACAGGGCGGAGCTGTAAACGGCTCTTAAAAATTGGTTACAGGTGGTATCTCGTTAAACAGGAAATGGACAACGGTTTTGATGGCATCGCAGACAGTTAATTCGCCGATTCTTCCAGATTCTTCGTTGGGCTGGTATGCGCTGCACATTCGGTCGCGGCATGAGAAGCGTGTGGCGGAGCGGCTTATTTCGCAGGACACGGAGACTTTTCTGCCTCTGCATCGAAGTAGACATACATGGAAGAATGGAGTCCACGTTGACGTGGATCTACCGCTATTCCCTTGTTACCTGTTCGCCAGGGCAGCGATTCATGATCGGATCCGACTGTTGCAACATCCGGGTGTGCTTGGATTTGCAGCTTGTTCAGCAAGGCCCACGGTGATCTCCAATGAAGAAATTTCTATTCTGCGAGCCGCGACAGAAGATCTCAAGGCTGAGCCGCACCCCTATCTGAGCAACGGAGACGCGGTGCGTATTGTGTCAGGCCCTTTGGCCGGGATAACCGGGATCCTGACGCGACGCAAGGAAAAATATCGGGTAGTACTTTCGATTGAAGCCATTATGCGGTCGTTAGTGGTGGAAGTGAGTGAGTTTGAAATCGAACCGATGGAGAAAAAGCGACGTGCGGGCTAAGAGCGGTTGTAAAGCAATGGCTGGGGAGCGCGGACGAGTAATCGCCCCGAGAGCGCAGGTTTTTATCTTGAACGGGTGCGTACGACTGCTTTGTACGCTCATCGCGGCATGTTTGTTGTCCCCTTTGGTTGTGCGGGGACAGCAAGTACCGGTTCCAACCCTGCCGACGACCTTGCCAACGACTACTCCGTCTACCTCGCTGCCTATCACGCCGACTTCTTCAACTCCTAGCGACGACGACCGGAGCGCTCAGGCGAGAGCCAACGCGAATGGTACTCCTCCTTCTAGTACTACTCTTAATCCAAATCCGACTGGTGTGCTTACGAGCAGTCAGATCATCAATCTGCTGCAGGCGAGGCCCGAGCTGATTGTCGATATCAAAGGCGTTATGGCGGAGTACCTCGCCCAGCAAGGGAACCCGGTCCAAGTCGACCAGATCACAGACGACATGCTGTACAGGGGAATCGCAACCGACGCAAATCTTCGGACATCTCTTACGATCTGGCTGCGGGCTCGTGGATATGTGACCGACGCAGATTTCGACTCGACGGAGATGGACTCACGGGGTTCTGATGAGCTTACAAGCACTCCGTCGACGACGTCGACGACGACAGGAACGTTGGCCGCAGGAACAACCTCAGATGCAGCATTGCTCGATTTGAACACAGGGCAGAATCGCTCAACGAGTTCAACTGTGGTTCAAGGAACACCCACCACGTCAAGGGCGACTGCGAAGAGAATTGAGACGCCACCGGCTAAGCCGGATCGGAATAACCCGAGTTCGATCGAGGTTGTCCATCAACCGACGCCCTATAATCTTCAATCGCTTCGTGATCTCTATACCCAGGTTCCTGAACAGACCGTGAAACTGAAACGATTCGGGTCAGACATGTTTCTCGAACGCGGGCTGGCAACCCGGCAAATGTCAGTCGATATTCCTGTGGGTCCCGACTACATTCTTGGTGTTGGCGATAGCCTTACGATCAATCTTTGGGGCGGAGTTTCTCAGAGCTTTTCACGCACCATTGATCGCGAAGGGAAGATCGCGCTGCCGGAAGCTGGCGCGATCGTTGTTGCGGGTTTGTCTCTCGAACGGGCTCAAGCACTCATTCAGAGTTCGTTGAGTCAGCAGTTCCGGGATGCAAAGGTCGCAGTGACGATCGGTCGGCTGCGAACTGTCAGAGTTTATGTTGTGGGCGATGTGCAGCGCCCGGGGGCCTACGACATCAGTTCGTTGTCGACGGCGTTGAACGCGCTGTATGCAGCGGGTGGGCCGACAAGTGTAGGGTCGTTGCGGGTGGCACGGCACTATCGCGGGAAGACCCTAATTAGCGAGGTTGATCTTTACGATTTTCTATTGCACGGTGTTCGCCCGGATACGAAAAGAATCGAAGATGGCGATACCATTCTTATTTCACCGGTTGGAAAGCAAGTGGCAGTCGGCGGGATGGTGAAGCGCCCTGCGATTTATGAATTGAAGGATGAGACGAAGGTGTCAGATGTGCTCGAGGATGCTGGCGGATTGCTGGCATCGGCCTCCCTGACTCATATATCGATTGAACGAGTTGAGGCGCAGGGCCACCGCGCTACGCTAAATGTAAATCTCCCGCAGGGAAGTACTGTTGATTCGTCAAGGAAGCTACTGGACGGGTATGCCGTTCAAGATGGTGACCGGATCACTGTAGCTCCAATTCTGCCGTACAGTGAGAAAGCAATTTATGTCGAGGGACACGTAGTTCGTCCAGGAAAATTTCCTTATCGGGAAGATATGAAGCTGACCGATGTATTTCGGTCGTATCAGGATCTTTTGCCGGAACCAGCAGACCGGGGCCAAATTATTCGTCTCATGCCTCCAGACCTTCGACCCGAGGCAATCGATTTCAGTGTTCCCGATGTGCTGGCGGGTAATGATCCTATTCATCTTCAGCCGTTCGATACGATTCGTGTCATGGGCCGTTACGAGGTAGATGGACCGAAGGTTCAGGTGCATGGAGAGGTTCTTCATCCGGGAACGTATCCGCTTTCTCAGGGAATGACTGTTGCACGCCTTGTTCGAATTGCTGGCGGCTTCAATCGAAGTGCACTGCTGGATGAAGCCGATCTTGCGAGCTATGAAGTGAGGGATGGCAAGCAGGTGCTGAGCAAGAGAGATTCAGTAAAAATCGGTGATGCGGTAAAGAATCCTGACGCCAGTGTAGACGTGCAACTCAAGCCTGGAGACGTCCTGACCATTCACCAGATCTCCGGATGGAACGATATCGGTTCGTCTGTAACTCTTGAGGGTGAAGTCACCTATCCGGGACCTTATGGGATTCAGGACGGCGAGAGGTTGAGTTCCGTGTTGAAGCGCGCAGGCGGGTTTCGATCGACTGCTTATCCGACTGGGGCAGTTCTTGTGCGTGCTCAGGTTAGAGAGCTGGAGGACAAGAGCAGGAGCGAGTTAATTCGCCAGATCGAGACAACGTCTGCAGGTGCGAAGCTTGCTCCAAGTCTTTCGGCGCAAGATGATGCTGCGACTCTCCAGATGCTGATTCAACAGCAAAAAGAAGTAGTGGACCGCTTGAAACATCAGCCTTCCGTGGGGCGCCTTGTTATCAAGATCAGCTCTGATATTGCAAGTTGGGAAGGCACACCCGCAGATATTGAGTTACGACATGGAGATGTTCTGACTATACCTAAGAAGCCTGGCTTCATCCTGGTTAGCGGCCAGGTTTACAACGCATCGGCAATAACGTTTGTTCCGGGCAAAAACGCGGGCTGGTATCTGAAACGTGCCGGCGGAAGCACTGAGGGCGGGAATATGAAAGAGGTTCTCGTGATTCGCGCTAACGGCCTAGTTGTTGGACCTCGGTCGGGAGAGTGGTACGACTCAAATGTGCTGGAGACAAAGCTTGAGCCGGGGGATGTCGTGGTTGTGCCACAAAAGGTCTTCGGGGGATCTGCGACTCTTAGAAACCTGTTTGCCACTGCTCAAATCCTTTCTTCGGTTGGATTCGCCGCAGCCCTGGCGCTGCATTAATGCAGACGAATGCAGTATCAAGTTTGATTGAATTGAAGGTCGCGCATGCGAACTGAAGTATTGGACAAAGAACCGTCAACAAAGAACCGGACCGCCGAAGCTATGCTGCCGTCCGTCATCAAGGGTCCTACGTGGGCAACGAATGCATCTTTGTTCCTGGATCACCGTCGGTTATTTTTTCGAGTTGCGGTCATTGCTGGACTTCTCAGCGTCGTGATTGTCCTTCTTATGCCAAAGGAGTTTGAATCCAGTGCTCGGATCATGCCTCCCGAACAAGGCGGGAACGGTGCTGCGATGCTTGCAGCACTTGTAGGAAAAAGTGGAGCCGGAGCATTGGCTGGGCTAGCTGGAAGTCTTGTCGGCGCCAAAAACAATAGTGCGCTGTTTGTGGCTCTATTACATAGCGGCAGCATTAGTGAGCATTTGATTGATCGATTCGACTTGCAACATGTCTACCACAAGCGCTACCGCGTCGACACGGCTAAGCGCCTTGCACATCTGACGAAGATTACTGAGGACACCAAGAGTGGTGTTATCACCATCGTGGTTACAGATGAGACGCGCGAGCGTGCTCGTGATCTGGCTCAAGGTTATCTGGATGAGTTGAACAACCTCGTCAGCCGGGTGAATACCTCATCTGCACATCGCGAGCGCGAATTTATTGAACAGCGTCTAAGCACGGTACAAACTGAGTTGCAGCACGCGGAAGTGGAGCTGAGCGAGTTTTCCAGCAAAAACACTGCCATCGATATTAAGGAACAGACAAGAGCGACGGTTGAAGCCGGGGCGAAGCTAGAAGGTCAACTGATAGCGGGAGAGACGGAGCTCGACTCCTTGCGCCAGATCTATGGAAATCAAAATGTGCGTGTTCGCGCGGCGGAGGCAAGAAATTCCATCATCCGACGTGAGCTCCAACGAGCCAATGGGCAGTCTAACGTAGGCCCGGAGATAGATACGGACTCTAGCCACCCCTATCCAGCCTTGCGGCAACTCCCTCAGTTAGGCATCCAGTGGGCCAATCTTTATCGAAATGTACGCATCCATGAAACGGTCTACGATCTGCTTTCTGAGGAATATGAAAATGCGCGGATTGAAGAAGCGAAGTCGATCCCGACAGTTGGAATTATTGATTTTCCTGGAGTTCCTGAAAGAAGAACAGGCCCGCACAGAACGCTGATCGTATTGATATCGACTTTTCTATCGTTCGTAATGACCGCTCTCTTTCTTTTAGCGAGACGATCCTGGGTCAGATTGGATGATCATGACGGGCGGCGCATTTTGGTGGATCGTATTGGAATGACAATCCGAAATGCCTGGGGCCGTAATCCTCTTTGAAACGAGTCGAAATGAAGTTGAGAAGCAGGCAGCTGTGTCGCGAATAGGTGAGATAAGGCGGCGGGGGTATACCAACGCGATCTATGGGATTGCGGACTATCTGACGTTGCCTATAGGAATGCTGCTCGCAGCCCCGCTTCTTCTTCGGCATCTGGGCGTGGCACAGTATGGCGTGTGGCTGTTAGCGAGCGCAGCTGTTAGTGGAGGCGGAATTGTCTCTGGAAGCTTTGGTGATGCCGCTATCAAATATGTTGGCGAGTGTCGAAGCAGAGAGGATTGGTCAGGCGTCACACGCATTGTGCGGAACATGATGTCGATCAATCTCACACTGAGCGGAATACTGGCTCTGATTCTATGGTGTCTGGCCCCTTACCTGACACATCACATTGCCAAAGCCGATCCCGGACTTAAGGCGATATGTATGATGTCCCTTCGTATCGGAAGCGGATTGCTTCTAATCAAATCGATAGAAAGCGTTTTTATCAGTACTCTGCGTGGGTTTGAAATTTATGGTGTAACGGTGCGAATTGCCATGATCTTTCGATGTGCAATTTTAATGTCCGCGGTTGTGCTGGCCAGCGAAGGCCACGATGTTGTGTCGATCATGTTTGCTTCACTTGTTCTCTCGATAATTGGGATGGTGGCACAGGGGGCTGCTCTTCGAAACAAAATAGGAACATTTTCGCCCATTCCAACCTGGGATCGGAAAACCGTGTCCGATATAGCGACGTTCGGAACGTTGAGTTGGCTACAAGCTGTAGCCAGCGTAGTTTTCAGCCAGGCCGATCGCTTCTTTGTTGCATTCTTTTTGGGAGCTCCGGCAGTTGCTTATTACGGTCTTTGCGTGCAGGCTGCGCAACCTGTTCATGGGCTTGTTTCTTCCGGAATGCACTTTTTGTTCCCCCATCTCAGCGCACGCTATCCGGTGGCACCCGGCTCCGAGATCAAACGCAAGGTTGTGCTAGCTGTCAGACTAAACATTCTGATGGTGAGTATTTTGTCTCTCCCAGTGATCCTTTTCGGCAAACACATTCTTAGAATTTGGATTGGATCAGCCTTTGATCAGCAGCCTCAGTTCATCTTTCCAATTATTGTGCTTAGTTTTGCCTTCCTGGGCCTCAATATCACCGCGCATTATGCTCTGCTGGCCGCCGGACAAGTTCGGATTGTGACAGGGCTCAATCTTCTTGCAGGCGTGACAATGCTATTGCTAATGGCGCTGTCAATTCCCGGTCACGGTCTGGAGGGAGCTGCTTTGTCCAGACTGATCTATGGGCCGATCACCTGTCTTGCTTACATTCGTTTGCGCGACGTGGTTTGGTCTCCTGACACGCCCAAACCGCTGTCTCAACCAGCGCTATATGAAGTTGCAAACCAATAAGCATGACAATGAAGCGGGGGCCTCTAATCTCGATTGTTACTCCCTCTTTCAATCAAGCAGGCTTTATTCGCGAGGCGCTTGGCAGTGTACGGCTCCAAACCTACGGCAATTATGAACATCTAGTGATCGACGGCATGTCGACAGATGGCACGGTCGCCACGCTGCAGGCTCTGGCGGCGAATGATTCACACAACCTCAAGTGGGTTTCAGAGCCGGATGGTGGGCAAAGTGAGGCTTTGAACAAGGGGTTTGCTCTTGCCAAGGGAGAGATCATCGGCTGGTTGAATTCAGACGATCGCTATCGAGCTGGTTGTTTCGAGTACGTTGTGCAGGCCTTCGCTGATAACCCCGATGTAGACATTCTGTATGGCGATTATCTTCTGGTGGACGAATCGGGAAAGGTATTGCAGGTGAGACGCGAGATTGAATTCAACGCATTTGTTCTGCTGTATCACCGCGTTCTCTATATTCCAACGACTGCTACATTTTTTCGACGCAGGGTGTTTCGAGAGAATAACTGGCTCGATGAGAAGCTTCACTATGCGATGGATCTAGAGTTCTTTATTAGACTTGCTGCGCGCGGATATCGTTTCAAGCATATTCCGCAAATTATTGCGGATTTCAGGATTCACCCGGCGAGTAAATCATGCAGTGCGCCGGCCAGGCATCGCATGGAACATCAGAAAGTCGTCTTCGCATCCGCTCCGACCCTTCGTCGCCTCAAGTCGCCTGTTCTGAGAAGGTCGATGCTTTCTTTCTTGCGTTCCCTTGCCGCTGTCGAAAGATATTCAGAGAAGCTCTTGAAGGGATACTACTGGCAGCAAGTGCGATCGAACGAGTTTAGTTCGATCGATTCGTGAACTGGCGCATGAATCTGTTGATCACTGCACTTTCAGCCGCGACGGGACCCTCGGGAATCTGTCGACACGCCCAAAATCTCGTACTATGTGCGGCGAAGAGTAGTGAGATTCTGCAAATCACGTTAGTCCTTGGTAAGTGGCAGAAACAATATTTTCGCGAATCATTTTGCCTCGATAATGCAAAACTGAACGTGGTTGCCGTCAACATTCCGAATGAGGCTTTCTCGCGGAACCTTTGGTACCTGAGGCAACTACCGGAGCTGGCTGATGAAGTTCGCGCGGATCTGGTTCATCTGTCGTTTCCTGTACCTTTTCGGCGAAGCGCTCTGCGTTGCCCTGTGATTGTCACTCTGCACGATCTCTACCCTTACGACGAACCTGACAATTTTGGTTTTCCAAAGGTCTTTTTCAACCGAGTATTCCTGCAGCGATGTCTCAGGGAGGCCGACAGTATCGCGTGCGTCTCCGAAACGACGTTGTCAAGGTTGAAGGAGAGATTCCCCCGATTCGCTCACCGAAAAGCAGTCGTGATTCATAATTGCGTGACTATTAACTCCAGCCAGACTGTTCCGCCTATTGAAGATAGAAAGAAATTCATTTTGGTCGTCGGACAGCATCGTGCGAACAAGAATATTCCACTGGCGATCAAGGTATTTGAAGAGTTGCTGCGCCGCAAGATTCTCAACCAGGAAACTGAACTGGTGATCGTGGGAAATTACGGCCCAGAAACCGCAAGGATTCGATCTGTTATCAATCAGACGGGGCTGGGAACGAAGATAACGTTGCGGACAGGCGTCAGCGATGGCGAACTGCGCTGGTTTTATGAGAACTGCGAGTTATTGGTAACACCATCATGGATGGAAGGATTTGGCTTGCCTGTAGCCGAGGGGTTGCTTTGTGGCAGCCGCGTTGTATGTTCCGACATATCCGCCTTTCGTGAAGTAGGTGGCCATGCCTGCCATTATTTCGATCTTCATTCTGAGTCGGGGAGCGCGGCGATGTTTGAGGCAGTGTGCAATGCGTTGCAAGAGCCTGCCAGAAGACCAGAAGCGTTAGAGAGGTTTAGTGTCGAGAACGCCGCCAAAGCGTATAACTTGCTCTACGCTCAGGTGAGAGAACCGAATCTCGAGATGGTGGAGAGATGATGAGCTCGGTAATGATTGATCGGGTGAACGTTCTCGGAGTAAGAGTCGATCCTGTCGATATGGATAGTGCTGCTCTGATTTTTGAGGCGCAACTGAAGGCAAAAAAGAAGGGATATGTATGCCTAGCTGGGGTTCACGGCATTATGGAGGCGCAGAAAGATTCAAACCTGAAGTCGATTTTTGCCGGCGCTCTTCTCGTTGCTCCTGATGGAATGCCGACAGTTTGGATGGGACGTGCGCAAGGCTTTTCCCGAATGCAGAGAGTTTTCGGTCCTGATTTGATGCTGGAGATCTTCGCCAGAGAAGAATTCCATGGGTGTACTCATTTTCTTTGCGGCGGAGAAGCGGGTGTTGCCGAGAGCTTGAGAAAAGAGATACTTCGAAGATTCCCTGAGACAAAGATTGTTGGAACCTATTCGCCTCCATTTCGATTGATGACCACTGAAGAAGAGGCAAGCTTTGCAGCGACAATACGTTCTGTTCAACCGGATGTTATTTGGATTGGGATCAGCACTCCAAAACAAGAACGGTTTATGGCACGCTATTTACCCATGCTTGAGACGACGCTGATGGTCGGCGTCGGCGCCGCATTTCTTTACCATACCGGAGCGATTCAAGACAGCCCACAGTGGGTTAAACGAATGGGGATGCAATGGCTGCATCGTCTTCTTCAAGAACCCTCTCGGCTATGGAAGAGATACCTCTTGAATAACCCTCATTTTGTCGTTTGCGCATTGTTACAAATGCTCGGCATAAGACATTACCCTCTCCTATCCAAGTGAAAGCTTCACAGCCATGTGCCTTATGAAGTGCGCTGAAGTGCAGGCGGCTCTGTCAAATAGGCGCTTGTTTCGCTCGATCATTATCAAGTTTTCAATTCGATCTAAGAGAACTCAATGAATGATTCTGAAATGTCAATGATGAACTCTACCAGCGATGTCATTCCTCCGTCGGGCACTGCGTCTCTTCCGCTCGATTGGGTTGATTCTTCGGATCACTCCATTTCAGACATTGTGACGATTCACGACAAAGCCAATGGTATGGGCCGAAGAAATCGAGCGCCTTCAGCAGCCAACACGATTGATGAACTACCCAAGGCGGAACGTGAACACGTTGAGCAGCAGTCGAAGAACATGCCTCTCGATTTTGGCTTCTGGTTATTCCATGACCCCGTGAGACGACTCACGCAATGGGAGAGTCTGCGGGCCTCAGCATTCGATTCGGTTGAGCCTGGGATGAGAGCCGAACATACTTATGGACTGTTCAAGCAGGGCTGTGATGTTGTTGGTTCTTTCTTCCTCCTGATTGCGCTGCTCCCGCTTTTTGTTGTAACTGCGATTCTGATTAAGCTCGACTCCCCCGGGCCGGTATTTTTCCGTCATGAGAGAGTGGGTCAGCACGGCAGAAATTTTCTGTTGTGGAAGTTTCGAAGTATGAAAATGGATGTGGGGAGATATGAGATCTCTCCCCAAAGCGCCGATGATGTCCGACTTACCCGTGTGGGTCGTCTGCTTCGTCGATGGAGTATCGATGAGCTTCCGCAATTAGTCAATGTTCTGAAGAGAGACATGAGCTTGGTTGGCCCACGCCCTGAGATGCCATTTTTAGTGGCACAGTATGGTCCGATTGAGATGCAGAGGCTGGCGGCGAAGCCTGGAATAACGGGGCTCTGGCAGATTAGCCCGGCACGTGCGTTCCCGATCCATGAAAACCTAAAATACGACTTTCACTACATTCGCAACCAGAATGTGTTTCTTGACTGTGCGATTCTGTTGCGGACTATTACGGCCGTCATCTATGGTATTGGGGCTGTCTGATCGATGAACTAGAATCTCCAGTCTTAAATTATTAAGCCGCGACTGAGACGATCAGATGTCTCCAAAATGTCGCGGCTTTGTCATTTGATGATTTGAATCAAGCACTTGGAGCGATTCACTCACATTGGATCCCGCTTATCTATATAGAATGATCGGGTAACGAGAATTAGTCGTGGATTGATTATCCACGATCGTTGGGAGACGAACGTGAGCTTAATTCTGGTAATTGAAGATGATCCGAGAATTCAAAAGGCACTTCATCGGCAGTTCACTACGGAGGGCTACGAGGTCCACGTAACAGGAGATGGTGCGCAGGGGCTGGCAAGTTGCAAGACTTTGAAGCCGGCAGGTGTGGTCCTGGACCTTATGTTGCCAAGTATGTCGGGTCTTGAGGTTTGCAAAGGGATAAAGAACTGGTCGGCCAATACGCCAGTTGTTGTGCTCAGTGCAGTTTCCGAGGTCGCGGATAAGGTTCTGCTACTTGAACTAGGTGCGGACGACTATGTTACAAAGCCGTTTAGCCCTCGAGAGCTGATGGCGCGTGTCCAAGCGGCGATTCGCAGAACGCAGAAGCCAGCGACAAACACCCATGTGATCTTTGGCAATGTTACGGCGGATTTTTCTGGCATGGAAGTATTCAAGGACGGAGCGCCGGTGCTGCTAACGGCCCATGAGATTAAATTGCTCCAGTACTTCGTTGAGCACGCAGAACGTGTAATTACGCGAGAGGAGTTGCTGAACGAAGTCTGGAACTACACCTCCTATCCGACGACGCGGACGGTCGATAACCATATCATGAAGTTGCGGCAGAAATTGGAGGTAGACCCTGCGAAACCCGTCTACTTTCGAACTATTCATGGAATAGGGTATAAATTCGTCCGCGGAAACTGATATCGCCACTACGCAAGGGAGGAGGAGGGTGATGGACAGGTTGCGGATGAGAACGACGCTCCTGATTCCACTTCTCATCCTCTCTTTTGGATGCACATTGCTGAGCCTGCTGGTGATTCGTACCATTGTCCAGCAGCAAACACAGAGCAATCTCGCGTCCGATCTGCAGCATTCAGTAAAAACCTACCGCAATCTTCAACAGCAGCGTCGGGAGCTGCTTGAACGAGAATCCGCTCTATTGGCGGATTTGCCAAGTCTGAAATCCCTGATGACCACCTATGATTCGCGAACTATCGAAGATGGTGGAGTCGAGTTCTGGCAGGTCAGTGGATCAGATTTGTTTGCATTGCTTGATCAGAATGGAAGGCTGATCGCTGCCTACAATCGAGGACCTGCGCTTGATCGTACCGGTGTCGCGCACAGATTGGAGATGGGTTCGCACCGGTTGGAGCCGTTTTTGCTTGCCCTCGATAAACGAATCTACGAAATTTCTACCCAGCCGCTTTATTTCGGGCCGAAAGAGGGTGGTACACTTTTAGGCTTTGTCGCCGTGGGATACGCGATCGACCAAAAAGTAGCGCGAGCGGTAAGTGAAGCTGCTGCAGCTGAGGTAACCTTTACCGTTGATGGAAAGGTTGTCGTCAGTACGCTAGATCCGAAGTTGCAGGAGGAGCTAATAACGCGTGGTGTAGAAATTCTGGGTTCGCCAACAGAGAATCGGAAGATCGAACTTGGAAAAGTGGACTACCTTGCTGCATCCGAGCGCCTTGCGATGTCTTCCTGGGAAGAGAATGCAGGGCAGGTTCCCCAGATTGTAGTCCTGAAATCTTTTGCGGGTGCGACTCAGTTGGTAGACCGCGTGAATCGATGGGTGTTGACGCTAGCACTTCTCGCACTGGTTGCCGGCACAGGAATGTTGGTCTCGATTTCCAGAACCCTGACCCGTCCTATCGAAACACTTGTCGGAGGGACTCGTGCTCTGGCTCAAGGTAATTTTGATTATCAGCTCAGCGAAGATGGAGCAGAGGAGATTCGTGAACTGAGCCGCGCCTTTGAGCGTATGAGGGTTCAACTTCGCCGCACACAGAAAGAATTGCTCGATTCGGAACGACTCGCCACGATCGGCAGGATGGCAAGTTCCATCTCGCATGACTTGCGGCATTACCTTTCTGCAATGTATGCCAATGCTGAGTTTATGAGTGACGGGAACATCTCTCAAGCGGAACGTCAGGAATTGATGATGGAAGTGCAGACAGCCGTTCAAGGAATGACTGACCTCCTGGAGTCCCTGTTGCTATTTACTCAGACCGGACGAGCGCTCCACCCAGAATATGAGTCCCTTGCGCTGATGTTGCAACGTGCGGTGGCGATGGTTCGTTCTCATCCTGCAAGTCGCGACGTAAAGATTACTCTCACTGGTCTGTCGTCATTAGAGGCCTGGATTGATTCGAAGAAACTGGGGCGCGCTGTTTTTAATCTGCTACTCAATGCTTGTCAGGCAGCGAAGCGCGGCAAAGAGCCTCCGTTTGTGAACCTAAGCCTTTATGAGGACGACCGAACGATCAGCATCAGAATTGCGGATAATGGCCCCGGAGTTCCGCCGTCTCTGTGGCAGAAGATATTTCTACCTTTTGTGAGTGAGGGCAGAGAGAGCGGAGTTGGACTTGGACTCACTCTCGCACAACAGATCGCGCAGGAGCATGGCGGCAATATCTCTCTCGAGCAGTCGGATGAAGGCGAGACTGTTTTCACGATCAATTTACCTAAAGCATCCTTGCAGGCGCTCGGTGTTGCCATTGAAAGAAAGACCGCGCCAGCGTACGTTCCCGCGAATGGAGAGGGTTGAAGATGAGAAACATTCGTTACGATCTCTTCACATGTCTTGTGATAGTTGCGGCGCAAGTTCCTATTCGGGCTCAATCTACGCAAGGTGCTCCTGCAGCAAAACCGACTCCACCTTTGGCGAGCGTGACGAACTCCATTGAATTGGAACGAAAGCTTGAAGCAGTATCGTCGGCTCTCGTTGTAACTCGGCAGCAACTCGAACAGTCGCGACAGGAGATGGAACAACTTCGGCAGGAACTTGTCGAGATCAGAAAGCAGCTTGGAGCCACCCAGGCATTGTCGACTGCATCTCCCACTTCACAGACCGACGCTGACGCAAAGACTACCGCTGCTGCAATCGAAGATTTGCAGGAGCGCTTGCAGACGACAGAGGCTCAGGTCAAGGTTCATGACCAGACGAAAATAGAAAGCGGCTCCAAATATCCGCTCCATGTGACCGGGTTGCTCTTGTTCAACTCCTTTATTAATCACGGAGCCGTCGACAATATTGATCTCCCTGAGGCTGCGCTTAACAACCAGACAAACACTGTCGGCAATGGAAGTGCAGGAGCAACGTTTCGTCAAACAATTCTTGGACTCGAGGGCTTTGGACCGAGAATCGCCGGAGCCCGTTCATCGGCAAGTATTGATATAGATTTCTTTGCGGGTCTTGCCTATAGCAGTTACGCAACATCAGCTGGCACCGTTCGAATGCGAACTGCAAGTATCAATCTTGATTGGGATCATGACTCATTGCAGGTTGGTTTCGTATCGCCGCTGATCTCTCCGTTGTCTCCTACGTCGTATGCGATGGTTGCCGAACCGGCGTTGGCGGGGGCAGGCAACCTGTGGACGTGGGCCCCCCAACTCCGTTACACCCATCAGTTGCATCTTCCATCCGGGAGACGCGCCCAGCTTGAGTTGGGTGTGTGGGATCCTCCTACTGCGGGCTATAGTACGAATGAGTTGTTCCGAACGCCAAGCCCAGGCGAGGCTTCCAAACAGCCAGCATATGAATCGCGAGTTTCTTATGGCACCTTCACTGGAGAACGGCCTTTCCAGATTGGTCTAAGCGGGTACTATAGCCGCCAAAGCTATTCCAATAGCGAATCGGTTGATTCGTGGGCTGCTACGACGGATTGGCGAGTTCCTATTGGCACCCGCATTGAGATCAGTGGAGAGGGGTATCGGGGTAGGGCGCTTGGCGGGTTGGGAGGTGGCGTATACAAAGATGCTTTGTTCGGAACTTACCCCAGTACCGGCCAAGCTACCTACCGTGGACTCAATACGATCGGAGGATGGTCTCAGTTCAAAGCTCACTTTAGCCGATCTATTGAGACGAACGCGAGCATTGGGTTAGACAACGGTTTTGCGAGCGACTTTCATGCCATTGTTCTTCCCCCAACGCCTACTGCGACACAGTTGAGAGCGCGCAATCGAATGGTCTTTGCCAATTTGATCTATAGACCGAAGACTTATTTAATTTTTTCTCCAGAATATCGCCGAATCTGGACGTGGCCGATTACTGGTACAGCCAATACCGCCGACGTTTTTACTCTTTCTGCGGGGTATCAATTCTAGGGAGGCAGGCAGTGGGTCGCACAAGACGCAAGATGATTGCTGGATGCTGGATGTTTCTCTTCGTCCTATATGTACGCCCGTTCTACGGGCAAGGAGTCGATGTTACCGGAAAAATTGTAGTGAAGAGTGCAACGCAGGCAAGTGCAAAGAAGATTGCGCTAAGGGTGTCGAATGTGGTCGTTTGGTTGTCACCTTTGAAGCAACAAGAAATCCCTGTCACTCCTGTTCGGCAGACGACCTATAGGCTGGTTCAAAAAGACAAAATGTTCATGCCTCATTTGCTTGTGGTTCCCACAGGCAGCCAAGTGGAATTCCCGAATCAGGACCCGTTCTTCCATAATGTGTTTTCGTTATTCAATGGGAAACGTTTTGATCTTGGTTTATATGAGTCGGGCACCAGTAGGTCGGTACGGTTTGATCGTGAAGGGGTGTCCTATATATTTTGCAATATTCACCCGGAAATGGCAGCCGTTGTCCTGGCATTGAGCACACCCTACTATGCTATCTCCGGCGAAAATGGAGCTGTTACGCTGCGCAATGTTCCGCCAGGCAGCTATCGGTTGAATGTCTGGAGCGAAAATGGACAGCTCGCGAATTCAAGCGCGTCCCAGGGAATAGTGCAGGTCTCAACAGAGACCTTTCACCTTGGCGAACTCATCTTGGAAGCGGCAGCAGACCCGCTAGCTAATCATAAAAACAAATTTGGCGAGGATTACCATCCTAGCCACGACACAAAGTATTAGGCAGGGGTACTTGCTACACTTTTATGGGCAGTCTTCACCCAACGAAATCAAGTCGATTTTCGTAGTTTGAGCCAATCGCAGTCTTCTCTAAGCGTCTGTCAGGCAACCTCAGATCGATTGATAGAACGGGACGGATCGCCAAAAACCTGGTCAGTTCCCGCTATTTCAAGATTGTCCTTCGTATCCGGGATTGAGACCCAGATTTCAGTCCCACGTCCCAGAATAGAATTCAGTTTCAGGTCACCCCTTACCAGCCTGAGTCTTTCGGTCATGCTGATGAGGCCTAAACCTTGTGGACTCGCGCTTCTCTCAAAACCGACTCCAGTGTCTTGAATCGCCATGTAAAACATTCCGCGCGAACTCGTGACTGTGATTGCAACAACGAACGCATGGGCATGTCGCAACGCATTATTTAGTGCTTCCTGAACAACCCGATAAAGACAAAGCGAAACATCCTTTGAGTTCGGTTCATCCATGTCATCAATGTCGAGTCTGACTTGAAAGTTCGGTTGTGTAAATCGCCGGCACAGGTCTTTCAGAGCAGATTTCAATCCTAGGTGTTGCAACTTATAGGAATGGAGATCGTGTGAGATCTCATGAATATCCGTGCATAGAGAATCGAGTTCTTCGCGAAGGTGGTCAAGGCGATTGGGCGTAGCCGCCTTCTCTATCGAAGATTGGCTCGCCATCAGAGCAACCTCAGAGGCGACGAGAGAAAGTCTTTGGCCGATGTCATCGTGTAATTCGCGGGCAAGCCGCTTACGCTCCGTCTCCTGCGACTGGATAAGCTGCGAAGCCAGTTTCTCAATCTCTGTCTTGCGCTTGCTAAGCTCGAACTCCGCATCTCTTTGCTCAGTAATGTCTTCAATAATCATCAGAGATACGGAATCATGAAGCGGAGTTTCCCTCAGAGAACTGATCCAAACCCGCGCCGGCATCTGTGAGCGATCCTTCCGCAGCAGTACTTGTTCTGCCTGCCAACTCAGAAGATTAGTCTTTTCATGCAAGAGCAGGGAACCATGGGCAAGGAGGAGTTGCCCCCATTTCATATTCAATAACTCTTCTGCTGAATAACCCAGGGTGCGGCAAAACATCTCGTTTGCAGATAGAAAACAGCCTTCCTCATCGAGGAGCGCCATTCCAATTGCCGATCCGACGAAAAGTCGTTCCAAATCGCTTTCACTATTCTCCAGATCATCTTTCCAGCGATAGCTCTCCGAATGTAAGTTCTGCATAAGTCCCTTTCTCCGCAGCGGGATTTGGAGGGTCAATTTTCTGCCCAAGCCTAAAAAGCGGCGAAGGCAAAGGATAGTTGCTTGTCCCTGGGAGAAGGTGTCGTTTAGCGGGCCCGCATCACGAGGAGATCGGAACAGTAATATATGCGATACCTTATGTTCTGAATCGTTAGCTTATCTGCCGAGATGCTACACCAAGTACCACTTCAGACTGTATAAAAAGGCGGGTAATCTTCCTGACAGTACTTACAGGAGTACTTGTTTTTTTCAAAGAAAGATGGGAAAAGTCGCTATCGTGATAAGAAAAAAGAGCCTAAGGTCGCGGACGCGAGTGCAGGAAGAAGGTCGCATGCCAGGCGACGTTTCAATACATATCCATAGGCCAGAAGACGCGCTTCGCGAACATAATCTTCATCTTCTATCTCTGTGAGAAATAAGATACGAGTGTCCATTCCGGCTCTATTTAGCTCTCGCGCGGCTGCAAGTCCGTCCAAATCCGGCATACAGATGTCAAGAACAGCGAGATCGGGGCGCAGCTTCATCACCCACTGCACCGCTTCTTTTCCGCTCGTTGTTGATCGAACCACGTTGTAGGTTGGTTCAAGAAGAGCACAGGCGGCTTTAAGCACCGGAAGATGATCGTCGGCAAACACGACGGTATGGCGTGAATCGACCAATCTCGACGCCCTCCTGCCATCGAATAGTTAAGGAGCGTGCAGATTGAGTCTCCAGCGTCTTCCCGCTTGCCGCAACTGTATTGTCACGCAGTTATCACACTGCTATTTTATAAATTTAGGGACTATCGAAGCCTCCAGATTCGTGTTCGGCATCAAAATAACTGCTGCATGCCGAAGGTGGTGTGCAGCCAGAATGCGACTTTGACTAGTAGAACTTCCAGTATTGCGTACTTCGAGGAGTGCCTAAACTGCTTGACATGGATTTACGTCTGCCAAGGCGGCCGAGCCTGACCCTCGCAATAGGATTGTTGGGGTTGCTTTTTGTGGCTGGAAAAGCATATGGCGATGTCTCTCTTCTGGTTGAAGAGCCATACGGGTTCTTTGGAAGCATCAACCCTACAGGGCATTCAGCGATTTACCTTAACCGCGTGTGCTCCGATTCTCCGACAAAGCTCCGTCGGTGCAAATCGGGCGAAGTGGGAGTGGTGATAAGCCGCTATGCCCGGATTCGGCAATTAGACTGGGTTGCAATTCCACTTCTGCCATATCTCTATGCCGTAGACAGGGCAGAAGATGTTCCCGACTGGGCGGAAGCAGGCTGGGTAGATAAGATGCGGCTTCAGTATGCAGAAGCTCATTTAGCCTCTCTCATCTCCACGACCAAAGGCTATGACTCAAAAAATGTTTGGCCTCAATTATTGGGGGTCGCCTACATTCGTAAGATCTACAGTTTTCAGATTGCAACAACTGAGGAACAGGACGATCTTCTGATATCCGAGTACAACGACAGCGATAATCGTAGTCACTTCAATCTCTTTACGAATAATTGCGCCGACTTTTCACGCCGCGTTCTCAACTTCTATTATCCACACGCGGTAGGCAGAAGCATCAGTGCAGATATTGGGATCACAACGCCGAAACAGATTGCGAAAGCTCTCACGCACTACTCACATCGTCATGACAGCTTCGAACTGAACGAAATCATCATTCCTCAAGTTCCAGGGAATATTCCTCGAAGCCACGCAAATCGAGGGGTCATCGAGTCCTTATTGAAGACCAAAAAATACGTTGTTCCCATCGCTGTGCTTCATCCATACCTACTGGCGGGAATCGCGGTCACCTACCTGACCAACGGACGCTTCCAATTAGCAAAAGATGCTCCGGTTGTACCGGTTATGGAGCAAGAGCAAATGCTTGCTGGCATCCGAACCGGAGTTTCCAGTGCGGGCCTTGAGCCCCCAGAGGAAAACGGCCCAACAGCACCTGTTGGGACAGGTATCCAGCCCTAAACGATGCGCCTCGGCTCGTATTCGCGGTCGATCAGGACTGATCCCTGGTCCGGCCTCTTAGGGAGGGTGCCCACGAGCGCCTGCTTAGTGCGGAGGACTCGGCAGTACCATTCTTTCCATTGTGCGAGGTACTGTCGCGATGGCAAACGGTTGGTTCACAAGCAAAATACTCAATAGAATCGATAAATTCTTCTTTGTCGTGAGCAATTGAATTCCCCGGTGGCCGCCGCGAGGCAGACCGGGTGTCTACTAGCCTCAGAAGTTAATTCTTGCGATTCCCATCGAAACTGTCAGATTTAGCAGATGAGAAAAATGGGTTAAAGCCCCACCATTGCTGATACAGATATTGATTCCGGGTTACTGTATGTTTGTCTAGCGGGGCTACCGAGGGAGTGCATCGTGTATGCGTATGCGTTCACGTTGAAGTTTAGGGGGGCAAATGGACCAGCCGAGAATTTTGATTGCAGATGACCATACCCTAGTCGCTGAAGCATTTAAGAGTCTGATTGAGACCGACTATCAGGTCATCAAAATAGTTGCCGATGGAAGAAGTCTGATCTCTGCAGCAATAGAGATGAAGCCGGACGTGGTCCTGCTCGATCTGTCCATGCCTTTACTCAATGGAATCGACGCCGGTCAGGAGCTCAAAAAGCTATTACCCAAAACCAAATTCATCATTCTTACGATGAACGAAGATCCCGACGTTGCATCGAAAGCTCTCCGCCATTGGGCGTCAGGGTATCTTCTTAAGAAATCCGCAGGCGGCGAACTGAAGCGAGCAATCGAGGATGTCCTGCGCGGGCATTCTTACGTTACTCCGAGTATCGCGCAGAAACTAATAGAGGAATTCATACGGGATCCCCATGAGGAACGGACGAAAGAGCTTACAAAGCGTCAACGTCAGGTCCTTCAGCTTCTCGCAGAGGGCCGTTCGATGAAGGAAGCCGCGGTCGTCCTCAATATAGCTGTGCGAACGATAGCTTTTCATAAATATCGCATCATGGAAGACTTTGGCCTGAAGACAAACTCCGACCTGGTCCGTTTCGCCATGCGAGAGCACCTCATCTCAGACGTATAGAAATCCACCGACCACAGGAAAAAACCAGAAGGGAGCAGGGAACTAGTCTGCCGGAACGTCGCCGAAACGGTAAACTGGGTGCGAATGTCTCACTCTCTTCGAGGTCGGCTGTGAACCAGTATGTTGAACGAGTTGTCAACTTAATCAATCCCGAGACCAACCAGATCTATAACCTGAAAGTCGATGAAGCGCTTAGGCTTTTGCTCGATCAATCTGCCGGTGCAATTCGGCAGATTCAGGGTTCTTTCGCATTGCTCGCGCAAGCAGGCAAGATCGTCAGGATGGCGCGCTCCCTCGACAGACCGATGCGATACTTCCTGGCAAAACGTCGGGAGGGGCCCGTTCTCATTGTCGCGGATCGAATCGATACCATCTTCGATTGGCTCAGATCGGAGGGTTTGGAGGGGCAATTTCATCCAAGCTACACACGAATGGTGCCGGCGCATCATGTTGTCGAACTGCAATTGATCGGCTGCCCGGATCCTGATCCCTCTTACACTCGTTTTTTTAGTCCCATCTCTGCCGCCCTCCCTCCGGATCTTGACATTATCGGCAGTGCCTACATTAGGGCTCTGGCCGAGGAGATCGCGCTATGGCTGAAAAATATTCCAGCGGAAGAACCTATCGGGGTCTCTTTTTCAGGCGGTATTGACAGTGGTAGCGTCTTCCTCACGACCTTCCATGTAATGCGAAAACTTGGAATGAACCCAGCACGACTGAAAGCTTTCGTTCTGGACTTCGGAGATGGCCCGGACCTTGAACAAGCACGAGTGTTTCTCGATCGACTCGGCCTCACGATCTTTCTCGAACCGGTTACTATGGATGCTTCTACACTAGGTTCAGTCGACACAATTCGGGTTGTCGAAGATTACAAACCGCTCGATATCGAGTCGGCGACGATGGCCCTCGCACTGTGCCGCGGCATCCGCGATCGATATCCAACTTGGCGTTATCTGATCGACGGTGATGGTGGTGATGAGAACCTTAAGGATTATCCGATCGAGGAAAATCCCGAACTCACCATCACGAGCGTTATTAATAACCAAATGCTCTACCAGGAAGGATGGGGAGTAGGAAAAATCAAACATTCGCTGACCTACAGCGGTGGGCTTAGCCGTTCTTACACACGGACCTACGCGCCGGCTCATCACTACGGCTTCAATGGCTTCAGTCCGTACACGCGTCCTGATGTTATTGCAGTTGCCGAGGCGATTCCGTTTATCAAGCTAACGGACTATGATGTCACTCGCCTCTATGAGTTAAAAGGCGAGATCGTTTCGCGGGGTGTTTCAGCACTCACCGGAATGCAGATGCCTATCTTCCCCAAGCGCCGCTTCCAACACGGAGCCTTGCGTGCTGAAGCATTGCGCGATCGATTGCCCTATCGCGAGGCGGAGTACCGCAAACAATTCCTGTCGCTGTATCAATGAGAATTCCCATGCTGGCTTCCTACCCTGATAGTCGCTCAGAACGCGACCGGTGGATTCTCGCGCAGCGAGGACCACGCAACGCGCTCGATCCGATGACTCCTTATGCGTTCTTCACGGAAGACGAATGTTCGACTCGAGGAGAAGTCATAACCGTTTCAACTATTTTTCTTACCAACCGCGAGTGTCCGTGGCGTTGCCTTATGTGTGATCTTTGGCAAAATACGTTGACGGAAACTGTGCCCATCGGTGCAATTCCTGCTCAGATCGATTATGCACTTCTTCGCTTGCCACCCGCATCTCAGATCAAACTCTATAACAGTGGCAGTTTTTTCGATCCGCACGCTATTCCCGTGCAGGATTACGCAGCTATTGCGAGCCGTCTTGCAAATTTTGACCGAGTCATTGTGGAGTGTCATCCAGCGCTCGTAACCGAGAACTGTCTTCGCTTTAAAGACCAGGTGGAAGCAAAGCTTGAGATAGCAATGGGGCTGGAAACAGTCCATTCGGAGACCCTCGACAAGCTGAACAAGCGAATGACGGTGGAGCAATTCGCGGACTCGGCTCAAATACTGAAGGAGAATGATATTGACCTCCGTGTCTTTCTTCTCGTAAAGCCTCCGTTCTTGCGCGAAGATGAGGTATTTGAATGGACCTCACGTTCATTGGAGTTTGCCTTTGATTGCGGAGCAACGGCGGTGACTCTTATCCCAACGCGTGGAGGAAACGGAGCTATGGAAACGCTGGCTTCGATCGACAAATTTTCCCCACCGCGGCTGGCAATGCTTGAAGCTTGCTTCGCCTATGGCTTGCGCCTTGGAAGAGGTAGAGTCTTCGCCGATCTCTGGAATACGAAACAGGCAGGAGAATGCGCTAGTTGTTACGGTCTTCGCATTTCACGATTGAAGGAAATGAATCAGGAACAAAATGTTCTAGAACCGATCATTTGCGAGATTTGCACGGCATGAGTGTGGACGGTGCATACGATATCGCTGTTGTTGGATCTGGTTTTGCGGGATCGCTGTTCGCAATGATTGCGCGCCGACTGGGTTATTCTGTCGTCCTCGTCGAACGAGGAAAGCATCCTCGGGTGGTAATTGGGGAGTCCTCGACACCGCTAACGAATCTTTTGTTGGAGGAGTTGACCACACGCTACAACTTACCTTCTCTCACATCCCTAGCAAAATGGGGCAGCTGGCAAAACGTGCATCCTGAAGTTGCATGCGGACTGAAGCGCGGCTTCACTTTCTACCATCACAATCTCAATTGTGCCGGGGAGACTGATGTTAAGCGAGAGGATCAACTCCTTGTAGCCGCAAGCCCCCGTGATGAAATCTCGGACACTCACTGGTATCGTGCAGGCTTCGACTCTTTGTTCGTCCGTGAAGCCGTGAACCTTGGAGTTGAGTATCTCGACGAGACCGAATTGCTAGGTGTAGCGGAATCATCTAACGAAGTAGCTTTGACCGGAAGGCGGGGCGATCAACCCGTTCGATTGACTGCAAGATTTGTCGTCGATGCGTCGGGTCCGCACGGCTTCCTCCACCGATCACTTGGACTCCAGTCACTCGATCTCCCGAACTTTCCTTCGACTCAAGCACTCTACGGTCATTTTTCTGATGTGAGCCGGCTTGAGGATCAGCACCGCGAGACACCCCATGAGGTGCCGCCCTATCCAGTAGATGATGCGGCCGTGCACCACGTTTTCGACGGTGGATGGATATGGGTATTGCAGTTCAATAACGGAATCACGAGCGCTGGAGTTGCTGCTACCGATTCTTTTGCTGCTCGAATGAACTTTGCGAACGAGGCTCAGGCCTGGAATCGCATTACGGAAAGCATTCCTGTGCTAAAAGAACAGTTTGTAAAGGCCAAGGTGCAACATGGCTTTAAGCGAATCCCTCGTTTATCCTTCCGCAGTGCGAGAGTTGCGGGCAAACGGTGGGCATTGCTGCCGTCGGCTGCAGGGTTTGTGGATCCCTTGCTCTCTACGGGATTCCCGCTTACGCTACTGGGCATAGACCGCTTAGCCAGACTAATCGAAAACGACTGGGATTCTCCAGACTTCACCACTAAGCTGAAAACCTATGCGGCAATTACAGATGCGGAATTAATAGCGACAGGACGCCTGATCGGAAGCCTTTACGCTAATATGACTAACTTTCCTGCGTTCGTCTCGCTATCGCTGTTGTATTTTGCGGTTGCTAGCTTCTCAGAGACTGTACGGCGGCTTAAAAAGCCGTACCTTGCTCAATCATTTCTGTTGCACGATCACCCCGCGTTTGGTCCCGCGTTTAATCGGATATGTGATCGAGCCTTGACGATTCGAAGCAGAGAAGAGTCCGATCAATTGTCTAAGGACGTTCTTCAGGCAATTGAACCGTTCAATATAATCGGTCTGGGCGATTCAAAACATCGTAACTGGTACCCAATTAATGCGCAGGATTTGTTCGATTCGGCAGTGAAGATTCAGTCAAGCGAAGGCGAGATATCCCGTATGCTTAGATCATGCGGTTTCTCCATTTAGGAGAGTCTGATAAGGGGCTCACTGGCTATTGTTATGGTTCATGCCGCGTATTAGATACGGAAGAAACGCTAATCGGAAGGGCCGAGACAATGCCTTTTCCTTCCTGAATTGTAATGAATTGGTTGGGCCTGACGTCAGCGATTGAATCCTTGTGTCCACTAGGCCATCGGATTTCGAGGCGTACATTCTTATCCGTTTCAGGTTTTCCTAAACCAAAAGTAAGCGGCAATTCGCTTTGTGAAAGATAGCTTGAGCCACTCTTTACCATTGCAAACTGACGAGCGTTTTTATTCATCGAGAGAATTACTTTTGTGCCAATGCCGTCTCGGTTAGAGCGCGTCCCGATGGTTTTGACGCGAAGCATATCATTTTGATTGCCGTTATCGTTACGTAGGAGCCTGGCTGTCCCGTTATTGGTTGTGAGGACCAAATCCAGATCGCCATCATTGTCGATATCACCATAGGCTGCGCCTCGGCCCACTACTGCACGGCGCAACGCCGGGCCCAATTTGCCTGACACGTCTTCAAATCGCCCGCCGCCGTTGTTGTGAAACGCGAGCGAAGGTTCTTCGTATTTCAAGGTTGGCTGCAACACACCGATGTCGTCCGCCACATGCCCGTTCGTTGCGAAGATGTCGAGTAATCCATCGAGATCATAGTCAAAAAAGAATGTGCCAAACGTAAGTGACTTGAGCGAGGCTGTACTTACACCAGAGCGTAGAGAATCATCGCGGAATAGGCCCCCCCTATCATTGTGATAAAGAGCTAACCCTTCGTTCGTAAAGTTTCCAATAAGAAGCCCTTGGCTACCTGAATGATCGTAGTCTGCTGCATCTGCACCCATGCCTGCGCGTGTCGTACCCGATTCCCCATACGCCACTCCTGCGATGACAGCCGACTCGGTAAAGGTGCCATCATGATTATTATGATAAAGCTTATTGGGCTCGGTATCGTTTGCTACGAAGAGATCCATCCATCCGTCGTCGTCGTAGTCCAACATGGCAATGCCAAGAGATTTACTGGTGGCATCATAAAGCCCGGACTTTTTAGTTACATTCTCGAACATGCCATTTCCATTGTTGTGAAATAGTGACATGCTTTGCCCTTTATAAGTCTGGGGCGTGCAATAGGATTTGTTCTTCCCATCCAGTGAACAAAATTTATCGCCCGCGATCGTCCACTCGACATAATGCGAAACAACTAGATCAAGCTTTCCATCGTTGTCATAATCAAACCACACCGCGCTGGTCGAAAATCCGGGATCCCCCACCCCTGCTTTCGAGGTTATATCTGCAAACTTTCCGTTTCCAAGATTGTGAAAAAGATGATTCTCTCCGACCGCAGTGATGTAGAAGTCATCGAAGCCATCGTTGTCAAAGTCTCCGACAGCGCAACCCATCCCGTAAATCTCAGTGGCAAGCCCTGCCTGCCGGGTTACATCTGTAAATGTACCATCTTTATTATTGTGATATAGAGCAGGATAAGACTTAGACAACTTATGCTCTGGCCAATCCATTGAATTGACAAAGAGAATGTCCTGCCACCCATCGTTGTCGTAGTCAATAAAGCATACTCCACTCCCCATTGTTTCAGGCAGATACTTTTTCCCGAAAGCTCCACTGTCGTGTTTGAAAGCGATCAGGGCCTTAGACGTGACATCCGTAAACTGAACAGGACCTGAGGGACGAAGGGTTGTGTCCGGCAACTGCGACGGGAGCGATTTCACTGAATCGCGTTCATCAACGGATTCGGCTGCGGAACTGGTTGAAATAGGATGTCGTTCAGCCTCCTTCTGCCTGCAGCCTATACCGACTGACATTATGCCGAAGCAGAGAGCGAGCACAATTTGTTTTTTCATGACGTGCAGGGGTTCTCCAATCTCTTACACGGTTGGCGCAAACGATTTGGTACGTGGAGAATGGAGCCAAATATCGAGAGCGAGGGCCACAGGTCCAACCATGAACAACGCATAAAACGGTGCGTAGATGGCTTGATTAAATCGAAGGATCATCTCAACCAATGCCACCAGAAAGGCAACGATGCACTGACCTTTCCAACTCCGAACGGTCGTTTTTGGATCGGTAATCATGAAGAAGATGAAAAGCTGATATTCCGGTCCTGTAATGGGGGCGATTTCTGATTGCCAGGGGGCTCCAGTCATCCAGCTTCTAAATACAGCAAACACGATAAACGATGCGACATAGGTCCCGGTGATGTGAAATCGTCGAAGCCGCCAGATGATTGTTGCGCCCAGCGCCCAGATCACCAGCATTGGCCACAAAAAATTACCCCACTGAATGCTTAAACTCGTAACGAAGTCGCCCGCTAGAGCCAACAGAACTGAAATACCGAAGTTCGAAGGATTCCAGAGATGACGGCCCTTCATCCTGAGAACATATTTAGACGTAATTGATATTAGGCTGCATAAAACGTACGGCCAGAACGCCGGGGAACGCAGAAGAATACCAACGCTGATTCCAGTAATGTAGGCACTCGCGAGGTGAGGCCATTTGCCATGAAAGATGCGGCCAAGTACTAACTCTGCCAGTAGACTCGTGCCTATAGCTATGAAAGTTTTCTGATAGCTCTCAAGCATGCCAAAGGAAAGGTGGCCGACGACAAGAATAAGAGTAATAAAAAGTGGCGGAACAAAGCGATTTTCAAGGCTGAACCACCTTGTCTTCTGCATCGGTGCGGCGAGGGGCTCCATACGCTGAGGCTCGATGGTTTGCCTGCTCACTGCGGCTCCCTCAACTTGTAACGCTGATCGGACGATATCTTGTTGAGAGTCTCGACGGTTCCCGATGGCCAGCGAACTAATACTTTTTCGATGTTTGGATGTTTGCCCAGGCCAAAGTGGAGTCGTCTCTGGTTTTGAGCAGCAAACCCGCTCCCCCCTGAAACGCTCTGGGCCTGTTGTTGTCCATCCCAGAAGACTGTAACCTGAGCCCCGATAGCGCTACGATTGCTCTTCGTTCCTTCTAATTCGAATTCGACCCATCGGTTGGCTTGTGTCACGGTATTTTTGTAAATCAATAGAGGCCCACGTTGATTGGCAACGACAACATCGATCGCACCGCGGTTCCATAGATCTGCGACTGCTACTGCGCGCCCGTCATAAGTATCTGTGATACCTACTGCATGCGCAACATCAACAAATCTGCCAGCACCATCATTTACCCACACTCGCTTTTGCTGGTATCCGGAGAGACTGCGGTTGTCCATGTCAGGCCAATTCTTCTCATCACTGATAATTGTGCTGTTTCCCCCGGCAACCTTAGAGAAGTCGTACCAGTAGCTTCGATTTTTGTCTTGTGATACGTATCCGTTTGTGAGGTAGAGGTCCAGATTGCCGTCGTTGTTGAAATCCGCAAACTGGGCGCCGAAGCTCCACCCTCCCAACTCGATTCCCAGGTCGCGAGCCAGGTTGTCAAACTTGATAATGCCGTTGGGCTCGTCTCTCGGCATCCATAAATTATTGCCCTGAATCAGCACACCCTCCTCGGATATGTTGGACACATAAATCGCATACTTTCCTTGATTCATGATGTCGCCAAAGGCCACGTTCATCCCGCTTTTCGGAGCAAATCCGATTCCTGTCTGTTCGCCAGATTCGCGAAAGTTCTTTCCATCGTTGAGATACAGTTCGGAGACCCCATAATCGTTTGCAATGAAGAGGTCCGGATGCCCCGTTCCGCGCAGATCGATTGCCGACGACGCCAACGCCCACCGACGGCTGTTGATTCCGACCTTGTCACTTATCTCTTCGAATTTGCCGTTACCCAAATTATGAAAAAGGTATTTCCGTCCACCATTCTTCGCATATTCGAAACTATCGGGCATGATCTTGGTTGACGACAAATGCCACAGATCAAGGGCCTCGGAGTAATAACCTCCAATAAATAGATCGAGCAGGCCATCGCCATCGTAGTCGAACCATACAGCAGTGTTCGCATTAATCCATTTCGGAAGATTGGCCTGCTCTGTTACACGAGTAAAGCCACGTCCACTGTCGTTATGGAATAGTTCGGGACGCCCCCACTTGATGAGAAGCAGGTCTTCATATCCATCGTTATCATAGTCACCCCATATGGCACCCATGGAAACGCCAGTTCCTGGTTGGTTTACATTTGCCACTCCCATTTCTGGAGCGACATCCTTAAAGGTGCCGTCATGCTGATTGCGGTAAAGCGCATTGTTGCTGCCCTCGGCGCTATTGGTCACATAAATATCAGACCAGCCATCATGATCGAAGTCGACGATTGAGACCGAAGCTCCCATCGATGCAACCTGAGGCATAATGCCCTTTAATTTGGGATCCAAAGTAGGTGCCTGATGGATAAAATTGACGCCAGCAGATTTCGACACCTCCGTAAAATAGAACCCATGTCGTTCGAGAGCCGCACTTGAAGTGAAGCCATTGCTGGCCACTGATCGCCGCGCCGATATTATCCGGATGGCGAAGGGTGTCAACAACAGAGCAAAAAAGAAGACTCCCAATAAAATTCTTGCGGCGGGTCCCCGTTTCATTTTTCGACCGTACTCCTCAATTCGTTCCGCATTATCTCTGGCGTGACATAACGCGTGTGATATGTTGTCCAATCTTCCGGGTGGTGACGATAAACCCAGTCTTCTTCTAATCCATGAGGAGCAATGTCATAGTTCTTACGAGCATGATATGGCAGAGGAAGTACCGTCTTTGAGTAGGTTGAGTTATAGTCTCCATCTTTAATCCACCCGTCACCGACGATAACGTAATCACGTGTCCATCCCACCTGCGGCGCAGCAAGCTCAGGAAATCGGAACGATATCTCATCGCCAGCATTCATGATCACATAATGATCATCTGCTTTCGAAAGCAACTCACGCACATCTCCATATCTCGTGTAATAGCCTTCCAGATCGCGCCAAGGCTGTTTCGTCCCAGCAAGGTGGCTATACTCTGGTATCTCAGGAGACGAGATGTTCTGCTGATGAACAATGGAATACCCGCGATAATGAAGGTCAGCGGTAGACGGGCTTATCCGAGCGATTTTCAGAGGAGTCTTGGGCAATCCCTGTGCCCATTCAATCGAATCCCAATAAACTTCAAGATTTGTTCTGAGCCTTATCTTATGAACTGTGCCCGGACGAAATACCTTCGTGATATCAAACAAGCATATTTTTTTTCGCCCAGCAGGGAATCCCAGATTCGATTGCACAACCATCCACCCACCGTGTCCATCGGGGGCTTCTAGACTTAGCGGACGTGCCTGTTCGTGTTGCCCCTGACCGATTGCTACATTGATTGAAGAGTCCGATGGATGGAGCCAACCTTTCGCAATGAGGTAGAGCGGCCCGTTGGGGATATCGTTATCGAGTTCGACTTCCACGTAGTGATCGCGCGTTATCCCCTGATATTGTCCTCGTCCGAAGGTATCAAGGTAATTTCCATCGAGATCGCGAACAATACTCGTGACATCTCGCCCTATATCATCCGCAGCGCTTACAATTTTGTGAACTGGGCCGACGGTAATGACCTCAGGTTTCACTGCAGGCACTTTGAAGCGCTCATCGGTAAATATTTCGGTTCCTGCGGGATGATCAACGACCATCAAAGCCAGGGAGTCGTAGTAGTACGTCTCCCATAACTCTCCAGTAATTCGCAGGTCGTAATACCCGTTGCGAGGTACAAGCTGATTGCCTCCAATTTTGTACCATTCTTCAGTAGCAGCGATGCTGGCTGTTCCCAGATTATCGATGCGCAATCCTATGGCAGATCCCCAAGGCACCGCATCTTTGACGAACTCCATCGTATTTCCGTTATAAGCGAAAAGGAATGGACACGATCCCTTGAGACGTTGTTCAGTCACGACCTCTTGGTTGGCCTGAAGTGCAAACTCTGCACGCACAGTTCCATTGGGCCAAAGAATTCGGGCAATATCTACGTTCTTCTGCTCCCCAAGGCCAAAGTGAATCCGGGGCCCTGTGATTGGCTGTATCTGTGTCAGCAAACCGGAACGAATCTCTATCTCGCCCCCGACGCCGAAGGGATTAATGCGTTGATCACCAACAGTTTGGTTCGCACGTGGGCGAATGATTTGCCAGTGATAATCTTTGGTTCCATGATTCGTTGACTCAATTGCCTGGCCATTTTCAGAAAGACCAAGTAAATCTAGTCGACCATAGGTCTTCAATTCAGCCGCGTCAAAGATCATTGTCGAGTCAACCGCGCCCTGTATCGGTACGAGGTTGCCCGCGGTTTCTCCGAGCCACAGGAGTGCACCGGGTGTTTTGTTTTCCTTAGTAGGGGTGACACGCCCGAGCAGCAAATCAATTGCGCCGTTGTTATCCAAATCAGCAGCACGCAATCTCACTTCTCCTGCAAGATAGTTCTGTGCGTCGGGGACTCGTACTACCTCGGCAATATCCCAGGAGCGCCCGTCCTCCTTCAGCGAAAGCCGAAGAATCGCCCCATCCCCGCGTACGGCAAGAATATCGAGAGATCCAAGGTGACTCATATCTCCAACTGCAATTGCCTTGACGAGGCCGGACTCTCTCGGTACAGAAATTTCAGTGAATCGTCCGGAACGTTCATTGTGGTAAATGCGCAGACGATTCGAGCCATCAATGAAAACTGCGTCAGGGTTGCCGTCACCATCAAGATCGGCCCACGCGAATCCTCTCACACCTGAAATTCCGGCGAACGGATAGATCGGAGTAAACGTGCCGTCCCCATTGTTCCTTAGTACGATCGGTTGGCCGGTATCAGACGCTAACACAAGATCCAGGTCGCCATCAGCCTCGATATCTATAGCCCAGCCTCCACTGTGGGCTCCGTTGAGAATCTGCTTTGGTAAATTAGTTTGTTTCGTTACATCGACAAAGCTCGTTGGGCTAATCTGGCGGTAAAACCGCAACCCGCCCGCACCTGCTAAAACCAAATCGGTTTTGAAGTCGTAAGTGAAATCGACAAGAATAATGCCCTCAGCCGTTGGAGGAGTTTTGGATGAACCTCCGGGGAAGTCAAGATCGATACCTGTAGAAAGATGCAGTGTGCTCCCGTTCGCTACTGCAACGATTGGAGCGCCGGCCCCGCTGAGTGAGATAGCGCCAATCCAACTCCACTGGCTCCCAACTAAGTTTGTCAGGGGTTCGGACTTGAATGTCATTGCCGTGTCTGCCGGAGCAGGAGTAAATACTGGCGTAGGCAATCTCAGAAAGTGCGTAAAGGGCTGCGCCTCATCTCCTGGCGGAGGCTTAATCGCTGCAAGGTTCTCTCGAAAACCTGGAACTGTCATGAGTGCGTTACGCAGAAAGATTGTCTTCGTCGCGGCGGACCGCGGGTCTTGCCCTGCACTCGCTGCAGCAAGGGAAGTAAGTTGCTTCTGTACTTCCGTTGGCCAGTCAGCCGACTGTCTCTGGATTAGGGCAATTGCATCCTTCAACGTGCTCGTTTCGCCGCGTTTTGCTGCCATGCGGCTCAACTCCAGCAAAGCGGCAAGATTATTCGGATCGACTTCGAGAATCTGTTGAATAAGTTTTTGAACTTCAGCATCGCTATTCGTATCGCCCTGCCGCTCAATTTCTTCAGCAAGGCGGTACCGGGCGATCAGGTTCTTCGGATTGATTTCAGTTGCTTTGCTAAAATCGGCGATCGCTTCGGAAGCGTGTCCCCTGCCAATTTCGAGCAAACCGAGAAGATAATAGATCCGATCGTTTCGCGGGGCGAGTTCACGCGCACGTTCAAGCCTTGGAGCCGCTGCATCGAAATCTCTTTGGCGAATTCCCAACACGCTCCAGTTGGCCCATGCGGCGGGTTCTCCTGGAACGATCTGCGTTGAGCGCGACAGTTCAGTTTCGGCGCGGACATCATCCCCCACCTGCAAGGCTCCAAGACCTGTATAGAAGACGGTAACGAAATCCGCATACGTCTTCGATGACTTGTCAGGTAAGCTATTCTTCGAATGACATCCCGTGGTAAGAAGCAAACTCGTAACAACCAGATATCCAAGAAGCTCTAGTCGCCGCGCAGATCCTTTGTTTTTTATCATGTAACGGTCGCTTATTCTCCCGCTCACAGCCAAACCTTTTCGGAAACTCCACTCAGCATATTGTCCCAGACACTCCGCACGCTCATCGAGGCGTTCTTTCTTGAACTCGCTTCCGCCGGGCTCTTCTGTTTTGTCGTCTGGTGGAGACTGCCTTGAACCATAGAAATCCGATACCAAGAAAAGGCAGCAAGAACAGCAATAGATCCCAGCGCCCAAGAAGAGCTGGAGTCACCTCAACATTCGTATCCGCTTCGCCGCTAACTTGAGAACTTGACAATAAAACACGAACTCGCCATGTCTCTTCCTTATCGAAGGGAACCTCTGTCTTAAACTCGGCACGATCGTGAAGCTTGTTTCGCCAGGCGTAGTAGGCCTTCTCCGGCAACCGTCCACTCACCGGTTGAACAATTACCTCAACCTTCAAATCAGGTGGAATCGAACCACCCGCTGGAGGATCGATCACTACGAAAAAACTTCCAGTTCCGACATCCGGGTTGCTCCAGACGGCAACGGTGAGAGGGCCAATCTTTTGGTCTTGAATGATTGGGTAGGGTGGCCCGATATGTGCCCATGCAGAAGAGGTTCCGCAAATCATAAGACACGCCAGCGGCAAGTATGCGTAGGACCGTATCTTCTTACGGGGTGTGACCCTCGCGGTCATCATCGTAATCACGATCATTATGGTCTGGCGCATATTTATCCCGCCATCATGGTGGCGCGCATGTCCATCGGTTGCGCGATCAGCCAGAACGAGGCAAGCAACAGCAATAGGCAAACGAGAGCCCAAGGGACAAAAGCACGTATCGGGTGGTTCGTCGAGTCCTCCTCTGCTAAATGCCAGATAACACGAAGAGAACCCGTCATGCCGAGTATTAGAAATCCAATCTCGATCGGTTCTACGACATATCGAGGGATCCCGACGAGCGTCCACAAAGGTTTTCCAAGGATAGGCACGCCGAGGTCGGCCAAGGCGCTCTGTGTCACAGGGATGATTGTGTAAAGTCCGGTAAGAAAATGAAAACCATAGTGGGCAAGCCATATGCCGAAGCCTAACGGCACAAGAGAATAGGTATAACGGAGAGTCATCGGAAGCCAAGCACTACTAATGCCTGCCCACTTGCGAGTGACCCAAGCTGCCAGTCCAAGGAGTAGAACAGGTTCAATGACGAGAACAATCGTAAACAGCAGCCCAAGCCCAGGGGCGTTATTCTTGGCATGCAATAACCGGCCAAGCCACTCCTCAACTACATAAACAGGACTGACCATCCCGAAGGCATTCATCAGTGCGCCGAAGCAGAACACAAGAGCCAAGGCTGCGATGTCTTTCCGCTGGGAAAAATGACCTATGCCCGATCGCTGCACGTCTAAGGTCAATTCGTCTGCGGGAAGGCGGCTTAGGATGCCCACGTTATCGTGGGGACACGCATGGACGCAGTCGAGGCAGAATGTGCAATCCATATTGCCAACCTTCGCTGGCTGAAAGAGAGCGAGTTCGCACCCACGCTGAAGGATCACAAGATCCGACCCAGGTGCACGGCGGCCTCGAATGCAGTCCTTTGTCTTGCAGTCTTCGCAGATGGCTTGATCTCGAACCTCGACTTCGAGCGGAGACAAGGTAGAAGCGATAAAGTTGAACTGCCCGATCGGACAAACGAATTTACAGAACGTCGCATGCTTGAAGAGCCCATCGATTAGCAACGTCAAGAAGAAATAACCGACGATAATCCACGCAGTCAGCCACGGCGATGACCATAGTCCGAACAGTTCGTAACTAAAAAGAACCAGGACAAAGAGCGAGACCGCAATCCACTTGTTACGAAGCCTGCGCGGCCATGTAAGTCGCGGGTGGATCCATCGCCTCATGAAGTTCCTGATCAGCATGAATGGGCAGGCCATGCAGAAGAAGTTTCCTGCGCAGAGCAGTATTAGCACCAACGCGCCACGAAAGTGAACCCATGTCAGTACCGTCGCCAGATTCTTGGGTGAGAGCGATGGCCCGAAGAAGCCATGCAGAATCATTGCAAGGCTGATCACGAGAAGAGGAACCTGGAGCACAGTTCTGGAATGACGCCAATGCAGAAATCGACTGAGGAACGGCAACGTGAGAAGATCAAACGGCGGGGATTCTATAGAACCATCATCCTGTTCGCGCGAGTTGGAGTGGGTCGAAGACAATATAATCAGTTGGGTAGGACGCCTCTCACATCCATTTGACGTTCAATCCTCGTGCCATTGCCAAGTTGGATGTGCAGCAGAACTACCCAATCTCCTCCCATCGCGAAGTTCATCTTCGACTCGTAGGTGCCCGGAGCCTTCTCCTTCGCTGCTGCGAACACCGGGCTCATCCCGGGGTGAGTCATATCCGCTTCAACCATGATAGAGGCATCCGTCACCGGATTTGCTTCTGCATCCGCGACTCGTATAGCTACAGTAACCTCACCGACGCGCACCGGCTGCGGATGAATTTCCTCGTGTATCAAAATGTTGTCAGCTGATATTCCAGGCCGTCGGCAACCAACAAGTGCGAATGCAACCGATCCGGCAAGGGTAAAAACCAAGCCCCAAAACAGACCGGTCGCCAAACGGCGACCGTCAAAACAATGTCCATTCACCAAGGAACGCCTCGATAAGCAGGGAATAGCAGAATCAAGCTGTGCATCCGGCATCTTCCAGGCCGGATTTCCGCCACGAACAAGAGCAGTTGGCATGTACCTGTGGCTCACTCGCCGGCGGAAACATGTGATAGTACATCGCAATCACCATCGGAATAAAAACTATCGCGTTGTAGAAGAGGTGAAGTTCAACACGCGGAAAGAAGAACTGCAGCACGCTGAATGGCACTGGCTTGCCTGCAAGGTTGTGGTGAAATGTCGCCTGGCCGATTAGAAGGAGATGTTCAATGTGGTGCCAGAATTGAATTACCAGTGCAACCGTCCACCATGTGCGACTTCGTCCTGTAAAACCCTTGCGAAGGACCCAAAGGCCGGTCAGCATGACTACTGCATATCCGTAATGTAACGCTTCCGACTTGATAAGCCACGGATACCAGAATCCCAGAATTCCATTCGCCAACGGACGAGGCCATCCCAGCACCCAAATCTGATAAGCCTGCACCAGATGTTCGCCCCAGTGGGCAAGCACAATCGCCATGAAGATCTGCACCGCCCGTTCATGCCATTGCGAATTCAACTTGTCATAGAAACTCTGATGAGAGGAGGACACGTAGCCAAGATGCGGGATACTCGGATTTGAAGTCGCCATAAACCGTTCACCTCGAAAGGTATGTATATGAAATTAGGACGGGTAATGGTAGCCAACTTCGAGAGCTATCGTCTTCAACCCGATAGTGGAAATATATCTCAATCTTTTGTTGGGGGTTTCTTCAGGCCCCTGGGGGAGGGAGAAAAATGTCCATCTATGGTTGGTTGACCATATTTCCGCTGCTCTGTAATGCTCTGTAGCACTTCAATTTACTATCGGAGACCCGCCCTTGACGCATCGTGTCGCTCTGTTTCTCTGTGCCTGTTTACCTGCAGCTGTGTCGCAGGCTCAGGACAATTTTTTTGAGAGGTGGGAAGCGCGAACTACCGCAACCCAGTCGAAACAGCCGGCGTGGACTCCTCCTCTTGCCACAACCTACGTTGCCCTCATTCAAGTAGCGCGCACTGACTTCACCCGGCAGATTTCGCCTACGCACACCACAACCTGGAACTACGATACGAGTAAAGGGCTCTGCCTCATACCCTGGGCCAACACAGAAATTGATATCAACCTTCCGCCTTATCTACAACACAGTACTCCCACACCTATCGACGGCGCAGGCGATATGTCCTTCCTGGTTAAATACAGACTGATGACCGGAAATCTTGAACACGGCAACTACGCTTGGAGTGTCGGCCTGCCCTTCACCATTCCGACGGGAAGCTACAAAAACGGTAGCACCAATGCGAGCCTCTCCCCCACCATGGGTTTTGGCAAGGGTTTCGGCCGTCACTTCGATATCCAGACCACGCTTGCAGCAACATTACCGACGGGGAACGCTGACAAACTCGGCCGCCCGATCCTTTGGAATACGACCGCTCAGTTTCATCTCGGGAAATACTTCTGGCCCGAGCTAGAATCAAACGCCACTTACTTTCATGGTGGCCCAAACGACGGCAAGAATCAGGAGTTTCTCACCCCGGGTATCATTTTTGGCAAATTCTCGCTACGTCCCAAAGAGCCGAAAAGCCGTTTGGGTATAGGTTTAGGTGCGGGGGAACAGATCGCAACCAGCAAATTCCATAGCTACAACCACAGCCTCATCTTTACGTTTAGGCTGCTTTTCTGATTGTCGCTCATAGCTTCAGATTCCTTCGGGTGTTCTGGGAAGGCAATGCCGGCTGACCTCAACGCCTCGAACGCGTGTGGCAGTCAGAAACTGATGCTCGACAAAAAGCGATGTACGCCTGCAGCATCGGCACCCAATTCGTTATTCCTGCGTTATAGGGAGTAAAGGCCCCGCTATAAGGAGCTCCTCCGCTGATGCGGACCAGCTCTGCGTTGAGCCACAGCCGCTCGGTGGGAAGGTAATACTACCTTAGTCCGGCCCCATACTCATAGGGGTCGCGGAACTGCCCGCGCACCCATGATGCGCGGACATACGGCATCAATTTTTTCGGCTTGACAAAGTAACTTGCCGAGAGCTCGTTGCCGTGGTCAAATGTGGCTGCGAGCGGAAGCGGTCCGTCAGCGAAATCATTGAGCCAGCGAAAGAAGTATTGCCCGTTGACCGCAAACCCATTCCATTTGAGGCCGTAGCCAATCGCCGACATCTTATACGTGGCATCCTGCGGCGCAAACGCTCCGGTCGCGAAGGCCTTCACGCCATAACATCCTTTGACTCGGCACTTGCTGCTACCTGGGAAGACGCGCGGTGCTAGAACTTATATAGCACCAAGCCATATCCAACACCTGCCTCATCAGCGGTGTGAGCGACCTGGAATGCCATGTACTTCCCATCCGTTGAGATGACCGGATTCGATGCCTTCCAGCCTTCGTAATCATTGAAGCGAGTTAGCCGAGTCACATCGTTGCCAGTACCATCGAGCTTCAATTTATAGATATCGATGTTATGTGTACCGTGAAAACCGCCAAGTTGAGCTACCTGACGGTCGCTCTCGACACACGTGTAGCGCCCGTCGGCGAAGATTCCCTCGCACTCGTTATAGGTCTCGGGGCTATTGCTGAAGTTGGTGACTTTTCCGGTTTTGAGGTCGATTCCGTTGGATGAGGCAAGCGAGTCGACACCATGAGGAAGGTTCAATGTGTTGTAGCAGGTGAAGGTAAGCTTGCTGTCGTTATCGTAAAAATCCTGTGCTTCGAGATTGCAGCTCCGCGAGTTGCTCTCATAAACTATCTTCCTGTTAATCAGCTTTGGCGCCGGGCCGGAAAGATCGAGTTCAGCTACGACTAGGCGGGACGTTCCTGCCGGCATATCAGGAAATTGCGCTGGCAACTCTGAAAAGGAGATCTTCATGCTCTTCTTGGAGATCGCCGCGCCCTCACTCATCTTGTTGCCAAGTTTCACTGGCTTCGAGCCCGGCTTTTTGCTGAGGTACCACAGCTCATTGTCGCGTGTTCGGCTGGTGTGAATATCGATGAACTTTTCCGGCCCCATCAGAATGTAGTCGCCGTTCGACAAATGCATCACGCGCAGGAAAGCGGCGCCGGGAATAGAGCAGGTAAGGCAACGGATCTGACGCGTTTTGAGGTTGAGCACGAAGGCGTGGCCAAAGCTCCCGGACATGAAAGCGATCTCGGAGTTGTCAGGGGAGAAATCAGCACGTTCGCCGAAGTGAGTAAGGAGTTCCTCATTCGCGGGAAGATGGTCGAGCGGGCTACCGGGATTACGCTGGGCGAGCACTGGCACAGCTATGACAAGGGCAAGCAAGAAGATTTTCAATTTCATCGGAGACCGCATCCTATTTATTCGGAATGAGAATCAGTTGCACTTAGACGGAACACGAAGGCGACCACAGAGGCCGCCTTCGTGAAGGGTAATGCTTAGAAAGTGAACTTGAGACTGCCCTGGAGAATGCGAGGATCCTGCGCGGTAGTGATCCTGCCAAAGGTTGCCGTTGAACCGAAGACTGTTGCAGGTGCAAGGAAGTTCGGATGATTCAGGACGTTGAAGCCATCGACACGAGCTTGCAGTGCAAGCCGTTCGTACAGGTGGAAGTTTCGCGAAACGGACAAATCCACGTCGACATAATTCGGTGCGTAATATCCGAAGTGCTTCACGTTGCCGAAGGTGCCAACGGAATTAGCAACGAAGGCTGCTCCGTTCAGGTATGGAATACCGGTCTTGAGGTGCGGACTGTTTCGAATGTAGGGCTGCACTCCGGTCACAACATTCGGACGATCGAGGGCGATACCAGTACGCGAATTATCTGCCCCCGTTGTGATGTTGAAAGGGAGGCCAGTTGTGACGCGGACGAGTGGAGCGATCTGCCAGCCGGAGAGCAAAAAGGAACTCACGCGGCCCCCGTGCCACGTGCTCGTGGCAACTACGCTCCCGTTGAAGATATGGCGTACGTCGGCCGTGCACGCACCGTAATCACTTCTGAGTGTGTACGGGTTTTGGACAACACCCTCCGTTCCCAGCGTTGTGAGAGGTCCGATGCCGAGACACTTGGACCATGTGTAATTCAGAAGCACCGTATAGTTGTGGGCAAAACGATGCTCGAGAGAGGTGAGCAATCCGTTGTAGTTCGCATTCGCACCATCGTTCGCGATAACCTGCGTTGAGTACGATGGGCCAAATGCCGGATTCGCAAGGCTGAGGATACGGCGATCCTGGGTGTTGCTGGTCGAAGAGCATGCGGTGCCTGCAGCGGGTAGTTTCGTCAGTGCACCACACGATCCGGCCACGCCAGTCGAATTACCAGGAATATATGTTCCTGGGTTGACCTCGTTCCCAATCCAGGAGTGATTGGTAATATTGCCGAGATAACTCATCGAGAATACCCAGCTGCCAAACATGTGCTGCATTCCGACATTCCATTGGTAGATGATGGGCGAGTGAATGTGGCGTGGTGTCAGCACCTGCGATCCGGCCAATGGGAACGATACGTTCTTGGTTGGAATTTGGGGTAGCGGGAAAGGATTGCCACCGGGAACACTCGACCACGGGTTGCTGAATTGATAGGGCCCGCTCTGGTTCGAAATGGTTGCGCCGTTGGGCAGATTGTTCGCAACGACGCGGTAGTTCATGAAGGTACCGGGCGAGTCGTACATCATGGCCCCCCCGATACGGAAGATCGTTCTGCCCTGTCCATCGGGGTTGTAGACGGCACCAAGACGCGGTGAGAAATTCGTCCAGCGATCATCACTATAAGAAGGAGTCACGCCAGGATCTCCGTAGAACAACGTTCCCGGGGGGGCGTTGACATAAACTGAACTCCGTATGCCCGCGTCGAAGTTCGAGCGCACAAATGTGCTGCCTCGATGGAAGTAGTCATAGGGATACTTCATCGGTTCCCAGCGAAGACCTACGTTGAGGACAAGCTTCGGTGTCGCGCGAAATGTATCCTGCACGTATGCGCCAATCACTGTCTGACGGATGGCATTCTGTTGCGGCAGGGTCTGTTCGAAGCGGAACATCTTACCCTGAAGGAAGTCCATCAAAGGACGCGTCGTCGCACCTGATTTGTTGAAGCTTCCGTCGAAGAGCCAGTATCCATTGTCTTCGTAGTGATTGTTTTGGTTATCCTGCGAGCGAATAATATCCACACCGAACGCAATCTGATGCTTTCCCCTCGTCCAATCCACGTCATCCGCTTCCTGGTATTCCGTGACGTTGAAGGTGCCGAGAGCACCGGAGCCACTGCCTACTGCGAATCCGCTACTGCCTGCTGTGCCAACCAATACCTGGAGGTAGTTGGTCGTGCCCTGGTACACATTATTAACACCGAGCGTACTCATATTAATGCCCGTAGCGTTCGGTCCGCGGTCATCGCGTCGTCTCGCGAAGGTGAAGTGGAATGAGTTCACCAAGGACGGGGTGATCTGGTATGTGTCCCCAAATGTCGCCGTTTGCGCCTTCTCATAATTGCCCGACGTTGCAGTTACGAGGACATTCTGTGGATTAAAGAACGCCGCCAGTTTGTACATGTCGATGAAATAGCGGCCATAGAACTGATGCTTCGGACTGATTGTCCAATCTCCCCGACCAACGTACTGTTGCTCGTTTGACTTTACCGGTGTGCCATATTGCACTTTGCCGCAACCATCCGTAGTCGAGCTAATGGGAAGATACTTAACCAGTGCTAAGGATGCAGAATCGAACGTGCTGGTACTCGCGGTGGCGCCGGCACCATAACAGGCCGTAAAGTCGCCGGTGAGCATTGCTGCTGTTGGAATGAAAGCTGTGTTATTCGTAGGGTCCTGCCTGATGTTCGACTGCTGGAATCCGAAAAAGAAGAAAAGTTTGTCGGTCATGATTTTGCCACCGACCGTACCGCCAAACTGATTGCGTTTAAGACTGTCCGGCTTACCAAAGAAGTTCACCGCATTGACTGCGCCGTTTCGAACAAACTCGAAGAATGTGCCGTGCCATTGATTTGTGCCGGAGCGCGTGACCACATTCACAAGTCCACCTGGGTGCAGACCGTTTCGCGCAGGCAAGCTGCTTGTCTCGACGCTGAACTCGGCTAGAGCGTCGGGGAAGGGAAACGGCAGATTCACGTTCGTGAAGCTGTCATTGTTATCACCGCCGTCGAGCAAGTAGTTGGTCTGATTGCCGAGACCACCGGCTATCGAGATCGATTGCGAGCTGAAAAAGCTCTTGCTGCCTGTGTTCGTTCCATCGCTATGGTTGACTGCAGCCCCAGAGATGGTAATGAGTTGGGTTGGGTCGCGCCCATTCAACGGCAATTCAGCAATGCGCTTGCCATCGATCACCTGCGACACATTAGAGGTTTGTGTCTGAACGGCAGCGGCAATTGCTTGGACCTCAATGCTCTCACTCACTTGGCCGACGATCATGCCAATGTTAATCTGAAGGCTATCGTTAACTTGCAGAACGATGCCTCTCTGGACATATCTCTGGAAGCCTGTGCCGGTTGCCTCAAGCGTATAGCCGCCTACCGGAAGGTTTGTCAGCACATAGAGACCGTCGCTGCTGCTTACGGCGGTGTGTACGGCGCCGGTCTCGGTCGCCGTGAGCTTGATGAGTACACTTGGCAACACGGCGCCTTCGGGATCTGTTACTCGCCCCGTGACGTTCGCGATTGCGACGGCCTGTCCATTGGATAGCGGAGCAGCGGTGAGCAGCATGATAAATAAGCCGCCGCACACGGCTAAGAGTTTGGCGAAACGATGAGTCATGGCTTTATCGCTCCTGAGTTGAAACCTGAGCTCGAGGCTCGTGTGACAACAATTCTTTCTAGTCGATGTTTGCGGCAGACCTATCTGTTCAGCAGACCAAGTTCGAAGCCATATTCAAAAAGAAGTCATTTTCAAGATTTAGATTGCGGCTTGCAAAGTCGTCCAATCGGGATTTTCCTGGATATTGGAAGAGATTGCCGCTACGAGCTTATCTTCGTGCGGCAAGAACCATAAACCCTTTGTCATATACTTTGCAAGGATTAAAAGTCATATGGTCACACCAATATGAGATAGTCTTGGAGGGCAAACTCGATTGAGTTGCAATTCAGTGGCGGAGGTCAGGCTCGATGAGATAAACGTCACTTGCGCAAAATACGGACGTGAACTAGAGTGGCTGGCAAATTACACCCTGAGCGCTGCGCAGATTAGGTTTTCGAAACCATAGGCGCTCGCTTTATTTCGAGGAGAGCGCAAAAAACAATGACATCCCATTCTGGCTATATGATTCGACGTCGCGAATTTCTCAAGTTGGCCGGTGCAGCTGCAGCACTGGGGACTAGTGAGTTCTCGTTCGCATTTGCGAACAAAGATATTGCGGTGCTCCTTGATTCGGTTGAGTTGGTTGCTTCGACGGCTCCGGTGAAATGGGCTGCCGGCAAGCTTCAAAAGGCAATTACCGCCAGAGGCGGTTCCTGTGCGATCATCTCCGACGTCAACGCCCTGCATGGTGCTGGGCTTGTGGTGGTGGTCGGTGGAGATCAGTCCCACAGTGCAAAGTCCTTTCCGTCTCCTAACGCTCCTCTTAATGGCCCCGAAAGTCTTAGGTTGACGCCCGGCAAACTTGTTGGAACTCCCGCTATCTGGATTTCGGCGACTGACGTGCGAGGTTTCGTCTATGGTTTGCTCGAATTGGCCGACCGTGTGGAGTACAGCCAGGATGACTCTCTCGGTTTAAATATGACGACAACGGTCGCAGAGCAGACGCCTAACAGGGTGCGTTGTGTCGCGAGAGCCTTTTGCAGCGACATCGAAGACAAGTCCTGGTATTACGACAAAGAGTTCTGGCGTACTTATCTGGACTCGATGATCAGATGCCGATTCAATCGATTCGCGTTTGTCTTTGGTTTCGGTTATGACTTCCCAAGGGGAGTAACCGGCGACTACTTTCACTTCCCCTATCCATATCTGGTCGATGTTCCTGGATCTAAGGTACGCGTGGATCCCCTCGAAGCGGGAGAGCGCGAAAAGAACATGGACATGCTGCAGTTTATCGCACGGGAGACTGCCGCGCGTGGACTCGATTTCCAACTGGGTATTTGGACGCATGCCTACGAGTGGACAGACAGCCCGAAGGCAGATCATCACATCACCGGGCTTAACCCAGACAACCATGCTGCCTATTGTCGCGATGCGCTTGCCATAATCTTGAAGAAATGCCCGGAAATCTCCGGTCTGACCATGCGTGTCCACGGAGAGAGCGGAATTCCAGAGGGAAGCTATCCTTTTTGGAAGACGCTCTTCGAGGCCATCTCCGGCGCAGGCCGCAAGATCGAGATCGACATGCACGCCAAGGGAATCAATCAGATCATGATCGACATGGCTGCGGACACTGGTATGCCCGTCAAGGTAAGTGCCAAGTCGTGGGCCGAGCATATGGGCCTCGGCTATCAGCAGACGGATATTCGGGAACTCGAGATTCCATCGCCAGCGCGCATGGAGACCGGCACTTTCAGCGTTAGTAATGGCGAGCGTCGCTTCACACGGTATGGTTACGCCGACCTCTACCAGGCGGGCAGCAAGTTCGAAGTTCTCTATCGCCTTTGGCCCGGCACTCAGCGTCACCTCCTTTGGGGCGATCCGGAGATGGCTGCTGCGTATGGAAGGACCGCAAATTTCTGCGGTGCTGCCGGTATCGAGATATGCGAGCCACTCACCTTCAAAGGACGCGAAGGTTCCGGCCATCCCGGTGGACGTTGCGCCTATGTCGACGTAACGATGAACCCGAAGCTGGGCGACTGGCAAAAGTTCGAGTACACGTACATGTTATGGGGGCGACTGCTCTACAACCCGGATGCCAAGCCGGAGGTTTGGCGCCGCTATCTCAGACACGACTTCGGTCCCGCCTTCGACTCAGTAGAGAGCTCGCTGGCAAACGCCGGCCGTGTGCTCCCACTCATTACAACGGCTCACCTACCGTCTGCTTCGAATCATTCCTTCTGGCCAGAGATCTACGACAACATGCCGATCGTCCTCGGCAGCGAGAAGTCCCCCTACAGCGATACTCCTGAACCCAAAATCTTCGCGACGGTGAGCCCTCTCGATCCGCAGATCTTCTCTACTATCGTCGAGCACGCACAGAATCTTCTTGGCGGTACTCCCAATGCCAAGTACTCGCCAACGGAGGTCGCACAGTGGCTTGAGGACTACACAACTGCATCGAGCAATGCTCTCAAACTCGCGCGTATGGAAGCTCACAGCAGCAATAGGCCCGAATTCAAGCGCATGGAAGAGGATGTTCTCATCCAGATTGGACTCGGCCAGTTCTTTGCCGCGAAGATTCGTAGCGCCCTGCTCTTTGTTATCTATCAGCAGACAGGGAGCCCGGAGGCTGGCCGCCTTGCGCTCGCCTCATACCAGAAGGCACGCATCGCCTGGGTCACTATGGCTCAGCGTGCTAAGGGTGTGTATGTCGCCGATGTTAGTTACGGTAATATTCCGCAGCGAAGGGGACACTGGATGGATCGTATTCCTAGTATTGATGTTGACCTCGCAGCGATGGAAGCAAAAATCAAGGATGGATCGATCAAACCCACCGGCGATCTCACACAGGCATCCGCAGCGGTCAGTGCTGTAACCATGAAACCGCATCGCTTCTCCGCGGGGTGCAGTCATAGGGTGCCTACGAGCTTTCATCCCGGCCAGGCGTTACCACTATCGCTTCTCCTTACTGGCAGCGGGGACAAACCGTCCGCTGCGAAGCTCTTCTATCGCCACGTAAATCAGGGCGAACGATGGAAGAGTGTGTCCATGCAGAAGAGCCAGCAGACCTACACCGCGGAGATTCCAGGCGAGTACACCAACTCACCTTACCCTCTCCAGTACTACTTCGAGCTCTCCAATGAGAGCGCCGCGTGGTTTTATCCGGCCTTCAACGCAACACTTTCTAACCAGCCCTATTACGCGCTGTACAAACGAACATAGACACTTCGTGGGATTTTGAGGCCCTCCCAGTGCACCGGGTCCCGACACGCAGAAGGAGCTTGATAACCTGAATGGCCTATCCGGAAATGACTTCGATATGGAGCACATGAGGCAGATGGTGAGTGATCACTCCAAAGCATTGGAGCCTTCAGAAAGAAGCGAAAGACGCAAAAGACGTAAAATTTCGAGAAGTCGCCCTGCAAGGAAAGCCAATGGTCGCTGAGCACAAAACATTGGCCTACGACCTCAAAAAGAAGTTGTGAAGTGCGCATTCAACAAATTCCGAAGCCTCCCCTCGTCGGGAGGGCTTCTTGATGCTGCGGTACGTCAAGTGTGCGGAGACAGCTTTTCAAGAAGGTGGCCCGGTAATGCAAACAGATCTACCGCTAATTTCTCACGAACTACTGGTTGGCGTCTGCGTCAATGGCAGATAGACGCGAAAGGAGGTGCCCGACCCCCCTTTTCTTCGAAGTTCGAAAACATTGGGCGCCTCTTCCAGATCAGCCGGTGCGACAGCCAGAGGCCGACTCCGGCACCCGGGATTTTGCTTTGATGCGAAATCCATCCTCGACGGTAGAACGAGATGAGGCCGGCGTGCCGTAAGAAGGCAGGACCACGCTGTCGGTGGAATGCATCTAAGAAAACAGAGGCTTGCTATGGAAGTTATGTTTATCTGCGTCGTGGGAATTTGTGTCTTGATCTTTGGTTTCATCAGGTTCAGGCACCGTCTCGCAAAGCAAGAGATAGCGGCCAAGAGCATTGAGCCCGATGAATTGTACGCGCTTCTTAACCCAAAACAGGTAAAGCTCTACGATGTCAGGCAGCCACTGGACTTCCTCGCGCACCCTGAGATCATTCAGGGAGCGATAAGGATAGCGCCAAAGGATATACCAGAGCAGACGATGTCGTTTAGCCGCGAGCAAGACTCGGTGATCTATTGCACCGGGGGAGATGACGATACAACTAAAATGATCTTGGGAAAGGCTCGTGCGCTGAAATTTACGCGAGTGAGGATTCTCAAGGGTGGACTAGCGGCATGGAAGGCGAAAGGGTATCCGGTGGAGACTTATACAGACTCATTTCAACTGGATACAGTGACCTAATCACGACGCAAGTCAACGAACTTATGGGAACCGCGCGATTGCCTGAATCCAACTCTCCTGGATGTAAGACCGTGGAGCATTTTTGCGCATCTGCGGAAACTCATCGTCGGGAAACTCTTTATCGTAGTTGAAGACCTGAATTTGATAGACATCCCTAGGTAGGCAATGTCCACCTCGACATGGCGCTTCGAACTGAAGGGGTCCGACGGGGCAACTCACATTTTCGATTCCTGGGTAATGATTGCGGAAGGCCACCGGAGCTTTCCCAGGACGACCGCAAGCCCCTGAAATTTCATACCGCCCTCGTCAGAGGCGATGGCGTCAAGCGCACGTTCGATAGCGACACGGGAAACGGACACGGTACTCCCTGAATTTCACCGGCGTGGACTTATGCGGCAGCCGGACCTGAAGAGCTCCCAACCCCTGTCTTTACCTTGGCGACCTGAAGGCGCTTGCAGGTGTTGATATCCGATGTTAACATAAGAAGGCGATGGAGAGGGATTCGAGTCTCGACAATTTGCTCTATCTCGATGGAGTGTCCTACGTTATCGACGGCCCGTACTGGGTCAAGTTCGAAGTCAAACAGGTCCCCGAAACGCCAGAGAAACCTCACGGCCTGGATTACTCATTGACACTCCATGACGGGGAGGGACAGCGTATCTTGGGCTTCGATAACGCGCACGCGGTCACTGAAGGTACTGGGCCAGGAGCGAAGACGCGGATCGAATATGACCATACCCACAAGGGCGAGCGAGTGCGTTTCTACGACTATCAGGATGCCATAACGTTGGTCACTGACTTTTGGACGGAAGTCGACAAGATTTTAGCGGAAAGGATTACCAAGCCATGAACACACTGAGGATTGGAATTGCGTCGCGAGACGCATTCAAGAAGCGCACATTGGCGATAGCCAAAGGCGAATACAAACCTGGGAAGAACGAACCGAAAGTTTGGTTTGAGTCGCTAGAGAGTGTGGCGCAAGTGCTGTCTGATCAAAATAGAGCTTTACTAAAACTCATCAACGAAAAGCATCCACAGTCGCTTTCGGAATTGGCGGAACAATCGGGACGTGAGAAATCAAGCTTGTCACGGACGCTCAAGAACATGGAGCGGTACGGTCTCATTCACTTTGAAACGGGTCCGAACCGGCAACTCGCGCCCAAAGTGAATTATTCAGGAGTTGAATTCGAGGTCTCCTTCCAAGGCTGAGAAAGGGTCTCTCAAGACCATTAACGGAGCGGTGCTCAACGTAAGTGATTGATTCTAAAGTGGCGGAGAGACAGGGATTCGAACCCTGGATACCTTGCGGTATACACGCTTTCCAAGCGTGCGCCTTCAGCCACTCGGCCATCTCTCCGCGGTATTGCGGGCCTTTTTGAATCTAACACAATCGGATGCTTATTCCTAAACCATGAACTGCCCTCGATAGCGCCTCACGGAGCCTGTGCAACAACATTCTGCTTTACAATCGCCGAAGACTTCAGCTCCACCGGAACTCCCTGCATCAAATAGCCTCGTAGCGTCGACGGATCGCCCCAGTTGATCTCCCATCCATGATTGATCGCTACCAGGATGTATTGTCCTGGAATAATGTTCACCATCTCGAAACTGCCATCCGTGTTCGTCTGGTCTTGAGAAAGAAAAGTGATCGAATTCGGGTCCTCGATCGTTATAGGCACGAGCAGAACCATCGCACCCGGGATAGGCTTTCCGTCAAGAGTTGCGATGCCGCTAAGGTTGGCGCGGCCACTCCCCACATGAACAGTTAGCGACGATTCGCCGGCCCCCACGGTTATGTAACGTCCCGAGGTCTCAGCACCTTTGGCGGCCAGTCCTGTAACGAAGAGATTGGGACGCCCTTGAAGCACAACCTCATATCGCCCCGGCGGAACCTCCAGGACTCGATCCCCGCCATCTTTCACATCACGTCGCACCAATCCTCCCATGGGCTCGCCCCGATTCGCAACAAAAGGCATGGTGCCTGAATCACGATCGATGAGTGCAACTTGTACCCCGCCACCCCGTCCTCCTCTCGGATCGGAATCCAAATCTCCAAGTCCGTCGACATGTACTGTAATTCTGGCCATGTCATGTGGAGGCGAACTCAGGTCCAGTGTTCGCGCTGAGTTTGCGTTTACCTCGACAACTGCCCCACGGCCTTCCTGGCCCGGTCCCGCCATGCGAATCTGATAGACCCCTGGGGTCAGCCCGCCGACGTCGATCTGTCCTTGCCCATCGATGCGCATCGTCGTCTGAATAAAACCCGGCATCCCTCCGCCCGAACTCATCGGCTGGACAATGGGAAACACCTGTCCCCCTTGATTCGGACCTCCGCCTGGCCCATTATTGGATCGCGGCGGAGTCAGAATTTTGATATGAATCGACGGGATGGGAACCAGATTGAAGTCCGCCTGTCGTGTATCACCCGCATGCAGAGTTATTGTCTCTGCACGGTCTAGATCGCTTACCCCTGGAAACCATGTCGCAGGATAGGCAACATCAAGCGAAGGATCAAGCGACGAAGTATCCTGTGACCCAATCGCACGAATCGGCTGTCCACCCGCCACATACCAAGGCTGCGCATGGACACTCAAGCGATAGTCTCCTGGCGCAAGATTCGGCAGCTCATACATCCCGCGATCGTCGGTCCGAGCGTTGCCTCGTGTCGTACCCGCCGGAGCAGGTCCTCCCGGGCTCGGTTTTGGAACCGTTTGCAACATCACCTGCGCATTCCTTACTGGCTCACCGGCCTCATCGAGAACTACCCCAACAATGCTCGCCTCCGGACTAATCCGGAACTCAAGATCCTTGGTCGGCGCCTCTGGTGTCAAGACAATCGCCGATGCATACGGGGGATGCGCATCATAGGCCTGACTTACAAATCCACGAGCAGTCGCTGTCAGCCGCCATGAGCCTGCAGAGGGAAGCGTCACCGTAAAGTGCCCGTGAGCATCGCAATCGAACTCGTTATTCTGGCCGCCTGACTGGCGAAAATTGCCCGGGGCAGGGAATTGGCGGCCTCCACCTCCCCCACGTTGATTCAAACTCGGTGTCAAATGGCAATGTGGAACCGGATCGCCGGTCGCGGTGTTAATCACGACGCCCGTAACCTCATATCTTGTCCCGGCCGGCCCCGGCTTTGTCTCATGTCTCGGCGACGCCGGAGACTGGGCAATGGATACCCCCGCTAGCAGGCCTGCAGAAGCGACCCATGCCGATAGCCCACATAATCGAGTCACGGAGCCACCTCTGCAACCGGTACAGCTTCCAGATTGAGCGTAGGTTTATCGCCTGCTTGAATAGTTACGGAGTGCACAAACGTGCTAAATGTTGCGAGACTCTCTGGATCGCGGTAGTTCGCCGAGTGCCGCCGCTCAAATGCAATGGCTTGATAGCTGCCCGGTGGCAGATGAGCTACCGTATAGCTGCCTGAGTTCCCGCTTCGCAGCGTAATCACGGACTGTGCGTTAGGACCTGAAGCGATCAGATAGATCCAGCAGGCAGCAGGATTGCCATTCAAATCGACCGTACCTTGCAGACTCGCCATCTGGTTGCTGACCGTCACCCGTATCGGCGTACCTGCAGCGCCGGGAACCACCACGAGATTCTGCAGCAACAGATCCGAAGCTCCGTAAACGGCCGATTTGATATACCACGTTCCTGTATTGCGTCCTTGCAGTCGGTACGTTCCCGGCTCGGCGCTGAAGACATAGGTCTGATCACGTCGCATCGTGGGTCGCACAGCCGAATCACCCCGTTCCGGGTCCGACTGTTCGCCCTGCAGACTCAATCCAAGTTGGGGTAGATTCGGCGGCTGCGAATTATCAGACGTGGAGGAGCTATCGACAATCACCTCGACTGGAATCGAAGGTACCGGCGAGAACTGCATCACCACGCCGCTCACATCATGATCGGTTACGGTAACCATTGCCTCGGCTACCTCGGCAGATTCCTGGTTATTTCTCGTCGCCTTCAACGCATAAGTGCCTGAGGGTAGCTGTATCTTCGTCTCACCCGCCCCATCCATCTGGGGATTCACCTGCAGAGTGCTCCCATTACCGGATCGTGCCGTTATCCTCATAAAGTCGCGTCCACCAGAAGCTTGCGACACAATGGTTACAGCATGCGTCGGACTTACAACGGGACGAAGCTCAAAATGCTGCTCTTCGCCGCTTCGAATGCGAATATTACGTACTGTATTAGATGAAGTTTCATTTGGAACTGTAACAGGTAAAACAGCTTCTCCGATAGTTCTATCAAGAGGTTGATACCTGGTCTCTAATCTGTACTCTCCGGGCTGCACGGGAATCCGGAAATCTCCGTGCGAATTCGTCGCGGCTTGTCCAACATGAAGCCATCGATGTCCGGACTCGTCAAAATAGCTCGCAAGGGCACTTACAGCTATGTTCGGCAGAGGCGTTCCGTCTGGCCCAATCAAAGTACCGGTAAGTAACGCTTCAGGATAGAGCCGCAATTCAATGGGAGACCCCAATTGGTCGCCTTGCACAAAGACATTTCCCGGCTCCTGAAACTCCAAGCTGGCTGAGTAGCCAGGTTTTGTCACAATGAAATTCACATTTGCGTCGGTATTCTGCTCAAACCGGAACTTGCCGTCGTGGTCAGTCAGCATTGCCCGGCCGTTCATTCGCACTAAAGCTCGGGGAATAGGCGAACCAGTCTTCGCGTTGATCACCTGGCCTGCCACAGTACTGGGAACGGAAGCCGTCGAGGATGCCGACGTCGAAGCGGACGGCATCGACCCGGATTGGGTCCGGGGTGTCTGGACGCCGCCCATCATCTGCGCTTGGCCATGAAGAGCACCAAAGGGAATCAGTAGAGTGCCGAATCCAACCAGAACGAATGCCAGCAAGCCAAACGATCGATAGCAGCGGCACAGAGACCGGGCTGGCAACACGAACAACACCTCACAAGTACCTGGTAGAAATAAAGACGCCCCAGACAGATATTAGTGAGAAGAAAGCCTTTTCGCTTGCTTTATTTGTTGGATCAATAATGTCCGATAACACATATTATGTATAGTATGAGTTTCCGTCCGTCTGGGATGGGTTCCCTTTACCTCCAAGCCCACTGAAACGCTCTTTCTTTATTTCATCAGACTGAAGAGATTCGAGTTCCCCAACGCACTGATCACGCTCAGCAAAGCCTGATGTTGTGTCTCAGCTTGGGACAACTGAGTGGCCACAGTTGTCGGATTAGCTGACACCAAGTCGCCCTGCGCCACCGTCAACTGACTCTCCTCGGTTTGGACGTACGTACTATTCGCCTGAAGGCGGCTCAGCGCATTATCAAGCGTCGTCCGCTGCGACGAAAGCTGACCCAGGGCCGTCGTCAATGCCGAGGTATCCCCGGTAATGGTAGCTGTCGAGGCTCCGCCCGAGAAATCCGAGATCAACTGATTAAGTGCGCCCAGCACCCCTGAATTCCCCGTGCCGAACATACCGGCTCCGGGAAGATTGACCTGAATCTTCTGGCCGCTCGGTGTCTCCACATATTGAATATTATTGTCCCCGTTGTAGTTCACGGTCGCGGGACTCGTGCTCGTATCAAGCGAAAACGGAGGGCTCGATCCCTGGCTACCACCAAACAGAAACTGCCCCTGATAGCTGGCATTGGCCAAAGAAAGTACCTGGTCCCGTACGCCGCTCAGTTCCTGAGCAACGCTGGCGATATCACTTGCATTGAGCGTTCCATTATTCCCTGCCACTGCAGTCGAAATAGCCGAGGTCACCTGGGTGACGACCTCCCCCAGCGTAGAATCCGCAACCTGCATCCGAGAGGATTCGTTCGACGCAGTCTGAACAAACGTATCGTCCTTTGCAATAGCACTGGCCAATAGCGTGCTTTGCGCGACCGCCACTGGGTCATCGGAAAGCGAGGAGACACGCAGCCCGCTCGACAACTCCGAGGTAAGCGTATCCAACTCGGCGGTAGATTGGTCCAGCGATGCAGTCAGATTTGTAACGTAATTGGGATCGACCCGCATGATAGTACTCCTCAGCTTTAGTCTCGGAATTCTGTAGTGTTTCGTTGCCACCTTAGTTCACGGCTGTCTCAACGCCAAGGTTGATCGCGCTGGCCATGACAGAGTTCCCAATATTGAAAACCTCCGCTGCCGCTTGGTAAGCCTTCTGATACTGCGTAAGGTTGGCAGCCTCTTCGTCCAGAGACACACCCGAAAGCGAATCCCTCTGAGTCGTAAGCTGGGTCAACGTAGTCAGCTGTGCATTATTGTCGGATGTCGCTGACGAAACATCGCTCCCGACCTGGCCAAAGAAAGAGGCAAGGAAACTCGACGGGGTCTGGCCGCCCGCAATGCCGGCATTCGCAAGGTCGGCAAGCGCCGAAGCATTCGTATTCCCTGCCGAGCCCTCGCCCGGTGCAGCAGCAGCTATAGCATTTGGATCAGTCGTTGCAACCTGAATCAACGCGGCCGCACCACTGGTCGTCGGAGGAAGACTGAACAGCGCAGCGCCAGGATTTCCATTGCCATCGATTCCCAGTGTGTTCTGCTGATTCACCTGCGTTCCAATCGCATACGCAAGTGTGTCGAGCGAACTCTGATAGCTTGGCAACTGCTGATCTCGCGCCATAAGAACCCCGCCGAGGTCGCCGCCCGTAAGGTTTGAGGTCACATCTGTACCATCAACTCCTGCAAGAATGTGCTCCGCACCGCCCAAAGAGGTGGTGCTCATCGCAAACGACTGGCTTCCGCTGACCAGCACGGCGCCGCTGCTCGTCGTCAACGTGATGCCGTTATCTTCAGTCGAAATTTGATCTAACCCGACCAGCTGAGAAAGCTGCGTTATCGCCAGTTGTCGCTGGTCTTCGAGCGTACCC